>Ga0187782_10003125_pt1 | contig 12320 bp, 9 predicted proteins | sample 0715_SJ02_MP15_2_FD_132454 | JGI IMG/M metagenome (GOLD analysis project Ga0187782, IMG submission 132454) | Tropical peat soil microbial communities from peatlands in Department of Meta, Colombia - 0715_SJ02_MP15_20_MG | ecosystem: Environmental > Terrestrial > Soil > Wetlands > Peat | place...
CACCGCGAAATCAACGCCTGGACGCGAACGCTGGAAGAGCGCGTGGAGCAGAAATCCCGCCAACTGCGCGGAGCTCAGGAAGAAATGCTGCGCGTGGAGCGCATGGCTTCGATCGGCAAATTGGCCGCCGTCGTAGCGCACGAAATCAACAATCCTTTGGCGGGCATCCTGACTTATTCCAAATTACTCAAGAAACGTCTGAGCCGCGAAGCGCAACCCGATGCGGAAAACCTCAGCATGCTCGACCTGGTGGAATCGGAAAGCCAGCGCTGTGGCGAAATTGTCAAGAACCTGATGACCTTTGCGCGGCCCACTTCGATGAATCGCGAGCCTGCGGATTTGAACCACATCATCGATCGCTGCGTGCGGCTAGTTCAACACCAGCTCAGACTCAAAAACATTGAGCTTCACCAGGCGCTGCAAAAGGATCTGCCGCTGGTGCGCTGTGACAGCGGACAAATCGAGCAGGTGGTGTTGGCGCTGGTCATGAACGCCATTGACGCCATGCCGAACGGCGGGAATCTCACCCTGAGTTCCAGCAAGACGCCGGACGCCGGACAGGTCCAGATCGAAGTGCGGGACGACGGCGTGGGCATGCCGCCGGACGTTCTGGCCAATATGTTCGAACCCTTTTTTACCACCAAGGAGCATGGCCGAGGCTTGGGGCTGGGTCTGGCCATCAGTCGCAACATTGTTGACCGGCACGGGGGCCAGATTGCGGTTGCCTCGGAACCCGGGCACGGAACGGCGTTCACCATCACTTTGCCGTTGCAGTCGCAGGCGGCACCTGCAGCAAGCCCCGTGGGTGCGCGCGCTGAGGAGTTAAAGTATGGCCACTAAAGCGAATTTGCTGGTCGTCGATGACGAATTGATTGTGCGGGATTCTTTGGACAAATGGTTCCGCGAGGAGGGTTACGACGTAACCGTCGCGGACAGCGCGCAGGACGCGTTGGCCAAAATGGCTGCCAGGAAATTTGACCTTTCCCTGGTGGACATCAAAATGCCGGGAACCGACGGCGTCGAATTGCAGCGCCGCATGCACGAAATCGATCCGGACATGCTGGTGATTATCATGACCGGGTACGCCTCTGTGGAAACGGCGGTCGCGGCCCTGAAGAACGGCGCGTATGACTATGTTTCCAAGCCGTTCGACCCGGACGACATCGCCCACACCGTGCACAACGCGCTTTCCCACCAGCGCGCTCAGCAGGAAAACGCGCGGCTGCGCGAGACCGTGGCGTCCGTGGTGCGGCCGCAGGAAATTGTTGGCCAGAGTGCGGCGATGATGCGCGTCTTTGAGGCCATTCAAACGGTCGGGCCGACCGATGCGACGGTCCTCATTACCGGCGAGAGCGGCACGGGCAAGGAGCTCTGCGCTCGTGCCATCCACGCAGCGAGCCCGCGTCACTACAATCCCATGGTGGTTATCCACTGCGGGGCGCTGACCGAGACGCTGCTCGAAAGCGAGCTCTTTGGCCACGAAAAGGGAGCCTTCACCGGCGCGCAGTACCGCAAAAAGGGAAGTTTCGAAGTTGCCGATGGCGGCACGGTGTTTCTCGACGAGATTGGCGATATCAGCCTGAAGACGCAAACAGACCTTCTCCGCGTCTTACAAGAAAGAGAAATTACCCGCGTGGGCAGCACCCACCCAATTCACGTAGATTTCCGTTGCATCGCGGCGACCAACAAGAATCTGCAGCAACTCGTCGAAAACGGCCACTTCCGGCCCGATCTTTTTTACCGCCTGAATGTGTTCCAGATTCAGTTGCCGCCGTTGAGAGATCGCAAGGGGGACATCCCGGTTCTCGTGGAACATTTCATCCGCAAATTCTCCGCGTCCATGAATAAACGCATCTCCCGGGTACAACCCGCGGCCATGGCTCTTTTGGACCGGTATCAATGGCCGGGGAACGTCCGCGAACTGGAAAACGCCATCGAACGCGCCATGGTCGTGGCGCAGGAGCCGGAAATCCGCGAAGAGGACTTTGTGCTGCGCCTGCCCATAGCTGAACCTTCTGTTCGCACCCTCGAGGACGTAGAGAAAGCGCACATCCTTGCGGTTTTGCAGGAATGCAAAGGCAATCAAACGCTGGCTGCGGAAGTCCTCGATATCGACCGCGTAACCCTCCACAACAAGCTCAAAAAGTACGGCTGGAAACGCGAGGCAGCACCGGCCCTGTGAGGGCTTTGTGAACCGCATTCAGCTCATGCCCTTCGGCCTTGTTCTTGGCGACGTGCTCGAACGCTTGTCGGCCGGGCTGGCGCGCGAGTTTGCGGTACCCTGTGACGTGCTGCCCGCTGAACCGGAGCCCACGTTTGCTTTTAACGTGACACGCCGGCAGTACCTTTCCACGGAAATTCTGGCCAGCATGATGCAGCGAACCACCCCTGACACTTGGCGGCTGCTGGGAGTTACTCTGGTCGACTTGTACATTCCCATCCTGACGTTCGTGTTCGGGGAAGCGCAATTGAAAGGGAAGTGCGCGCTCGTCTCCGCTCGCCGGCTGCACCAGGAATTCTACGGACTTCCGGCGGACCCTAAGTTGCTTCATGAGCGGCTGCTGAAAGAATCCGCCCACGAACTGGGGCATACTCTGACCCTTGCGCATTGCGACGATTATGAATGTGTGATGTCCGCCTCGCATGGAGTGGAATGGATTGACTTGAAGACCAGCCGCTTTTGCGGGGCATGCCGTGCATCGATCGGCAAGGCCAACAGCGTACCAGCGGCGCGCTAACCGCCGGAGTAACAGTGCCTGGAGCGTTGAAGATCGACGCGCAGCAGGAAGCCGAGGCGAGGTGGCGCTATTCTTCGAACCTCTAGCCTCTAACCTCTGTCCCTAGTACATATCCGTGGGATCGATCTTCTTGCCGGTTAGGCCGAGTTGCAGAACTTCGATGTCTTTCGGCCGATCGAAAATCTTTCCAGGCAGCCAGTGCTTGATCAGCACGCGGAAGCCGCCAAACGCGATTCCCGCAATCGTTGCGAGAACACAAAACATGCTGGTGAACAAGAAAATTTTGAACATCATGTACACGAGCGGCGGATCCGTAGCCGTTTGACTCGGCTCGTTCCAGGTCACTTCCGTTTCGTAGTTCACTTCATTCCGGATCGCTTGCGCATGCATAGGAGACGTGGCGGCAAACACCAGCGAAAGCAGCGAAGCCTTGCGCTCTACGGTCACTCCGGCTTGCTTCGCCGCGGCGGGCAGAGCCTGTTCCAGGTGGTGCAAATGGTTCTCCGCAAGCTGCGGCGTGGGATATTCGATCAGCAGCAGGACTCCGCTGCCGTGCTCTCCCTGGTACCGCGCCATGATGATTTCTGCGCCGTTCTGAAATCCTACTTCGGAGGCCAAGTCGGCGTTAGCGCCCTGATTGAGGGAGGTCATCGCAGCGCGGAACGCTTCGGGGCCCAAGGCGTATTTTTCCGTGCCAAACACGCGCCAGTGCTCCGGCAAGTAGCTTTTTAAAGGTGGGTAAGGTGTGAGATCGGCTTTTGCCTTCAGCGGACCGATGATTTCGTTCAGGCTTTCGGGTTTTGTATTCGAAGAAAGCGTTGCTTGCACTACAAGATTCCCGACTAGGAAGCGCGCATCGTACTGGCTGAGAGCGGAGTCTTCACCCAATCCCAGATTGCGCATGCCCGAAGCCAGGAGAAATGTGTAGAACTCGTACGCACTGCTCGGGTCGTGCAGTGTGAATACGCGAAAAGTGGCCGCGTCGTTTCCATTGCGGTAGGCGCGCTGCTCGATTCGCGTTACACCGGACTCGGCCAGCACTTTGTCGCCATTGGTCCATTGCGCCCAATTGTTGCCGAGGTCCTGCACGCGCAGGGTCTTGGCAGAACCGTCCGCCTGCCAGGCTCCAAAATGGTCGGGAAGAATAGTTGTCTGCGCAGACGCACCTGAGGCGAACAAAGCGGCTAACAACACGAACACGGCAATTTGCTTTCGCATGTCCCCTTAATTAGACGCCGATAGATTACTTCTGGTTCCTGGACTGTTCAACCGTCGTGACCGCAGGCGTTCGGGCGGGTCTGACGTTGCCATTCACCGCGACGCTGTTCAGGCTTTGCAGGTAGGCGGAAACTCCCTGGTAGATGCCTTCCGCTACGCGTTGCCGGTACTCCGGTTTCTTCAAAAGCTGTTCGTCCGACGGGTTGCTGAGGAACGAGACCTCCGTAAGAATCGAAGGCATGTCCGCGCCAATCAGCACCACAAAGGGCGCTTTACGCACGCCACGGTTTTTCACTGGAGCTGAACTGCGCCGGATGTTCTTGGACAAGGAATCTTGCACGTCTTCGGCAAATTCCTTGGACTCGTCAATTTTTTCTGTACGCGTGATCTTTTTGACCAGATCTTCCAGGTCATGGACTCCCTGGTCGGAGGCCGCATTTTCCCGCGCCGCTACTTCCATAGCATCCGGAGAGCCCTTCAGGTTGAGGTAGTAGGTCTCTACGCCGCGAGTTCCATGATTGGGGCTGGAATTCGCGTGAATGGAGACGAACAGGTCGGCCTTGGCTTCATTGGCAATGCGCGTGCGCTCTTCCAGCGGAACGAACGTGTCATCCGAACGGGTGTACACGATGTCTGCGCCGGGAAGTTTCTGCTGAATCAGTTTCCCGAGGCGCAGCGCCACGTCCAGGCAAAGGTCCTTCTCCATTAGACCCGTGGGACCGACCGTGCCAGTGTCATGCCCGCCATGCCCGGCGTCGATCACAATTCTGTTGATCTTCAAACCCAGCGTCCGAGTCAGAGTCGATTCTCCATCGTGCGTGGGTTGCGGCGGGACCACAGGTTGCACCAAATCCGGCTTGGTGTTCGACTTCGTATTCGACGATTTCAGCGAAGAAGAGTTCTTTGTGGATGACACCGGCTTTTCCGCCGGAGCGACACTGGACGCATCCTCAACCGCAGTTGATTTGCCCGTTGGTGTTTTCACGGAGGAACCGGTCGTCACGACGGTGGTGACTTCCGGTGTCACGTGATTGCTGACCGGATCTAGCGCGCCCCGCGAAGCATTCTTCTGCTTCCCGGCAGTTTCAACAGGGCTGTCCGTCCGATTCGCCGAAGAATAGAGTTCGATGATTAAACGCGTAGGCTTCTTACTTAGGGAAACCGCGTAGTCCCTCACGTCGTGAACGTCCAGGACCACGCGCACCACTCCGGCTTGGTTCTGCGCGACACGCACCTTGGTCAGAAGATTGCCGCTGACGTGCACATCTCCGCGGGCAACCGCGGGGCTCAACCGCGCCTTATGCAGATCGAAATAGATACGGTCAGGATTGCCAACCCGCCCCGAGGTGTACTGCACGGAATCCTCGAGGTCGATGATTACTTCGGCGCTGTCGGCGGTGACATTGGTGCGAATCTTCTGCACGTGGGGCACGGCAATGGATTTCGCGGGCTCCCCGCCGCTAATCGAGGCCTTCACGTTGGCGGGAGTGGCCTCCGCGCGTGCCGGAGCGGACGGCTCAGGAATCTGAAACTCCTTGGTGGCGTCGGTCTCGAAAGCGCCCGACGCGGCGTTGCGCATCAACGCCAATTCGGCCAGCGCTTCCTGCACTTCCCGCTTGTGCGTGGAACGCGGATATTTTTTCTGGAAATCCTGGAAAGTCTGTGTCGCGGCGTTGGGATCGCCAAGCTGATCCTTCTGTAATTTCGCCAGGCGCAGCATGGCCTCCTGCGCGTGCTTCCCGCTCGGGTATTCGTGTATCAGGAACGTGTAAGTGTCCGCCGCCGATTGGTAGTAGCTGCGCCCAAAGCGGTCGCCCATTTCAATATTGAGTTCCGCGACCGCTTCCAGCGAATCGGGCACCTCTCCGGCGCGCGGTGTCACCAGATAAATCCGTTGGTAGGCCGCGACTACTTTCTTGTATTCGGCCAGCGTGCGCTGGTCCGCCGGTTTGTTGTTCAGGGCCTCACGCATCTCCTGTGCGCGGGCAAACTGAGCGGCGGCGGATTCCTGCTTGGACGTGGCGGTGGTGTTGGCTCCGGCTGCGGAGCAGGGAAAGGCAGCAAAAGCCGCTAAGGCAAAACCCAGCGAAGCGCTGGCGAAAGTCTTGTGGAAATTTTTTTGCCCCCACTGCATCCTGCCAACCCCTTCTGCAAAACCTTCCCTCTATTCATTCACGAAAATAATTCGTCCGCTCGAGTCCACCTGCCGGTGGATGGGATTCGCGCGTGTGTATGCGCCCTCAAGCCGTCCGGAGCCGGGCCGGAAATACGCGTCCTGAACCTTGCGAATGTAGCTGCGCGTCTCGCTGAACGACGGAATCCCGTGCGCCCGGTCTACCGAACCTTCCCCCGCATTGTACGCCGCCAGCGCCAAATCCAGATTGCCATTGTAGCGTTCCAGCAAAGTCTTCAAGTAATGAACCCCCGCGTCCACGTTTTGTTTCGGGTTGAAGATGTCGTTCACGCCGAAGCGCTGCGCCGTGGTGGGGACGAGTTGCATCAGCCCTCGCGCACCCTTGCGCGAAACGGCGCCCGGATTCCAATGGCTTTCCGTTTCGATGACCGCCCGGACCAACGCAGGATCGACGTTATGGCGTTCCGCGGCTTCGCGCACCAGCGCTTCCACTCCGTCGCGATCGATGTTCATGGCCGGGCGATTCGGGCCCAAGAACGAAGTCTCCCCAGGCATGTAGATGGTGCGGGGCTTCGGAGTTACCGCCTTAATCAGCGGCGGCTCCGCGTTCACAAACATGCGCCGCCCGCTCTCGTCGGTAACCGATCTGATCTGCGCGCTCACAGACGTAGACGCAGCCAAGGAACACATCATCGCACCGAACAGAAGTAGAGCGCTGAGGGCCATGGGTTGTGGGTTGCGGCGGTTTCGCCTTGAGGAAGGCATCGGTTTACACAAGATTCCTGGATTGTGGTTCGCCCGGCTGTAGACCCGGCGACCCCTCAACCGAAGTCTCTGCATAGACGGCATGTCCGCGCACAAGTGTAGCAGAATGCTCCACTTGCCTGCCCGCAGGCAGGCGGGAAACGCTCCCGGCGCTACGCTGAAATTATAGCAGGGGTTCCAGCAGCGAAGGGACGCTGGCCAAGGCACTTTTTAGCGCAGATGTGTCTTTTCCGCCAGCCTCGGCCAAATCCGGCCGGCCCCCCCCGGCCCCCCCGACCTGCTTCGCCAACGCCTGTATCAGCTTGCCGGCGTGGACTTTAGCGGTTAAATCCTTGGTCACTCCGGCAATTAGGGCTATGTTTCCATCATCAATCGAAGCTAGTACGACTATTCCACTCCGAATTTCCTGTCGGAGCTTGTCAACAGCCTCGCGGAGCTGCTGCCGCTCAACGTTTTCGACCTGGCTTAGAGCGAGCTTGACGTTCTTGACTAGACGAACCTCGGATCGCCCCCTTATCAGGGCGTCAGTTGCAACCTGTTCGCGCGACTCTCGAATTAAATAGTCTATTTCATCGAATTGCGAGAGGGCGTTCCTGCGCTTTTGCTCGCCCAATTCCTTTTCGAGTTGCTTCACCGTGCTTGTAAGTTTTTCGACCGTGGCTAGCACCGAATCTTCTGCTACGTTCAACTTGCCGGCGAGTTCGCGCAGGATTTGCGCTTGGTGCTGAAAATGTTCGAGCGCGCCGATGCCCGTCACCGCCTCGATGCGGCGCACTCCTGCCGCCACAGATTCCTCGCTGACCAGTTTCAGCACGCCGACGTCGCCGACGCGGTGAACGTGCGTGCCGCCGCAGAGTTCCTTGGAATAAAAACCGCGAGGCGCGTTGGGGTCCGGCATGGTCACGACGCGCACGTTGCTCTCTGGATATTTGTCGCCGAAGAATGCCAGCGCGCCGGAGTTCAAGGCTTCTTCGAGCGGCATGATGCCGGTTTCCACGCCGGTGTTCAGGCGGATTTCTTCGTTCACCTGCTGCTCGATGTCGCGGAGTTCTTCGCTATCTACGGGCGCAAAATGCGAAAAGTCAAAACGCAAACGCTCCGGAGCATTCAGCGAACCGGCTTGCTTGACGTGGGTCCCCAGAATGTTGCGCAACGCAGCATGCACCAGGTGCGTCCCGGAGTGATTACGCATGATCCGCGCCCGCCGCTCGGCATCGGCCACGACGGTAACGCGGTCCCCGACACGCAGTGTCTCTTTCGCGGTGACCTTGTGGGTGATCAATCCTGCTACCGGGTAGAACGCGCCGGTCACCTCGGCCAGTTCCAGCGAGCCGGAAGCGTCGTAGAACGCGCCCGTGTCCGCCATTTGCCCGCCGGATTCAGCATAAATCACCGTGCGGTCCAGGACTACTTCGCCGGTTTCCCCTGGTTTCAACTCTCTGACCGGCCCCGCCTTCGTTATGATCGCTTCGATCCGGCAGTCCTTCGTGCTGGTCTCGAAGTAGAAATCCGACTCGGTCTTGAACGTCTCCGCTAATTTCACATATGCCGGATTCGCCGCCCCTTTCGCCGCGCCCTTCCACGAAGCACGAGCGCGTGTCCTCTGATCTTGCATCGCGCTGTCGTACGCTTTCCAATCCACCGTGAAGCCGGCATCTCGGCAAACGTCTTCGATGAAATCACGGGGTAGGCCGTAAGTGTCGTACAGCTTGAATACTTCGTTCCCCGGCAGTTGCTTGCGCTCAAAATAGCCGGATTTTTCCCATCTCGATAGTTCTTCGATGGCGTAGCCGACCGGTTCATCTTGCTCGCGACCAATGTAGTCTTGCACGTCCAATATGTTGTAGGCTTCCATGCCCTTACGAAAAATGGAGATCAGGCGGTCCAACCTTTTAAGGCCTGTTTCCAGGGTATAGGAAAACCGCCGTTCCTCTGCAGAGGCGATGTCACGAATCACAGTCGCGGTCGATTCTGCCAGTTCTGGGTAAGCGTCCCCCATCAGCCCCTGCACGGATTGCACCATTTCTCCTAAAAGAGGTTTTGTGGCTCCTAGAAGGCGTGCGTGACGGATCGCCCGACGAATGATCTTTCGCAGTATGTAACCGCGGCCTTCGTTTGAAGGAACAACGCCGTCGGCAATTAGAAATGTTGTGGCCCGGGCATGATCTGCGATGACGCGCAGGGAAGCGGCGCCGCCCTTGCCTTCCTCAAGTTTCTCTTCCTCGCCAAGATCGACACCGCAAAGCTCGGCCGCACGTTTCATCAAAGGTTGAAAAAGGTCCGTGTCGTAATTGGAAATCACACCTTGCAGTACCGCAGCGACACGCTCCAGCCCCATTCCCGTGTCCACGCAAGGCTTGGGCAATGGCGTCAGGGTACCGCTGGCATCGCGGTTGAACTGCATGAACACCAAGTTCCAGATTTCGACGTAGCGGCCACAATCGCAGGGGAACTTGCAATCGGTGTGGCCCTCGTCCGACGCCTCGGGGCCCATGTCGTAGTGAATCTCGCTGCATGGGCCACAAGGGCCGGTGTCTCCCATGGCCCAGAAATTGTCTTTGAGGCCCGGAATCGCGTAGATGCGGTCGGCAGGAACGTGTTCCAGCCAAAAGCCTTTGGCCTCTTCATCCACGCCGAGCTGCGTGCCGGGAGCAACTTCCGCGCCGCCGAAAATCGTGGCGTAGAGCTTCGACTTGTCGATGCCATACCATTGCGGCGAAGTGACCAGCTCCCAGGCGTAGGCGATGGCTTCCTTCTTGAAATAATCGCCAAAGGAAAAATTGCCGAGCATTTCGAAGAACGTGTGGTGCCGTTTGGTGAAGCCCACGTTCTCCAGATCGTTGTGCTTTCCCCCGGCGCGCACGCATTTCTGTGCCGAGGTGGCGCGCACGTAATCCCGCTTCTCGAGTCCCAGGAACACGTCCTTGAACTGGTTCATCCCTGCATTCGTAAACAGCAGCGTGGGATCGCCGTGCGGCACGAGCGACGAGGAGCGCACCCGCCGGTGTCCCTTGCTCTCAAAGAACTCCAGGAACTTTTCCCGGACCTCGTTGCCGCTCAGTTTTTTGGCATTCGCCGTCACGTCAGCCTCGTCCAATCTGCCGCTGGAAACACTTGATTATTGCACAGAGCGCCCGCAGCCGCGGCAATGGCTACCAACCCAACAGGAGAGATTCCTCACTCCGCAGACTCCGTTCGGAATGACGTGGTCGGGAAGATTCGGCATTGAATTATTCCGCGGCCGTCTCCGCGTCTACATCCGGTACCTCGTCGCTGGTGAGACGTTGCAGTTCGCGGCGAATCAAGTCGGAAGGGAATCCAGCAGCGAGCAGGGAACGATAAAGCGACGCGGTCTTCTTCTGATCAATCTCGCCGCGCCACAGGCGCAGCTTGCGTTCGATGCGCTGGCGGATCAGCGCCCGAGGATCCGAATCCTTCTCCGATTCCTTGATGGCCGCTTCAATATGACGGTCGGGCACGCCGCGCGCCCGCAGTTCCCGCGCAATCCGGAACTGCCCCTGCTTTCGAGATTCGGTGCGCTGCCGCGTGAACTGCCTGGCGTAGCGGGCATCGTCCAGGAGGTTCTCGCGCTTCAACCGGTCCACGACGGACCGGACCAACTTCTCGTCTTCGCAGCGCCGCGCCAGGGCCTTCTTCATTTCCGAGATGGAATGGGCGCGCCTCATCAGAATCTTGATAGCTGAGTCGTAGAGTTCCGCTTCGGTTTCGATCTGGCGGGGCTTACCGAACATGGGCACAGGATAGAAGAAGAAGTGGCGAGTGGCTAGTGGCGAGTGGCGAGAAGAAGAGAGAAACCCGTTTAAGGTGCAACGTGAAATGTGAAAAGGGGGAGCCCTTGCACCTTAAACCTTGCACTCCATACGGTTTTGCAGTGGCGTTGGGCACAGTGGCGACGGTCGTGACGCCAAGGCGCCGCACTCCAAAGTGGGGCATAAACATAATGGCGTGCGCTGGATCACACACCCTAATCCAGTCCGAATTCATACTAGTATCTGGCAGCGATTGAAAATACGGCACTTTGCCCGCGTAGCGAATGGCACCGGGATTGCCATTCCTCAGATAGGGGAGAATATAACTATGGCTTACGTCATCACCGACACTTGCACGAAAGACGAGCACTGCATCGAGACCTGCCCGGTCAATTGCATCCATCCGACCAAGGATGAGGCCGACTTCGCCACCGTTCCGCAGCTGTACGTGAACCCGGCGGAATGCATCGATTGCGGCGCTTGCGTGCCGGTTTGCCCGACGCAGTCGATTTTTGTTCTGGAAGAACTGCCTGCAGAATTCCAAGCCTCCGTCGAGAAGAACGCGGCGCACTTCAACTGAGCTTGCAGTCTGCTTCGGCCAAGAGCTCGCCTCGCCCAGCGGTGGGCTCTTGGCTTAAGCGCAGTGGTTCCTTCATTCGCCCGCCGGTTTGGCTCCGGGAAGCCGGCTCTTCAGCATTTTAATCTGCCCGTTGTGATTGGCTTCGTGTTCGGTCACGTGGAACCATTTGCAGTAATTGTTGGTGGGCCCCCAGCCCCAGGTTTTGTCCACACTCATGAGCCAGGCATCGTCCCGATTCCGGAATTCCGCTAGTGTGTGCTCGCGCGTCTCGTTCAGTTGATCCAGGTAATAGTTCAGATCGTGGCCGACGATGCCTTTGCGCGCGGGCTCGCCCAATTCCATCGGCATGCCCCATTTTTCTTTCCACTCCTCGGGCATTTTGTTGGGCGCAGCATTATCGAAAGTATTCAGTTGATAGAGCTTCTCGACGGCCACTAAATGCAAAAGCAGTGCGCCGATGCGGTTGGCTTTGGCATCCAGCAGGAAATCCAGGTCCTGCTGTGACATGCCTTTCACCGAATGGAGCACCTGCTGGCGCATGAACGCCATCTGCGAAACCAGCGTCCCGATCTGCGGCGAGTAGCCTTTCTTCGGGCCCACAATAAACATTTCCGTGTCGTCCGACGCGGCCACTCGCGGCGACAGGGTCAAGCCGCCAATGCCAGTGGTCAATACCGCCGACGCCTTCAGAAACTCTCTCCGGCCTGGGAAGGGAACGACTTTACTCATGGCGATCTCCAGAGTTGAAGTTGGACCGGGAAACCAGCAGAGCGCCTTCAGCGGCTAAAGCCGATCTGGCTGTGCGGCGTTTACGGCACGGCCCTTCGAAACTCAGGGTGAACTGAGGCCGTGCCCTCCCAGCATCCACAATGGACCCGGATGATAGCGCGTGCTCGCGGGGCGGGCAAGCGGACAAGACCCCGTAGCGCGGGCTTCCAGCTAGCTCGTACGCGGCGCTATGTTGCCTGCCGGCAATGCTACCTTGTGTTTCATCGGCGTACCCCGGTCGGCGCTCTACTTGTTGTTCGTTAGCGGAGGCAATTCGCCGGAACGATCCGGAAAGAAAATGCGCAGCAACAGGAAAATCACAAGCCCATACCCAAGCACGTTAAGCA
>Ga0187782_10003126_pt1 | contig 12317 bp, 12 predicted proteins | sample 0715_SJ02_MP15_2_FD_132454 | JGI IMG/M metagenome (GOLD analysis project Ga0187782, IMG submission 132454) | Tropical peat soil microbial communities from peatlands in Department of Meta, Colombia - 0715_SJ02_MP15_20_MG | ecosystem: Environmental > Terrestrial > Soil > Wetlands > Peat | place...
CAGGAGTGGCAGGCCCGGCATCGCCTGATCGCCATTGAGCCGAAGAAATAACTGAGCTGAACAAATAAAGATGAGAAAGACCCTGTTAGCGATCACAGTTGTGGTGGCTGCGGTTGCTGTTTCCCCAGCCGCGAAAGAGCAATCCCTGCCAGAGTTGATCGCGCGCGCAGATGCGGCGGCGGTCAAGGACCAGCCCGCCTTGTACATCGATATTGCGGAGCGGCAACTCAAGGCCGCCGATGAACTCTACAATCAGGGAAAAGTGGAAGAGGCTCGCGCCGCAGTCGGAGATGTGGTCACTTACTCGGAGAAAGCGCATGATGCAGCGGTTCAGTCGGGCAAGAGGCTCAAACCGACTGAGATAGCATCGCGGAAGATGTCGCACCGCCTGCACGATCTCAAACACACTTTAAACTTTGAAGATCAGGCTCCCGTCGAGGCCGCTGCCGACCGGCTGGAGAGCCTTGCACAAGACCTGCTGAATCACATGTTTGGTAAAGGAAAATGACAGTTGGCTCCCGCGCAATCGGATTTTCGCTTGGGCTCTTCTCTTTATGGTGCCTGTGGGTTCCGGCACAGATCCGCCGCGAGCCGCTCAATCCGGTGGAAATCGATCAGTTGCGGGACGCAGCTCAAGAACCTGCGGCGCGAATCAAGCTGTATATCCAATTTGCGCGCTCGCGTTTGCTGAGTTTAGAGCAAGTGCGCGCTGATCCCAAGGTAGTGGACCGTGCCCAACAAACTCATGACAAGCTGCAAAACTTCCTCGATGTCTATGATGAACTGAACGACAACATAGACACGTTTGTAGAGCGCAGAGCCGACCTGCGCAAGCCACTGAAAGAAGTGATCGAGGCGGACACGGAGTTCCAAGCTAAATTGCGGGCGCTTAAGGCTTCCTCCAACGCAAGCCGCGACGAAGGGCAGAAATATCAATTCCTACTGGACAGCGTGATGGATTCGGTTGATGGGGGCGCCCAAGACCATCGTCAACTGCTCTCCGAACAGGAAGAAGCAGCTAAACACAAAAAGAAATAGCTTTGTTTTAAAAATGATCAATAATGACAAGCACTGCTGCAATGGCGCGTTAGCATTAGTGCGAAATGATATGACGAATGGTCGATATCCACTGCCACATTCTCGCTGAAGTCGATGATGGGCCGAAATCGTGGGACGTGTCCGAAGAGATGTGCCGGATTGCGAAAGCAGACGGTATTGAGCACATCGTGGCCACGCCACACGCCAATCATCGTTATGCCTACGACAGGGCGGACCTGATTCAGATGCTGAATTCGTTGCGGCAGCGGATTGGAGATGCTCCGCAGCTCAGCTTGGGCTGCGATTTTCACCTCTCGTACGAAAATCTGCAGGATGTCATGGTTCATCCCGAGCGCTACGTGATTGGCAATAGTCATTACGTACTTGTGGAATTGAGCAACTACGGAATCCCGGCTCAGATTGGGGAAAGCTATGCGAAGCTGATTGGAATCGGCCTGACACCGATCATAACTCACCCCGAGCGCAATCCGATCTTGCAAAAAGCGCCCAAGCAAATCCTCGAATGGATAGAGTTGGGATGCGCAGTACAGGTCACAGCTTCGGCCCTTACTGGCGCGTGGGGAGAAGTGGCTTCGCAGATCGCGAAATGGCTGCTCGCGCGGGACGCGGTGCATTTCCTGGCAAGCGATGCCCACGATACCAGGCGGCGCCCGCCAATTATGTCAGAAGCTCGCGAAGTGGTAGCGGAACTCCGCGGTGATGCGGTGGCAAATGCCTTGGTCAACGAAAATCCGCAGGCGGTTGTTCAAGGGCAGGCCCTTCCGTATTTTCCGCAGCCAGTCACGAAGCCCTAATTCGTGGCAGAGAACTGGAGTCCGGGAAACTACTTCTGGGGAGTCATGGGACTGGAATGACTGTTCGTCGCGGGAGCTGGAGATGACACGGGAACAGTGTGTTGCTCCGGTTGAGAGGTCATGGCACTTTCCGGGTTCAGCAGATGTTCGTGATCCGGGCCCAATCCCAGTTTTATGAGAGCGCGTGAATCCGGCGTGGTCTTGGTTTGCCAGCCATTGTCGGCTTGATACTTCTGCATAGCCCTTTGCGTGGCATCGTCCCACACGCCGGAAGGTTTTCCATTCAGATAGTGCTCGCGAACCAGAGCTTGCTGTATCTGTAACGCGCGTTGCGAGTCAATTTTTTGCTGCCCTCGATGAGCTCGTTTCCGCGTCCTCCTGTGAGTTGTCGCCTTATGGCTGGTGTTGCCCGCAGGCTGATGGGAAGCGGTGTCTTGGGCTGTTGGCACACTCGAGGCACCACTCGTTTGAGCGTGAGTCAAGCTGCCCGTTATCAGCAAGGCACAGCACGACACGAAAATGCGTCTCACGCCGGAATCCACTAGAGATCACCTAAGGATGAGAGACTGACACAAGTATGATGCTGAACTCGTAATCCGTTACGCCAGTCTCCAAAGTACAGGTGGGTTACGGAAGTGTACCGGCCAGGAAAATGGTGCCATCCTGCCTGCCGGCCCCCCGCTGTCGCACCAGGAAAACTACATCTTGGCCGCTTTTCAAAGCCGATGCTACGCGCGTGAACTCCTCCTCGGAATTCACGGGCTGCTTGTTGATCTCCAGAACCACGTCCCCTCGCGTGAGCCCGACGTCGTCCGCGAATGAGCCCGGTTTCACGTCCTGCACGATCACACCCTTGCCGGCGGCAATATCCAGCCGGTCAGCCATTTCGCTGGTCAGAGCCCGGACCGATAGGCCAAGCTTGCTCGCCTTGGGCGTGGATTCCTCACCGCCTTCTTCTTCCTCGCCCAACCGCGATGCGAACAACTTTGCCCGATCAGCGACCGTTACGGCGACTTCTTCCTTCTTGCCGTTGCGAACGAATCCGAGGCTCACCTTGCTGCCGGGTTTGCGGCTGGCAATGTCGGATACTAATTCGTCGCCATTTTTTACCGGCTTGCCATCAACCGAAGTGATCGTATCTCCGACCTTCAGACCAGCCGATTCGGCCGGCGTCCCCGGAATGACATTGGCGATGGTCACACCGTTGCCGCCACCATACACGCGCGCAATGGCGGGATTCTCCTGTGCCGGAAACTCGATCCCAATTGAGCCCCGCGAAACCCTGTGCTCAGGACTGATGAGCTGATTGTAAACACTTACTATGGTGTTGGAAGGCAAGGCAAAACCGACGCCCGCGTAGGCGTTGGTGTCCGTTAGAATCGCGGTGTTGATGCCGATGACCTCGCCCGCCATGTTAACCAGCGGCCCTCCGGAATTTCCCGGGTTGATAGCAGCATCGGTCTGAATGAATGATTGGAATTGACGGTTAGGAACGATATTCCGGCCTTTTGCAGAAACAATTCCCGCAGTTACGGTCTCTTGCAATCCGAATGGGCTGCCCACTGCCAGCACCCAGTCTCCCACCTGCATGCTGTCGGAGTTGCCCAGCTTGGCGATGGGTAAGGGCTTGTCAGCCTCAATCTTGATCACCGCCAAATCGGTCTCCTGGTCAGTACCAATCACTTTGGCGTCGTGCAGCACGTTGGGAGGATCATCTTGAAGCTTCACTTTGATGCGATCAGCCTTCTCAACAACGTGCCGATTGGTGAGGATGTAACCCTTGGCGTCGACGATAACTCCTGATCCCAAAGAGTGCTCCCGGATTGGTCCCTGATTCTGCGGTCCGCCGAAGAAGCGATCAAAGAAATCGTCAAACGGATTCTGATCCTCCCCTTCCCCTTGGTCGGGCGGCATTCCGCGGCGACGGTGCGGGTTCTTGATGGTCGACTCGGTGTTGATGTTCACCACCGACGGTTCCAATTGCTTTGCAATCACGGTGAACTGATTGGAGAGTTGTGTGGGCGATGGCACGGTCAGCGGGGCTGGAGAATCCGAATTCTTCTTGCTTTCTTGTCCCTTAACGCCCTTTGAAATTACTGTCCCAATGAGAATGCCGACGGCCAAGGTCGCTAAAACGGTTAACGTGTAAGTTGCTCGACGGGTTCTCAGATGCAACCCCACGCCGCTTGTCTGCGGGTCCATACTTTCACTTCCTCCAAATCTTTCGTAGCCATTTTGGATTATACCGTTTCCTCACACTGGGAAGAAAATGCTCGCAAAACGACAGGTTTGTAGTATGGAATAGAGCCTTTAGTTTGCCGTAAGAGCCGATTTTCTTCTCTTGCGGGCTGTTCGGAAGGCAAGCCTAATTCGTCGGGCTTAGGAAGTGGGGGAGGGTGCGACCGAAGTTCGTTTTGCTTTTGCGGCGCGCTCGCACTCCATCCGGCGGATGGTTTCCCGCAACCAGTTTTTTACCGCCTCTTCCAACTCAATCTGCTCTCTCTGCCGCTCCATGGTGTAAACGGTCTCACCTTGTGCATTCAGTGGAATATGATGGCACGGAATGTTTTCATCTTGACTTTTCTGCGGAACAAAGTCCGTGAGCAGGCACTCGTTGCAAGGATGCGGTCTCGATGCATCACCGAAGTTGATACATGACAGAGAGTCCAGGAAAATAGAAGTCGGTTTCCACGGGGTGCGGACCGAGCGGCCATAGCCACCCTGCTCCAGAAAATCCAATTCAAACTTCAGCACCTCCAGAATGTCCCGCTTGTCGTCCGACATATTCCGCCTCCCCTGAGCGGTCCAGTACCAGCCCCGCCCAGGTTATGGCAAATATTCTCGTTCTGTCTGTACAGTGCTTCCGTGATTGCTCTCACGAGCCTCGGTGATGTCGATCACACCACTCGCAATCCTCTTGCAGCATGCTGAAAACAAACATGTTGGAGGTGGTTATGGAAAGCCAGTATAGTTATCACGCGAATGCACAATTCCACCAGCACGATCGCAGCTTCGTTGCGATTGAACAAGGAGTGCCCCGCCTCATTCACTTTTCCGCGCCTGCCGAGTTTGGCGGTGAACCTGGCGTTTGGACTCCGGAGCAGTTCTTCCTGGCGTCTGTCGGTTCCTGCTTTATCGAAACCTTCAAGGCAGTGGCGAAACCCTCCAAATTGGATTTTCAAGGCATTGAGGTGAGCGTCGACGGGATTATCGAAAAAGAACCCGGAGGCTGGCGTTTTACGAACATCATTATCCATCCCACGCTGATCATTTTTAACGACGAGTCACATGAACTTGGGCAACGGGTGATGGCAAAAACGGAACGCAATTGCCTAGTGGTCCGCTCGCTTGCAGCAAGGGTCGAGGTGGATTCGAAGATTCTGGTGGAAACCTTAACATCCGCGTGACGTTGGCTTAACCCAAGGGCTGGCAACCTTGTTCCGCAACAGGTGACGATGGTGCTTTCACGTTGCCCGGCCTAGTACCTGCAAGGGGAAGAACTAAGGTGAATTGTGTAATTTCGGTTCACCTCAATCATCGCGGGTGTAAAATCAAAAAGTAAGGAACCGGAGATCTTCACAGGATCTGCTCCTGTGATCCGAGGCCTGGAATGAACGTCCACTTTAGTTATAAAGACCGCAAAACTCCCGAAATCGAAAAAGAAATCAACCACCTGATTGAGAAGTTGCGGAAGCGGTTGCAGGTCTTTCGCCCGGAACTGGTGCATTTGAAGGGCCTGGTGGAGCAGAACTCGGCCCGCGAAGGGATAGTAGTGTCGTTAAATCTTCGCTTGCCCTCCGGCCAAATGGCGGTCCAGAAATCAGCTTCCACCGGCGCGGCAGCTATGAAAGCGGCGGCAGAAGATCTGCTGCAACAGATCAGCAAGCACAAGGATATTTTGCGCAATACGCACAAATGGCAACGCCACCGAGTTGCTGATTTCCGGCCGCAATCGCAGGTTCCTTTCGAAAAGACGGTCGCGGCCGTGCAGGTACCAACCGCGTCAAGCGATGATATCCGCTCTTATGTAAACGCCAATTTGGGACGGCTGGAGCGGTTTGTAGAGCGGGAATTGTATTTCCGGGAGACGGCGGAGGAGATCCCACCGGATCTACTCAGCAAAGAAGAAGTGGTGGATGAGGCGATTGCGCGCGCCCTGGGGGATGGCTTGGAAAAACCGGAGCGTCTCGCTCTGGAGCCCTGGCTATACCGGCTTGCAATGCGTGCCATCGACGATCTGGCGGTCAGCGTACCTGAGGGCGCGTCGGTACATCTCGAGGACTCCGCACGAAAGCCCAATGTCAGAGGTTCCGACGAACCGGAATTGCAGTTTCACCAACCCGATGAGACGCTGACCGGGGAGAATGTTATAGCCGACCGACGTACCGCCACGCCCGAGGATATTGCTTACTCTGACGAAATGATCACATTAGTGCAATTTGCGCTGGAGGGGGCGACACGAGCGGATCGCGAGGCGTTCGTACTGCACGCGGTGGAAGGTTTTTCAGAACAGGAGATCGCAGTTATTACTGATCGTAAGCCGGAGGAGGTGCGGTCGTCGATTGCTAAAGCCCGCGACCATCTGCGCCGCACGGGCCCGGTTGCCAATCGCTTTAAAGATAAGCTGATCCAAGCGTCCAAATAATCCTCAAGAGCACTCAGGAGAGATCGTGATGATTACCCGCGAAGAGCTGCGTGAGTTGGCACAATTCAAGGAGACCGATCATGCCTGCGCGTTGAGCTTCTATTTCGAGCCGCGTACTCCGCAGAACAAATCGCACCGCGAGGAAGTTATTCTGGTAAAGGACCTGGTTCGCAATGCATTGCGGGAGAGCGAAAAAGAGGGCAAGAACGGTGGTGCGCGAGCCGATCTTAACCGCATTCTGTCTCTCGCCGAGAGCCTTCAGGGAAATCAGGCGCGCGCCAAGGCTATATTTGCATGCAGCCAGCGGAATTTCTGGCGCGAGTTTGATTTGCCTGCGCAGCTGCCGGGGACTCAGCTTTTCGTAAACCGGCAATTCCACTTAAAACCCCTAGCTCAGTTGCTGGGCGCCCAGCCGCGTCTGTGGGTGGCCCTGGTAGATCGCCAGCGGGCTCGGTTTTTCGATTTGCGTTTGGATGAGCTCAAAGAAGGGGAGGGATTGTTCCGCACCCCTCCGGTGCGGCAAGGTCGAAGCGATGGCTTCGCGGGGTATGACGGCGGCCATTCGCAGCGCCGGGTAGAAGACGAAGCGTTGCATCATTTCAAGGATGTCGCTGAGCATCTGAAGAGTGCGTTGGAAGCCGCAAAGTTCGAAAAGCTGATCGTCGGCTGCCATGACACGCTTTGGCACGAACTCGAAGCTCAGTTGCATCCCTACGTAAGCAAGCGTCTATTGGGCCATTTCTCGGCCGATGTCGCCAAACTCAGTAATGAGCAAATTCGGGAGCAGGCCACGCGCATGCTGCGCGACTCGCTTGATCAGCGTCGTCGCACGCTGGCGCGGGAAGTTTTGGATCAGGCCAAAAGCAACAACCGAGGGGTAACCGGACTTCGGCGGGTGTTGCGTTCTCTTGAACTCGGCGAAATACAAACTCTCTTAGTGGGCGACAATTTTCACCGTCCCGCTGTCGAATGTGGCGCTTGTGGTCATATTGACGCGCACGTTGTACGAAATTGCCCGGCTTGCAGCCGCGAGACGCGCCAGCTTGAGGACGTGTGTGACGCGATCATTCCAGTTGCCATCCGGCGCGATATCGAATTGTTCTATGTGAAAGATGATGAAGAGTTCGACCGCGCTGGCAACATTGCGGCCTTACTGCGCTTCCGGGCAGATCAGAGCAAGGGCAACATCACTCAGCTTGCTTCGTAAGATTTCTTTAACGAGGCCCGATACTTCTCAAGTTTTCGCTTGCACACGCAGCATCTTGGCCTCCGACGTAGACGCATCACCTCACCTGCGCATGTTATGCTGACCTGCTTCGTGGAGGTTTGGCATGACCATCTCCCGCCGTGGTTTTCTTACTACCGCCGTTGCAAGCTCGCTCTCGTTAGGGCTGTTAAAGAATCAATCCGCAGGGCAATCTGCCGGCAAGCGTCCCATCATCATCTGCGCTAGTAGAGGCTTCAACTATCTCGACGACGCCTACGCTTTTCTGGCCGGTGGCGGAGACACGTTAGATGCCGCGTTGAAAGTGGTCAAAGGTCCCGAAGACGATCCCAACGACACCACTGTCGGGCTTGGCGGTTTACCTAACGAAGAAGGTGTGGTTGAGCTTGATGCCTGCTGCATGCACGGACCGACGCGCCGCGCAGGCTCGGTCGGAGGAGTGCGCAATATCAAGAATGTCTCTCTCGTTTCCAAAGCGGTGATGACAAACACCGGTCACGTAATGCTGGTGGGCGAAGGCGCAGAGCGCTTTGCGGTTGCCATGGGTTTCCCTCGAGAAAATCTGCTGACCGATCATTCCCGAAAAATATGGCTGCTGTGGAAGGAATACCACTCCGGGCCGGGCTGGTGGGGGCCGGGATTGGCCGATCCTCATTGGAAACCGCCCGATGCGAAGCCCGACTCTGGCTTCTTGCAGAACCGGCTTCATCATTTGCAAGAACGCGCGGCCGATTTCGGAATTGCTCCTGAATTTCGCGCGCAGGCGGCGCAGGCTGTCCTCTTTCCACCGCATGGCACAATCCACTGCTCCGCACTGAATGAAAAAGGCGAAATTTCCGGTTGCACCACAACCAGCGGCCTCGCGTGGAAGCTTCCCGGACGTTGCGGCGATTCGCCGATCATCGGCGCAGGCTGCTACACCGACCAGGACGTCGGCTCAGCCGGTGCAACCGGCAGCGGTGAAGAAAACATAAAAGTGGCCGGGGCGCACACGATCGTCGAGAACATGCGCCACGGTATGTCGCCACAGGAAGCGGGCATGGACGCGCTCAAGCGCATTGTCCGCAATTACAACAACGACATGACTCGCCTGCGCTATGTCGATATGGTCTATTACGTCCTGCGTAAAGACGGCGCCTACGCCGGCGTCTCGCTTTGGGAAAGCGATCACGGCTCCAAGCGGCCCAGAATTGCTGTCCACGACGGAACGAAGCGGTTGGAACTGGCGACCCCGCTGTTCAAGGGCGCCTCGGAAGACTATCCTCCTCCGCCACAGGTATCGCCCGAGGTGATGAAACAATTTCAATAAGAAAGGGCCCAGCAAGGCGTTCAATTGTTCAGGGATTCTCTGGCAGACGATGCCTGGCCTTGGCCGACGATGGCAGCGGCGACTACGGCCTGACCAAGGCTAAGTCCGCCATCCCCGGGCGGGACTTCATGGTGGCTGAATACTTCCAATCCTGCTTTGCATAGCTGGAATTCGAGTTGCTGGGATAAATAGACATTGTGAAAAGTCCCACCACTCAGGCACACTCGGTTCAAAGCAGTTTCGTCGCGCAGCGAAGCCGCGATACGCACGAATGCGTTAACCAGGCCATCGTGAAATCGGCGGCTGATTTCTCCGACTGTCACGTTCCGGCGCAGGTCGGCGATAATTGATTTGAACAATGCGCGCGTCCCAATGATCCAGCCGTTCCCTTCGCACATGAGCTCCAAGGGATACCCATTACCTTCTTGCGGTGATGAGATCGCCATTTCCAGTTCAATTGCGGCTTGTGCTTCATAATTCACTTGCGTGCGGATTCCGATCAGCGCAGCCACTGCGTCGAATAAACGTCCGCAGCTCGAAGTTAATGGCGAATTGATTCCCTGTTCGATCATACGGAGGAGAAGATTGGTTTTCGTATGCTCGAGCTGGTGGACAAATGGAATATCGAGCTTAAGAAAGTCTCGTCCGAAATGATGCCCCAGGTAGCTGGCCGCCATGCGCCACGGTTCATGGATGGCAGCGGCTCCGCCGGGCAAGGGAATGTATTCAAAGTGTGCGGCACGTTCAAAATTTTTGTAATCGGCGATTAACACCTCTCCACCCCAGATATGCCCGTCGGTGCCGTAGCCGGTTCCATCGAGTGCGACACCAATGACCTTGCCCTCGAGATGGTTTTCCGCCATGCAGCTTGCGATATGCGCATGATGATGCTGCACGCCCACCAGCCTCGCTTCGCTTTGTTGTAGCGCCCACTTGGTGGAAAAATAGTCCGGATGCAAGTCGTAAGCGATGATCGTAGGGGAAATTTCGAGAATTCTCTTGAGATGCTCGATGGCCTCATTAAAAAAGCCGTAACTCTCGGCGTTCTCCAAATCGCCGATGTGTTGGCTCAGGAAGGCGTGCTTGTCCTTGGTAAGGCAAATCGTATTCTTCAGTTCGCCACCGACTGCTAGCACCGATGGCTGTTCGGCCTTCAGGAAAACCGGGACAGGAACAAACCCACGTGAGCGCCGCAACTGACGGGTAATGCCGCCTGTTACTCGCACCACCGAATCATCACAGCGCAGCAGAATTTCGCGATTGTGAACCAGGAAGTAATCGGCAAGCCGCCCGAGTCGTTGAATCGCTTCTTCATTGGCGATCGCAATCGGTTCCTCGCTCAAATTGCCGCTGGTCATCACGAGCGCTGCGAAGCCGCCCTCTCCCAGCAGCAGATGGTGAAGCGGCGTGTAAGGAAGAAAAACACCGAGATAACGATTGAACGGCGCAACTCCGTCGGGGATAAGACATGAGGCCTTTTTCGGAAGCAGAACAATGGGCCGCTGTATGGATTCAAGAGCAGCGCGCGCTGCGCTATCGAGCTCGCAAATTTCCTGCGCGGCTGCCAAATCGGGCACCATAATGGCAAACGGTTTCTCCACCCGCCGCTTGCGCTCGCGCAGAAGGGCTACAGCCGATCGGTTGTTGGCATCGGCGGCCAAATGAAACCCGCCGAGCCCCTTGACCGCAACAATTAATCCAGCGTGCAATCCCGATGCCGCCTCCACGATAGGATCGCGGCAAGGAATTCTCCGGCCTAATCTATCCCAAAGCTCCAATTGTGGCCCGCAGCCCCAACATGCGTTGGGCTGGGCATGAAATCTCCGGTTTAGCGGGTCTTCGTACTCTGCTCGGCATGCTGAACACATAGGAAAAACCGCCATCGAGGTGCTTGGACGGTCGTAAGGAATATCGCGCACGATCGTGAAGCGTGGGCCGCAATTTGTGCAGTTAATGAATGGATAACGGTGTCGGCGGTCTGCGGGATCGAATAATTCCCGCAGACAATCCGGGCAAATGGCCACATCGGGAGAGATCAGCGTGCGTACTTCTGCACCAGCGTAACTGTGAACAATACGGAAATCGGCGTCGCCGTTGCATGCGAGTTCGTGTACAACGAAGCTGGTGATGCGCGAGAGCGGAGGCGCTTCGGCAGGCAAGTGATCAACAAAGTCTTGCACCGCTTCCGCTGGCCCCTGCACTTCAATGCTGACACCGGCGGGTGTGTTGCAAATGTTCCCGCTCAATTTCCTGGAGGTAGCCAAGCGATAAATGTAAGGCCGGAATCCAACGCCCTGGACAATCCCCGATACTTCGATTTGTCGGCGAACATCCATACATTAGCCCGCTGGGGAAAGGGATCTAAGCGTTCGGCGGCGCTGTTCCAGCCAGTTCAGCCACTCGTGCAAACCGTCTCCAGTTAGGCACGACACCTCCACAATCTCGATGCCTGGGTGAATGCGGCGGGCATTCTCGGCTGCCGCGTTGATGTCAAACGGTAGATGAGGAAGCAGATCCGTTTTCGTCAGGATCAGCAGGTCCGACTTGAAAAAGATCGAAGGATACTTCAGCGGTTTGTCTTCGCCTTCAGTGACGCTGAGTAGCACGATTTTAGCCGCTTCGCCCAGGTCATAACTGGAGGGGCACACCAGGTTCCCAACGTTCTCGATCAACAAGAGATCTAAATCCTCGAGCCGCCAATCTGCCAGGTGGCGCTGGATCATTCGTGCATCCAGGTGGCAAGTGCCGCCGGTGGTGATCTGCTTGACAGGAAAATGGAATCTTCGCAGGCGAGCCGCGTCATTGTCGGTTTGGATATCGCCAGTGAGCACGGCAACGCGCTCATCGCGCGGCAGGCTCTCCAGAGTCCGCTCCAGAAGGGTGGTCTTGCCCGAACCCGGCGAGCTGATGAGGTTCAGGCACAGTATCCCGTGCTCTTGAAATCGCGTACGCAGTTCTGCTGCAATCCGGTCGTTCTCATTGAGGACTTTGCGTTCCAACGGTACTCGTTCCATGCTCTTCCACCTCCAGATAGGCCAACTCCAGTTCGTCGCCGCCCACACATTCGGTTTCCGGGCTCGCGCAGTCGGGGCAGCAGAACATATAGTCCTGCACTACGAAATCTCGCCCACAGCGCCGGCAGCAATATCGCAAAGGACAAACCTCGATTTCCAACCTGAGGGCTTCGAGATCAGTTTCCCGAGTGATCGCCTCAAAACAGAAACGCAACGCATCCTTGTCGATAGCGGCCATCTGACCGATCCGCACGCACACTGTGGATGGATA
>Ga0187782_10003127_pt1 | contig 12315 bp, 7 predicted proteins | sample 0715_SJ02_MP15_2_FD_132454 | JGI IMG/M metagenome (GOLD analysis project Ga0187782, IMG submission 132454) | Tropical peat soil microbial communities from peatlands in Department of Meta, Colombia - 0715_SJ02_MP15_20_MG | ecosystem: Environmental > Terrestrial > Soil > Wetlands > Peat | place...
CGAGCCAGTTGGGGTCGGCCAGCGTGGTGCTGCAATTTGATTTGAACCGGAATATCGATGCGGCGGCACGCGACGTGCAGGCGGCGATCAACGCCGCGCGCAGCCAGCTTCCTGCCAACCTTCCCAGCAACCCAACCTACCGCAAGGCGAATCCGGCGGAGGCGCCGATTCTGATTCTCGCGTTGACTTCCGACACTCAGACGGTGCCGCAGATGTACGACGCGGCCGACTCGATTCTCTCGCAGAAGCTTTCGCAGGTGAGCGGGGTCGGGCAGGTGTTTGTGGGCGGCGCGGCGCAGCCGGGCGTGCGCGCGGAAGTCAATCCCATGCTGCTGAACAAGCTGGGCGTGGGGCTGGACACGGTGCGCAACGCGCTCAACCTGGCCAATTCCAACCAGGCCAAGGGTGAGGTGGCCGACGCAACCAGGGCTTACTCGCTGAACGACACCGATCAGCTTTTTACTGCCGATCAGTACCGGCCGTTGATCATAGCCTACCGCAATGGCGCGCCGGTGCGGCTGGGAGATGTGGCCGACGTGGAAGACTCGGTGGTGGACGTGCGCAACATCGGCCTGGCCAACGGCAAACCGAGTGTGCTGATTATTGTTTTCCGGCAGCCGGGAGCCAACATCATCGACACCGTCGACCGTGTGGTGGCGTTGATGCCCTATTTGCAATCCTCGATTTCCCCGGCGATTCATCTCTCCATCGCCATGGATCGAACGGTTACGGTTCGGGCTTCGGTGAAAGACATCGAGTTCACCCTGATGTGTTCGATCATTCTGGTCATTCTCGTGGTGTTCGCGTTTCTGCGCACGGTGCGGGCGACGATTATTCCCAGCATTGCTGTGCCGCTGTCGCTGGTCGGCACGTTCGGGGTGATGTACCTGCTGGATTACAACCTCGACAATCTGTCGCTGATGGCGCTGGCGATTTCCACGGGCTTCGTCGTGGATGACGCCATCGTCGTGCTGGAAAACATCATGCGCTACGTCGAGCACGGCATGGATGCGGTTAAAGCTGCATTCAAGGGAGCAGCCGAAATCGGCTTTACCGTGCTTTCCATGAGCACCTCGCTGGTGGCGGTGTTCATTCCGCTGCTGCTGATGGGAGGAATCGTGGGCCGGCTGTTTCGCGAATTCGCCATCACGCTGAGCGTCGCGATTGGAGTTTCCCTGCTGGTTTCGCTTACCACCACCCCGACCATGTGCGCCAAATTTCTGCGGCCGGCGCCGAAGGATGAGAAGCACAACCGCCTTTATCGCATCAGCGAGTGGGGGTTCGATACCAGCCTTGCGACCTATCGCCATGCGCTGCAGTGGGTCCTCAGGCATCAGCGCTTCGTCTTTGTCGTGACCATTCTGGTGGCGGTTCTAAGCGGGTATCTCTACTACATCGTGCCCAAGGGCTTCTTCCCGCAGCAGGACACCGGGCGTATCGGAGGGTCGGTGCAGGCGGCGCAGGACATTTCGTTTCAGGCGATGCGCAGCAAGATGGAGCGCTACGTCAAGATCGTGCTGACCGATCCGGCGGTGAGTTCGGTGGTGGGTTTTGCCGGAGGCAACACGGTTTCCAACCAGGGGCGTTTTTTCATCATGCTGAAGCCGCTCGAGCAACGCGGCGCGTGCAACAAGCCGACCCATTTCTTGCAGCCCTGCCGCGTGACCGCCGATGATGTGATCAATCGTCTGCGCGGCAAGCTTCTCGCCGTCCCGGGAGCCACTTTGTACCTGCAATCGTACCAGGACCTCACCATCGGTGGGCGTCAGAGTAACGCGCAGTATCAATACACGCTGCAGGGCGAGGATCTGAATGAGCTGAATACGTGGGCGCCGCAGTTGCTGGAAAAAATGCGCAAGATCCCGGAGCTGCGCGACGTCAATACCGACCAGCAGGACAAAGGGCTACAGGCGCAACTGGTGATTGACCGCGATACCGCCAGCCGGCTGGGCGTAGCGGCCCAGGATATTGATAACGCCCTCTACGACGCCTTCGGACAGCGCCAAGTCTCGACCATGTACCGGCCGCTGAATCAATATCATGTGGTGATGGAGGTTGCGCCGGAATTTCAGCAGACCACGGAGGCTCTGCAAAATATTTACCTGCGTTCTTCCAACGGGGCGCCCATACCCTTGGCGGCGTTCACTCACTATGAGCCCTCCAATATCCCGCTGGCAGTAAATCATCAGAGCCAGTTTCCCTCGGTAACGATTTCGTTCAACCTGGCGCCGGGAGTTTCGCTGGGCCAGGCCACGGTGGCCATAGAAAATGCGGAACGCTCGATCGGCTTTCCCGCCACCATTCAGGCCAGTTTTCAGGGAACGGCAGCGGCTTTTCAGGCTTCGCTCTCGAACGAACTGGTTTTGATCATCACCGCGGTCATTGCCGTGTACATCGTGCTGGGAATGCTGTACGAGAGTTACATTCATCCCATTACGATTCTCTCGACCATCCCTTCGGCGGGTGTGGGCGCTCTGCTGGCCTTGATGCTGACGCACAACGAGCTCAACGTCATTGGAACCATCGGCATCATTCTGCTTATTGGGCTGGTGAAAAAAAATGCGATCATGATGATCGATGTGGCGCTTGAAGTGGAGCGCACGCAGGGGAAGAAGCCGGTTGAGGCCATCTATGACGCCTGCCTGTTGCGCTTCCGTCCGATCATGATGACCACCATGGCGGCGCTGCTAGGAGGCTTGCCGCTGGCGCTGGGCACGGGCACGGGCTCGGAATTGCACCGGCCTCTGGGTATCACGATTGTGGGTGGGCTGATCGTCAGCCAGGCGCTGACGCTGTTTACGACTCCCGTCGTTTACGTGTATCTTGACCGCTTGCGCATTGCATTGGGCGGGTCGCGGGAAGCATCCCTGGGTTCTCCCGGCGCGCCCACGCCGAGCCCGGCGCACGGGGATTGACGTGGTGCAACCCGAGTTGCCGTGGGCTGCATCGCAGCTACGGGACAAGCGTCCATAGGTACCGATTGCTGACTGCTCGCGCTGCGTTTAATATTATTCTTCCGCAAATTTCTCCCAGGAGTCAGGGATGGTTCAAAAAGTTCTACTGGTGGCATTGGTTGGTGGGGCGATTGCCGGGTGCTTGAGCTGCGGCGCGACGGCGAACCACTATGTGTACGCAACCATCCCCACCACCAATCAACTACAGGCATTCCGCGAAGACCCGAACTCCGGCGTGCTCACGGAATTGTTCGGCAGCCCGTACTCCGTGGGCGACGGGGCGCACTTCATCGTGATTCATCCTTCCGGAAACTTTGCCTACGTGGCCAATCCGGGTGAAGGCGCGAACGGAGAAAACGATATTTCCTTATTCAACATCGCCAGCGACGGCGGTTTGACCGAGCAGTTTCCGCGCACGTCGCTGGGAAGCACCGCCCAGGTGCCCCAGGTGCTGGCCATGGATCCCGCCGGCGGTTATCTCTATGTTATGGACGCGGGCTCGCAGGGCTACATATCGGTGTTTTCGATTGACAGCAGCAGTGGCGCGCTCACCGAGGTCACCAACTCCCCGTTTCCGATCGGCGAGCCCCCGCTGAATATGCAGGTTACCCCCTCGGGAAGCTTTCTCTACGTCAGCATCGCCAGCGCGCCCAATTGTCTGGCTAGCGGGGGCGCCGCTTCGGGAGGAATCGCAGCCTTCAGCGTAAGCGCCGGACAACTCAGCCTGGTGGGCGTGACCTGTAGCGATGGTGGCAGTCCTTATGGACTTGTAATTAGCCCTGACGGCAATTATGTATATGCAGCCAACTTCGCATCCAATTCCAACTCCATTTCTATTTTTGCCGTTCAGCCGACTGGGGCTTTGCAGGTGGTTCCCGGCTCTCCGATCAGCGCCGGTTATTCCAATCCGATTGCCATGACCTTCGATCCTGCGGGGAAGTATCTGTACGTGGCCAATCAGGGGTCGAACAATATCACCTCTTTCTCGATCAGCTCTACTACCGGACTTCCTGCCGCGCTCACTACTTCCACCGCCACGAATGCCTTCACCACTGAGGCCAGTCCCAGCTTTATTGTCACGGACCCGAATGGGAATTATTTGTTTGTGGGAAACCAGGGAACTTCGGCGGTGGCGATTGAATCGTTCAGTATCAGCAGCGGTAGTTTGACGATCCTTACCAATTACGGAGTAAGCAGCACGGTCAGTTCGATTGCGGTGTTGAAATAGCCGCGGGCAGACGTTCACCAGATCGCGGCCTTCTTGCAGTTCCTCGCTTGCGCCCCCACCTTTTTACAAGCCCGTGACAAGCCCGTTACAACCCAATTCCCGGAATTTGTGACAATAGCGAAAACTGGAGTCCGGCGTGTACGATGGCGTGAGCCGGGAAGAGCTTCTGGGCTCCGGATTGAGCGCCGATTCCGGCGCACCTGACAGGGTTTTCTTATGAGGATTGCCAGCGCGGCCAGCGCCTTCCCCAAACATTACTACTCGCAGACGTTTCTTCTCGAACGCCTCCAGGACTATTGGGGCGATCAGCTCAAGAATCCACTGTTGCTGGCGCGCTTGCATCGCAATGTTACGGTGGATGGCCGTTACCTCGCGATCCCCACGGAACAGTACTACGACATCAAGACCTGGGGACAAGCCAACGATATCTGGATTCGGGTGGCGCAAGAATTGGGCGAGCAGGCGCTCTGCCGGGCGCTCAACAACGCAGGCATCATGCCCGCCGATTTGGGAGCGCTGTTTTTCACCACGGTGACGGGAATCGCCAGCCCGTCAATCGACGCGTTGCTGATCAACCGCATGGGGCTTCCGGCAAATATTCGCCGCACGCCGATTTTTGGCCTGGGATGCGTGGCCGGCGCGGCGGGAATCGCGCGCGCCGGCGATTATGTTCGCGCTTATCCCACCCAGGCCGCCGCACTGGTTTCGGTGGAACTGTGTTCGCTCACGCTGCAAAAGGAAGATCTTTCGGTGGCGAACCTGATTTCCTCAGGACTGTTCGCCGATGGCGCCGCCGCCGTGATTGTGACCGGCGCAGCGTTTCAAGCGTCGAATATCGAGATCTTCGGGCCGAGGATTCTGGCTACGCGTTCCATCTTCTATCCCAGCACCGAAGACATGATGGGATGGAATATTTCGGAGAAGGGCTTCCGCATCGTGCTCTCGACGGAGGTTCCCAATCTGATTCGAGAAAATCTGGGCCGGGACGTCGACGCCTTTCTGGCCGATCACGGACACAAGCGCAGCGATGTGCAGAGCTGGGTGTTGCACACCGGAGGGCCGAAGGTGCTGGAAGCTTCGGCCGCGGCGCTGGGACTAAACAACGGACAACTCGATGCCTCCTGGGATTGTCTGCGCAAAGTGGGAAATCTTTCTTCCGCATCGGTGCTGGTAGTGCTGGAAGACGTGATGAAAAACCGGCGGCCCGAGCCGGGCACGCTGGGCGTGCTGGCCGCGATGGGGCCGGGTTTCTGCTCTGAGCTCGTGCTTCTTGAATGGTGAGGTCGTGCTGAGTTCGACCGACGTGTTTGTAATTGGTGGCGGCCCGGCCGGGCTGGCGGCGGCCATTGCCGCCCGTCAGCAGGGATTTCGCGTCATAGTTGCCGACGGCGCCACACCTCCTATTGATAAGACCTGCGGCGAAGCGCTTATGCCCGACGCGCTGGCGGCCTTTGAGGGCCTGGGATTGGCAGTGCCTGCCATTGAAGCCAGCCTGCTCAGCGGCGTGCGCTTTCTAAGCTCCGGCTTGTCCGCGGAAGCAGACTTTCCTCGCGGGCGCTGCGGACTTTCCGTTCGCCGGATCATCCTGCACCGCGTCATGACCGAGCGTGCCGCCGGACTGGGCGCTCATCTGCTCTGGCGAACCACCGTGACCGGAATCGACGGCGATGGAGTGAGGCTTGGCAAACGAACCATCCGAACGAAATGGATTGTCGGAGCCGATGGCGTAAACTCGCGCGTGCGGCGGTGGGCGGGTCTGGGTGCGCACTCGCACAGCGGCTTTCGCTACGCATTTCGCCGTCACTACCGGTTGCGCCCGTGGACCGACCGCATGGAAATCTATTGGGGCAAAGACAGCCAGGCTTATACCTCTCCTGTGAATAGCGAAGAAGTATGTGTGGCTGTGGCCTCGCGCACACCGGGACTTCGTCTGGAAAAATGTTTGCCGCAATTCCCTGGGCTCGCGCAGCGGCTGCGCGGCGCGGAAATTACCTCGACCGAGCGGGGCGCAGTCTCGGCGAACAGAAAACTGAAGCGCATCTGGCGGGGAAACATCGCGTTGATTGGAGATGCCTCCGGCACGGTTGACGCCATCACGGGCGATGGCCTGGGACTTGCTTTTGGCCAGGCGTTGGCGCTCGCCGCCTCTCTCAAGACGGGCGATCTCGGCAAGTACGAATCCGCGCACCGGCAACTCGCCATGCGCCCCCTCATGATGGCGCGATTGATGCTCACGCTGGACGGCCGTCCCCACCTTCAGCGACGCACTCTTCAGGCGTTCCGCAAGCGCCCCGAAGTGTTTCGCCGGTTGCTGGCCCTGCACGTGGGAGAGCTTTCACCGTTTCACGTGGCGGTGGATGGACTCACGCTGGGCTGGGGCTTGTTGACGGCATGAAGCGCGTTCGAGGATGTGCCGGTTTTCGGTCCGGGCGGGTTCTCGCCATATTTCTCGCGTTTACCAGTTTCGCGGCGGCGCAGAATGTCGAGTTGGGGCTGAGTCCTCAGCAAACTGCCATTCAATATACGCTCGACGCCTCGTTTCACACGGTTCACGGAACATTCCAACTCAAAAACGGTGACTTACATTTTGATCCCGCTACGAACAGGCTCTGGGGCGCAATTGTGGTGGACGCCCGCAGCGGCGAAACCGGCAATGGCTCGCGCGACCGCAAAATGCATAAGGAAGTTCTCGAGAGCGAGCATTACCCGGAGATTGCGTTTCGTCCGAGCCGCGTCGAGGGTACAGTAGCGATGCAGGGTAAATCATCGGTGCAGGTGCATGGAATTTTCGCAATTCACGGCGCGGAGCATGAGGTCACAGTCCCGGCGGAAATCGAGATGTTTCCGGATCGCTGGATAGCAACGCTTCATTTTGCGGTTCCGTATGTGCAGTGGGGGATGAAAAATCCGAGCAATTTTTTTCTGCGGGTGAGCGAGTCGGTGGAAGTTGAGGTATCGACGGCGGGGATGGTGTTACGGCGGTGAAGGGGGCAAAAGGCGTCATCCCGAAGCCCCGCGCTTTCACCAGCGGGGCGGGGACCTCACACCCGATGGTCTGTGGGCATGAAGATCCCTTCGGCATTCGCCTCAGGGCAGGCTCTTCGCTCCGCCTGAAAAGCGGCTTGGCTCAGGATGACACACTCCGCGCTACACTACTAGCGATTAAATGAAGCGAAAAACGGTTCGGCGGAGTCCAATTACAGATTGATTTCCGATCCCAAACCAGCAGCGAAAACCCCAAAGATGCAGCGACTGAAGACCGTTTTGCCGGAGGTCTGGAAGCTGATGCGTCCGCGGCGCGGACTGCTGGCGCTGGGATTCGTGTTGATGGTGATCAACCGGCTGGCGGGTTTTGTTCTGCCCTATTCTTCGAAATTCCTCATCGACGATGTTGTGGGCAAGCATCACATCGGATTGCTGCGGTCCCTGGTGATTGCCGTCCTGCTGGCAACACTTGTTCAAGGAGTCACTTCGTTTTCGCTGACGCAACTGCTCTCCAAGGCGGCGCAACGTTTGATCGCGGAACTTCGCGAACAGGTGCAGAAGCACATCAGCCGTCTGCCGGTTGCCTTTTACGATGCCAACAAAACCGGGGCTTTGGTTTCGCGCATCATGAACGACGTGGAGGGCGTGCGCAATTTGCTGGGCACCGGGCTGGTGGATTTCGTCGGCGGGCTGGTAGCTGCGCTCATTGCGCTGGTATTGCTGCTGCGCATCAGCACGCCCCTCACGTTGATCGCCGTCGGTTCACTCGGCTGCTTCGCCCTGGCGCTGAACAAGGCTTTCTCCACCATCCGGCCTATTTTCCGCGAGCGTGGGAAGATCAACGCTGAGGTCACCGGACGCCTCACCGAATCGCTGGGCGGCGTGCGCGTCATCAAGGGATATCACGCGGAAGAACGGGAGGAGGGCGTGTTCGCCGCGGGCGTGCGCCGTTTGTTGGACAACGTGATGCGCACGCTGACTGCGACATCGTTGATGAGCCTTTCCGCCAGCGTCTTGTTGGGGGTGGTAGGGGCAGCCACCATGTACGTTGGCGGCCGCGAAATGGGCGCCGGCACGCTGAGCGCGGGCAGCTATTTCTCGTTTAACTTCCTGCTGGTGTTTCTGGTTGCGCCCATCATGCAGATCGTTTCCATCGGCACGCAGCTTACGGAAGCTTTGGCGGGACTGGAGCGAACCCAGGAGATCATGCACGAGCGGCCGGAGGATCAAGATCCGCAGCGCAGCATCGCTTTGCCCGACATTGTGGGACGCATCGAGTTCGATGACTTAAGTTTCACCTACGATGGAACTCATGAAGTGTTGCGGAGTATCTCTTTCCTGGCTGAGCCGGGTACGGTCACTGCCTTGGTAGGATCGTCCGGCTCGGGAAAGTCCACTACCATCGGCCTCATCTCGGCGTTTTACATTCCCAGCAAAGGCAGAATTCTGGTCGACGGCACGGATTTGAGCACGGTGCGGCTCGACTCCTACCGGACGCGGCTGGGAGTTGTCTTGCAGGAGTCATTCTTGTTCGACGGAACCATTCGCGAGAATGTGGTTTTCTCGCGCCCCGAGGCAACCGAAGAAGAATTTTTGCGCGCCTGCCGGATTGCGCGCGTGGATGAGTTCGCCGAATCCTTCACAGACCGGTACGACACCGTGGTCGGCGAGCGGGGCGTGAAGCTCTCGGGTGGACAGCGGCAGCGAATTTCCATCGCCCGCGCCATCCTCGCCGAGCCGCGCATCTTAATTCTTGACGAGGCGACTTCGAGCCTGGACTCGGAATCGGAGCAGATGATCCAGCACGGGCTTTCTTATTTGATGCAGGGACGCACCACGTTCGTGATTGCGCACCGGCTTTCAACCATCCGGCGCGCCGACCAGATTCTGGTGATGGAGCAGGGACAAATCCTGGAGCGCGGCACGCATGAGCAGCTCTACGCCGCGCAGGGACGGTACTACGATCTTTACACGCGGCAACATGGGGTCGAAGAGAATCTGTTTCTCGCGCCCGGCGAGGGCGACAAGGTGGAAGCCGATGAGAACGGCGTGGCTGCGGCCCGCAATGGCGAGGTGAAGGCCAATGCACTGGGCGTGCTTCGGGGCGAGGTGCGCTAGGGAATGAGCGCCACAGAAAGATCGTTGCAGAACGGATTACCGGCGGCCGGCGCTTTCGAAGTTCAGACCTCAACAGGCGAAGCCTCAGCCATTCATGCCGAACAGCTTTGCCGCCACTACCGCATGGGCGACACGCTCATTCGAGCCGTGGATGGCGTGACACTCACCGTGGGCGCCGGCGAATTCGTCGCGCTGCTGGGCAGCTCCGGCTCCGGAAAATCTTCGGTGTTGAATCTGATCGCCGGCCTGGATCGCCCGACCTCGGGCAGCGTGATCGTGCAGGGCCGCGATCTCGCCCAGCTTTCGCGCGAAGAGCTTTCCAAATATCGCCTGCGCACTGTGGGGATGGTGTTTCAATCATTCAATCTGATCCCCAGCATGACGCTGCTGGAAAATGTGGAACTGCCCATGCGTTTTGCCGAGGTCGATCGCGGAAAGCGAGACAGCCTTGCGCATGAGGCGCTTTCGCGGGTTGGGCTGCAAGCCCGCATGAGTCACCGGCCCAGCGAACTTTCCGGAGGCGAGCAACAGCGGGCCGCGCTGGCTCGCGCGCTGATCAATCATCCGCGACTTTTGCTCGCCGACGAGCCTACCGGCAACCTCGACAGCCACACCGGCGTTGAGATTATGAATCTGGTCCGTGAATTCAACCGGCAACTGGGAATGACGGTCGTGATGGTGACGCACGAGCGCGCCTTAGCCGAGCGCTACGCGCAGCGACTCATATTCCTAGCCGACGGCAAGTTGATTGGTGAAGAAGTGAATTCGGCTGCGGCCGGCCAAACCGGGGCCAGCCACGCCATTCGCGACGGGGCGCGCCCATGAAGCTGCCCGACCTGACCGAACTTGCTGTGCGCAACTTGCGCGAATCCGTTTTGCGAAATTCGCTGACCACGATCGGCATTTCGGTGGGTGTGGCGTCGCTGGTCGCCATGCTCTCGTTAGGTATCGGGCTTCAGCAGTTGGCATCGCGGCGGCTAATGAAATCCGGATTGTTCGATACGATCGTGGTCTCCTCGCGCCGCGAACTGCGCAACTTCAGTCGCGAGGAAGAGCGCAGTGGCCCGCCGCCGGCCGAGAGCCGCATTCTCGACGAACCCGCGCGGCAGGAAATCGAGCGGCTCCCAAACGTGGCGGAAGTCTATCCCGATATTCGCTTTATCACCGAACTGCGCTACGCAGACAAGCCCCACCTGACTACTATCGCCGCGCTGCCGGCCTCGGCCAAGTCGCGGGATGCCTTCGAATCGCTGCAAGGACAATTCTTTTCCTCTGAGATGGCGCCGGAAGCTGTCATTCAAAAAGCCTTTGCCGAAGAGCTGCTGGGAAAAACTCCGAAGGCCGGCCTTGACGAAACCAACGTAAACGATTTGGCGCCGCCGCTTCTGGGCAAGGAGTTAACCATGCGCTACGCGCAGCGCGAAGCGTCGCCGGCTGCGCCTTCCGCGAACAACACCCCCGCTGCTTCGGGAGATCAAACCGTCGCCGGCGCATCCTATTCCGTGGTCTCGCGCGAGCTGAAGCTGAAGATTGTTGGCGTCTCCGATCTGGACCCGGAGAGCATGCGTGGGCCAACGCGAGGGCGGGTTTTTCTGCCGCTCAAGCTGGCGGAAAGCTTGCACGTGGTGCAACCGACCGATTTGCGAGAAATCTCGCGAGCGGCCAGCGACCAGCCGGTCTATGCGTCGGTCAGCGTGCGTGTGAAGAATCCGGCGCAGATACGGACCATCGAGGATTCCATCAAGAAGATGGGGTTCAATGCTTTTTCCATTCTCGATGCTACGCGCAGCCTCCAGCAATTCTTTGCGGTGCTGGATTTGTTTCTGGGTATTTTCGGCAGTCTTGCTCTGGCCGTGGCCTCGATCGGAATCGTGAACACGCTGGTGATGGCGATTCTCGAACGCCGCCGCGAAATCGGCATCATGAAAGCCATCGGCGCCAGCGATCGCGACGTGGAGAAACTTTTCTTCGCGGAAGCCGGCGCGATGGGAATTCTCGGGGGCATCGTGGGAGTCGCGCTGGGCTGGGCGATCGGGCAGGTCATCAACCTGGGAACGAATGTTTATCTCCGCCGGCAATCTTTGCCTCCGGAGCATTTCTGGTCGGTGCCCTGGTGGCTGGTTGGAGCGGCGATCATTTTTGCATTCCTTGTTAGCCTGGCCGCCGGCCTCTATCCCGCGGGGCGGGCGGCGCGGCTCGATCCCGTGCAGGCCCTGCGCTACGAGTAGACTGGAAGCGATGGCTTGTGGCCTCCGAATCATTTTCCTGCTCTTGGCTTTCTCCGTTTGCCTTTCCCTTCACGCTCAGAGCCGCATTGACTGCGATGCGCTGAACAGCAAGATTCTGAAGCGCCCGGTCCATTACTGCGTCTATCTGCCCGCAGGTTATGACGCGGGCGCGAGCCGGCATCCCGTGCAAACCTATCCGGTGCTTTATTTTTTGCATGGCCTCGGTGACAACGAGCAAACCCTGTTCAACAGCGGGGGATGGACCCTGATTGACGATCTTCGCAATCAACGCAAGATCGGAGAATTTCTCATCGTTGCGCCCGAGGGCGGGCGGAGTTTTTACATCAATTCCGCCGACGGCTCGGTTCGTTACAGCGATTTCTTTATCCAGGAATTCGTGCCGCTGATCGAGGCCAGGTATCGGGTGAAGAAAGGCCGGGAAAATCGGGCGATCAGCGGGATTTCCATGGGCGGCTATGGAGCGCTGCGATTTGCATTCGCGTATCCGGAAATGTTTTCGGCGGTCAGTGCGCAAAGCGCGGCGTTGATGACCGAAAGTCCGCAGCAACTCGATGCAGCGATAAGTTCGGGCGCCCCGCTAGGCAGGTTGCTGGGCACCGTATTTGGCAGCCCGATCGACGTACGGCACTGGAATGAGAATGATCCCTTTGTGCTGGCGCAAAATCATGCCGCGTCGCTGCGCCGGATGGCGGTCCATTTCAACTGCGGCCAGGACGATAACTACGGCTTCGAAAAAGGTGCGGCGGCGCTGCACGCGCAACTCCAGAAGGAAGGCATCGAA
>Ga0187782_10003128_pt1 | contig 12313 bp, 9 predicted proteins | sample 0715_SJ02_MP15_2_FD_132454 | JGI IMG/M metagenome (GOLD analysis project Ga0187782, IMG submission 132454) | Tropical peat soil microbial communities from peatlands in Department of Meta, Colombia - 0715_SJ02_MP15_20_MG | ecosystem: Environmental > Terrestrial > Soil > Wetlands > Peat | place...
ATGTTGCCGATCGCACCCCGAACATACCTGAGATTGACCACGCCCGCCACCACGTCATTGTATTTGGCGATCTCCGGGCGGATCGCCACCGTCGTGTAGGCCTGGACTTCTGCTACTTCATCCTGCACCAGCCAGCGCGCCAGATCAAAGTCGTGAATCGTGTTGTTATAGAAGAGCATGCCATTGACATTTGACTGATAAGCGGCAAGAGGAGGAACATCCTTGTCGCGCCCGACCGATTTGAAGACTACAGGCTCACCGATTTCCCCGGCTTCAATCCGTTTCATCGCTGCAACATAGGCCGGATCATAGCGGCGCATAAACCCGATCTGCAAGCGAACGCTGGCTTTGGCCACGGCATCCAGCGCAGCTTGAGCATCAACAAGATTGGTCGCCAGCGGCTTCTCGCAAAGGATGTCCTTCCCTGCCGCGGCTGCCTCACGAATGCACCGGGCGTGAAACTTGTCGGGAGTAGCGATCACAATAGCCTGGATGTCTTTGCGGGCGAGCATGTCTTCCAGGCTCCCAAATGAGTGTTCAATTTCGAGTTCGGCCGCGACCTGGCGTGCGCGTTCGGCGGCGACATCTGCTACGGCCACGAGGCGTGCTTCGGGGACTAGACGTCGCAGGTTTTCCGCGTGGCGTTTCCCCATTTCCCCCACCCCGAGCACTCCGATGCCAAGCTTGGTCAACGTCACCTCCGGACGCCTAGTCAGTCGAACGATTGTAACCCCTCAGCACAAACAACCCGTGCTCAAAAACTGCCCTCCGGCTCCAGTTCAGCGGTCGGTCCTAGTGGCGCATCCGGCTGGGGTGGCAGAAACGGCCACTCACGTTTTCGCCAGGCCAGGATCAAATACGCTGCAAATCCCATGCCAATTGTGCCGAATGCATACGCCATATAGCGCCAACCGCCCGGCTGCAAAGCGGGAGTCACAAATACACCCAGCCACCCTCCCAACGCGAACAGCGCCGGCAAAGGATACAGCCACATTCGGAAAGGCCGCGGCGCGTCTGGCCGAACATGGCGGTAAATGAGCAGGCCAATAATTTGGGCCACAAACATAGAAAGAATCCTGGCGAGCATCAGAGCGGTAATAATCTGCACCAGATCGAAAAAACAGGAAATGATTACCAGAAAACCGACTAACAACAAAGCACGATGAGGAAAGCGCTTTGTGGGGTGGACTTCGGCAAACCAGCGGAAGAACGCACCATCGAGCGCGGCGGCATAGGGGATGCGTGAATAACCCAGCATCATGGCGTAGGTGGCGGCAAATGCGGTTACTTCAACCATAATCGTCATCAAAGCCGACGCCCAATGGCCGTGAAGTTTTTGCATGTAAACGGAGCCGATCGCATTGAATGCTTGCGATCCGGGTTGAACCATTTCGCGCCACGGCACAACGCCAGTAAAGCTGACCGAGATCAGAAAATCGATGACCGTCACAATCAAGATGGAAAAGATCACGCCAAAAGGAATCACCCGCTCGGGACGTTTCACTTCATCCCCGAGATAGCAGATTTGGTAGTAGCCGAGGAAGTTGAACATCACCAGCATCGTTCCGTTACCCAGGCCGAGCATGAAGGGCAAACCGATATGCCAGGCGCCGGGAGGGAAATCAAAGAGCAGCTTGGTATCCAAGTGAGTCATGCCTGTGAAAATAACCCACGCTGCAGTGATGAGCATGCCGATCCAAAGCACCAGCATTAATCGGGCAATATCCTTGATTTTCCTGTACAGGGCCAGCATCGCGACACCGGTAATCGCCGCGGCCAGCAGCTTCACTCCCCATCGGTACTCAATCAATCCGGGCCAAAGAAAACCCGTGTACTCCGCCATACCGATGCTGCTGGTAGCGATTTCCAATGTGCCACTGAAAAGAAATTGCCAGACAAAAATCCAGGCCATCATGTGGCCCCACCGTTCGCGTCCAAGACATTCCCGAAGGAAGATGTACGAACCGCCCGATGCGGGGATCGAGGCTCCCAGTTCCGCGAATACCAGACCATCTGCAATCGCTAGCAATGCGCCCACGCCCCAGGCAATCAGCGATTGGGGACCGCCGAGTGTTGCGATAATAGCCGGGACCGTGATGAATGGCCCGGTCCCGACCATGTTCGACATGTTGATGGAGACGGCGTTCAGCAGACCCAACTGGCGCGGCAGAGGGACGTGTGCAGCGGGGTTTGCGGCAGCGGTGCTCGTGTGGGAACTCAATCGGGAAACCGTCCGGCCTATGAGGCGACAGTTGCCGTCGCAAGATCGCTGACAACGCCCCTCAGGTATTTCAAGCTCGCCGCAATGCTCGCAGCGGGTGGAATCGCGGTAGCGCCGAACTTAACATCTTGCTCAACCACCATCCAGCCGGAGTAGTTATTTTTCGCCAGCAAACGAAAGAACGCCGGAAAATCAATCGACCCTTTACCGATGATGGTGAAAACCTTCTCCTCGATGGCCTGTTCGAATGTCAACTTCTTGCGGCGCGCGGCGTCTAAGACCTTCGCGTCAACATCTTTTATATGCACGAAACGAAGTACACTCTTGAATTTCTTCGCTTCAGCGACGGCATCTCCTCCGCCATAAACGCAATGCCCGGTGTCGAGGCACAAGCCGACACCGGTGTGAGAGGTCACGTCAAAAAAGCGTTCACATTCCTGCGGAGTTTCGACGTAGGTCGCGACATGAGGATGAAAGACCAGATCGAGGCCGAAGCCTTTCGCAACTTTGGCCGCCCCTTCCACGACTTTGGCAACATTCTTCCACTGAGCTGCCGTCATCGAGTCTTTCGAGGTAACCCGGCCCGAGATGCGGTCGCGCTCGGGCGATTGCGCGTCCGCCAAAACCAGGAAGGGGGCTTTCAAAGCTGCCAGCAGGTCGCCAACCTTCTTAATCTGATCGACGGCTACTTTCGCTGACGCGGGATCGCTGAGCACAACTGGAACAAAAGAGCCGAGCAGCTTGAGTCTGCGTTTCTCCAGTTGCGGCTTGAGGACTTTTGGATCGGTTGGGAAGAATCCATAAGGGCCAAGTTCAGTACCGGTGTAGCCTGCGGCGACCATCTCGTCGAGCATCTTTTCGTAGGACTGGTTCCAGGAAGGTCCAGGATAATCGAGCACGCCCCAGCTGTCCGGCGCAGACGCAAAATGAAAACGCGAAGCCGTATTTGCCATATAAAACCCCGAGTAAATGAGATTGAACTGAAACAACCGGTCACGACCACGGATCAATGACAACCTTCATGGAATCCGCAGCCATGGATTTTTTCATTGCCGCATCCACCTGCCGCAGCCCGAAGCGATGGGTCACAAACTCCTTTAGCGGATAGTGGCGCATGTAGCGTGCCATCTGCCGCATGCTGGGTCCGTAAGCCGCAGGCTCCTCACCGCCAACCCCGAGAATCCGCACGTTCTTCGCGCATAAATGACGATGGGGGCTGATGCGGATTTCACCCAGGTCGGAAAAATTACCGGCCTCAACCAGCAAACCTCCAAGCCGCAGCATTTCCAGGCCTTCGGGTAAAGCTTCGGGCACGCCGGCACACTCGACCACAACGTCAGCGCCACGGCCATAAGTGAGCTCTCGAACGGCGGCCAAGCGCTCTTCGCCCGAAGTCTGCCGCGCATTGAGTATAACGTCAGCCCCCAGTTTGCGCGCGAAAGCCAGCCGGTAATCTGACAAATCCACGGCAATGATGGTTCCGGCGCCGAGCATTCGGGCCTTCATAACAAAACACATGCCAAGCGGCCCCACGCCGAGCACGACGACGGTATCGTCGAAACGGAAGGATTCGTTGGGAAACGAGGAGATCTGCTTTGCCCGATCCAGACCGACGGTAACCGCCATGATCTCGGTCAGCACAGCGATCTCGGACGGCAGATCATCGGGAACACGCAGCAGAAAACTACCGGGAAGCACATACAAATACTGTGCCCAGCCGCCAAATAGATGAGGGGGATTTTTCGCGCTGATGTTGTTTCCGTAGTCGACCGTATTCTCGCAACAGTAATAAGGAAAGTCGTGACGGCAGTAGTAGCAAGTCCCACAGCTCACGTTAGGGCCGACAATTACCCGGTCGCCCACTTTCAAGGGGACACCTTCAAAATCTGTGTAGCATCCCGCTCCGCCGATTGCGGCGATGGTTCCCACATTTTCATGTCCCTGAATAATCGGAAACGGAGTCTGCTTCGGGGTGCCACTGCCACCATACTGTCCCGTGTAACCCTGGTACGTATGTTTATCGGTGCCGCAGATCCCCGACACTTCCATCCTTATTAAGACGCAGCCAGGTGCGGGTTCCGGGAGAGGATACTCTTGTATTTCGTAATGACCGGGTTCAACTAATGTTGCCGCCATCACGGTTTGGACAGACATAAATGGAAACTGTGGAATCCTCTCGTGGAATCAAGCAGTTATTACGAAAGAATCCCGGGAACCGTTCAGGCTCCCGGGATGTGGATTGCAGCGCGTTAGAAGTTCAGCTTCAGAGCAAACTGCCCAATGCGTGGGGGCGCAGTCTGAGAGACCTGGCCGAAGCCCCCGGTCGTTGCTGCACCGGTAGCAATGTTGAAGCCGGTAATTCCGCTTGGGGTTAAGAACTGCGCGTGATTGAATATGTTGAATAGTTCAGCCCGGAACTCGAGATTGACGCGTTCCGTGATTGCTGTATTCTTAAGCACCGCAAAATCCCAGTTGTTCACGCCGGGTCCGTGGAAGAATCTGCGTGCTGAATCGCCTTCCTTCCCCTCTGCCGACGGTCCAAATCCAGCCGGACTGAAGTAGTAGCCTCCGGTTTTCCGCGGATTCGTGATATCCAGCGGTCCAACCAAGTTGGGGGTATCGGCAGGCAAAATAATCGGGCCGCCGAAGCCGGTTCCCTCCAAGGACTGGTCGTCGGTTTCCACCATGGTGACCGGAAGACCTGTGGCGAAGCGGGTGATGCCGCTCACCGCCCACCCGTTGCTCAGGCGCTTTGGTCCACTCAGCTTGTCAAAGGGCAGCAGGTAGTTGTAGCTCACGACAAAGTTGTGCGTGCTGTCAAATGCTGAAAGCCCACGGCTGAGTCTGGGGTCGAATGGATTGACCTGCTCGCCATAACCGGAAGAATTGTCGATAGCTTTACTGTAGGTGTAACCCAGGAGTATCTGCGAGCGTCCACTGGTATGCCGCCAGTTGACCTGTGCAGAATTGTAGACCGAGTTTCCAATGGTGATGAAGTAGGAGTCGTTCGCAAAGGGGATAATCCCATAATTGCCGTCTGGAAGCAGGGTTCCGACCTTTGAACCCGTACTGGTGGTGGCTTGTGCCGGGGTGAGTTCCACTCCACTGAATGGCTCACGGGTTCCCAGGACAGCAGGCTCGCCACTAGGGGTGTAGATGTTATTTTCCCCACCCGGCCCGCATCCCGGGGTTGCCAGGCACAGTGCTGGAATGCCCGGGTTGGCCGACACCGACGACAGCAAGCGGTGTCCCTGGGTTCCGACGTAGCTTATGGTCAGGACGTCGGTCGAGGACAACTGCCGTTGCAGAGACAATTCGTAATTCTGTGAATACGGTAGCCGGTTGTGGTTGTAGAACGCAGGCGAACTGCCTATCGTTCCGTAAGCATTGAAGAAGTCGGCCAGCGTGTCATAAGGAGGACCGCTGGCGGGATGACTCGCGGAAAAGTTTTTCGGGGGAGGAGCGACTGGGAAGAAATTGGGTATGGATGTTCCCATGGCTCGATTGGTAAACGGTGCGGCAAAGGTAGAACCGAACTGGCCGGTATAGTCACCGAACGGTGCATCTCCTATTTCGTTGAAGTCGGTTGCGCCTTCAAAGGCGGTGTAGAAGAGGCCGTATCCCAAGCGGATGCTTGATGCTCCCGGATTCCCAAGCAGGGCGTGCAGGAATCCGCTGTCGGCGCTGGGTGAATAGGCCAGGCCGAGACGTGGGGCAAAATTGTTCCAGCGAGTTGGCGCCAGTGAACTGGGCACGCCGGGATCACCCGGGAACAGCCATCCCTTCGGGGATCCGGGGAAAACCACAGACTGCTCGCCCGGAATGAGGGTCTGAATCTCATTGTATTTTTCGTGCCAGGGGGCGCTTACGTCATAGCGTACTCCGTAGTTAAATGTCAGATTTGACTTCACACGCCAACTGTCTTGGGCATAAAAACCAAGATAAAAGTTCCGTCCGTAGGACGGGAAGGATTCTCCCTGCACATATGATGTGGGAGCGCCCAAAAGGAAATCGACGAAGTCATCGCCAGTCTCACTGGACCCGCCGCCACTGAAGTTTGTGCCGAAAAAGAAGTTGCCGTTGGCTACGTTGGAGAGATTTTCCTCCAGTTGGTTGTAGTGATACTGGCCTCCGAACTTGAAAGTGTGGGTGCCAACCACTTTGCTGTAGTTGTCGATAATCTGGTAGATGTTGTCGAGCAGGTGATTGGGTCGGCTGGGCACACCAATGACAAAGTTATTGAAATCAATTTCGGGGATGCCTTCTACACTCGGCGTTCCAACATAGATTCCGGCGGCTCCGTTTGCGCCGGAAGCAAAACCCAGGGCGGCCAACGTCGTGTTCGTTCCGCCAAGAGGGCGATTCAATTTCGTGTCCAGCCGGAAGAATCCCACACGAAACTCATTCACCGCCGCTGAGCTCAGCGTCTTCGTCATTCCAATATTGATGTTGTGGGATTGGCCTGTGCCGTCGATCGCGAATCCCGGATAAAGAGGTGCATTGCCGAGCCAATAAGGATCGATTCGTTTAAAGTTATCGAAATAGTAATAGAGGCTCAGGAGACCGAAACGCGAGCTTTGATCATCCAGGCGACCGCTGAATTTGTCGTCGCGCAGATTAATCTCACCCGAATCGGTAGAGAAAGTGCCCGTGCCGGTTGTCGGATTGATTGCTCCCGTGTTCGCCGGCTGTATGTACTGGAGAAGCTTGGCTGAAATGGGATTGAATGCACTCGGCGACAAGCGAAGAGTCGGAAATACACAACCCGTGGGCGAGGTCGGATCGGTCGTGTTACAGCCGGTCTTGTAGTAGGCTTCATTCGCAGCGACGGGCTGACCAAGTTGTGTGGTCAATTGACTGGCCCAGGCACCTCCATTAACGGAGCCGCTGAGGGTCTGAGCAACTCCCGAAAGATCTCCTGATTCAGTAGCGGCTGTCGGGGCACCATTGATTACCTGGGGTACGGCCTGGATCAACCGATTTCCCTGATAATCGCCAAAAAAGAAAATTTTGTCCCTCTGAATTGGTCCGCCGAATGTGCCACCAAACTGATTCTGGTGGTAGGCACTCCTCGATCCCTGGCCAAAGTAATAGGCGGCATCGAGGTCGGTATTACGCAAAAACTCAAAGGCACTGCCATGCCATTGATTGGTGCCTGACTTGGTGATGACGTTGATCTGGCCGCCGCTGTAGTTTCCATATTCCGCATCAAAATTGTTGGTCAAAATGCGGAATTCCGCGATCGAGTCCAGGTTAGGAATGGCTCCAGCGCCGGAATAGCCCATCTCTTGCACGCTCACTCCATTCAGGATGAATCCGTTGGCCGCTTCGCGCTGACCATTCACCGAAAGAGCCCCGGAATTCAAATCTCCCGAGACCAGCGGCACGGCAAAGCCAGCCGATACAAAAGCACCCGCATAGGCCCCTGTGATCCCAGATGCCTGCGATACCACACCGGGCTGCAGCGCCAAAAGGTCCGTGTAGCTACGGGTTACCAGAGGCACGCCGGTGATCTCTTTGTCTTCGATCACTTCACCCATTTGGGTGCTGACGGTTTCGACGTGCAAGGCCTCGCTGGCGACCTCGACCCGCTCGTTCACCTGCCCGACCTGCAGCTTTACGTCAACGACTAAAGCCGAGTTCACGTCGAGGACAAGTCCGGTTTCGGTGTATCCCTTGAAACCGGGATGTTGCACGTCTAGCGTGTATTTACCCAAGGGAAGAGATTGGAAGGAGTAAAAGCCTTGACCATTTGTCGTTTGTGTTGTCTTAATACCCGTTTCGACATTGGTCGCCGTGACGGTAGCGCCAACAATGGATGCGCCGCTTGGATCTCTGACAGTTCCTGAAATACTCGCGGTAACACCCGCCAAAAGCAACCCACAAGCACACAAAACAAAGGCAACGGCCACACTACACTTGTGGTGTATTCCCAATCTGATGATCCGCATAGCTCCCCCCTCGCTTCGTCCCAAAAGTACTGGATCAGGATTTAGAGATGGAATTCTCATCGTCGCTTACAGAGGCGAACGCGTGCACCCTTTACGCGTTCAACGGCTTATAGTTGTCATCTGCCTGGTTTGTCAAGAGATTTTCTGGCTTGGGGATGGCAAAACCGGCCCAGATTGGCAGAAGTCGACGGCGCCCGACTTTCCGGCTTAAACGGCAGTCCACCCGCCATCGATTAATAGGGTGTGACCGGTAATCAGTGAAGCTGCCGGTGATGCAAGAAATACCACTGCTCCAGTCACATCTGAAGGTTCGCCGATTCGATGCAGTGCCGCAACCCGTTCAATTACGTCTTTGCGGAAACTTGGATCGGATAAAGCTTCTTCGGTTCCGGGGGTATGAATGAAAGTAGGAGCGATGGCATTTACAGTGATGTTGTATTTTCCCCATTCAACTGCAAGGCACTTTGTGAGGTGCGAAATAGCGGCCTTGGTCATGCAGTAAACTGACTCAGTCGGCAAGGCCACGAAACCCGCCTGTGAACTCAGATTGATGATGCGGCCACGCTTCTGACCAATCATCACCCGTCCCGCAGCCTGGCTGGCAAAGAACGTTCCTTTCAGATTTACTGCCAGGGTTAGATCAAAATCTGCTTCGCGTACATTCTCCGCCATGTTGCTGGGGCCCAGCCCGGCGTTGTTGACCAGGATATCGAGCTTGCCAAAGTGCGCCACGGCGGCGTCAATCGAGCTGAGAATCTGCTCAGAGCGTGTCACATCCATCTGCAGTGGCAATGCACGGCGGCCCAGTTCTGAGATTTCGCGAACCAGGTCAGCTGCTGTGTTTACGTCGCGCAGGCCTAAAGCGACATCAGCGCCTGCCCGCGCCAGGGCCACAGATATAGCACGCCCCAAACCTCGTGCCGCTCCCGTCACCAGAGCAACGTTGCCAGTCAAAGAAAAATCTTGGAAATTGGCCATGCAAACCGCCTTGCGCCTAGTATGCCAGAAGGTCACAAACTCAGCGCCTCCCCGGCGGCCTCTGCAATCCGGGCGATCGTGGTGATAGACTACCGGCCACTATGCAATCAAGCTATGACCCTGAGCAGAAGACAGGTCTCAGTCGTCGTGATTTATTAAAGAGTCTGTCCATGGCGACGGTGCTTGCTCTAGGAAATAGTCCTACTTTCGCTACAACCGCCTCTCCTGCCTCACCGCCTTGGCCACGACCTTTGGGAAGTCCCGTCACCGAGAGCCTCCGACCCGTGATTGAGAGTTCTCGCGATGTCCGAACCCACTACGAAAAAATCCTGGAAGTGGCCGGCTGGATGGCCTACGAGGAACTTCCCTTTCCCAATCTTGCGATCCCATACGGGCTCCAGAAAACGCCCGACATCGCCATGGATTTCGTCATGGTCGCCAACACCATTGACACGGCCTTCACCGACTTCAAAACCCACGTTAAATTCCAGGTTGATTTCGAGGGCGAGCACTTGTCCGACTCCGCCGCCATGATCGCCTGCGTCAAGCGTGCAATAGATAATGATATTCCGATCTTGGATGGAAATTTTCTGGCGAAGATCACGAGGACTGACATGGAAAGGATTTTCGCCGGTAACATCGAAATGCCCATGCTCGATGAAAAGATGGCGCTCTTCCATCAGTGTGGTGCCGTGCTGGCAGCCAAATATCAAGGCCGATATTGCAGCTTCATCCGTTCCTGCCCGCCCCGACTTTATGATAACGGTAACGGCTTAGTGGAGCGCCTTGCCGCCGAGTTCCCCCGCTACAACGATGTGAGCCAATATGACGGGCACGAAGTGAAGTTCTATAAGCTGACCCAGCTTGGTTACTGGCAAATCTATTCGGGCCTTGGCCCCAACGGTGCCTTTCACTTAGAAGACCCGCAGAAGATGACTGCATTTGCCGATTATATTGTGCCGGTTGCGCTACGTTTGATGGGTATGACCAGCTACTCGCCCGAGTTGGAACACTCGATCAATACTTTTCAGATGATTCCGCGCGACAGTCGTGAGGAGATTGAGATTCGTGCTCACTGTTTATATGCCACAGCACTACTGGCCGATGAGATCAACAAGCTTCGTCCACCCGAGCGGCAGGTGATCATCCCGCAAATTGATGCACGCCTTTGGACACATTTTCACACGACAGCGTGGCCCCACCACCTCACGCGAACCATCATGTACTGAATGGACCGTACTGAAGTACCTTTTGCAGCGGCTAGTTGGGTTGGTTATTCAGAACGCACAGGGGCAAAGTCCTCAACCTTTGCGGGTTTTCTTTTTTCTGCACAGTGACGACACCGGCATAGCCGTCTCCTGAATTCAGAGACCTGATAGATGAACTCCTAGAAACTCCCGGAATTGTATTCGGCATTGAAAACACCATTTGAGGGATTTCATTGCTGTCCCGCCGAGTGCGGCCGGCAATACCGGGCATGTGCTTTCTGCAGTGCCGTGCAGTCGAAGCCTTGGTAGCATTCGGTCGTTTTTAGTGGACGATCTGCTTACTCGGTGAGTTTTGCCTCTTTTAGGCGTTCAGCGATCTTGTCAGCGAATGGCTGTGCCAGTTGTCCTACTGACCGGGCGTAAGCGTTACCCAGGAAGGCTTGGCGGATCGTGTCAGTGTGGTCGAAGACCCGCTTCCCGCTGATGTCCGTTAGCCAGTAGTGAATCCTGGCAGTCTCGCGGCCAGTCCCCATACCGACAAGCATTCTTTTTGCCCGATTACCCGCATGCCATTCCAATACTTCTCCCCCAAGTGTGTAGACTGCGCCTTTAGCATCCTTTACAGGTTCAGGGAGCACGAAGAAATACTGACCGTCCTTTCTGATAAGTTCAGACAGGGTCTCAATCTTGAGTTGGTTCATGTCGTAGGGCCACGAAACTCCGGCGGGGAGGACAAAAGTGTCGAGAATAATAGTCGGCTTACTTTGCTCAGCGCCTTCCACAATCGAAGCTAGTGCCAGCATCAGAGTGACACCAAGAAGCCGAGCAGTCATGTTCGCTCCTTAACTGGCCTTTTTCATCTGCCGACCGGAGTGGTCTCTTCCATGCTGCCCGGTCCGACCTCGAAGAGGTATGAGAAGCGTGATTCGGCCTTATATCCGCGAAACCGCCTAGCCTGCGCAATCGTTACTCTCCGTCGGAAGTCGCGCATAACCCATTGGGAATCAATCGGTCTAAGAAATGATTCCCTATTACTGTTGACCCTCCCGAGTTCCCCACGTGATTATCTTGAGATCCAGCACCGAAAGGCTGTACAGGACCGGCACGAGCAGAAGCGTGATAAACTTCGCAACCGCAAGCCCTCCGATTTGAGCGAAGCACAGAGGCTGCCAGAGCGGTCCTCCATGGCTGGCGAGTGGGAAGAGCGCCAGGATGGTTGCGCCAACCGTGATTAACACCGGCCGCAAGCGAAAAATACCCGCGTCTTGCAAAGCCTGTTCCAGTGGTTCTCCCTTTTCGTGCATCTCTCCAATGAAATCAGACAGGACAATGAACGTGGCTGACAATACCTCGATGAGGCTGACGATCCCCAAAAACGACATAAACCCGAAGGGCGTTCTGGTCAATGCCAGTAACACGAGAGCTCCCACAACGCCGTAGGGTGTGGCGGCGAACACCAGCAGCGGTTTGACCGGATTGCCGAACTGCAAGAGAAGGGCGCCGTAAATGCCGATTATCGACCAAGTCGAACTCCATTTCCTGCGCCAGGTGCAGCCCGTCGACACCGTCTTCTGCTACGTCGACGACGAACCCGGCTTCGCCAAGTCCTTTCTTCAAGAACTTAGCGGTCTTGGTTTCATCTTCAATGACCAGAATTCTCATACGGAGCTCTGTCGCAGCGCGTATGGTGAATGATGCCCTTCAGTAGGAAGGGACACTGTTAGGCGTTCAATCGATTCGACTACGCATGCCTAAAACATGAACCGCGCGGAGAATTGCAACACTCTGGGAAGGCCGTTGGGGCTGATTTCCTGCAGGGTTCCAAGATTCCGCGGGCCAGAGTTTCGCACCAGGTAACAGGTTTGATTTAGCGACGTACCATCGCCGCAGTTGCTTCCAATGGGGTTGTACTCCAATTGGTTGATGCCATCGCCGTTCTGCACGTAGAAGTTGGC
>Ga0187782_10003130_pt1 | contig 12312 bp, 5 predicted proteins | sample 0715_SJ02_MP15_2_FD_132454 | JGI IMG/M metagenome (GOLD analysis project Ga0187782, IMG submission 132454) | Tropical peat soil microbial communities from peatlands in Department of Meta, Colombia - 0715_SJ02_MP15_20_MG | ecosystem: Environmental > Terrestrial > Soil > Wetlands > Peat | place...
AAGTCGTTATGTGCGTGTGTCCAGACGAGATCGGTAGCGAAAGAACGCGCCGCGGGAAAACGTGTGCCGAATGTGTCCAGCCCGCTGCCGAAAACGGGCGTCTCCTCAATCAGATGTAACGTGTCTTTCCACGCCGCGATGCGATAGGCTGCCGCGTCTTCCTGCTGGAATTGGTGAGGCCGGAGAACCGATTCATAGCGCGCCAGCAGTTCCCCTCGTTCGAGAGCAAGCACGGCGCCCCCTGTTACGAACATGGCGGCTAGCAGCCAAATGACTGCGCGCTTTCCCGCGCGCTGTGCCGCAATAAGCAGCGAAAAAACAATCACAGCCAGCCCTAGGGAAAGGGTGCCGCCGCGCGAACCCGAGAGCACCACGGCCCCGCCCATCACCACCGCGAGCGCGCTCCAAAACCAGCGCTGTGTCAGTCGGTGATCCGGCACGAGCGCCATGCCAAGCGCAAGCGGACACAGCATCTCCATCAGCCCGGCAAAATGATTGCGGTTCACGTATGGCCCAAACATGCGGCCGCCGTTTTCCAGCTTCCAGGTCCAGTACAGCCGGCCATCCGCTGTGAGGTACTGCGCGATGCCCATCGCAGCGATAAGGAATCCCGCTGCAGCCAGTACGGCACAAAAGTTTCGCAGCCGGAGCGGCGTGTCCACGCTGCCCACTGCGGCCATTGCGAGCGCGATGTAACCCACCCAGCGAAGCCATTCGATTTCGCTCGCCACCGGCGCGGGTGACAGTCCGTCCGTCCAATGCAATGCGGTAAGCGCCAGGAGCGCGAGCGCGGGGACAGCCACCGGGTGTCCCAACATAGGGAGGCGCCCGCGAAAAATTTCGCCCAGCAACCAGAGCATGAAAATGCTCCAGGAGATTGCCACCAGTATCAGCGCCGCAAAACGCGAGGTAGCGCCGAACACGAGCGGAGCGGCAATCAGTGCTGCGCACACTCCACCCGCCGCGATGCGGCCGGTAAGAGTGCCTTCGGCAGATTTCTCGCGCAAGGTCCAGGCTTCGGCGTGGCTGATGAGCACGCTCACCGCTCCACTCCTTTTCCGGCTCTCGCGCGCGCAGCTTCTTTCCCAGCAACCGCATCAATCTGGAGCCGACGCCACTGGACGTCCGCAAGGCAAACTTGCCCGCTGGCGGACGGCTGGTCGGCAGCCACGCCCGGCCGCCGGAGCACTATCTGCGCCAGATGCGTTTCTGGACCCGCGGCAAACTCCGTGGAAACGTCCTCCCACCCCGTTGTGCCCACCACGTGATCCGTCATGGCGGACTGCTGCCTGGCTGCGCCGATGCCGGAAACCGAAAGGAAGGCGCCGGTGCGCGTGGCTAGATGCCGGACGCGAACCTTCGCGGTTAAGAGATACTGATCGCCGGGCTCGACGACCACGGGATGCGAGATGTGGTAGAAATCGGCTCGCGACTGGGCCCCGAAATCAGCACACATGCATGGCTGGCCGGGTTTTGGTCCCTCGTCGCTTGCCCACACGATAGTTTCCTTCTGAGGGATCACTTTCCAATCGAATCCAAAACCGAGCATGGGCCAGCGGAAATCGCCGTTGTAGAGGGGCTCGGTGAGGCCTTCCGCGACCGCCCCGATCCACCCTCGCTGGACAGAATCCGACCACACGCGACCAGCCAGTTCTGCCTGGCCCCCGTCAATGAGCGCGTCGAGGAAACGCTGGAGATAGAAGCCTGAGGGAGGAACACCCAGGGCCATCAAACGCTTCCAGAGCGCAGCAGTGGACTTGGGGTCCATAACGTTGCAGACGTAGGCTGTAAAGTCATCAATTGCTCCGCGGTCTGCGGGCAAAACGGTCTCGATCAACGTACTGAGTTCCGTAACTTCGGAGAGTTGCGGAATAACCCGGGCCGCATAAGGCGGGGCGACGGCTACCAGTTCACGGCCTAATTCCAGTGCGCGCTCCGGCTGGTTATTGCGCAACGCAAAGCTAATGGATTGCCATAACATCATCGGAGTGCGCGGTTCGGCCGTCCGCGCGGCATCCAGCGCGCGTTCGGCGCCGGCAATATCGCCGGCGTTCTCTCGAGCCTGCGAGAGATCCACCCAATAGGCGCCGGAGTGCGGGTCGAGCCACGTGGCCTTATCGAGCGCAGCAATGGCGGCAGCTGAACTTCCAGACTCCGAGAAAAGCTGTGCCCGGCCTAAGCGCCAATAGAGCTCCGCATTCTGAGGCTCGAGCCGCAATGCATGCTCGAGACTGCTCACAGTTCCTTCCTGCGCCAGCCGGTCAGCTTCCACGTGTTTCCACAATTCCAGAGACAGTACCGCACTGGCCGCCACCGCAAGAGCGGCAGCGAGGATTTTGCTGCGCCAGCGTTCCAGGACCAGTTCCATCGCTCGTCAGCGGCTTCGGAAGCCTCCCTGCTCAGCAAGCGGCGGCCTACTGCTGCGTTCGTCCCCTGGCGGATGGAGCAGATATCCCCCAACCGGGCCCGCATGGTGTCGGGAGTTTCGTCCCCCGAACATCTCTCCCCTAAAAATCTCTCGCCCCGGACTACGATCTGGGGCGGGGCTCCCCACGCCCGTCTCCCGTTTCCTCATGGCCGTAGCCATAGCCTTGCCCTTCGACCAAGTGGCGGTAGTAGTCGCCATAGTAGTTCGAGTAGTAGTACTTGTAATCCACCGAGCGCACGTCCACGTTGTTCAACACGATTCCCAGGACGCGCGCGTTCACACTGTTCATCAGTTTCGTGGTGTGCTTCAGAGTTTCGCGCGTAGTCACGCCGCCGTGCACCACAAGCATCACGCCATCCGCGTGCGCTGCCAAAATCATGCTGTCCGCAACGCTGATCGCCGGGGGCGAATCGAGCACAATGAAGTCGAAGTGCCGGCGCAGCTCCGCGAAGAGCGCCTCGAGCGGTTCCGAGCTCAGCAATTCTGCAGGATTCGGCGGCGTGGGACCGGACGTAATCACATAAAGGTTCGGCACCTGCCGCACCGGACGCGCCAAATCCTCCGGCGCGGCCTGCGTGGTGAGGAAGGTGCTCAGCCCGCGGTCGTTAGCCATCTGGAACGAGCGGTGAATGCGCGGCCGGCGCAGGTCGGTGTCGACCAGCGCAACCCGGTCGCCGCGCTGTGCCAGCGTGATAGCTAAATTCAGCGCTGTGGTCGTCTTTCCTTCGCGCGGCTGGCCGCTCGAAATGAGGATGAGCTGTGGTGCATGCCGGGAAGTAGAAAGCAGAATCGAAGTACGCAGCGCTCGGTAAGCCTCCGACACCACCGACTGCGGCTGCGAGACTGTAGCCAGCTCCGAAGTCGTCCCGTTGGTCACTGCGGCCTGCGCCAGAGGTCTCCGCCGGGCCGCATAGGACATGACGCTGGATACCGCCGGGATGATGCCCAGCACTGGAAGATTGACGAGCTGCTCGACTTCCTCTGGAATTTTCACGGAATTGTCCATGTATTCGTTGAAGAGCGCCAGCGCGCAACCCAGCGCCAGGCCGACCACTACGCTCAGCATCAGGTTCAGCGATTTGCGTGGACGAACCGGACTGATCGGCGGGCGCGCGCGGTCCACAACGTGGATATTGCTCGACCGCAATCCCGACGAGATGCCGGCCTCCTTCAGCCTCTGCAACAATCCCTCGTAGAGTTGCTGGTTCGTCTCATAATCGCGCCGCAGCAGGCTGTATTCCACCAGTTTGGAATTGAGCGTGTTTGCCTCATTCTTTTGTTGGTCGAAGGCTTTCCGCAGTAGTTGTTCTTTGTTGAGTGCAGCCTGGTAATCGGTCTCAATCCGGCTCGCGGCCACTTGTTCCTGGTTCTGGATCTGCGTATCGAGATCCTGTAGCTGTCGTTCGAGTTGCAGGACTCTCGGGTGCTTCGGTCCCAGCGCGCCTCGCGCGTCTGTCAGTTGGCCGGAAACCGCATAGCGTTGCTTCTGAAGATCCTGGATCATGGAATTCTGCACTACCGCGGTCAATTCGCTCAAACGGTGCGTTTTCACGAGTTCGAATTGCGATTCCTTGGCAATCCGGTCGGCTTCGGCCTCGGTCAGGTCCCTGTTGAGGTCGCCGAGTTTCGTCACCGTTACGTTTTGGCCCTGGTCGAGCGCAAAGATCTGGTTGTCTCGTTCATACTTGATCAGTGCCTCGTGGGACTGCTCCATCTTCACCTTCAGCTCGCGCATCTGCTCGGCCATCCAGTCAGAGGCCTGCATGGCCGATTCGTACTTTTTCCGGAAATTATTCTCCACGAAGAGGTCGGACAGCGTGTTCGCAACGTCGGCCACTTCCTTCGGATTCGTGCCCTCGAACTTCACCTCCACCAGGCGGCTCGAGCGAACCGTGGCCACGTTCAGATGTGAGTGGAACATCCCGATCAATCGCAACTCCTCGGACGAGGTGAACGGCGCGTTTTCGTTGCTACCGGGAGGCCGGACAGCAAATTGCGGGTCCTCGTAGAGGTGTAGGGCGCGTACAGTTTGCATGGCTAAGTCGTCGCTCTGCAGAATGCGTACCTGCGTCTGCACGTAATCCTCACTCGTAGGCATTTGCAGGAAAAGTTCGCGCAAGCTCGTGAGGTCCGGGGTTTCGCCGTTGATTTCGATTCGCGCCGCCGCTTCATACACCGGCTGTATCCGGTAGGTGACCACGGCCACGACCGCCACCATGACGGTCACCACGGTAGCGATCATCAGGCGGTGCTTGTGCAAGATCCGGAGCAGGTCCCGCAGCGGCAACGCCGCGGTTAGGATGTCCGGAGACGTCGCAGGAAGCGCCGAACGCCAGCTTGCGGAATCCGCAAGAAGCGTGGACGGCGCGCTACGCACGGTCCTCTCCAGTGCGCTCGTGGGCTTCTGCTCCCTGCCCTCACCCCCGCCCCCTCTAGGCCCATTCTGTCGTGTTGGATCCATCCCGTCGTTCCCCCGCCGCCAGCCCCACCAAACCAAATTCCCAGCTCGTCGCCTGAACTTTTATGGCACGGCACCATACAGCGCGACCGCGGTAGCCACCTGGATGGCTGCCTCAAGACCGCGGCTGAACGCGCGCTTTGCAGTGCTCTCCGGCACGTACAGAACATCATTGGGCCTCACAACAATGTTGGGCTGCTGTTGTGCGACTATCTTCTTTAAATCCAATGGGATCTGTTCGACTTCGCCCGTTGAGTCCTTTCGGCGAATCAATACAGAATGGGAAAGTTTGGCGGTGCGTTTTGCGTCCTCCGCCATCGCCAGAACGTTCAAGACTGTTGTCTGATCCGTATCCGAGGGCAGTAGGATCCGGCCTGGATGGTTCACTGCCCCGAGCACGTACACGGCTCCTGCAGGCGGGACGTTTACGATGTCTCCGCCTCTTACGGGAATGTTAGCTTCTTCCTTCCCCAGACGCAGATCGGCCACTCGGACTTCCGTCACGCGCTGCGGCCCCGTATCCTGTTCGCGGATGACTTGCACGACGGTCCCGGAGCCTTCCCCAACTCCGCCCGCCATGGTGAGCAGCCGAAGCAGCCGCACGCTCCCGCTCACCTGGAATACGCCCGGCTGCCGCACCGCTCCCGAGACGGTCACGGGCTTGCTCTCCAGCTCCTTTAAAGTGACCGTAATGTTCGGGTCGTTCAAAATCCCGCTTTCCTGATATTTTTTCTTGAGCAACGCCTCGGCCTGCGTGAGCGATAGTCCCGCCACGTGCGGGTGATCGGCGAGCAAAGCGAGCCCGATGTTTCCCTCCGAGTCCACGCGCACGTCGCGCGAGAGCTCCGGAGACTCCAATACTGAAATGGAAAGAAGATCATTCGGGCCAATCAGATACTCGCCGAGTCCATCGGCCGATGACGAACCAAGGATGGTTGTCGTCTGGCCACTTCGGGTGCCCTGCACTACACCGGCCTGAGAACTGGAAGGCACCTGAGCAAAGCCGATAGAGGGAAAGCGCAGAAACAGAGCGCAGAAGAGGAAGACAGCAAACCAGATCTGGCGCGGCCGTGCAGACGTACGGCACACGCGGAGGCGCCCGGAAGCGAGATGGCGTCGCGTTAGAGTCCCTCAAAAGGAAAGAGTCACACCCACACTGAGTCTGCGAGCGGTTCGAAACTCTGTCAAGACCATATCGACACTAGTTGTCGAACGGATTCTGTGCCAGTACCAGAATGAAACATAGCGCCCGGTTCGACTTGCTTTCTTAGGGCACTACTTCCACTACCTACAAAGCCTCGCGGCTAGAGATAAGTCCAGTTTCTTCGCCCATCAAATTCGCCTATTGGCAGCCGGGACGGAGGCTGAGCTTAGCAAAGGGACTCTAGATAGAAAGGCAAAGACGTAGAGGAACATGGCCAAGACATATAGGAAGCGAAAGCCAAAGTACATGGAATTGTACTCGAGAATGCCTCCACACATGGCCCCAAGCAGGTTTAACGACATGGCGCTGGAAATCCGCGATCCGGCCGCGAGAAGTACGGAGAATACCACTCCGGAGAAGAAGAGGGGACAGCTAAGGACAAATACCGTGCCGATTCTGCCTAACGTGGTCGAGGCGAGGCCTCCGCGGCTAGCTACCCACAAACCAAGAGCGAGGCTGAAAATAAGGAAAATGTAGGCGAAGTGGGTGGTCCTTATATGCAACCAAGCCACCACGGCGTTTGCAAGAAACGCCATGACCAGGACACTTGCAATAGCAATCGCGATCACCTGCCAGGTATTTCCAAAGGTGAGGCCCATTTCCGTGATGGCCTTCGTCTCAACGAGCATGAACCCAGCGCCCAGGAAGAAAAAGGGAATATCAGAGAATTGCGGACGTTCTTCGAGGAAGCAGAGGGAAAGCACTGCGGAGAGGACCAAAATGAGCGCCACCATCAGGAGATAGGAGACGGGATAAATGCGGCGGGGCATGTATAGGAAGGGCCAGTCATCGGTCGAGATGTCAACGGGGATTGCAGAGTCCCGGTAGAAGCTGGATTTCTCGCTGAATCCGAACTCGGAAAGAAGAGCCGGCGGTACCGAAAGCTTGCCGTTCGCCGATTCGATGAAGACGGTGCTGCCGTCGGTGAAGATGCAGACTGGCTCCCGACCGTCGAAGGCTTCGGTCATCATCCGGTAGAGTTTCGTGCCCAGGGCGTCATTTAGAACCGCGAAGGAAATGGAGAGGACGCCGTTTTCTTTCAATCGGGAACGCGCTTCCCGCAGACCCTCGACCGTATAGACGAAGGAATCCAGCCGCACGCTGGAGGCGTGACTCAGTAGTGTATGGGAGTCGAGTAAGCCGTACGCGATCGTGTCGTACCTCTTCGTAGCATTGCGGAAGAAAGAGCGGGCGTCGTTGATAATGGCCTGGACGCGCGGGTCGTCGTAAGGTTTTTCGGGATGATTCAGTTTTCCTGCCTGCAGGATGGCCGGGTCGATCTCAATCGCATCCACGTGGCGTGCTCGTGCCCGCAACGCCGCGGCGACGTCGTTTCCACTGCCGGCGCCTACGATGGCGACTTCGCCAGGCTCCGGAAGCAGCCGGTAGGGCAATTCATAGTAGTTTTTGGTCTGGAGCTGCTGGGGATTTCTCGAAGCTTCGGTGGCCTGGACGGAAAGATTATAAACGCGCTGATAGTAGGTGCCGGCAGCGCGGATCGTCATCAACCCGTTCTCGCCGGTTCCAATTTCGAGGAGCTGATAGGGGGAATAGACGCGATTCCAGTAGGGATTCACGGGCCAAGCGAGCAACACGGTGACGAGCGTGGCAAAGCTTGCGCTGACCAGCAGAGATTGCGGGGAACGAACAATAAAAAACAGGATCAGCAACGAACAGATCCCAAACCACACGACCGGCGGGGTCCAGAGAAAGCTGACAAAAAACATCAGGAGAACGCCAAGCAAGCTGCCTAGCAGGTTCCACCCGTAGGCGGAAAGCTGCGATTTTCGCTCCATAAGTCTTCCGCAGAGCTGGCCCACGGGCAGGAACGTCAGCGCCGTAAGCAGGAAAATGACGGCAAGCAGGGCGTAAATGGCGACCATTTGAAACGGCTTCGCGGCAATCACGCCCATGGTGAGCTGTTCCGTGAAGGGAATCGAACGCAGGCTGCGGACCGGGAGGCCGTAGCGGAGTAAATAGAGCAGGGCAAACTGCCAGCCCAGAAGGGGCAGAGTGAGATTCAGTGGAATTTCCTTTGTCCGACGGGAGAGCGCATAACCCAGACCCAATCCCGCGAAGCAAGAGAGCAGGCCGTAGTTCTTGTAGAAGGCGAAGAACTCAAGGACGGAAGCCTGCCAACGAATTACCGAAAGTTCCAGGAAGAGGCTCAAACCAGCCGAGGTCAGGATAGCAATCGGCAGATAGGACTCAGCGATACCGTCAACATAAGCTGCCTCGACCACGGCTTCCCTGACGAGATAGGGCTCGAGCTGGCGAAGCAAGTAATAGAAACCGGCGAAGGCGAAAAGGCCCACGAGGGCATATATAGCCAGCTTGAGAGCCGCGCCAGGAGGAAGTTCCGCACCGGTGTTTGAGACGCTTGCAAAAACGCCCAACAGTGGCACCAAGAGACTTCCCAGAAATGCGCAATGCAGTAAGAGGCGTATGGCACGAATCATTTGAAACCTTGTTTCGCGAGAAGAGAATTCAGCTCGATTTTTTCTGGCGGATAACCCGAAGGGAGGTTCGGCGGGAGACAAAGATTGGACGAGGTGAGGAACCTGGGATCAGTACAAGCTGACGTAAACAGTGGCGACTACCTCCCTCTTCGAAGCTAACAACAGTTTAGCTCCATAATCACCATCGATTTTCACAGAAAGAGGCCAATTCGCCGAAAAGAACACCGGCGCAAGGACACTCGCGCGACTGGCTTGATTAGGGTCTCGCTGTGTTCTGACCGACCTGAGAGCGATTGCTCGCTGTTACCGAAGCGCAGAGGACGGCAAGTTCCTTCCACTCACCCGTCGGCGCTACTGGATCACTCGGATGTTGTAGGTGGTGGGTCTGGGTGTGCCCGGCGTGATGGCGCAGACCCTCACGGTGACCGTACCGATTGCGGAAACGAAGCCCATCCAAGAGAAGCCGGCGCCTGGATCATCCGCGGGAGAAGCACTCACCGCCATCTGAGCGGTAGCGCCCATGACACTGACTGTGCCCGAAGTGCAAGCCCCCGCCCTGAGCGCCGAGCCGCCGAGGCTGCCCGTCGTTCCCGTCAGAACCAGACCGACAGTCCCACTGGCGTCCGCCCATGTGATTGTCCGCGCAACCGAAGGCGTTCCAGCGAAGGTAAAGTAGCTCGAGCCCGACTGGTTGGAATTGAACCGGAATCCTGTACCGTAGTGCGTGACCGTATTCACGCCGCGGGATGCATTGACCTGAAAGAGCCGGGTGGCACAGTCGTTTTCTATGAAGTTAAACTGCGCGCCAGACAGAAACCACCACTCAAACGGAGGGCTGGCACATGCCGCTGGCTCGTTGCCCCACCAGCCCCAATGATTTGCTGCCAAGGGGTAGAAATACCAGCCGTCTGCATTCCCTTTATAGGCGAAGCGCGTGCCCATTGAGAGCTGGTTGATGGCGTACTCGCCCGCCGCTGTGCCGATGGTGTTGTTGGCGAATGTAAACCCTGCGTTCACCCCTGGCGTGGCGTTGATGACAGCGTGGCCCGGGGCTTTTTCATATGTGTTGCATCGGGAGCCATTCACACAAATGAACGACGCGCCGGTATGGTCAAGGTCGATTTCATTCGTCTGCCCCCCGAGAGACGAGTTCGACACATAAATGTAACCGATACTGGAGGAGCCGGTGTTGGCCACAACTTGTAAGCCAGTAGGAACTCCACTAACTGCATTGATAATGCTGTCTTCGATGTGAAAATTCCAGCCGGACGCCGTGGTATTGGCATCCGTGCCCACGCGCAGTAGCGCTGGGGTTCCGGCGATAGCGGCAGAGTCCGCGGTGGTGACATTCTTCAGCCCGAGTCCGATGTTTGGAACGTCAAAAATAACGCCAGTTCCGCCTTCTTCGATGAGATTAGAGATTTCGACGGTAGAAAACCCGCTACTAAAGCCGGCGCGGATTATGCCGCGATCAGGATCGCTGACACTGGACTGCGCCAGCATGGCATTCGTGGACAGGTTATGCGATGAAAGGTTCGCAGCATTCCACCGTGCCCCGGAGAAAAACAGCCACCCTCCCGAAATGGCGTCAATCTGCACGTCGGCCAGCCCGCCAGTCAGCAGGTTGTTCTCGAAATGTACGTCGTACCACACGCCGCCATGGATGTAGATAGCGCTGTAGCGCCCCGCTAGGTCGCCGGTGGTGATGCTGTTGTTGCGGATGAAATCGTTCGAACTTCCATATCCTGGCCCTGCGCCAAAAAACATTAGTCCGTGCCCGGCCGATTGAATGTCAAGACCCTCAATGCGAACGCCGTTTGCGGTGCCCATCACCATGACGCAGGCGAGGTTTGGATCGGCCCAGGCACACGAGCGCTGTGATTTCCCATAGGCTCCTGCACTGTTCACCCCGAGGATGGTCTGCTGGTTGGAGACAATAAGCGGCGTCGTCCCTTTTATGCTTCCCTCTCGATAAAGAAGCCATCCATTCGTACAATAGCTTATTATATAGTTACACTTAGCATTCAGCTCTACTTGGTCCGGATCAATCGTGGCAGTGTTTATGTTCGGAAATGCGCTGCCGTCGGTCGGCACTGTCGCCACGATGAAGTCGCCAGGAGCCAAATGGCTATAATCGTCGCTGCCAAGCCCAGCGATCACCGTGGCGGCGCCTTGCGGGGTCGAGCTACTGTCGGCGGTTCCCCCGCTTCGGAAGAAAAAGAGCGTGGTGGGGCTGCTTGTCTGCTGGCCGACGAGGGTAAAGGAGCCGTTGATGGAAGTGCTGTTCATGCCCGTGGCCACACCACTGATGGTCACATACTCGCCGGGAATGAACCCGTGGCTTGCCGCGGTAGTTATCGTACATAGTTTCGCGACGTTGCATTTCCACGAGCGGATACTGGCAGCGGGCAGCGTCCACGCCCGAGCCGGGTAATACTTTCCGTTTGCGCCAGTGGCGGACACCTCAACCTGATATTTATAGCAGCCGGATCGATAGCTAGAGTCGGATAGTTGCACGATGATTCGATTATTCGATCCTGAGGCCGGCGTGTAGAACGTTGGTGGGCTGGGAAGCGTCCATCCATTCCTGTTACCTATGCGCACCCGGACAGAATAAGTTCTCCCACTGGTGAAGTTGCCAGTGCCCCTCGATATCTGCTCCGTCCCTACTGTAGGAGCGGCCGGGACTGTGCAGAGCTCCCTCGCCGTGTCCGGCTTGGCATTCGCAGTGTTACTCTCGGTGTGTAACCCCTGTGCCCAAGCACTGGTGGATAGCACTAGGATTAAGGTAAGAGCGATGAAAGAACGATGGCGCATGCGAATGACCTCCCCAGATTAGTTGCGTGAAGGAATTTTACACGGTGCGAGTAAAAACCTAGCTCACCGTTCATGGGCGGTAGGACTGCAGGTGCGATCCCTCTCGAAGATCTGAATCTGTTTCCCGCGCAACGACTAAAACCAGGTATATCGCAGGAGACTGGAGTGCGTCCGCCAATGATGGCACTGTTTACTTTACATAATTCGGGTGGGATGGTAGGCGCAGGTGCAAACTTCGATGGCACTCCGAGCAAAGCGTGATCAGGTTCTCTGGGTCATCATTTCCGCCTTGGCTCCGAAACTGCATGTGATGCACTTGCAGGTTTCGCGATCGTCCGCAGAACTGGCAGCGCCACCCGTCGCGCTCGAGCACCTGCTGGCGGAGATTTTTGTAGTGATTTGAATTAAGCCGGATCCGTGTGGGCTTGCGGAGGAGGCGATTCACGGGGCTTTTCTCGCGAGCTCGATGAACTCCTGTCTCCGAGGCTCCGGCAGAAGTCTGTAGAGCCGGTTCAACGATGTGAGTAGCTCGCTCGAATTCGGATTTTCCAGGTTAGCCCCTGCCAGGAAGTCCGCGCAGATCATCTCCAGGCAATACCCGCGCGACTTGTCCGAACCGAGCATCAATCCTGCCGTCTCAAGCGCCCGCTCGACCACTGACACTTGGCTCTTGTACACCTTGAAGCAAAGGATCTCCCAGGGCTCAGTCTCCTTGCCCGTGAGATAGCGCTCGACTTCTCGCTTGAACTCTTCCCGCGGCAACTCGCTGGCTTTGTGCACCCAGGGTGCACTTTCGAAGCGCTCCCCGTCCCTGCGGGCAACCTTCACCAACTCCTTCGCCTTGGTCCAGCCCATGCCCTCAAGCTCGCGGTGCATTCGCCGTGGCAATTGCTCATGGATGGCCATCAGGTAGTAGGCCTTCCGCCGAGACTCCGGAAACCTTCGT
>Ga0187782_10003131_pt1 | contig 12311 bp, 5 predicted proteins | sample 0715_SJ02_MP15_2_FD_132454 | JGI IMG/M metagenome (GOLD analysis project Ga0187782, IMG submission 132454) | Tropical peat soil microbial communities from peatlands in Department of Meta, Colombia - 0715_SJ02_MP15_20_MG | ecosystem: Environmental > Terrestrial > Soil > Wetlands > Peat | place...
GCAGGGAGCGGGAGGTAGGGACCAGCGAGGTGCTGGCGCCCGCTCGCCCGTCCGTAGCCGAGGAGGAACCCGCAGATGGACGGGGGACCGGAACGGTTGCGGGTCGGGACCCCGGGCCCGGCTCGCTCCAAGCCTCGTTTCGGACGAAATCGAGTTCGTCCGATGCCCGCCCCAACTCCTGATCCATCGTTTCCAGCGCCGTCCGGAGGCCCTGCATGCCGCGTTCGACATTCCCGGCTTCCTGCGCCAGCCGCGAGGCGAGCGTTCGGGCCACACGGAGGCGCTCCTCCAGGTACGGGCTGGAAGCCGCCCAATCGACCTCTTCGGGTCCCGAAGACACCCCGGATTCGTCCCATTCGGGAAGTTCCGCCGGGGAACTGGAACGACCTTGGGCTGTCGACCGCGAACCCAGTTCCTCGCGAAGGCGGTCGATCTCCTGCAGGATGAGGTCGTCGTCCAAGCCACCCCGGGGGAGGCCGGTCTCGTCCGGAACTCCTTGGGAACCTTCCCCCCCAATGTCCGGGCCAACGTCACGGGGGCGCCGACCCGACGCTCCCACCCTCGGGATGGGGTCGCCCGTGGACGCGTTCCCGGTGGGCCCGGACCCCTTCGTTCGTCGCGAAGGCAGCGCGGGGTCGAGAGGGGGGTCACCCGGTGGGGACAATGGGTTCGGCTCGGCCTTTCGCCTTTAATTTTATCCGCTCGATGCGCAACGCGGCCCCGATTGCTCTGCTGGGCCGTCGCGCATCCTTGCCGGGAAACCCAGAGCAGTAGCGGGCCGCGTCCCCGACCCGCGCGCTCCTCCGAAAGGGGGTGGACGCGTAAGTAATGAGCCCAGTCAGTTCCCTGAGCGGCTCAACGTGTAGGAGAACGGCCGATCGAGGGCGGCATCGCTCGGGAACCTGCCCTTCACGTTGCGCGCCGAGGAGCTCCGCGCACGGGGAGCGGAGTCGCTCCGGCAGGAATCGGAGCGGTTTCACGCGTTGCTCTCAGAATCGGTGCCGGCCACCGTGGAGTCCTTCCTCGCTCCCCTCGACCGGGTTCTGGTCTCGGTCCACGATATCGGCGCCCACGGAGGTCTCCTCTTTCAGGTCCATCCCGAAGCCGAGGTCCGCGCGGTGGGAAGGGAGCTTTCGGAATCGGCCGACCGGTTCTTCAACGAGTTCCGGGTCAACGACCGGGCATACCGCAAGATCCAGGCGGTCGACCTCTCCTCCGAGGACGCCGAAACCCGATTCGTGGTCGGGAGGCTCCTGCGGGACATGCGGCGTTTCGGGGCCGAGCGAAGCGTCGAGGAACGGGACGCACTCGTTGCGCTCGCGAGCCGACTCGACTCGGACGCGAACGAGTTCAATAGGAACATCGCCGCGTCCCCGCGCGGGGTATCGATCGGTGGTCCGGATCCCTTGCGGGGGTTGCCCGCCGACTTCCGCGCGGCGCACACCCCCGGAGCGGACGGCCAGGTGCGAGTCTCGACGAAGTACCCGGACCTGTACCCGGTGATGAACTATGCCGACGATCCCGAGCTTCGCCGGCGCCTCCTCTTGGAGGCGATGAACGTGGCGTTTCCGGCGAACATCCCGGTGCTCCTCCACCTGCTTTCCGGACGACGGGAGTTCGCGCTCCGGCTGGGGTTCACCGATTACGCCGAGCTCGTGCTCGAAGACAAGATGGCGAAGCGACCGGAGAACGTGGTCGGGTTCCTCGACCGCGTCGCGCTCCTGCTGGGGGGCGCCGCCGCGCGCGAGCAGGCGAGACTCCTCGCGCGGAAGCGGAAGGATCAGCCCGACGCGGCCCAGCTCGAGGATTGGGACGGGCGTCTCGGGGTCGGGGCCTATTACCTCACCAAAGTGCGCGTGGAGGAGTACGGGGTCGACCTTCGGCGATTCCGGGAGTACCTGCCGTTCCCCGCGGTCCGGGACGGCCTTTTCGAGCTCTGCCGGGAGCTCTTCGGGCTCGAGTTCCACCGGAACGCGTCGGAAACCCCTTGGCACGCCTCCGTGGAAGTGTACGACGTGGAGCGTGGAGGCGTACCGTTCGGGCGGTGCTACTTCGACTTCGTGCCCCGGGTCGGCAAGTACTCCCACGCCGCCCAGTTCGACGTGCGCACCGGGCTCCGCGACGGCGGGCTTCCCCAAGGAGCGCTCATCTGCAACTTCCTCAACGAATCCGTTCCGATGGCCGAGGCCCGCATGGACTACCGGGACGTGGTGACGTTCTTCCACGAGTTCGGCCATCTCGTCCACCACCTCTTCTCCGGCCACGGCCGATGGTTCTACGGCACGATGTCCGCCCTCGAATGGGACTTCATCGAGGGGCCGTCGCAACTGTTCGAGGAATGGGCGCGGGACCCGGCGACCCTCGCTCGGTTCGCTCGGAACCCCGAAACCGGGGAGCCCATTCCGAACGTGCTCCTCGAGCGACTACGGGAATCGGAGGCGGTCGGCCGCGCCTCCTACCTCCTCCGCCAGGTCGCCCTCGCCGACGTGTCGCTCCGCCTTCACGTCGCGGACCCCCACGGGCTCGACCCGCCGCAGCTTTTCGCGGGCGTCTTCGAGGGTCGGCTCGGCTACCCGTTCAACCCGGAGTACCACTGGGTCGCCAGCTTCGGGCATCTGACGGGCTACTCGGCGATCTACTACACCTATCTCTGGTCGGCGGTGATCGCCCGGGACCTCCTCACCCCGTTCCATGCGAAGGGGTCCCTCACGGACCGAGGGGTGGCCGAGCGGTACGCCGCCGAGGTGCTCGTCCCCGGCGGAAGCCGACCCGCCGCCGAGCTGATCCGTCGGTTCCTCGGCCGCGACTACTCGTTCGACGCCTTCGAGCGATGGGCGCTCGCGGCGGACCGACCCTTCGGAGCGGACGGAGCGGGTGCCAAGGGCGATCCGAGGGGCTGACGGCTACTTCGAGGGGGCCGTCGCCTCGCTCGCGGCCTGGTGCGACAGATAGGCCCGACCGAGAGCCCAACCGATAAGGGCGCCTAGGATGCCCCCGATGAGCGCCCCGACGATGAGATACTCGAGGGCGGGAACAAGGTCGCTCAGGTCGAGCGAGCCGACCTGCTGGAGGAATAGGACGATCACGAGCCCGAGCACGACGCCGCAGCCGAGCCCGTGGGTGGTCGCGCTCACGAGCTTCCTCCCGACGCGGGCGGACTCGGTTCAGAGGGAGGCGTCGATCCCCCCTCCGCGGCTTCGGTCGGAGCCGTCGGCTCAGTCGCGGGAGAGGCGGGCGGCGCCGCGGGCGGCGGGGCGCTCGGCTTCCGACCGATGGCGGCGTAGCGCCCGGATCGGAGGATCCCGTAGACCTCGTAGATGGCGATGAGAAGCAGGACGATTGGAACGAGGGCCACGAAGCCGAGGGGCGCGTTGCCGCGGACGTAGAAGTTCTCACTGAACATCGTCGTGCCGTTCGGGGCGAGGAAGCTCGCGGTGAGCCGGTAGGCGCCCTCGAGAACGTAGTTGATGGAGATCGGCGTCCAGGTCAGCGGGATCGATCCGGACGCCTTCGCGACCGGGTTCGTGACGATCTGGTCCCGGGTCGACATCGCGAACCCAAAGTAGTACATCTGCAGGCGCGCGTCGCTGATCGTCACCGGCGCGGTCCCCGACCAGTTGTACTCCAGCGTCACGCTCTGGGTGAAATCGATCGAGCGGGCCGCGGACACGGTGCTGTAGGAGCTGACGTCGTTTCCGTTCCACGTCACGATGTAGGAGGTCCCCGCGCCCGTCTGGAGCACGAAGGACGAACCGGAAGACGACCGTCCCTGGGTCGGGATGTTGACGAGCAGCAGGGCCACCGCTAGGACGAGCAGCGCGCCGGCAAAGATCGACTTTCGGGCGCGCTCGCGGCTGGGACGCATGAGTCGGGCACGGAGAGGTTGGCTAAGAACTTACGGTTTTACCGAAACGGAATCCAAACCGCCGGTCTTCCTCGTAATCCCCTCAGAGGGGGCCCGATATCCCGCCGAAAGTCTCTCGGAATCGCTCGAAATCCGAGGCCTTCATCAGGGCGGGCGTGAGACAGACCCAGACCCGCGCATCGTTCTCCCGGGCCAGCCGGTCGAACTGGACGAGTCCGCTCAGGACCGTGTCCGCCCCGTGGAGTCGGACGAGATACTCGATCCCCTCGAGGAAGAACGCCGTCACGCGCTCCTCAGTGAGCTTGCGGTTGAGGAAGGTCCAAACGCCCTCCAGGTCGGTCGGCCGGAGGGCCGGTCCTCGACCGATGTTCGAGAGCCATAGCACTTCGATCGGCCGCGACCCGACCCGCGCCCGGATCCGTTCGGGCGACTCTCGGACGACGCACACTCCCCGATGTCCGGCGGCCGTGGACTCGAGGAATCCGCCGAGCGCGCCGACCAGGGATTCGTTCACCGTCAGCTCCACGCCGGACGGAGGGGCCGGGGGCTCCGGTTCCATCGAGGGCGCAACGACCGCCGGCTCCGGGGTCGGAGCGGCTACGGTGACCTCCGCTTGAGGCGTGAGGCTCTCGCTCGTCGGCTCGGGGGGAGGAGTTTCGACCGCGACGGAGAGATCCGGTTCCGCCGCCGAAGGGGGTTCGGGTTCTACGGGAGGGGGGGTCGATGCAGCCGGAGGCTCAGGAGGGGTCGGAACCGGCTCGGCTTCGATGGTCGCCGCGTCTCCCGGCGGCGTCTCCTCCGAAACGGGACCCGGCTCCTCGGGAGCTGATGGCGGCTCAGCTTCCTGTTCCCCCGGGACGGCTCCATCCGAGGGCGACGGCGGTTCCGGCGCGGGCCCGGACTCTGGGGTTTCGCGGGAGGACGGAGCGGAATCTATGAGTCCGCCCGGGGGCGTGCCGTCTTGCTCCGGCGGCAAGTCGTTAGGGAGAGTAGGAACGACATTCGGCTCTGGACCCTCGGGGGATGCTCGGTCCGGTGGCGATCCCGGCAGAAGCGGTCCCACCTCCTCGGGTTGGACGGGGGCCTCAGGGGGAGGTTCGGAAACTAGAACTTCGGGGAATTCCGCCTGGGCGGGTTCCGAGGGCGCCTCGTCGGGCGAGGAACTCCCGGCCTCTCCCCCCGACGGCTCGGTCTCGGGAAGCGGGAGCGGCTCGGGAATCGTCCCGGCTCCCGCGGTCGAATTGACCCCGGGTTTCGCGTTCTCGCCCAGTTCGGAGGTTGGTGGAGCAGGGAGTTCGTGGACGATCTCGGCCTCCTCCGGGTTAGGCGCCAGGGGCGCAAGGACAGGCGGCAAGGGTTCGACGACCACCGGTGATTCCGCGGCGGCCGGCTCGGGCTCCGGGGGAGGCGCGCCGGGCGCCGCGAGGGGGATCTCCGTGGGGGACGGACTTGTCGGCTCTTCGTTTTCTGTCCTCGGCTCAGGTTCCGGGGCGAGAGCGGGGGCAGGCGAAGGGGTCGACACGATCACTCGCTCCAGGTCCGGCAAAGGGACGTCGAGGGAAGCCGGCGGCGAGGGACCCGGAAGCGGACCTGCCGGGGACGGCCCGATGGGCGGAGGAGGCGCCGCCCGGATAGGCGACGTCGCCGGGGCCTCAGCTAGGACGCGCGGGGGACGGATCGCGACGGCTGTGCGCGGCGGCACGGTGCCCCCCAGCTTCGTGACAACGACCTCCGCTATCGAATCGCCGAAGCCGGGAAGGGCGGAGACGGTCTCGAAGGACGAGTTGCGGAGGTCGTCGACGCTCTTGATTCCCTGGTCCCACGCGGCCGAGACCTTCGACGGTCCGAGGAGCGGGGCGCCGAGAAGATCGTCCAGCTGCTGCCCCAGCGCCCGGACCTCCTCCTCGTGCGCGACAAAGCTGGGGTCGGCGTAATCGAACTCCTCGGGAAGGCCGTTGCCCTGCAGGACGGCGACCCGGGCCAGCCGCGTGCCGGGCCGCCGGGATTTCCGGAGGGTCGGTCGGGGGGCAAGCCCCGGAACGGAGACCCACCACCCATCCCCAGTGCGCGTCCGTCCCGTGATCGCGCCGGGCGGCATCGGTTCCTCGGAGGCGAGTGCGACCCGGAACTCGGAAAGACCGAGGTACACTGCGATCGGGCCGGAGACGGCCTTCAGTTCCGATGCGAGCGGGTCCTTCGCGGTGACGACCGCAACGCGAGCGGCCCCGGGAATCGTGAGGGACAACGCGCGGAGGCGATGCCGGAGCCGTCGGACGAGCCAGTACGCGTCCCTCGACAGCGGAGGGATCGTGGGGCCGGGCGGGTTCGACCCCGGGGGGAGCTCGGCGTACATCTCCCCCCCAGTCCAGGCGACCGGTACGAATCGAGGGGGAAGGGTGTCGGAGAATGCGACCATGGACGGGAAGATCCGCCGAGGAAGGCCGTTCACCACGACGGAGAGGTCCTCCTGACCCAGCGCCGACTCCCAGCGACGAGGGGGCATCCGCTGCAGGAGGTGGATGACCTGAGAGGACTCTGAGGGGTACGCCTTCTGGATCTCCGATTCGACCGGTCGGACGGAGCGTTGGCGTCCCGTCCAGGGGTCCTTCGGGGACCCGATCTCGAACCGCTCCACCCTCGCGAGTCGCGCGAGCGTCTCCGTCTCGGCCCGGTATCGGTCGGCGACGTCGTCCGCCGCGAGGACGAGGACAACGTGCGGGAGGACCGTGCTCGGGGGGATGCCGAGAGAACGGCGGAAACGGTGCACTCCCCGAACGACCGTACGCCACCGGTCCCAGGCGCCCACTAGGTCGTCGTTGAGGAGGGATCGGTCGAGGCCCGCGGTGGGCCGTTCGAAGAGGCTCGAGCGCTCGGTCGAGAGCGAGCGATGGATCGACTCGGACGTGAACGGCAGTATCGGTGCCAGCACCTCCGAGAGCCCTCCCAGGAGATGGCAGAGCGTGCGGAGGGCCGCGCGCTTCGAGTTTGGCATTCCCGCGAGACCGAGGCGGTGGTCGACGAGGCCGCGGTATTCCGTGAGGTCCGTCTCGACGAAATGGAACACCCGTCGGGAGACGAGCGCGGGCGCATGACTGTCGTAATGCGCGAGCGCCGAGGAGCGTGTCCGTTCCCACCGCGCGAGGATCGCCCGGTCTTCCACCTCGAGGTCTTCGACGAACCCGGCGATGGGCCGAGCGAAAGAGGCGCGCAGGGAGGGGTCGCAGAGGGAGACGACCTCCCGGGAGAGCTCCCACCACCGATGGATACGGTCGAACTCCTGTCGACAGCGGTCCGGAAATGGCCCCGGAGCCGAGTCCACACGTCCGGCCCGGACGAGCGCCGCCCGGACCGCGTCCGCGCCAAAATTCTCCACGAGCCCGGTCGCATCCTCCGCGGCGACGCTGCGGACGATCGTGAGGTTCACGTCCGTCGGCGCCCCCGTCACGCCCGACATCGCGGCGAGATGGTTGATGAGCATCGGGAGCCGGCGCCGGTCGCTGATGTAGATCTGCACCGGGTCCCCCTCCGGAATCGGGTCGAACCGCGCCCAGGAGCCGAATACCGCACCGCTGGACGGCAGGAGTCGGCGTCGGACCAGCGTCCGGGGCCCACCGCAGGCACACTGGGCAGCCGCCTCCGGCGGTGCGAGTCGTTCGCACCGCGAACACTCGAGGAGCCCCACCGCGCCCGGTTCTTCGCTGGGCACGGCCTCGCTCACTGGCCACGACGCGACCTCCGAGTGGCCCGGGAACGTCTCGTGCGGGAGCAACCGCGCGAAGACCGCTCGACTGTCGGGGCCGAGTCGGGACGGTTCGAGGCACCAAGCGCGACCGGGGCTCCAAAGGAGGGGAGTCCCGCAGAGCGCACAATGGGGGACGCCGCGCTTCACGCGGAGGTGGGCGAGCAGGGCGCCGGCCTCGGACAGGTCCCGCAAGACGAACTCGTCCGCGGTCTCGAGGTCGAGGCCGGCGTACTTGTGCATCAGCGTGAAGTCCAGCTTGCCCTTCGGCGTGAGCAGCGGCCAACCCGAGACTCCCAACCGTGCGGCGATCCGTGCGTCGGTCGGCCCATGGCCCGGCACCAATGGTACGATTCCCGTCCCGCTCTCGCTCACCTCCGAAGCCGAGAGGATCGTCCCGGCGGGGGCGGAGAGGTCGCCCCCCATCGGGAACTCGTGGCGCAGCGGGTAGGTGTACGCGATTCCTTGGAATTCGCGGCCGGGTTTTTCCTGGACGACCTCGAACGTCGCGTCGGGGATCCAGCTCCTCAAGCGATGCAGCGAGCCCGCCGAGGTAAGGACGAGCTCGCGGTCGTTGCGTCGGCGGTAGCCCGCCACTACGTACCGGTTGTCCGGGTTCAGGAGGAGCGCGCTCGTTCCGAGGAGCTTCCAGGGGGCGTCCACCCAGACCAGGGCGTTTACGGTCCAGTCCTCGATACGGATCGGGAACTGGACCAGGTAGGTATCGCCCTCCTGTTCCCCGTAGATGATCTGCTCGGGGCTTCGTGGAGAGCCGCACGTCGGGCAGACCCGGAACGACTCGTCGCGCGTGACGAGGGCACCGTGGGCGGCGAGCCGCCCCACGATCGTTTGGACCCCGGCCGACCGATCCTCGGAGTCCCAGGCGTTCCGTCCGTCCCCCCCGACCCAGACCCCGAGCGCGCCCAAGAGAGCGGGGACGGCGGAAGGCCCGCTCGTGCCCGGCCCTGCCGCCTGACGGAGGGTTCCGACCGCCCTACGGCCGGTCAGGCAGAGGTAGCGCGCGTCGACATCGGCCATCACGGCGCGATGGGCTACCAGCGACGGAAAGTCTCCTCGCGTCCACGCGCCCTCGTACTGGCGAACGGTCGGACCGCTTCCCGGCCCCAGGAGGCCGCCCGCGGGGGGGAGCCGCCGTGCCTTCCAGACGGAGAGGACCTCGGTCTCGACCGAGTGGGCGTCGTATCCGGTAGGGTTCGTGGCCATATGGAGGAGCGCGAGTTCGGAAGAACGATGTCGACCGACGGGAATAAACCCTCGTCTGGAACTCCGTCGGCTCAGCCGCCCGGCGGTCCGGGGTAACTCTTATCCCGTTGCACATCTCGGGGCGGACCGAGGAGACCCTCGATGGCCTGGACCCAGCAGGAAGTTCGCGAGCTCAAGGAGGGCCGCTACATGCTGATCGACGAGGAACCGTGCCGCATCCTGAGCATCCAGACCTCGAAACCGGGGAAGCACGGAGAAGCGAAGGCCCGGATCGATGCGGTCGGGCTGTTCGACGGCTCGAAGCGGAGCGTCGTCTTCCCGGTGAAGCACAAGGTGCAGGTGCCGTTGATCGGAAAGCGCCAGGCCCAAGTGATTTCGATGACGGAGAGCGAGGTTCAGCTGATGGACCTCGAGACCTACGAGACGTTCAACTTGCCCCTGGACGCCGAGACCAAGGCCCAAGTGACCCCGGGCTCCGAGGTCCAGTACCTCGATGCGATGGGAAAACGTCGGATCACCCGGACGTAGGGCGACCGAGCGGACGCCGCCGAGGGGAGCGCGTCGCTCCTCGCTTCATTAATAAGGGGGAGGACGCATCAAACCGATGTCCGGAGCGCGCGCAAGCCGTCTTCGGAGCCGCGCCATTTAGGAGGTTGGTCGTACGACAGGTCCGGGCGGACTGGGGTCCGTTTCCTCCTCCCGGCTGACGCGGATTCTCCAGGAAAAGGCCGAGGCGCTGAAGAAACAGCGCCAGGCCGCGGAGGCGACCCTCAAGGAGATCGACGAGCAGGTCACGAAGCTCGAGCAGCTCGGGATCGCGCCGGCCGAGGTGAGCGAGCGACAGACCGCGCTGCGGGAGCTCGCGCGACGCGCGGACTGGAACGGGGTCGAGAGCCAGGCCAAGGCGCTGCTGGATTACCTCTCGAAGACGGTCCCGACGACGATCCAGGAACGTCGCGGACGGACGGCCGAGTTCGTCCGTCGGTTCTCCGGTCTCGGCCTGGTCGTCCCGGCCGAGATCACGACCGAGCTGGACGCTCTCGCCCGACCTCCCGAGGACGAGCCGTGGTCGGTCACCGTCGGGCGCCTCGCCCGCGTCGAGGAGGCCCTGCATGCGAGCGAGGCGACCCATGTCAACAAGGTGCGCGAACAGGCGCTCGCGGTCGCCGCGTGGGCGGGCCTCTCGGGCGAGCGCAGGGCCGATTTCGGGAAGCGTCTCGATGACGCTCTTCTCCCCGCGAAAGAGGACCGGCTGGCCGAGGCCTTCGAAGGGGTCGACCAGCTGCTCCGAACCGGCCTCCCCGAGGCCGCCGATCGCCGCCAGAAGGTCCGGGACGAAGGGTCCCGGCTTCTCGCCTCCGCGAAGGAATTCGGCGCTCCGACCTCCCGCCTCGAAGCGGCGCTGAGCGACAGCGCGGACGCCTCCCCCGACCGTTGGCCCCAGGTCGTCCCCGCGACCGAGGCGGCGATCCGGGAGGTCGGCGAGGCCCTGCGGGAACGGTGCCTCCAGATCCTGGAGGCGCTCCGCACAGCGCTCGGCTCCACCTCGGAGTACGGGGTCGACCCGGCGCCCGCGCGCATGGCGGTCGAGGATGCGCTCGCGCGGATCCGTAACGTCCCTCCCCTCGAGGTCGGACCGATCTTCCTCGAGGCCCGTCGCGCGGCCGAGGAGCCGATCGTGACGGTGGTCGCGGGGCTCCTCGACGAGGCCCGGCCCCGCATCACGGACGCCCGCCGACTCGGAAAGGACCCAAGCGAGGTGTTCGCGGCGATGAACCGGGCCCGCGAGGCGCTGCGGCTCAAGATCTACTCGGAGGCGTTCGCCGCGAGCCAGGAAGCGCTCGACAAGGTGAGTCGGCTCACCGAGGACCTCGACACGGCCCGGGACGAGCTCCAGACGCTCGAGGAGATGGCCGGCCGGTTCCGAAAGGCCGGCTTCTCCCTCGACTCGTTCGACCCCTCGCTCATCCGGATCCGCGCGACCCTCGACCGGGCCGAGGTCGCCCCGGCGCGCGAGCTCCTCAAGGAGACGGTCGTCCACCTCGGCCGCGAGGCGCTCCAGTTCTTCCTGCAGCGCTGGAGCGTTCTCGAGAAGGCGCGGGAGTACGCCCGCGAGCACCAGTTCCTCTCTCCCGACGCGGACCGCGACATGAACGAGGCCCGGGCCCTCCTCGACAAGGGGGAGCTCGCCGAGAGCGCAGAACGGATCTCCCGCGCGGAGACGGAGCTGCGCCGGGCCGCCGGGCCGTACGTGGCCCGCCGGGTCGAGGAGATGGAGCAAGGGCTTTCCGACATCCCGGACGAGGCGCTGGTCGCCCCGGTGCGCCGCCTGCTCGCGGACGCGGACGTCACTCTTCGTGTGAAGCAGGACCTCACCGGCGCGGTCGAGAGCCTGCGGCGCGCCGAGCGGGAGTTCGGGGCCGTCGTCGCGGCGCACGCCTCCGCCCTCGTAGAGGTGCTGGAGGCGGAACGCGCGGTCCTCGAGAAGATGGGCGGGCCGAGCGACGAGATCCAGCGGCAGATCGACGAGGTCCAGCAGATCTTCAACATGGGCGATTTCGTCAAGGCGTCCCGCGCATCCCAGGAGATCCGCACGCGGGCGCAACAGCAGCAGCTCCTTCGCAGCGAGGAGTCCGTCTCGCACGCGAAGCTCTCCTTGGTCGAGCTCGAGACGATGGGGTTCGACCTGTCGAAGTTCCGCGGCCAGCTCGAGGAGGCGCAGTCCGCCGCCCGGGCCGGCCGGTTCGCCGACGCCTACCGTTTCGCGACCAAGCTCGAGGAGTCCGCCCTCCGGGCCCGGGCCGCGGGCCAGGCGATCCTCGAGGAGATCGGGCATGCCCAGGAGACCCTCGGCCGTCTCCGGGAGTCGGGGGTCGACCCGAACCCGTTCTACGAGCCGCTCCGCAACGCGCGGCTCGCCTTCCAGGCGCTCGACTTCGAGGGCGCGCAGGCGACCCTCGAGGAGGTCCAGCGGAAGCTGGGAGAGGAGGCGGCGCGCGGGGAGACGACCCGCCTTCTCACCGAGGTCGAGCATCTCATCGAGGACGGCCGCCGCCTTTCGGCGCCGATGGAGGCGTTCCAGTCCCGCTGGGAGCAGCTCAAGACCGAGCAGGCGACCGCGCCGCCCGAGGCGACCCGCACCGGCGCCCGCCTCCTCCACGAAGAGATCGTCGCGATCCTTCGCCCGATCCTCGACGAGAACCTCCGGACCCTCGAGCGCGACCTCGACATCGCCCGGTCGGCCGGGGTCGACCTCGACAAGATCCTCCTCCCGCTCGGCGAGGCCCGTCGCCGGATCGCGCTGCCGATCCCGGTGGGCGCGGCGGCGCTGTTGGACGCGGCGCGCGCCGAGTTCGTCTCGACCCGCGGGTTCGTGGAGCATGCGGAACGGGTCGCGAAGCGGGCCCGCGAGGCGCTCGCGGAGGCCGACCTGCTGCACGTCGAGGTCGCGGCGCTGCGGACCGCGATGGAGCGGCTCGAGGC
>Ga0187782_10003132_pt1 | contig 12307 bp, 15 predicted proteins | sample 0715_SJ02_MP15_2_FD_132454 | JGI IMG/M metagenome (GOLD analysis project Ga0187782, IMG submission 132454) | Tropical peat soil microbial communities from peatlands in Department of Meta, Colombia - 0715_SJ02_MP15_20_MG | ecosystem: Environmental > Terrestrial > Soil > Wetlands > Peat | place...
CGTCTGGGGTTGGGCCGGCGCCGGGGGTACTGTGGCCGTTGGCGGCGGCGTCTGGGGCTGGGCCGGCGCCGGGGGTATTGTGGCCGTTGGCGGCGGCGTCTGGGGCTGGGCCGGCGCCGGGGGTACTGTGGCCGTTGGCGGCGGCGTCTGGGGCTGGGCCGGCGCCGGGGGTACTATGGCCGTCGGCGGCGTCTGGGGCTGTGCGGGTACCGGGGCTGCAGGTACCGTCGCTGGTGTCACGGGTGCGGGCGTCGCGGCCGGGGCTGGCGGTGCGGGCGGTGTGGGCTGAGGCCGCGCTGCCTGGGCCGCCGCCAGATGCCGTAGCGCATCCGCCAGCACGGGCTTCACCGCATTGGCCGGGATCGCGGAGCTTGTCGCAGCATCCTTCGCCGGGAGTTGCTCGCGCACAATACCCAGGATTTCGCCGTTCACGGCGACCACCGGTCCGCCGTCGCCGCCGAGGCGCGTCTTCGGCGTAAAGAGGAGTACCCCCTGGCGATAGTCCGCGACGGTGGCTTCTGTGAACGTAACAGCCTGCGCCTGTTTGTCCGGAGACATCTTGGACAACTCGGCGACCGAGGGAAAGCTGACGACCAGGACCAGGTCTTGCGGTTTGGCAGATGACGCATCACCGAGCGGGAGCGCGGGCACCGTTCGGTCGGAAATCCCCAGGATGGCCACGTCGCTGACCGGGTCCGCGGATACGACGGTCGGCTCCAGCCACTCCGATTTCGGGAACTTCAGTTTGATCTGCGTCGCTCCGTCGACGACGTGATAGGCGGTCACGACCAGCCCCGGGTTAACGACAACCGCTGCGCCCGATACGACTCCGGAAGGACGATCTGCGAGGATGATCCCGACGCTGGGTTGGGCCTTGAGCGCTGCCGGCTTCAGGACCGGATTCAAAATGAGGTTAGCGCCAACTGTGCCGGCAAAGAGAGCGCCGATAATCTCCAGGATAACCGGAATAAATCCCAAGGATAACGGAAGCATACAACATCCTACCTTTATCCGATTCTGTTACGCGCTCGCAAGAACGCGCCCCCATTCGACGTAATGGATATATTGTCTACTACCCCGGCACATCCTTCCCCGACCGGCCGCCGCCATAAGCCGGCAGGCTTTTCCCGACGGCCGCCTCCCGATCGAAGGCGGCCGGGACCACCTGCACGACCGCAGCGCACATCCCGGAGATCTCGTCTCCCGTCCCCCTCGACATTCCGCTGGAATCCCCGGGGCGCGACTATCCGCGTGGGCGAGTGCAAGCCAAACCCAGCCTCGGTGTGCGCCACTAGGACCGCGGATCTTCATGCAAAGTGCCATCGTCCTGATGTGGTCGTGATCGAGGACCAAGACGCAGGAAGTGGAGATGAACCTGTTCATTGTGGAGCATCGCGAGGCCGCGGACGAGTGTTCGCCCCGTGGCCCCAAGATGGGCGCGATGTTGTTGAAGCACCTCTCGCCAGCGAACGCAAAGCAGCATGGGCTCACGATCCATGGAGCGGGAATCGCCGTCCATCCTACTGTTTGATCAGCGACTTGATCGTGGAGACGAGCTGATCTTCGCCGCTCGGGCCGTAGCCGGCTTGCAGCAGCGTTCCACCCTTTCCGACAACGGCCCAGTAGGGCTGATACGTGAAGCCGTACAACTTCCCGATACGCCCTCCGTCATCGTAGCCGTTCGGGAACGTCAGGTGGTACCGCTTTACGAACCTTCGGCACGCATCCTCGTTATCCAACAGCCCCATGCCGACAAACTCGACGCCTTTGCCCTTCCACCGTTCGTACACACGCTCCCACACGGGGGCGTCCGCGTTACAGGTTGGTCACCACGGTGCCCAGAACAGGAGAATGACCGCTGCGCCTCTGAGGGTCGACAGGCTGAGGACTTTGCCGGTGAATAGCGTCAGCGAGAAATCCGGCGCCACCCTGGACGTCGTGCCCCCAGCCGGCGCTCCGACAAAGACGACGGCCGCTACGAGGACTATCGCCAGGCCAATTTGCACTCTGCGCATCGGTGCAGCCCTCCACGTCCCAAGCAAGACAAGACTCCATGAAGGTACCGGCCACCTGTTGCCGCTCGGTATAGAAGCCTACAACGCCAATGTAACGGGACGCAAAGCAGGAAGCGGTTGTCCGCGGCGCAGAAGGACCGGTCGGTGGGGCGGATCGAGGAGGCCGAGGCCGCCCAGCCCCAGGGGGCAGCTTGGGATTTTGGTACTTCCGATGGGAGACCGGGGTGATGCGACTGCGTGAAGCACCTCGTCGCGAGACGAACGCTGATGAATGCAGGAAGCTGATTCTCGTGCCGTGCCTTGCACATCAGCGACCAAAGTTGCAGAAGGAGTACTCGGTGTGTTAGACACCTCGGACGTGGCGGTCATCGGTGCGGGGGCTCGGGGGAGTGCGATTGCCTACTATCTGGCCCGTGAGGGCGTGAACGTGGCGCTGGTCGACCGCGGATTTCTTGCCACAGGGACCACCGGGGCCACAATGGGACTGATCAATGTCTCCGGTAAGCCGCCAGCGGAATACACGGCTCTTAGCCTCGCCAGTGCTCGCCTCTATCCCGATCTGGCTGAAGCTCTGGGCGTTGACCTCGAGTTTGAGAGTGGGCAGTCGATTTTGGAGGTGATTCTGGATCCTGCGGACCTGCCCGCAGCGCACGAGTACGCGAAACGCCAGAGCCGTGTGCCGGGCGTGGACGTCCGCGTGCTGGACACCTATGAGGCACGACAGATGGCGCCGGAACTTTCCCCGGACATTATCGGCGCCGTCTACTGCCCGCAGGACGGGCACCTCAATCCCTTCCGCCTGGCGTGGGGTTTCATCACGGCTGCCCGCAGGCTGGGCGCGCGATTCTACCCTCATACACGCGTCACCGGCATCCGAACCACGCAGAGCAGGGTCACGGCGGTCGTGACGACCGCGGGCGAAATCAGTACCCGTACCGTGGTAAACGCGGCGGGCGTGGAGGTCCCGAGCATTGGCGAGATGGTGGGCCTCTCGATTCCCGTTGTCGCCTCGCGAGGTCAGATTGTGACGACTGAAGCACTTCCGCCGCTGTTCCCCGGGCCGATTGACTCGATGCGCCAGACCAGGACCGGGTCCGTCCTCATAGGGACGACAGAAGAGTTCGTGGGGTACGACACGGGCGTCACCACGCGGGCACTCCGCCAGAACGTACGCCGCGCTGTGCGTATCATGCCCCGGCTTCGCACGGCCCGCGCGATCCGGTGCTGGGCGGGGCTCCGCCCCTGGCCGGTGGATGGGCTCCCGATCATGGGGGGTGTGTCCGGGCTGGACGGATACGTGATTGCGACCGGCCACAGCGGGATTACCCTGTCAGCCATTACCGGTCAGTTGATCGCGGACGCTATCCTGCGCCGCCCCACGGTGGCGCTGGAGTCCTTCATGCTCGACCGGTTCTCCGAAGGACGGTTTCACTTCCCCGTGGAGGGTTTTAGAGCATTCCGCCGGCGCTATGGCAGCACGATTCTCGCGCGCGCGGTCTCGCCGGCGGGCGGCGACGCGTGAGCGGTGCCGGCTCGGCATCCGTCGAGAAGGAGGCCGGGACGATGGAACGGTCCCAGGACACCGTGGTTTGCAGGTGCGAGAACGTTACGATGGGGGAGATCTCCGACGTCCTTACAGCCGGAGCGAAGACCTTCGACGACATCAAACGAGTCACGCGGGCCGGGATGGGGATTTGTCAGGGCCGGATCTGCGAGTGTGCCGTGACGGACCTGCTCATGAGAGGCGGAGGCGTTCCTCCAACGGAAATCTCACCGCGCAGCGTGCGACCGCCCGTCCGCCCCATCACGTTGGACGTCCTTGGAGCAAGCGAGCCGGACGCCCTCCCGCTTCCCGACGAAGCCTGATGAACCTGATATACCAATTGAGCCCGCCCCGATGAGGCGCGCGCGGGGAGCGCGGGACCGAGGAAGGGAGTGTCAGGAATGGCCCAACGCATCACTGAGCACCAAGTGCTCGGCCCGCCACCGACCCTGCGAGCGTTTCACCTCACGTTCAACGGGCGAGAAATTCCGGCGCTGGAAGGCGACTCGATCGCGTCTGCGCTGCTCGCCGCAGGGATCAGGGTAATCCGGCGTTCTGCAGGCGGGGACCCGCGGGGTATCTACTGCGGGATCGGACACTGCTACGAATGCCGCGTCACGGTGAACGGGGTGAGCGGTCAGAGAGCCTGCCTCGTGCCCGCGGGCGACGGAATGATCGTCGAGGAAGAACCAGAAGAGGACCGTGATGGACACTGATCTCGTGGTTGTCGGCGGTGGTCCCGCTGGGCTCACTGCCGCGGCGACGGCAGCCCGGCACGGAGTGCGGGTCGTCTTGGTCGACGAACAGCCCGCCCTCGGCGGGCGCCTTCTCGGGCAGCTCCACGAAGCCGCGGGACCGGACGGGAAGTTCTCCTGGGTCAACGGTCAGGCCGAAGCGTCTCACCTCGCGGACGACACGATCCGCAGCGGAGCGAGGATCCTCACGGGAACGGAGGTGTGGGGCATCTGGCCGCAATGGACCGTCTACCTCAACCAGGCGGAGAACGGGGGGCTCCGCACTCGAGCGCTGGTCCTGGCGTCCGGCGCGGTGCAGCGTCCTGTCGTTCTCCCTGGCTGGACGCTTCCCGGCGTGATGGCGGTGGGCGCCGTCCAGAGGTTGCTCCATATTCACCGGGTGACCCCCGGACGATCCGCGGTGGTCGTGGGCGCAGATGCGCTGGCGGTGATCACCGCCCGCCAACTCGCGTTGGCCGGGGTGGCCGTCCGGGGCATTGTCCTACCGCCGCCGGAGGCGCCCGGGGCGCCGACCCCAGAGCGGGCGATCCGGGAGCTGGCCCGGTTCTCCAGTTTGGGGCCGTCCGGCCTTCTGAATGTGCTCGGTCGGTTCCTACGACCCGCGATCGGTGCTGCGATCGCCACCCACGGTTTCCCGCGCGATGGCGTGAGCGTTTGGGGGGTGCCGCTCATGCTGAGGCGAGCGGCTGGAAAAGTCTTGGGGAACGACGAAGTCCGTGCCGTGGAGGTTATCGACCTCGGTCCGGACGGGAGTCCCGCCGGGCGGGTCGAGACATGGGAGACCGACACCGTGGTGCTTTCGGGAGGCCTTGCACCGCTCTGCGAACTGGCGCAGGTAATCGGGTGCCGCGTGGCCCATCTGCACGACCTCGGTGGCACCGTGCCACTGTATGGCGCGAACCTTGAGACGACCGCGCCCGGAGTGTATGTCGCGGGTAGCATTACCGGCGTCGAGGCAGCGGAGGTGGCGGCCACGCAGGGTCGGCTGGCGGGGATTGCCGCAGCGGCACGGCTCGGGGCGCTCTCCTCGGCAGAGGCCGCCCCACGGCTCGACGAGGCGCGGGAAGCCATTACGGAAGTGCGCAAGCGGGTCATACCATTTCTGCCGAACCTCGCCGAGGGGCATCTCCGCATGGAGGAATTGTGGCAGAGCATCCACTCGGGAGCCGCCGAAGCGCCTGCGGGCGGGTGACGACTGAGCAGTCGGGCCGGCCCGGTGGGTGTACGCATGTCCCGTCGGCAGGTACTCGCTGCCGCGCGAGGAGCGGCCGGTGCATGGGTGGTGCCTTGGCCCGGGACATCGCGCGGGCCGGCGAACGCATGGGCGGCGGCGCGGCGAACGGCCCGGAGGTCATTCCGACGGCCCCCAGCAGACAGGGCGCAGAAGCTGTTTCCTTCGCATAGCGGCTCTCCGTTTCTCACGGTAGCGCGATTTTCGTGGCGGTCCTCGCGGTGAACTTCATCGTCGACCGGTTGCATTGCACAGGCCTGCTCGGCCCCCGCCTAACGGTGTCGTGCTCGCCCTTGAGCCTCTCCCCCTGGGAGCCCCCAACAGAACGTTGCGAGAAGGAAGCCTCGAGCCGTAGTAGAGTTTGCTGGGGCGCTGGGAGGAGCGGGGGGAACCTAGTGGGAATTTGGACTGAACAAGAAAGCGGCCGCAGAGTCTCCGAAGGCGGCTTCTAAGGGGGGAGAAGTCATGAGGCCACTAGCCAGAGCCAGTACCCGATATCGGTTGACGATGACGTTGCTGTTGCCTGCGATGGTGGCGATCGCCGGAGTCTGTGCCAGCTTGGTCTACAGCACCGGCACCGGCGCTGCGGCTCCGGTTCCACTGGGGACAGGGCTGCCGAGCGTCAGCGAGGACGCCTCGATCGCGGCAGCGGTGCCGGCGGCGCTTCGCGCCAAGGGCGTGCTCGTCGTGGCGAGCGATGCTTCCTATCCGCCGTTTGAGTCGTTTGCTCCGGACGGCAAGACCATAATCGGCTTCGACGCGGACCTAGCCCACGCCATCGGCGCCGTCCTCGGCCTGAAAGCCCAGATGACCAACGTGTCTTTTGATGAGATCATTCCGGGGCTTGCGGCCAAGAAATACGATATTGCCATGTCGTCCATCGGGGACACGAAGAAGCGCGAAGAGGTGGTCGACTTCGTGACCTACTACTGGAACGGGACCGGGATTGCGGTTCCAACCGGCAACCCGAAGCACCTCTCCACCGACAATCTCTGCGGGGCCAGAGTCGGTGTCGAGCGCGGCACGTTGCAGCAAACCAGCATGCTGCCGGCCGACGCGAGCGCCTGTCAGGCGCGCGGAAAGCCGGCGCCAATCGCCGAGGCCTTCAAGGACGCCAACGAGACCCTGCTCGCGCTGGCGAGCGGCCGAGTCGACGCCGTGCTGGCCGACGCTGTCACCCTCGATTACGCGGCATCCAAGTCGTCGAGCAAGTTCGCAGTGGCAGGACCGATCAGGCGGAACCCGAGTCCCGGTGGTGTTGCGATCCCGAAGGGGAGCGGCCTCGCGGACCCGATCCACCGCGCAATCGCGAAACTCATGGCGAACGGAACCTACAAAGCGATCGTCAACAAGTGGGGTCTTCACAGCATCGCGATCGATTCCTCGGCGATCAACGGCGCACTTCAATAGTGCGAGGACACGTATCGCATGTCGGTCATGCTGGCGACGGAAGAGTTCGATGCCATTCGGCGCGTCCCGAGACGCCATCCTGGGCGATGGCTGACGACACTCGCCATCTTCGCCGTCGTTGCCGCCGCTATCCAGTCGCTCGCCACCAATCCACGGTTCGAGTGGTCGGTCGTCGCCTACTGGTTCACGTCGCCGCAGATCCTGCATGGCTTGGTGAACACGTTTCTCCTCACCGCCGTCGCGATGGTGGTGGGGATTGGACTCGGCGTCGTGCTCGCCGTCATGCAGATTTCCGACAACCCGGTGCTCTCCGTCCTGAGCCGAGCCTACGTGTTCCTCTTCCGAGGCACTCCAGTCTTCGTTCAGATTATCTTCTGGTTCAATATCTCGGCCCTGTACCCGAGGATTGGCGTCGGGATCCCGTTTGGCCCGACGCTGTTCACGCTCGACGCCAACGTCTTGATCACGCCGTTCGTGGCCGCGATTCTGGCCCTGGGGCTCAACGAGGCCGCCTATATGGCGGAGATCGTGCGGGCCGGACTCTTGTCGGTGGATGCGGGACAGATCGAGGCCGCGCTCGCGCTCGGCATGACGCGCCTGCGCACACTGCGCCGGGTGGTCCTCCCGCAGGCGATGCGTGTCATCATCCCGCCGACGGGCAACGAAACCATAGGGATGCTCAAGACGACCTCCCTCGTCAGCGTCATCGCGTACACGGAGCTCTTGTACGCCGCCCAGCTCATCTACGCCATCAATTACCGGACGATTCCACTTCTCATCACCGCCAGCCTCTGGTATCTGCTGGTGACGTCCGTACTCACGATCGGCCAGGCGTACGTGGAGCGGCGCTTCCATAGGGGCACGCATGCATCCACACTCGGTGCCGGTGAGGGGATCCTCGGGGGAGCCAGGCGACTGGTTCGCTGGGCGCAGTCTTCGAGGACCCCTCGCGCGCAGACATAACCGGCCGACAACCGGCGAACACCAATGGTAAAGGCCGAGGGCGTCCACAAGTCGTTCGGGCGGCTCGAGGTGCTGAAGGGAATCAACCTCGAGGTACAACCCGGGGAAGTGCTCTGCATGATCGGTCCTTCGGGCTCCGGCAAGTCCACCTTGCTTCGGTGCATCAATCACCTCGAGAAGATCGACAGAGGGCGCATCTGGGTGGATGGTGAGTTGGTCGGCTATGTGCAGCGGGGCAACAACCTGTACGAGCTCAGTGAGCGTGAGATCGCGCGAAAACGCGCGCAAGTCGGCATGGTATTTCAGCGCTTCAATCTCTTCGCCCACTGGACGGTGCTGGAGAACGTCATGGAAGCGCCGATTGGCGTGAAGCGTGAACCGCGCGCCGTGGCGGAAGCCCGTGCCCGTAGGCTCTTGGCGCGTGTCGGCCTCTCCGACAAGCTTGATACTTATCCGGCGCAACTGTCAGGGGGACAGCAGCAGCGGGTGGCGATCGCACGAGCATTGGCCATGGAGCCCAAGCTCATGTTGTTCGACGAGCCCACTTCCGCCCTGGACCCGGAGCTGGTTGGTGAGGTCCTCGACGTCATGCGCGATCTTGCAGCGTCAGGCATGACGATGGTTGTCGTGACCCATGAAATGGGGTTCGCTCGCGAAGTCGGAGACACCTTGGTTTTCATGGACGGCGGGGTCGTCGTCGAGGAGGGGACGCCCCGGGAGATGTTGGCGCATCCGCGACACGAGCGAACCCGCGCCTTCCTGAGTAAGGTACTCTAACCGGCGCTCCAGGCGCCGTACAACTGGGGCGACCTGCGCGGCCGCACCGCAACCGTTGGCGATCGTCGCCATGACGGTCGCGACGGGGACTCTCAGCCGGCGAATGTCGGGTACCCATTCATCACCGCTGGATCCCCGGTGATTTGAGTAGAGTCCTCCGTTTTCGTCGCGTCCGGCTCTCTGGGCACGTCGGCGAAACGCTCGGCGTGATGTTGTCCAGCATCCGCATGTGGGGGATAGAGATGATTATTGTGAAGCCGCCATCGGTGAGCTTTGGCGCTACCTCTGCAGTCGTGACCAGCATGGGTCTGATTGCCGGTTTTGGGGCTGCCGGCATATCCAGGCCAACGATCGTCGCCGGACTGCTGATCGTTGGCATTGCGGATAACATGACGGATTCCCTGAGCATCCACATTTATCAAGAATCCGAAAAGCTCGAAGAACGTGCAGCGTTCAGGGCGACGGTCAGCAATTTTGCAACTCGACTTCTCCTTTCGTTGAGTTTCGTCATACTGGTCCTCAGGTTGCCGATCAGGGACGTTGTGGCGGCGTCCTTGGTTTGGGGTCTCCTGCTGCTCGCGGGCCTCACGTGGTTTGTCGCCAGAAGCCGCCACGCGAACGCGCTGGCCGAGATCCTCAAACATTTGGGAGTGGCCGCTGCGGTGATCGCCGCGAGTCAGGCTACGGGCATATTCATCAACACCTACGTTCATTGAGTGACGGCCCACCCACGGACGTTAATGCGCCAGAGATTGACCGGGAAGCGTGGAGCCAGGCCCGGCTCTGAAGCGCCGCTGCATCGGCGGGCTGACCGCAGTGCTGCTCGCTGGCCTGGCGGGCATTCCGCTGCCGCGGGTGCGCGGGGCGGCCGCCGGGATGGCGGTTGGCATTCCGTTCGCGGGAGCGATCACGCGGGGCCGGCGTCGAGAAACCGGACGGCACCGTTGCGGTTGTCCAGGATCGCCGGGTGGCCTACCCGGGCTCGGACGGGTCGTGTCGCGGCACGGAGCCGGCGAAGCGGCTGTTGCGCAACCGCGTCACGTACTCGATCGCCGCCCGGAGGCAGCGATCGCCGTTGCCTTCGTCCGGGAAGGCGAGGGTCACGTACTCCTCGTAGCCCAGTGACCAGAGCGCCCACATCACGCCGTACCACCAGAGTGTGCCGTCACCCGGGTGCGTCACGCGGAGACGCCCGAGGAGGGGCTTGGCGTCGGAGAAGTAGATGTGTCCGATCCTCCGGTTGAGCAGGTACAACGATCTCACCGGGTCTTCTCCCGCGAGGGCGGCGGCCGCGGTGTCGAACGCCGCCGTGACCCAGGGGCGGTCGGCACGATCCACGAAAGCCCGGACGCGCAGCACGGATCCGGCGGCAGGCTCGTTGGTCACGTGGATCCGGACGCCCGCGATCCTGGCGGGCTCGATCGCGTCCCAACGCGGAGTGCCGCGGGGCGGCAGCATCGACATCCTTCGCGCGCCGAGCGCCAGGGCCGTCGCGACGGCCTCATCCGCGGCGCCCGAAGGATCGGCGTCGGAGGGGACCCGGGTTCCGCTCGCGTACAGGATCCCCATCCCTGCATCCGCCGCCGCTCGCGCCGTCTCGGCCGCGCTCGCGGATGACGAGTCGATCTCGATCGCGCGGCATCCCAGCGCCGCCAGCTCGGGGACGAGGCGGTCGATCTGAAGGCGCCCTGACCGGAGCTCCTCGGCGACCGTCATGGTGTGAACTGCAAGCTGCATCGTTGTTCTCCCGAGCTCCGTCGTCGCGATGGGCGCGCGTCTTACCCGTCGAGCGCGGCCTCGTCGAGCGTGACATGCGCGATCGCGAAGCGCCGATTCGTGTACAAAAGATGGAGGACGCCGTCACGCCCCTGGATGAGCGCAGGGTAGGAGTATTCTCCCGGGCCCGTTTCGATGTCGAGTGCCACGCGCCACGTCTCTCCGTGATCGTCGGAGACGGCGAGCGACAGCGGCGAGCGCAGATGCGCCGAATTGTTGAACGCGAGTACGAGGCGATCCCTGCGCGTCCACACCATGTCGATCCCGGCATCGGGGTTGGGGAGAGAGAGAGGCCTCGGCGGCGACCACGAGCGGCCCCGATTGGTCGAGCGGGAGCGCCAGATCGGTCCGCCCCCCTCCGTGCGCATGAGGCACAGCAGGTCTCCGGCGGGCAATTCGACGATCGTAGGCTGCTCATTGCCCGGCGCCGACCGAATCGGCAGCGACGTCTCCCAGGTGTGGCCGCCGTCTCCCGAGATCAGACACACCGACGCTCTTGGCGACCGGTCGTCGTAGAGGGGAAGGAGGAGGTCCCCGTTCGACAGCGTGCACGGCTTGTTCCTGGGCATCAGCCCGGTCTCGTCTCGCAGCACGTGTCGCGGACCGAAGGTCACGCCGAGGTCGTTCGAGACCCGGTATTTCAGCTTGCACGCTCCCCAGTCGAGCGGTCGGTACATGACGGAGTAGAACAGCCGCAGGTCGTCCGGGTTGGCCAGGAACAGGACCGGGTTGCCCACCGTGTACCCCTCGGTTTCCACGAGCACCGTGGGGTCTGTCCACGCGGCGGTCGACTGTCGGAAAAAAGCGCCCAGGATGACCACGTCGGACGCGAACTCGTGGGATCCGGCGTACCACGCGGCCATGAGGTCTCCGCCGGGGAGCGCGCAGACCGTTGCGGCATGGGGTGACGGATACGAGAGCGAGTCGCCGAACACGATACGTTTGGTCCACAAGGACATCGGATCGAGCCCTCCGTGGAAGCGCGAACCGAGCGGCCGGCGCGCGGACGGCGGTCCGCATCCAGGCACGTGGAATCTTGTACTGCGTGACCTGTCGTTCCTCCCGACGTGAGCCGCCGGAAATGCGCACACCTCCTCGAGCCGCGTTGGCCGGTGAACAAGGTTCCCCGCGCCCGCGGCGAGAATCTGACCGTGCCCGTCGCAGGTGTTGCCGTGAGTCGACGTCTCACCCCGAGGTGTTCGTGATGGTCGAGGAAGAACTCCAGCTTCGCACGTCGGACGGGACGACGGACGCCGTGCTGTACCACGAGGAAGACGGACGGCCTCGCCTCGGTGTGATCCACTTGACCGACATCGGGGGCATCCGGCCGTCCCACCGCGAGATGGCGCGGCGGCTCGCGTCGCTGGGGTACACGGTGTTGATGCCGAACGTGTTCTACCGGACCGGGCGGCCGCCCGTGTTTCAGTTGCCGCCGGGTGCCGGGGAGGAACAGCGGGCGAAGCGCATGGCCGAGCTGCGCGCCCCGTTGACGCCGGACGCCATGAGCCGCGATCTGTCGGCCTATCTCGACTTCCTGGCCGCCCACCCGGCCGTCGCTCGCGGCCCGATCGGTGCGGTGGGCTACTGCTTCACCGGCGGCATGGCGGTGCGCGCCGCCGCCGTGCGTCCGGACAGAGTCGCTGCCGCCGCATCGTTTCACGGTGGCGGGCTCTACACCGAGGATCCCGCAAGTCCGCATCTCGTCCTGCCCAACGTGCGGGCACGCCTATATTTCGGTCACGCGGTCCAAGACCGGAGCATGCCACAGGAGGCGATCGACAAACTCGATCGGGCGCTCGCGGCGTGGGGTGGAAAGTACGAGAGCGAAGTGTACGCA
>Ga0187782_10003133_pt1 | contig 12307 bp, 8 predicted proteins | sample 0715_SJ02_MP15_2_FD_132454 | JGI IMG/M metagenome (GOLD analysis project Ga0187782, IMG submission 132454) | Tropical peat soil microbial communities from peatlands in Department of Meta, Colombia - 0715_SJ02_MP15_20_MG | ecosystem: Environmental > Terrestrial > Soil > Wetlands > Peat | place...
ACCTTCCCCTCGCTCTGCGTGCGCATGTTGCGGCGCGACATTGAAGCGCTGAAGGTGGGCAAGGAAGGCCTGACCCGCGACTTTGCAATCTTCGATGAGAGCGATCAGCAGAATATCGTCAAGCAGATCATGAAGCGCATGGGCCTCGACACCAAACAGCAAACTCCCCGCACCGTGCAAAGCCGCATCTCCTGGGCCAAAAATCACATGGTCGATCCGCAGGATTATTTCCTCTCCTCCAAAGACCCCACCAGCGAGCGCGTTGCCCACATCTTCAAGGCCTACCAGGATGAGCTGGCCAAAAACAACGCCATGGACTTCGACGATCTCCTCCTCGAAGCCGTGCGCGTGCTGAAGGTTTCCAGTGAAGTCCGCGAGCGCTATCAGCGCCGCTATCGTTACGTCCTGGTCGACGAGTATCAGGACACCAATCGCCCGCAATACGAGCTCATGAAGCTCCTTGCCGGCGAGCACAAGAATGTCTGTGCCGTCGGCGACGAGGACCAGAGCATCTACTCCTGGCGCGGTGCCGACATCCGCAATATCCTCGAATTCGAGCAGGACTTCCCGGACGCCCGCATCGTTCGTCTCGAGCAAAACTATCGCTCCACCCAAGTCATTCTCGAAGCTGCCGGCGCCGTCGTTGCCCATAACATCCGCCGCAAGGGCAAGAAGCTTTGGACCGACCGCCAGGGCGGCGCGCTCATCGGCTACTACGAAGCTCCCGACGGCGAAAACGAAGCCCTCTTCATCGCCGACAAGATTCAGGCATTCCTCAATGCTCCAAGCTCATCCGGAACCCAAAACCGCAGAGCGGCCGTCCTCTATCGGATCAATTCACAGTCCCGCCTCGTCGAAGAAGCCCTGCGCCGCTGCAACATCTCCTACACCATGGTAGGCGGATTCAGCTTTTACGAGCGCGCGGAAGTCAAAGACCTGCTCGCCTACCTGCGCCTCGTCCGCAATCCGCACGACTCCATGGCGCTGGCGCGCATCATCAACGTTCCAGCCCGCGGCATCGGCAAAACGTCGCTTGAAACCGTGGAGCGCATCGCTCTTGAAACCGCCCGCTCCACCTGGGACGCAACCGCTGCAGTGATTTCGCACCGTCTCATCCCCACTCGCGCGCTTACGGCCCTCCAGTCTTTCCGCCAGCTCATCCTCGACGCGCAAGCCATGATGGATCCCGACTTCGCCGGCAAACTCGCCGCCGATGGCGCGGAATCGCAGGCCGATGACGCCGACACCAGCTTCGGCTTTGGTTCCTCTAACGCCGAGACCGAACCTGCGGTGTCCGAAAACGTCGAAGCTCGGTTCGATGGGGACGAGAATCGGATGAAGCTGCTCGACGAATCTCATTTCTCCGTCGTAGCAAAGGAGCCGGATAAGCCGTTCCTCGTCGTGCCCCCGCGGACAGCCGAGCTACCCAGCCGAAACGTGGAGCAATCCGAACCACAGCCAGATCGCCACGAAGGATTCCGCTCTCCCGGAGATGCCGCCACCCTCCCCGAGCTCATTCGTTTCCTCATCGACCGCACCGGCTACATCAAAACTCTCGAAACCGAAGGCACGCCCGAAGCATTCAGTCGAATTGAAAACCTCAAGGAACTCGCCAACGCCGCTCATGACGCCGAGGAACGCGGCGAAACCCTCGCCGAATTTCTCGACCATGCCGCACTCGCCTCCGACACCGATCAATTCGATCCCAACGCCCGTGTCACGCTCATGACCCTTCATGCCGCTAAGGGCCTCGAGTTCTCCCTCGTCTTCCTCGCCGGCCTCGAGGAAGGCCTCTTTCCGCATTCGCGCACGTTAAGCAGCCCCGAAGAACTCGAAGAGGAGCGCCGCCTCTGCTACGTCGGTATGACGCGCGCCATGAACACGCTCATCCTCACCCGTGCTCACTATCGCCGCCGCTATGGAGCCGATGTTCCCGAGGCTAGCGTCCCCTCGCGTTTTCTCGAAGAAGTTCCTCAGCAGCTCATTGAGAATCTGGGAAGCAGCCGCCCATCCTGGTCCACACCGGCCTACGCGCCCGCACAAAGCCCCGCGCGCCACGGCCGTTCAGCCAGTCCCGATTCCAGCCACTTCAACTACGAAGATGAAAGTCAGGAACCGGCCTCGCACCATACCGCCCGCGATTCTCGCGCCCGGCCCACTCTTGCCATTGCTAAAGAATCCGACCGCTCCATTGACAACATCGCCCGCTTCTTCGGCAGCAAATCCGGCGCGGGCCGCCTCGGGTCGTTCGCGCGCCCCGCCATGGACGTCCACATTCCCAACGGCGCTTCCGGCCTCAAAAAAGGCCAGCGCGTCTTGCACTCAAAATACGGCGAAGGCACTGTGCTTTTTCGCGAGGGCGAGGGCGAGGACGCCAAGCTCACCGTCCTATTTGCTCGCCACGGCCTCAAAAAGCTCATGGAGAAATTCGCCAATCTCCGCACACTCTAACCACTTGCACTCGTTGCCTTGCACCTTTGCTTTATCCTGAAAACGGAATGCAGCCCGCAAGAATCCTGGATGATCGTTTGCGTCCGCCGGCGCTTGCCGCCGCGCTCGTCGCGACTCTTGCCGGCATCGCCTTCGCCGGCTGCGGTATGCCCGGCGCACCCCAACCTCCCTCGCTCAACCTGCCCGTTCGCGTTTCCGACCTCTCCGCTGTTCGCTCGGGCGATCAGGTCTCACTTACCTGGACCATGCCTGCGAAGAGCACTGACAAGGCTGTGATCGGCGGCCCCATCGCCGCGCGCATCTGCCGCAACATTACCAGCTCGCCTGCTTGCTCCGCTGTTGCCGAAATCGAACTCGCTCCCGGCTCCGGCGCCTCTTTCACCGACGCTCTGCCGCCCTCTCTCACCTCCGGACCAGCGCACGCGTTTACCTACTACATCGAAGTTATTAACCACAAGGGCCGTTCCGCAGGACTGTCGAACGCCGCTCCAGCACTCGCAGGCTCAGCGCCTCCTGCCATAGACGGCCTGCGCGCCCAACTCCGCAAGGACGGCGTGCTTCTTCAATGGTCTCCTGCTCCGTTCGACACCCCGCCTGCCTCAGTCCGCCTTGTCCGCAAGTTGCTCGCGCTTCCCTCCACCGGTTCCGAACGCGGTCTGCTTACGCCGCCCGCCGATCTAATCGAGCAAACCCTCCTGGTCGAGCCCTCGGTAAACTCCGATCGGGCCCTCGACATCCACATCCGTTTCGGCCAAACTTACGAATATCGTGCCCAGCGGGCAGTCATTATCCCTGGCAACGGCCAAACTCTTGAACTCGCTTCACATTTTTCGTCTCCCATACGCATAGACGCTGCGGACGTCTTTCCTCCCTCCGTGCCCAATGGGCTTGCCGCTGTCGCCGGCGCCGGCCAAGACAGGCTCCCCCCCGCCATGGATCTCAACTGGACGCCGAATACCGAATCCGATCTCGCCGGCTACTTTGTCTATCGTCGCGAAATCCGAACCCCTGACGATAGATCTGCATCGCTGGGGTCGGAAATCGCGAAGCAATCCGGGCCGTCTTCGTCATCGTCACTGGCACCCGAAGCAACGGCCGAATCTTCTTCCTGGCAACGCATTTCACCCGCTCAACCGGTCCCAGAGCCCGATTATCGTGACGCCACTGTCGAGCCGGGCCGCACCTATGAATACGCCGTCAGCGCCATCGGACTGAATGGTCAAGAGAGCGCACTTTCCGCAGAAGCCCAAGAAACAGTACCTGCGCCGTGAATGTGGTCGCCGCTTGGAGAAGTTTCGCATGAAGTATTGCCGCTTTCTGCTCGACGGACATATCCGATACGGCAACGTCAGTGAACGCCAAGGAGAACTCTGGATCACTGAGCCGGTTCCCGCACCCGCCGAGGATCTTTCCTACCGTCTCGCCATCGAGCAGTCCGGCACTGCCAGTTTCGACTTCGCGCCCATGCCCTTGAGCGCCGCCCATCTGCTCCCGCCCGCGACACCGTCCAAAATAGTCTGCGTCGGCCGCAACTACCGCGAGCACGTGCGCGAACTCGGCAACGACATGCCTTCCGAACCGCTCATTTTCTTGAAGCCGCCTTCGTCGTTGCTTTCACCGGACGGCGTGGTGCGCTTGCCCGCCATCTCCAAACGTGTCGACTTCGAGGGTGAGCTCGCCGTCGTCATCGGCCGCCGAACTCGCAACCTCGCTGCGGACACGAATTGGCGTGCTGTCGTTCGCGGTTTTACCCTCGCTAATGATGTCACGGCCCGCGATCTTCAATACCATGACGCGCAGTGGACGCGCGCCAAAGGCTTTGATACCTTCTGCCCCCTCGGTCCGATCGTGAGCGACGAGCTTGACCTCGACAAAGGCCTGACCATCGAAACTCGTGTCAATGGCCAGGCTCGCCAACACGCATCTACAGTCGATTTCATCTTCTCCCTTTCCACACTGCTCGGCTTCATCGCCGCAACCTTCACGCTTGAGCCGGGCGACCTCGTGCTCACCGGCACTCCATCCGGCGTCGGTCCACTTAATCCCGGCGACCGGGTTGAGGTTTCCATCCTTGGCCTTGGCGTCTTGAAAAACACAGTTGAGCCCGATACTCCCTAGCCTCTTCGAATGCAACCGCCCTCTTTTACCCGCATCCTAAAAACTGGGATTACACTGGTGCGGTAGGCATCGCGCGCGACCCTGCAATCCCCAGGAGGAATCATGCCGGAGAATCTTCTCGAACAATTGCGCCGTTATACCGTGGTCGTCGCCGACACCGGCGACATGGAAGCCATGGAGCAGTTCCACCCTCAGGACGCCACTACAAACCCCTCGCTGATTACCGCCGCCGCGCAGATGCCGCATTACCAATCGATTGTCGACGGCGTACTGACGGATGCGCACAAGGAGCTGGGTGATAGGGCCACTGACAAAGACGTGGCTAATCTCGCCTTTAAGCATTTGGCCATCGCCTTTGGCAAAAAAATTCTCGACATCGTCCCAGGCCGCGTCTCGACTGAAGTCGACGCGCGCCTCTCCTACGACACCGAGGCCACCATCGCGCAAGCCCGCGAGATCATTGGCCTCTACAAAAAAGAGAACGTCAACCCCCAGCACATCCTTATCAAGATCGCTTCCACTTGGCAAGGCATTCGCGCTGCCGAAGTTCTCGAGAAGGAAGGCATTCACTGCAATCTCACATTGCTATTTGGCGTTCACCAAGCCATTGCCGCCGCCGACGCCGGCGTCACCCTCATCTCTCCTTTCGTCGGGCGCATTCTCGATTGGTATAAGAAAGACACCGGAAAGGACTATCGCGGCGCCGACGATCCGGGCGTCCAATCCGTTACCCGGATCTACAACTACTTCAAGAAATACGGATACAAAACCGTCGTCATGGGCGCCAGCTTTCGCAATATTGGCGAAATCTGCGAGCTTGCCGGCTGCGATCTGCTCACTATTTCGCCCCAATTGCTCGCCGAACTCGAATCCACTGCCAGCGACCTGCCTCGCAAGCTCTCTCCCGAATCCGCCCGGGCTCAATCCATCGAAAAAATAGCCGTCGACAAGGCTACCTTCGATCGCATGCACGCTGCCGACCGCATGGCCTCCGACAAGCTTAAGGAAGGCATCGACGGTTTCACCACCGCGCTCATCAAGCTCGAAAACCTGCTGGCCAAGCGCCTAGCCGAGCTTGAGTCGCGCGCTCCCGCCTCCGTCTGACCGCTCCTCCGGCTCGCAGGCCTCCATTTTACGAACGAGCAGCCCCAACGGATGCCTAGTTGCCTTGGCGCAGATTCGCAATCGGGACTCACCTCTGCCAGGAAAATTGCCATTCCTCTCTTGCGATTTGCAACTCTTCCGATAATCTCACTGTTAAAGCTTAGTAACTCGGGCCGCGACTGGTACGTTAGCCGCGCAGCACGATCAGGAACAGTCGAGGCCCCAAACATTTTCGGCTGGCCGCGCGCAGCCTTGGCGGAATCTAAGAGAAGTAACCGCCTACGCGGGGCGCTCAACAAATTAAGATCCCGGCTCAGGCAACCTTTCTTGGCCACCGCTCGCAGGAGGTGTGTATGGAGTCCGACCGGCATCCGCTCGAACGCTTCTTTCATCAGGCCGTTCGCAACAGTTACGAGGGCAAGCTCGGGTTGAACGATCCCGGCGTAACCGGCTACGTGGCCCAACTTCTTTGCGAGTTTTCCGATGCCAGAAATCTCTATTCGATGTGCGACCTATCCGGCCATCCCATCGAAGAGCTCGACGAAATGGTCCGCGCCGCCGACCCGGTCAACGGTTCGGCTGCTTCGTTCGATGCTGAACGCGCCTTGCGCAAACACATCGGCGACTACGCCCTTTTCGTCGGCGGCATGTATCCTGAAGCCGCCGCTTCCGGCCCAGGCCGTCGCCATCGCCATCCCCCGCTCCAAGAACTCATCCGCACCGGCAAGGAAAGCTACTTCATCGTCAGCCAGTTCGACCTCTTCGAGTACAAACACGAAGCACCGCTATTTGCCCGCCTCGCTAATGGCTTCGAGCGCTGCATCCTCGGCCTCAAGCTCGTCCGCGATGAATTCGCATAGGCCAATTGGTCGTACCGCCGCCGCGACCCAACTGAACGTGCGCTGCCGCCCAACGGCATTCAGGCTTAATAGGCTTCTTCCCATGAACACTGGAAATCGGCGAAAAGGTCTCCCTTGGAACGGATTAACCCAAAATGTCAACACTACGTGCGGCTGATGGCCACTCACTCTCTGCCTAAATTGCGCGTACCCTATGCTCGCCCGCCGTCACTCGTCATCGTCCAGGAGATTTCGGTGTCGCGAGCGTCTTTCTGTTCTCTGTTCCCCGCCTTCCTCATTCCGACCACACCGCCAACACGTTTCCCACTCCGTCCGCAAAGTGGAACCGCCTTCCGCCGGGAAACTCGAATGCCGGCACAACTATCTTCCCGCCCGCCGCAACAATCGCTGCTTCCGTGGCCTTCAGGTCCGCCGAGTAAAGCACTACTAGCGGCCCCAACTCACCGCCCACCGCCTTTTCCCTGAGTTGCGAAATCCCTCCGTCGATGCCCGCGCTCGCCGCGCTAAAGCTCGCGTACTCCGGCCCCCAATCCTGAAAGCTCCATCCGAACACTGCCGCATAGAACTGCTTCGCCCGCGCGACATCTGCCGCCGGAAACTCGACATAGTTAATCTTGTGGTGATTTCCTGGTTGACTCACGGCTCATCTCCTGTGCATTGAACTGCAATAGATCGAGGGAAGGCGTAACGGATTAGAAGCCGAGGCACACCTTCCCGCTGTGCTCCTGAACTCCTCCATCCGCATTCCCTTAAGAGCCGGAGAGTGCAGGTAGAGCCCGCCTACGCGTTCGTGCCGCGCGGGCTGCCTAGGTACCTGTCTACCTTATCAGACGTCGGGCTGTGCAATGCAAGAGCTTTCTTTCAGCGCTCCCGCGTCAGCTCTAGTGCGATCCCGCCCATAATTGTCCGCGGCGGCATGTTCACTCCGCTAATCTCCTGGTACCCGGTATTGCTCAAGTTCGCAAGCCGCAAATACGGCCGAACCCTGCTCGCTTCGCGCGCCAACGTCGCATTCCAGACCGGGTACGGTGTCTCCTCGTACCGTTGGGCAATCTCGACCGCATTCGTCAGGACAATGTCATGTCCTAGCCCGCAGCTCCACGCGGCATGAACGTTTTCCACCGGGTAATTGAACACATACTCCGATTCCAGCCTGTGCAATGCGCTTTGCGCACCGTCGAGCGCCGTCCACGCCACCCGAATCGTCTGCGACTTACTCGGTATCCACGTCACCTTCGATTCCGCTCCCACAAAGTGCAGTCCATTCAGATTCGCTGCGCACCATGTGTTGGCGGCCACGCATGAGACCGGCAAATACGCATTCGGCAGGCTCGCCGCACGAACGTAGTCGATCGTGTCGTGCTGCTGTGAGTAGAATCCCGTCGCGGAAATTTCTAGCTTCGTCGTCAGCGTCCAATCGCCGCCTGCCTCGCCGTTCCACGCCGACTCCGGCTTCAAATTAGGATTTCCCAGCGTCGATGGATCGGAATAGTAGAGATCGGTATACGTCGGAATCCTGAACCCGTACCCGCCGCTCGCGCGCAGTTTCAAACTGTCTGCGACGCGCAAACTGCCCGCCAGCTCGGGAGATAGCACCGCTTGCGCGCCACCTGAGAAAATCTCCTCGCGCGCTCCCGCCGACAAGTTCCATCTCTCATTGGCCGGCTTCAAGTCCAAATCGACGTACCCCGCTCCCCGATTCCTCGCATGAATGCCGAGATTACTGCTGTTGATGCTGTCTCCATCCGCCTCCAGCCCCATCAATAGCACCGACCCCGCCCGCAGATTCTCCGTTCTGCGCAGCGATCCCTGCCACGACCAATCGATATGATTGTTCTCGTAAATCGCCGGATCCTCGCGGAACAGCACGAACTCATCCGTGTGCCGCCGGTAGCCAAACGCCGCCACCGTTTCGCTGCCTAACTCCTGCCGTGCGCCAGCAAACCAGCCTTTCGTTCGCTCCCACGACGGATAATCTCCGTAGAATTGATTCGCTCCGAATGACCGGTCGCTCGCCGCAAACAGAAAATCAGTCACTCCCAACCGTGACCCGGCCCAACTTTCGCCCGAGGTATCCTCATTGCGATAGTCGCGATCCGTCATGAATCCCGTCGAAGAATTCCGCTCCGCTGTCACGCGCCCGCTCCAGCGTTTACGCGTCGCTCCAGCCAGTAACGTCTCTTCGTTCGACTCGAAGCTTCCTTCCCCGCCGCGCACAAACACCGAGTCGTGATCAGGCGCTGCCGTCAAAAAATCCACCACCCCGGTCAGTGCGTCCACCCCATGCAACGTTGATCCCGCCCCTTCCAGCACCTGAATTGAATCCATCGCCTCCATCGGAACCGGCAGATCGAGATTGTGATGCGCCGTCTGCGCGTCGTTAATCCGGAACCCGTCGAGCAGAACCAGGGTCTGCTCAAAGCTGCCGCCGCGCAACACCAAATCTGCCTGCCCGCCGCCCGCCCCTCGCTCCTCGAGAAATACCGACGGATCCTCGCGAAGGAAATCCTGCTCCGATTCCGCCGCCAGCGTCTCCCCTTTCACCGGCAGAATTTCCGCCGTTCGCGGCGACTCCGCCAACGGTACAGGCGTCGCAGCGCCCAGCACCAGCATCGTTTCCGTCTTCCCCTTCGCCGGTGCATTCACTGGAACGGTCGCGTTCTGGGCAACGGCCACGCTCAGAGCGCCTGCCAGCAGCAAAAAACGCGCCACCCGGATCCGAAGAATTCGAATCATGAATCGTCTCACCGCCAGCATCGCTCATCGCCCGTCGCCGTACAACAATGATTTTGTGTCAATTTGAATAGTTGAATTGCTAAACTAACTCTGCTAGCGGCGCTAACGCCCCTAACTCCTCTTACCTATGCGCATCGATGCCTTTCTTTTTCAAAGCCCCATGTTCGCCGTTGCTCGGTCCGCCCGGCGTTTCGAGTCCCTCACCGCCCGCGTCCTTGCCGCAGACAACCTCGGTTTCCATGAAGCGCTCGTCCTCGCCGCGCTCTTCTTCGAGGCCCCGCGCCACGTCAAACCATCGCAACTGGCCGAAACCTTCTCCACCACTCGCGGCAATCTCAGTCACTGCATCTCGTCCCTCGAAGCCAAGGGCCTTTTGTCCCGTCAGATCGATTCCAGCGATGCACGAGCCTATCGGCTCACCCTCAAGCCGCAAGGCAAGCGTTGCGCCCTCCGCGTCATTGCCGCTTTCGACCGCCTGCAAAATGAGTTCGAACATGAAATCGGTAAGCCCGCCCTCGCCGAAATGCTTCGATCTCTCCGCAAGCTCGAAGCGCGCGCCGCCGCTCGATAACCGCCGCAAATTCGCGAATCTTTCCATTGCTCACCGGTTCACTGGCTCAATGCACAGGGCGACCGACTCTCCCGCAGACGGGGGTACCCCGCGCAGAGAAGCCGCGAAGACCACTAAAGCAAATAATCTTCATGACTTCCGGGATTTTCGATCAAAGATTTCAGTCCAAGGTTACCATGGATCGGCTCGAAAGGTTACTTTGGGGATGAACGATCGTACCGTTGACGATCTCTACTTAATCGTTTTAGTGTACGTGCGGCAATTTTGTACGCACGAGAAACATGACCTGAAAAAGGTCAGAGATGTGGTTGTGCCTTCCTGAACGCGTTTGGACTTTGCTTCGATTGCGCTTTTTATCGGCAGATCCCAGTTTAGACCCGGACCGGGCATAAAGGCATCATTTTTTCCCTGCGCTGATCGGGTTCTTTCGTTTTTACGTGGAGCATTGTCCCATCGTTCATTCGTTCGCTTTTTGCGACTCCTTTCCGACATTCGGCGGGCCCGCACAAGCTCAAGTTCTCTCGCAAGTCCGAGGGGTTCCAACTAGAGACCGACTTCCAGAACGAAAGGCGGTGATTTGGTTTGGCACGCACGGGCTCCCCGATCGAATCGGCGAAATACCGAACAAGGGCTCGAGCGGAACGAGTCGTTTGACCATTCCGCCCGCAAAGGACCGGCTCAACGCGGATTGAAATCTAGTTTGGAGGACCATCGATGCATTTCGCATTCACAGAATCGCACGGCCAGATACGCGCGGGCCGCCGTGCCGCACGTTGCGCATTCGTTCTCGCGGCGTTGCTGCCGGCTTTCCTTGCATCCAATGCGTGGTCTCAGGGCGCCGGCTACTGGCATACCAGTGGCAACCAAATCCTCGATTCGAACGGCAAAGAGGTTCGCATCGCTGGAATCAATTGGTACGGGTTTGAGACAACCGACTTCATCATTCACGGCCTTTGGGCGCAGGATTATCACACCATCCTGAACACCATCAAGAGTCTCGGATACAACGTTATCCGCATGCCGTTCTCGAACGAACTGGTCGAAAGCAACCCGGTTCCGACCAACTTCGCCGCTTCTGCCGGCCCGGGCTTCGTCAACACGGACCTTGACGGGCTGACTGGGCTGCAGATCATGGACAAGGTGATCCAGAACGCGGGAAACATCGGCCTGCGCGTCATTCTGGACAATCATCGCTCCGAAGCGGGTAACAGCAACGAGGCCAATGGCCTGTGGTATACCAGCGCCTACCCGCAAGCCAACTGGATCGCCGACTGGCAGACCATCGTCACCCGATACTCGATTTTCAAGGATCCCGAAGGGAATCCCATCGTGATCGGCGTGGACCTCCGCAACGAGCCTCACCTCGTGGTCGGCGGGGAGTCTACCGGTTCATGCTGGACCGGAGATACAGCTACGAGCGGGAGTTACACCGGCTGTCCCGTTACGAACACGGCTCAAAACTGGCCGGTGGCTGCCGAAGCAGCTGGAAACGCCGTCCTGGCCATTAATCCCAACTTACTTGTCTTTGTCGAAGGCATAGACTGCTACAGCGGTCAGTGCGATTGGCAAGGCGGAAACCTTGCGGGTGTCGCCACTAACCCGGTGGTGCTGAGCGCTCCGAACCAATTGGTGTATTCCGCCCACGACTACGGACCGAATCTCTTTGAGCAGCCGTGGTTCAATAGCAGCACGACCGACGCCAGCCTTGAAGCCATTTGGAACAAGTATTGGGGTTACATCAACACCGCCGGCACTGCTCCGGTTTGGGTTGGTGAATTTGGTACCGATAACAGCAGCGGCGACATCGAAGGCACGGCCGCAGGCAGCCAGGGACAATGGTTTGAGGACCTGGTCGGCTTCATCGGGGCAAATCCAACTATCAATTGGACCTACTGGGCTCTTAACGGCGAAGACGATTATGCGTTGCTCGATGCCAACTACGATGCAACGCCGCTCAGTGCTACGAAGCAATCCTTGCTGGCCGCGATGCAGTTCCCTCTTACAGGCGGCGGCGGTTTGGCCTGCCCCGTTCCCACCGCAGTTCCTCAAAACTTCGCCGGAACGGCAGCTTCGTCGAGTCAGATCAACCTGAGTTGGTCTGCAGTTGCACCTTCAGCTACTGGCTGCACCATCACTTACGATGTCTTCAGCAGCACGACCCAGGCCTTTACTCCGTCGTCGAGCAACCTGATAGCCAGTGGTGTAACTGGGACGACGTTCTCCGCAACCGGCTTGACGCCTTCTACGCAGTATTACTTCGCGGTTGAAACTGTAGACGTAACAGGCGCCACTCAGCCTTCAAGCATTCTGAGTGTCGAGACCCTGGTAGGCAGTTCATCGGGCTTCACCCTCGCGCCATCGGCGGCGGCGTTGACGGTAACCCAGGGGGCGAGTGCTACGGACACCATCACCGTGACCGATACGGGTGGCTTCACGGGCGCTGTAACATTGACGACCTCTACTCTGC
>Ga0187782_10003135_pt1 | contig 12305 bp, 14 predicted proteins | sample 0715_SJ02_MP15_2_FD_132454 | JGI IMG/M metagenome (GOLD analysis project Ga0187782, IMG submission 132454) | Tropical peat soil microbial communities from peatlands in Department of Meta, Colombia - 0715_SJ02_MP15_20_MG | ecosystem: Environmental > Terrestrial > Soil > Wetlands > Peat | place...
ATGGCGCTCGGCGTCGGCGAGGTCAAATTCACGGGCATGGTCCGCCCGACGGTCAAGCTCGTCACCTATGGGATCGACTTCAAGCGGGTCATGAAGAGCAAGCTCATGCTTGGCATAGCGGACGGCTGGTTGGCCGCTGACGGCAAGCGGATCTACGAAGCCAAGGATTTGCGCGTCTGCCTCGCCAAGGAGGACGCCGCCTGAGGGCCGATGGCGCGGCGGTCGCCCGGGCTTGCGCGTCCGAAATGGCCATTTCTCTGACGCTGAATTTCATGTAGCTCTCCTGAAGCGAAAAGAGACAAAATGGCGAGGCCAAGGGGCTTAGGCCTTGGCGCGTCGCCAAAGGAAAACTGGCGTTCGGGGAGAGAAGCATGAGACGCGTCGTCGTCACCGGAATGGGCATCGTGTCGTCGATCGGCGACAACGTCGATGAGGTCGCCGACTCTCTGCGCGAGGCGCGATCGGGCATCGTGCGCGCCGACAAATACGCCGAGCTCGGCTTCCGCTCACAGGTTCACGGCGCGCCGAAGCTCGACGCGAGCAAGGTCGTCGACCGCCGGGCCATGCGCTTCCACGCCGCCGGCACGGCCTGGAATCACGTCGCCATGGAGCAGGCCATCGCCGATGCGGGCCTGTCCGAGAGCGAGATCTGCGACGAGCGCGTGGGCATCATCATGGGCTCCGGCGGTCCTTCCGCCAGGGTGATCGTCGAATCGGCCGATCTCACGCGCACGAAGGGGCCGAAGCGCGTCGGACCTTTCGCGGTGCCGAAGGCCATGTCCTCGACCGCCGCCGCGACGCTCGCAGTGTGGTTCAAGATCAAGGGCGTGAACTATTCGATCTCTTCCGCCTGCGCGACCTCGAACCACTGCATCGGCAACGCCTATGAGCTGATCCAGTGGGGCAAGCAGGACATGATCTTCGCCGGCGGCTGCGAGGAGCTCGAATGGGAGCTCTCGGTGCTGTTCGACGCCATGGGGGCGCTTGCTTCGGCCTATAACCAGACGCCGGCGACGGCCTCGCGCGCCTATGACAAGAACCGCGACGGCTTCGTGATCGCCGGCGGCGCGGGGGTCGTGGTGCTCGAGGAATATGAGCGCGCCAAGGCCCGCGGCGCCAAGATCTACGCCGAGGTCGTCGGCTACGGCGCGACCTCGGACGGCCACGACATGGTGCAGCCCTCGGGCGAGGGCGCCGTGCGCTGCATGCGGCAGGCGCTGGCGACGGTGAAGACGCCGATCGACTACATCAACCCCCACGCGACCTCGACGCCCGTCGGCGACGTCAAGGAGATCGAGGCGCTACGCGAGGTTTTCGGTTCGGGCGACAAGTGCCCGCCCTTTTCCGCGACGAAGTCCCTGACCGGTCATTCGCTTGGGGCGACGGGGGTGCAGGAGGCGATCTACTCGCTGCTGATGATGCAGCACGGCTTCATTTGCAAGAGCGCTCATATCGAGGAGCTCGATCCGGAGTTCGCCGACATGCCGATCGTGCTCGAGCGGCGCGACAACGCGTCATTGCGGGCGGTGGTGTCGAACTCCTTCGGCTTCGGCGGCACCAATGCGACGCTGGTGTTCAAGCACCCGGACGCATAGAGGCGAGGGGAGCCGCAGCGCCCTCATCCGACCCCGCTCCGCGGGAGAAGGACGCCGCCGAACTATTCGAGCTAAATCAGCTTATCTCATTGGGTTCGCTACGCCGCACATAGCAAGGGCGTCCCCTTCTCCCGCTTGCGGGAGAAGGTGGCCCCGCGGAGCGGGGTCGGATGAGGGGCGCCGCGACTTGCCGGCATGCGAGGCACATAGGGAGTACGAATGAACAGCGCTACGGGTTTCATGCATGGCAAGCGCGGCCTCGTCATGGGGGTCGCCAATGATCATTCGATCGCCTATGGCGTTGCGCGCGTTTTGGCGCGGCACGGCGCCGAACTCGCGTTGACATATCAGGGCGAGCAAATCCTCAAGCGAGTCGCGCCGATCGCCGAGGAGCTGGGCTCCAAGCTCGTGCTGCCTTGCGACGTGGAGGACATTGCGACGGTCGACGAGGTTTTCGCGCGTTTGGAGCATGAATGGGGCGAATTGGATTTCTTCGTCCATTCCATCGGCTATTCCGACAAGAGCGAGCTCAAGGGCCTGTACGCGGACACGAGCCGCGACAATTTCATCCGCACCATGGTGATTTCCGCCTTTTCCTTCACCGAAGGCGCGAAGCGCGCCGCCTATCTGATGAAGAACAAGGGCGGAGCCATGCTGACGGTGAGCTTCGCCGGCGGCACGCATGTGATGCCGAACTATAACGTGATGGGCGTCGCCAAGGCCGCCCTCGACTCTTCGGTGCGCTATCTTGCGGCGGATTTCGGCGCCCGCGGCATTCGCGTCAACGCGATCTCCCCGGGCCCGGTACGCACCATGGCGGGGGCCGGCATCACCGGCGCGCGGGCGATGGGCGCATTTCAGAAAGCGCATTGCCCTTTGCGGCGCATGATCACGCTCGACGAGATCGGCGGCTCGGCGCTGTATTTTCTCTCCGAACTCTCGGGCGGCGTCACAGGCGAGATCCATCATGTGGACGCCGGCTACAACATCATGCTGCAGCCGCGCCCGGAGGATGTCGGCGGCGGCGAATGACGCCCGCCCCGCGGGCCCCTCTCACATCCTGAAATCTTCGCCGAGATAGATGCGGCGCACATCCGGATCGGCGACGATCGCCTCTGGCGGCCCCTCGGTCAGCACATGGCCGTTGTAGATGATGTAGGCGCGGTCGGTGAGGCCCAGGGTCTCGCGCACGCTGTGGTCGGTGACGAGAACGCCGATGCCGCGCGACTTCAAATGCCGCACCAGGTCCTGGATGCCGCCGACGGCGATCGGGTCGATGCCGGCGAAGGGCTCGTCGAGCAGCATGAAGGAGGGGTGGCCGGCGAGCGCGCGCGCGATCTCGCAGCGCCGCCGCTCGCCGCCCGAGAGCGCCACTGCCGGCGTCTTGCGCAGCTTGGTGAGGCGGAACTCGTCGAGCAGGCCCTCGAGCTCTTCAGCGCGCAGGCGCCGGTCGGGCTGGGTGATCTCCAGCACGGCGCGAATATTGTCCTCGACCGAGAGGCCCCGGAACACCGACATCTCTTGCGGCAGATAGCCGACGCCGAGCCGCGCGCGGCGATACATGGGCAGCGGCGTCACGTCATAGCCGTCGAGCGAGATGACTCCTCTGTCGGGCTTCACGAGCCCCGTGATCATATAGAAAACGGTGGTCTTGCCCGCGCCGTTCGGCCCGAGCAGGCCCACCGCCTCGCCGCGGCGCACATAAAGGCTCACGTCCTCGACAACGCGTCGCGCCTTGTACGACTTGGCGAGATTGTGCACCGCCAGCACGCCGTCCGCATCGAGGTGCAGGTCCGGGCGGGACAGGGGCGTCGGCAACTCGGGCTCAAGCTCGTTCTCGTCGCCGCGCTGGCGCCAGTAGTCTTCCGCGATCTCGTCCGCCTTCGGGGATCGGCGCCGGCGTGGCCTCAGGACGCGCGCAAGCCCCAGGAGCGAGAGCCGGCGGTCCCTCCTCGTCTCCTCTTCCGCCGCGTAACCGTCCTCAGTCGCCGCCATCGGCGCTCCTCATCGGCGGCCCGCTGCTCGATGACTCGTCAAGCCCAGGGCCGCCTCGCCGCCATATCACGCTCGAATGCGGCGATTTTGTCCGATTTCTGCAATGTCAGGCCGATATCGTCGAGGCCTTCGAGCAGGCAGTGCTTGCGGAACGGGTCGATCTCGAAGCGGATCACGCCGCCGTCCGGGCCGCGAATCTCCTGCGCCGCAAGGTCGATCGTGAGCGTGGCGTTGGCGCCGCGCTGCGCGTCGTCGAGAAGCTTTTCGAGCTCGACCTTCGTGACCTTGATCGGCAGAATGCCGTTCTTGAAGCAGTTGTTGTAAAAAATGTCGGCGAAGCTCGTCGAGATGACGCAGCGGATTCCGTGATCGAGCAGCGCCCAGGGCGCGTGCTCGCGCGACGAGCCGCAGCCGAAATTATCGCCGGCGACGATGATCTGCGCCTTGCGATAGGCGGGCTTGTTGAGCACGAAGTCGGGATTCTCCGAGCCGTCCTCCCCGTAGCGCATCTCCGAGAACAGCCCCTTGCCGAGCCCCGTGCGCGCGATGGTCTTCAGATACTGCTTGGGAATGATCATGTCGGTGTCGACGTTCATGATCGGCAGCGGCGCGGCGACTCCGGTGAGGGTGGTGAATTTTTGCATCCGTCTGGCTCTGTTCTGGCGGGACGCCCCAGTCAGGGCGAGTCGGCCCTGTAGCAAATCCGACAAGAAGGCGCAAAGCGGGGCGGGCCCGGCTCGCCTTTTGGCCTAGGGTCATCCTGTCGCGTTGCCGACTGGCAAGGAAGCGCCAAGAATGGGGAATGCCTTGCGCCTTTAGCGCTCTTGAGGGCGTCGTAGAATCTTCCACAGAACCTTCAAAAATAGAAATACCAATCTAAAGTGTGGCCCTCACACAAAACAAAGTAGTTTTCAGGCATTGAGAAAATATTTCTCAGTTGACTTTTTTTCAGATTTTGGAGAGGGTAACCGCGTTCCATGACTACAGCTAGACTTTGGGCCCGCTCCTCCTGGTAGGGCGGGCCCTTCTTTCTTTTTGCGCGGACGAATCCGCAAGGCGTCGGGGCCGCCGCCAGAAATCCCGCTTTTCATCTTTTGGCGACAAACCGCCCCATTGCCTCAAGCGGATTTTCTGCTCACATTAATCAGCACCCTGTCCTTGGGTCGGGAGAAGGAACAGGAGACAAAAAGGAGATCGACATGAATCGCAGAACGTTTTCGCTCGCGCTGGTCCTTGGCGGAGCGGCTCTCTTCGCGCCCCGAGTTGCTTTAGCCGAGGACCATTTGGCCGAAGCGATCAGCCATACGAAGGAAGCGATCGACCACGGCAAGCAGGGCCATGCGGACGTGCTTGTAAAGCATGCCGAAACGGCGCTGACCCATGCCGAGGCTGCGGAGAAGGCCAAGGAGAACCCTCACACCAAGGAAGGGATTACGCATCTTAAAGCGGCGATCGAACACGGCAAGGAGGGCCATGCAGACGTCGCGACGAAGCATGCGGAAGAGGCTTTGACCCATCTGGAGGCGGCAGAGAAATAAAAACTGGACGCCATAAAGGCGCTTCGGTCGGAGGCCTCGGCGGCGGCGCACGAGGCCTCTGTTCCATCGTGGAGGCCGCGTCGCTCTTGTTCACAAAAGAGATCTTGCGCTTGGCCCGCCTCTGCGGGGCTTGCCCGCCGTCGAGCTGCGGTTTTGCTTTCCCGGCGCGCCTATCCTAAAAAGCCCTTTCGCGTGAGCGCGTTTTGCGTCCGCGACGGCGCGGGCAAGCGGGGTCCTTCGCGTGCTGATCGAATATGCGATGTATTTCGCGCTCGGCTTCCTCGTCGCCGGGTTGCTCATGCTGATGGCCATGCCGGCCTTCTGGCGGCGGGCGATGCGACTCTCCATGCGCCGTCTGCAGCTCCTCGCGCCGCTCTCCCGCGAGGACGCGATCGCCGAGCGCGACCTGCTGCGCGCCGAGTTCGCGGTCAAGGAGCGCCAGCTTGAGCAGCGGATGGAGGCGGTCAACGCCGACCGAGCTGCGGTCATGCTCGACATCGGCCGCCACGCGGCGCGGATTTCCGACCTTCACGACCAGCTCCAGGCGGCGTTGGCCCACGGACGGGAGCTTGAGCAGCGGCTCGCCGAAGCGCGCACCGTGCTCGCAGAGCGCACGGAGCTGCTGGCGGAGACCGAAAGGGCGTTGCGCGAGGCGACCGAGGGCGCCGAACGTGACGCCGAGAAGCAGAAGGAGCTTCGCGCCGCACATGAAGCGCGCATCGGCGACCTGCATCAGCTGAACACCGATCTGCGCCGCGAATATGCGCAGCTTGGCGAGGAGTTCAGCCAACTCGCCGCCGAGGCCGAGCGCCTTGCGGGCGTCGAGGTGGAGTTTGCTCGGATATCGGCCGATCTTGCAGCCCTGAAAGCCGGCAAGCTCTCGCTCGAGCACGCCTACACGGCGCTGCGCCAGAGCTCGGAGCACGAGCGCGAGCGCTTCATCGCCGAGATCACGCATCTGGAGAACGCGCTGCGCCACACGCGCGCCGAAGCGCGCGCCAGCGCCGACAAGCTCGAGGCGCTGCGATCGGACCATGCGCTGCTGCAGGGCGCAGCCGCAGCTCTGCGCGAGGACCATGAGGCGCGGCGCCGCGACGGCGCTGGCGTGCTCGCGCGCGAGCCGTTCGACTCGCACGAGGTCGCGGCGCTCCGGCGGGATATTGCGGAGATCGGCGCGACTCTCGCCGCGCAAGCCGCGCGCGAGCCGCAGCGCGACACGGCGTCCGCTTGACCTCGGCTACAGGCTTTGAAAAAAGGGCGCGTGAGCCCCGAGAGAGGACTGCCGGCCATGCTCTTCGCCGCCATCTGCATCGACAGGCCGGGTCAGGTCGAGCTTCGCCTGCGGACGCGCGCTGACCATCTCGCTTTCCTCGCGGCGCAGGGACAGGCGATCAAGCTCGGCGGACCGTTCCTCGATGGCGATGGCGATCCCGTGGGCTCGCTGCTCATCCTCGATTGTGTCGATGTCGCCGCGGCGCGAGAGTTGCTTTCCGACGACCCGTACGCAAAGGCGGGACTTTTCGCGAGCGTCGAGTTGAAACCCTGGCGCCGCGTCGTCGGCGCGGAGCTGTAGCCGTGTCGCACTGGTTGTTCAAGAGCGAGCCTTCAGTCTGGTCGTTCGGGCAGCAGGTCGAAGCGGGCGAGAAGGGCACTTATTGGAACGGCGTGCGCAATCACTCCGCGAAGCTCAATATGATGGCCATGCGCTTAGGCGACACCAGCTTCTTTTATCACTCGAACGAAGACAAGGCGATCGTCGGCGTTGTCGAAGTCATCAAGACCTATTATCCTGACCATACGGATCCCAGCGGCAAGTTCGGCATGGTCGACGTGCGCGCCGTGAAGGCGTTGAAACGCCATGTGACCCTTGCCGAGATCAAAGCCGAACCGCGTCTCAAGGATATGGTTCTCGTCGCCAATTCCCGCCTTTCGGTGCAGCCCGTGCGCGACGACGAGTGGCGCATCGTGCTGGAGCTCGCGGGAGAAGCCGACGAGGCCCGTCGCGACGGGAGTTAGCCTCTTGAGCGAAAATTTTTCCGCCGCCGCGCCGTCGTCCGGCTGCGAACAGATTCGCGAGCAATCGCTGATCGTCGAGCGCATGAAGCTCGCGCTCGAGGCCGCCCATACGGGCATCTGGGACTGGGACCTCGTGACCGGCGAGGTCGTGCTCGACGCGCGCGTGCGCGCCCTCTGGGGCCTCGACGACGGCGACGCCGCCAATCTGGACGTTTTTCGCGCCGCCCTGCATCCGCAGGACAAGCAGCGCACCAAGGAGGCGATCAATCACGCGCTCAATGCCGACTACAAGGGCGACTACGAAGCCGAGTATCGCGTGATCGGCCGGCGTGACAATGTGGAACGCTGGGTGTCGGTGCGCGGACGCACGCTGTTCGAGGGCGGGCGGGCTGTGCGCTTCATCGGCACGGCGCGTGATATCACCGGTCGCAAGCACCGCGAACAGCATGTGCGCACGCTGCTGCGCGAGCTCGTGCATCGCTCGAAGAACCTGCTCGCGGTCGTGCAGGCCATGTCGCGCCAGACCGCGACGAACGCGGCCTCGATCGAGGAATACCAACGCAAGTTCGCCGCGCGCTTGCAGGCGCTGTCCATGGCGCACGATCTCTTGATCTCGCAGGACTGGCGCGGCGCCTCGATGCACGAGCTGGTGCGCGCGCAGATCGCCTACTGTCTCGACATCGGCCAGGGCGAGGTCGGGGAGCATACACGCATTGACGGGCCCAGAGTTCTTCTGAAGCCGGAGGCGGCGCAAAACATCGGTCTCGCGCTGCATGAGCTCGCCGCCAACGCGCTGACCTACGGCGCGCTTTCGGCGGAAGGCGGCTCGGTGTCGCTGAGCTGGCGCCTCGACAATGAGCAGTTTCTCGTGATCTGGCGGGAGCGCGGAGGTCCGAAAGTCATCCCGCCGCCGCGCGAGGGCTTCGGCCACAAGGTCGTCAAGCGGCTCGTGGCGCAAGCGCTCGACGGCGAGGCGAAGCTCGACTTCCCGCCGGAAGGCTTTGTCTGGACGCTGACGGCCCCCGCGCAGTCCATTGTGGCGCGGTGAGAGGCGGCTCAAAGGCGCGCTCCGATCGTCACGAACATGAAGTTCCCCCTCGGCGCGGCGTGAAGCCGCGGAGAGATGTGCTATTGTCGCGTGCGCCCCGATGGCCTGGAGAGCGACGATGCGCGCACGCGAAACAGCTGAGCTTTCAACTAAATACCAGATATCCATCCCCGAATCCGTGCGGACGGCGAAGGGCTGGAGTCCGGGGCAGCTTTTCGCCTTCATCCCAAAAGGCGAGGGCGTGTTGATCGTTCCTGTTCCCGAGGCGCAAAGTCTAGCCGGGATCGCCCGCGGCGCGCCGACGGAAGATTATCGCGACCGGGCTGACCGAGTCTGATGCGCCTCGTCGACACCTCGGCCTGGATCGAGTGGTTGGTCGATTCGAGCCTCGGGAAGACTCTTGCCCTTGAGCTGCCTACGCGCGACCAGTGGCTCGCGCCAACCATCGTGCAGCATGAGCTCGCAAAGTGGTTGATACGAAATGTCGGCGAGGACAAAGCGGATCAGGTCATCGCATTCACGCAGACCTGCGTCGTTGTCGATCTCGATACGGAGATAGGGCTTGCCGCCGCCGATATTTGCATAAAGCACAAGCTTGCGACGGCGGACGCCATTGTCTACGCGACCGCTCGTGCGCATGGCGCCGATCTTCTGACCTGCGATCGGCATTTTGAAGGGTTGCCGGGGGTTCTTTATCGTCCCAAGCCAACCTGGCCAGCGCCGTGAATTCAGGACTGCAAATAGCAACTTCCCTTTCAGCGTCCTGCCTGTCGACCAGTGGCTTTCCTCCATAGCGGACAATGAACTCTGCGAATTTAGACTCCCCTGTCAGTTCAAAATCCGCTACCTCGAAAACTTCTTATACTTCAACCGGTGCGGGATGACCGAGTCGATCCCGAGCCGCCGCTTCTTGTCCTCCTCATAGTCCGCAAAATTCCCTTCGAACCACTCGACATGCGAGTCGCCCTCATACGCCAGCATGTGCGTCGCGATGCGGTCCAGGAAGAAGCGGTCGTGCGAGATCACCACGGCGCAGCCGGCGAAATCGGTCAGCGCTTCCTCCAGCGCCCGCAAGGTCTCCACGTCGAGGTCGTTCGTCGGCTCGTCGAGCAGCAGGACGTTCGCCCCGCTCTTGAGCATCTTGGCGAGATGCACGCGGTTGCGCTCGCCGCCGGAGAGGCTCCCGACCTTCTTCTGCTGGTCCGCGCCCTTGAAGTTGAAGTTCGAGCAATAGGCTCGAGAGTTGATCTCGCGCTTGCCGAGATAGATCACGTCATTGCCGCCCGAAATCTCTTCCCACACGGTCTTCTTGCCGTCGAGCGCGTCGCGCGACTGGTCGACATAGCCGAGATGCACGCTCTCGCCGATCGTGATCTTGCCGCCGTCAGGCTTCTCCTGGCCGGTGATCATGCGGAACAGCGTCGTCTTGCCGGCGCCGTTCGGGCCGATCACGCCGACGATGCCGCCGGGGGGGAGCTTGAAGGAGAGGTCGTCGATGAGCAGCCGGTCGCCATAGCCTTTGGAGAGACGCTCGAACTCGATGACATTGGCGCCGAGCCGTTCGGCGACGGGAATGATGATCTGCGCCGCCGTCGGGCCGGCCTCGCTGCTCTTCGCCACGAGATCCTCGTAGCGCTGGATGCGCGCCTTGTTCTTGGCCTGGCGCGCCTTGGGCGAGGAGGCGATCCACTCGCTCTCGGCCTCGATGGCGCGCTGGCGGGCTTTATCCTCCGAAGTCTCCTGCGCCAGGCGCTTCTGCTTCTGCTTGAGCCAGCTCGTGTAATTGCCTTCGTAAGGGATGCCGCGGCCGCGATCGAGCTCCAGGATCCAGCCCGTCACATTGTCGAGGAAGTAGCGGTCGTGGGTGACGATCAGGATCGCGCCCGGATAGTTGCGCAGGTGTCCTTCGAGCCAGTTCACGGTCTCGGCGTCGAGATGGTTCGTCGGCTCGTCGAGCAGCAGCAGCTCGGGCTGCTCCAGGAGCAGCCTGCAAAGCGCCACGCGGCGCTTCTCGCCGCCCGAAAGCGTCGTCACGTCGGCGTATCCGTCCGGGCAGCCGAGCGCGTCCATGGCCTGATCGACCTGGCTCTCCAGGTCCCAAAGATTCTTGGCCTCGATCTCGTCTTGCAGCCGCGTCATCTCATCGGCGGTCTCGTCGGAATAGTTCATCGCGAGATCGTTGTAGCGATCCAGAATGTCTTTCTTTTCCTTCACGCCCGTCATGACGTTGCCGCGCACGTCGAGCGCGGGGTCGAGTTCCGGCTCTTGCGCCAGATAGCCGACGCGCGCGCCCTCGGCGACGAAGCCTTCACCCGAGAACTCGGTGTCGACGCCGGCCATGATGCGCAGCAGCGTCGATTTGCCGGAGCCATTGACGCCGAGCACGCCGATCTTGGCGTCCGGGTAGAAGGAGAGATTGATGTTGTCGAGAACCTTTTTGCCGGTCGCCCAAGCCTTGGTGAGACCCTGCATATGGTAGATGAATTGGCGCGCCATGGGATTTTTGTTCCGGGGCTGAGGACGATTGGCGCCGTCTTAGCGTCTTTGCCCGCGCGAGGGGAAGGGGGTCGTGGCGCGTATGCCCGTTAACGGCGCTTACACCATGGCGCCGCTAGGGTGGGCCTATGTACCGCCTTCAGCTGCTGCTCAAAAAGCTCGTGATTTCGCTCGGCCTCTATGGCGTGGCGGGGCTCGTCGGCCTGTACTTCGTCTGGGAGGGCGTCAACGGCCAGCGCGGCCTGAAGGCCGGCGAGGAATATGAGCAGCGGCTCACGCAGCTGCGTCATGAGCGCGATCTCGCCCATATGGAGCGCGTGCAATGGGAGCGGCGCATCGCGCTCATGCACGGCGACGAGGTCGACGCCGACGTGCTGGACGAAGAGGCGCACGCGCTGCTCGGGCGCGTGGCGAAAAACGAGGTCGTCATCCTTGCTCCGCCAGCCAAGCCCGTCGAGGCGTCGCGGTAGCGGAAGGTTTCCCAAGCTCAATCCTGAGGACCGAGACCGCGAGCCGTCCCTCGGAGACGGTCTTGTCAGAAGTCTCAGATTGACGCACGGTTTTCGCGCGGCGGGCTGACCCGTCTTTCCGTCATCGACGCCCTGGAGGAATTGCACGATGAAGTCGTCGCTCGCGCGCTCGGGCCTCGTGATCTCCAGCCTCCTGTGGCTCTCAGGGGACCCGGTTGGCGCCGCCGCCTTCCGGATGGCTTATCCGGCCTGTCAGGACAAGGAGATTCTGAAGCAGGCTCTTCAGAACCCAAAGGATCCAGGCGGCGCGAAAGCGTCCGCATTCCTCAAGAGCAAAGTCGATTCGGGCGCATGTCTTGCCTTCACGAAGGGCCAACAGGTCTCCATCGACGAGCGCGACGGCGCGCTGTGGTGCGTGCGCCGCACGGGCGATCTCGACTGTCTTTGGACGCTGGACAAGGCCGTGGATCCCAATCCGCCGATCCAGTCAGGAGGCGGCGGAGGAGGGGGCGGCGGACGCAAAGGCCGGCGGTGAGCGCCGCCGGCCCCACAATGGCGAGGAGAGCCTACACAAGGCTTAAAACGATACTTTGATGAGCCCCTTGATCGTCCGCGGCGCGCCGATCACCGTGTTGTTGTTGTAACCGGAACTCCAGCCGGCGTTGTAGCCTCCGTCAAACCCGAAGGGGACCGGGACGAGGCCGCCTGCCGTGAAATAGGTCCGGTCCAGGAGGTTGTCGACGTTGATCTGCGTTTGAATGGTCATGCCGTCGTATTTGAACTTGTAGGAGGCGAAAATACCCACGAGTCCGTAGCTGGGCGTGGACTGACCGTAGACGTAAGTGCCGTCGTTGGCGTAGTTGAAGAAGGGGAGGTAGCCCGTGTAGTCGTACCTCGCGCCGACCTTGAGGCCCTTTAGCGGTCCATCCTTGAACTCGTAGTTCGAGGCGATGTTTCCTTGATTGCGCGGCACATAGGGGACTGGCGACCCCAGCGGAGGATCGTAATTGCATGTGCCGACATTGGTGAAGCAGGGAGCGTTCTTGGTTATTTTGCTGTTAATGTTTGAATAGCCGAGATTGATTGTCCAGCCGGGCAAGAGCTCGCCTTGAATGTCGAGTTCGGGGCCCTCCGCGCGCCCCTCGCC
>Ga0187782_10003137_pt1 | contig 12300 bp, 10 predicted proteins | sample 0715_SJ02_MP15_2_FD_132454 | JGI IMG/M metagenome (GOLD analysis project Ga0187782, IMG submission 132454) | Tropical peat soil microbial communities from peatlands in Department of Meta, Colombia - 0715_SJ02_MP15_20_MG | ecosystem: Environmental > Terrestrial > Soil > Wetlands > Peat | place...
CCGAGTTTTGCAACGCGCGGGAAGAGTTCGGCGTCGGCGTCGCGGAAGAAGTAGATGGACTGCATGGGGTCGCCGACAACGAAGCACGTGCGGCCATTGCGCTCAGGCCAGGCGGCGATGAGATGAGCAAGCAACTGGTGCTGGCGGCGGCTAGTGTCCTGGAATTCGTCGACCAGCAGGTGGCGGATGCTGTCTGCAACGGCGAGCGCGGAGTCTGAAGGCGCTCCGCTTTCGCCCTTAAGGACATTGAGTGCAATTTGCGCAACTTCAGTGAAGTCAGTGGCTGCAGCTTCCGCGAACACGACGCGCAGTTCGGCGGCGGCGCGGCGCAGGAGAGTGAAGCAGGCACGGACGATTCGCCATTCTTCGTCGGTATAGCGAATGGCGGAGGATTGACCGCAGGCGCGCAAGAACGGGCGTTCGAGGCGAGCGCGGAGCCTGTTCCAGTCCTCTATGCCTTGCGGCACGAACACGAAGTCTTGCATCCAGCGGTCGCGGCTGCCAAGCATTTCGACGGTGAGGCTTTCGAGATCCTGCCAGTTGTTGTCGCGCCACCGGAGGAGGGTTTCGATGGCCGCGCTCAACGCGGCGTTCGCGCCGCCGATGTGTTCGATGGTGCGGCGCGCAGCGCGGCGATAGAGTTCGGTGGGCTGTTCGGCGATTTCAAGGCTACCGCCAAGACCGGAGAGGAGCGGCTGCTCGAAGGCGAGGTCGCGGCAGAAAGAATCGATGGTGGAGATGCGCAATTGCGAGGGGAGATCGAGCAGATTCCATCCAAGGTCGATGGAGTGCTGCAAGGCACGGCGCGCGATACGGCCAGGGCGGTCGTTGCGCAGCTCGTCGAGAACCCGGTTGCGCATCTCCGCAGCGGCGGCGTTGGTGAAGGTGATTGCGACCACGTGTCCCGGTTCGTCGACTTCAGCCAGCAAACACAGAAAGCGCTCTGCAAGCAAGGTGGTCTTGCCCGAGCCGGCGGGAGCACGGACGAGGACGGAACGCCGGGGATCAAGGGCCAAATCGCGCTGCGACCGATCGGGAGGCAGAGGGTTGGCTGGGCGCTCAATCATTGGCTACTTCCTCTCCGTTGGAGTCCGCACCTTCAGCGATTTGCTCTTTGCGTTCGCGGATGCGGCAAAGAGAATGCAGGCGGCAGCGGTCGCACGTGCCGGGATAGATGCGTGGATCGGCATGAGCGCGGCCGGTGAGAAAGTCGTTGGCGAGTTTTTCGATGTAGCCGCGCCAGGCCGAGAGCTGCGTGGAAGCAAGAGGATACTTCACGAGGTTGGTGCTTTTCCCGAGATCACCTCGGAGAGTTTTGCGGGCATCCCGAAGCAGCCCGCTGAATTCGGCCTGACCGGCGCGCACCTTGGCGAAGACCAGACCGCCGAGTTCGCCGGGATCGCATTCGAGGGCGAAATCGGCGTAGAGGGGAAGTTGCACATCATCGGGGCGTGGTAGATCCCAGCATTTGGGCTTGACATCGCCGGTTTTGTAATCGATGACGAGGAGGGAGCCGTCGCTCAAGCGGTCTATGCGGTCGAGGCGCAGGTGGAGCGTGAGGCCGGCGATCGAGGCGCCGGCGCCGAGTTCCGTGTCGAGCACGGTGAAGGGTATTCGCGCGGATTCGTAGCGTAGCCATTCCGCGACGAGATCGGCGAGGCGCGCGGCTTCGAGCTCCAAATACCGCGAGGGCATCGACTGGCGGGCGCGTGCGGGCATTTTGCTTTGGACGACGCGGCGGACATGATCATGGACAAACGAGTGGAGATCGGGAATGGCGATGAGTTCCGCATGGGAGCGGATTCCGTGAGGCGGGCCGGCCCAAATGGAGTGAAGGACTTCATGCAGGAGTTGGCCGCGCTCCGATGCGGTGAGTCCGGCTTGGGCCGGGTCCCACGGTTGAGCGGCGAGGCGGGATACGGCAAAGGCTTTGAATGGGCATTGCGATTGTGCGGAAAGAATGCTTGACCCCCCCGGTGCGTTGCCCGGAGGGAAGGGAATCTGGCTTGCGTCGGCGAAGAAAACGGTGAGCGGAGATGCGACGGGAGGCGCGATCAATTCGAGGGGGAGCGGTTGCGGCTCGCCGGCGAGTTGTACGATCAGGCGCGAGGGACGAAGATCGACGCCATTGCTTTGACGCGCGTAGCTGAAGCGGACTTGGGGCGCGGAGGCGACGAGGCGGCGAGTGATGGAGGCGGCGAGATCCCAATCGAGTTGGGGAGACGCGTGAGGCATTCCGAATTCGCACAGGACGGCAAGCGGAAGAAGGGGATTTGTGGCTCCCCGCATGGGCCAGGAATCCTCGCATGCGCCGAGGAACCAGACGGCATCGGCGGTGAGGGCGGCGGACTCGGCAGGACCGGCGACCAGGATGGGGGCGTCCTGCGATTCGGGAGCGAAGAGGGTTTCGTCGACGGCTCGATCGAGAGAGTCGAGAAAGTGGCGCCATGCGATGAGCCGGCCATCAAAGCCGAGCGAAGCACAGGCGTCGAGGCACTTTTGCCAGCGATTGAGGGCCTGGAATTCGGAGCTGGCGAGAGGCCGGGCGCCTGGCCAGCCGCATAACTCAAGCAACTGGGGCGTGAAATCGGCCCAGGCGAGCGAGGTTTGGGAACGAAGAGCGAATTCATGCAGGCGATGCTGGGCTTGGGAGAAGCGTGCGGACCAGGCAACGGGCAGCTTGGTTTGACCGGGGGATTGGCGGAGAAAATCGGCGAGGGTCCAGCGGGTGCGCTGGAGATTGTGGCGGCGAAGGGCGCGCATGAAAGCGGTGAGCGCGATTGACTCTTCACGCGAGACGGCGGCGTAGCCCGAGGAGAGAAGCCAATCGAGCTCGTGCTCGGCGATGGGACCGTCGAACCAGTGGAGGAGAAGAACGGCGCTGCGTACGAGGGCGATCTGGCTGAGTGAGATGCCAAGCGAGAACTCGAAAAGCGCCGCGGGGCCGGCCGAAGTGCTGCCTTGGCACACCAAACGGAGAAAGGCGCGCTCGATTTCGCCGCGACGCTTGGGCACATCCTGCGTGACGACGAGAAGGCGCGCGTGGGGATTGGCGGCGAGCTGCCGATTGCACCATAATGCGCATGCGGCGAGCTCGGACGTGGGATCGGAGGTGAGGTGGAAGCGAGCTTGGGCAGCGGGTTGGCCGAGAGTGAGTTCTGTAGATGAGCCCCAGGCGTCGCAGAACTTTCTTTGCGTGGGAAGAATGCGGTCGAAGCCGGCGAGAAGAAGCGGGGGACGAGGGGAAGAATCGGATTCAAGCGAATCGATTAATTCGAGCGGGAGGCGCGCAGGACCGATGAAGCTGCCAGCGCGGCAATTTTCGTCGAAAGCCTCGATCCAGGCGCTGAACGCGGCAGCATCCTGGTCCCAGCCGGCGCGAGCTTTTGGCTGAAGAAAACTCGGAGCATAGGCGCAGAGCAGGCTGTAAGCGTCCATGGCGAGAGCGGCCAAGCGATTGCGGGCTGCGGTGAGCTGAGCGGCCTGGGGCGCGGCGGCAGCAACGATCCCAGACCAGACGGCGTGCTCGGCGAGCGAACCGAGAACAAGGCGACCGTCGAGGATGCGCTCGTTCCAGGAATTGCGGACGAAGGTTTGCCAGTCCTGAATGTTCGGCGTGGGCCAGGCGGCTAGACCTTCGGCGCGGCGGGAACGGTGATATGCCGCGGTCAGGGACCGCGCGGCGCGTTCGCTGGCCGCGACGACGAGGCCGCCGTTACGGAGCCATGCCTCGATTTCAGCCGAGACTTGGCGCGCGCATGAGATTTCACGGTTCACGGAACGGAGATTCGAGCCTTATCGCTAAGAATACTCCCGAAAGGATAAGCGCATGGAAGCATGGAGGAGTGGAAGGCGCCGAGCGGGAGACGCGAGCCATGGGACGCATTTTCAGTGGTCAGTCCACCGGTTGTACACTGGATTTTGTGATGCGCAGAGCGATGGCAAGCGCGCTCGTAGGGCTGGCTGTTGCGGCCGGATGCCATTCCGGACCGAAGCCCGAGGTACAGAGTTCGGCGGCGGCAAATTTCAAGGTCTACAAGTTACGCGGGAGAGTGGTGTCTACGAATGCATCGAGCGGCGAGGTAACGCTGAATCACGAGGCAGTTCCGGGATTCATGGATGCGATGACGATGCCGTACAAGCTTAAGGATCCAGGCATTCTAAGCGAGCTGCATCCCGGCGACACGATTACGGCGGATCTTCTGGTTTCGCAGAATTCCGACGCGGAGATTCTGCTCGATCATATTGTTGTGATAGCTCAGGCACGGCCCGATAACAAGCCGGCGGTGTTTTACCACGTGCCGGAGCCGGGCGATGAAGTGCCGGATTTCAAGATGCGCAACCAGGATGGCCGGGCGATTCACCTGGAGCAGTTTCGCGGCAAGGTGCTGCTGGTGACTTTCATCTATACGCGGTGCCCGTCGCCGGATTTTTGCCCGCTGGTGACGCGGAATTTTGCGGCGATCGATCGGCAGTTGGCGGCGAATCCGGCGCTCTATGCAAAGACGCATTTGCTGTGCGTGAGCTTCGATCCGGAACACGATACTCCGGAGCGGTTGCGGGCGTATGGCGCTACATATATAGGAAGCGACGCGAAGGGCGCGTTTGCGCATTGGGATTTCGCCGTGCCGGCAAAAGCGGAGCTTGAGGAGATGGCGAAGTTTTTCGATCTGGGAATTACGCAAGGGCCTGACGACACGATCACGCACACGCTGTCGACGACGCTGATCGATGCGCAAGGCAAAGTGGCGCAATTTTATCCGGGAAATGAATGGACACCGGAGCAGGTGGTGGAGGATGCGAAGAAAGTCGAAGCGAAGGGTTTGACGCAGTCGAAGGACTTGTGAAATCGAAAGAGCGAACGACCGCAAGGAGAGGACGATGAGTTACGGGCTGAATGTTCCGAAGGACGGTGAGCTGGACTTTTTGGCATTGGGGGCGCTTGTGCACCGGTTGGATCCGGGGATCATTCCGTTTCGCAAGGCGACGGAGTGCAAGATTCATGTAAGCGGCGGCGAGTTTAACGTAGCTGCGAATCTTTCCGATTGCTTCAAAGCGAAGACGGCGATTGCATCGGCGATGGTGAATTATCCGATCGGGGACCTGATTGCGGAGCGGGTGCGAGCGATGGGGGTGAGGCCGATCTACAAGCACTTTGAGCACAACGGCGCGACGGGCCCGAACATGGCGACGGTGTACAGCGATCGCGGCGCAGGCGTGAGGCCGCCGGTGGTGTTTTATAACCGGGCGAACGAGGCGGGGGCGATGCTGAAGCCGGGAGACTTCGATTGGAAGGCGATTTTTGCCGGAGGCGTGCGATGGGTACATTCGGGGGGGATTTTTGCGGCGCTTTCGGCGACGACGGCTCCGCTAGTGGCGGAGATGATGAAAGCAGCCAAGGCGGCGGGCGCGGTGACGTCGTTCGATTTGAATTTTCGCGAGAAGCTATGGAAGGTTTCAGGCGGCGCGGATAAAGCAGTGGAGACGATTGCGAAGATCGTGGAGCATGTGGATGTGCTGATTGGGAACGAGGAGGATCTGCAGAAGGGACTGGGCATTGCGGGGCCGGATGTTCATGCGAAATCGAAGCTCGACCCGAGCGTGTTTTTTGCCATGATAGACAAAGTGACGAAGAAGCATCCGCAGGTAAAGATTGTTGCGACGACGCTGCGCGAAGTACACTCGACCAACCGGCATAGCTGGAGCGCGGTTGCGTGGATCGATGGGAAGACGTACACGGCGCCGACGGCGGAGCTGGACGTTGTGGATCGCGTGGGCGGCGGCGACGGATTCGGCGCGGGGTTCATTTACGGATTGCTGACGGGCGAGGAGCCTGAGACGGCGCTGAAACTGGGATGGGCGCATGGCGCGCTGCTGACGACGTTCATCGGCGACACGACAATGGCGACGTTGGAGCAGGTGAGGGCATTCGCCAAGGGAGGGTCGGCGCGGATTCAGCGGTAGAGCAGTTCTCAGTTCATAGTCGCAATTCATAGCCTGCGAGGCGTGAGCCGTCTCGGCTGCGCGTTCGGACATCGCCGGCCGAGAACCACGAACTGTGAGTTGAGAACTTGCGACTGCTATTCTTTCCATGCGGAGGGATGGAGGTCCGGCATGGCGAAAGTGACGATCTTGTTTGGCGTTTTGCTGATTGCGCTGGGACTGGTGGGTTTCTTCGGCACGGGAAGCATACATTACACGGCGCTGATTCCGACATGGTTTGGATTGGCGATGGGGTTGGGAGGAATTCTAGCTATCAGTCCAAGCGAGCGGCGGCGCAAAATTTTCATGCACATCAATGTAACGATTGGAGTGGTGGGCTTGGTTGGCGCCGTGGCCTCGGCCTTGAATCGATATGGGCATGCGCGATCGCTTGGAACGGACCCCGATTACAAAGCGTTGTCGGCGCAGATTGCGATGGCGGTTCTTCTCTTGATTTACGTGAATCTTTGCGTGCGGTCGTTCATCCAAGCACGCAGTTCTCGGCAGGATTAGTCGATGGGAACATTTCGCGGCGGTGGCCTTGGCATGAGCGCACGCGCGGAGCGTTCGCCGCACGGACGAAGCGGGCGCGCCGGCGAATCGGATCTGGCGAGGCGAAAAGCGAAGCTGAAGAAGGTTTGGCCCGAGGTGTGGGCGCTGATTGCACCACGCAAAGGGCTCATTCTCGCCGGACTGGCACTTATGGGCGTCAACCGCGTGGCCGGTCTGGTATTGCCGTACACGTCTAAGCCGCTGCTCGACCAAGTGCTGGCTTCGCAGCATCCGCATCCTGAACTTTTGCCACGCATTATTGTGCTCGTGTTCAGCGCCATGGTAGTCCAGGCTATTACGTCGTACTCTCTGACTCAACTGCTTTCGAAGGCCGGCCAGCGGCTGATTGCAGAGATGCGGCGGCGGGTGCAGCGGCACGTGGGCCTGCTGCCGGTGGCGTACTACGATGAGAACCGCACGGGGACGCTGGTGGCGCGGATCATGACCGATGTGGAAGGCGTCCGCAACCTGATCGGCACAGGGCTGGTGGAGTTTCTGGGCGGCATACTCACTGCGGCAATGGTGTTCTGCTATTTGCTGTACAAGAGCCCGACGGTTACTCTAACAGTTTTTTCTGTGCTCGGCGTCTTCGTTATCTTTCTGCAGTACGGATTCAAAATCATTCGTCCAATCTTCAGGGAGCGGGGCAAAATCAACGCCGAGGTGACAGGCCGGCTGACGGAGTCGCTTAGCGGAGTGCGGGTGATCAAGGGTTATCACGCCGAAGGGCGAGAGGCGCAGGTGTTTTCCGCGGGCGTGGAACGGCTGCTGCAGAACGTGATGAAGACGCTGACGATGACGAGCGTGCTTTCGTCGGCGTCGACGACGGTGCTGGGCGTGGTTGCGGCGCTGGTAATGTGGCTGGGCGGCCGGGCCGTGCTGGGGCACAGCTGGGACGCCGGCGATTATTTTCAATACAACATGTTTCTGGCGTTCATGATTGCGCCGGTTTTCCAGGTGGTGAATATCGGCACGCAGTTGGCGGAAGCGGTTGCGGGGCTGGATCGGACGCGCGAGATCATGGAGGAGCTCGAGGAGAATCAAAGCGCCGGTCGCACGATAAAGATGCCGCCGATCGATGGGAGGGTGCGATTCGAAGAGGTCGAGTTCGCGTACGCGCCGGCAAAACCGGTGCTGCACGGCATCAGCTTTAAGGCCGATCCGGGAACCGTGACTGCACTGGTGGGCTCGTCGGGTTCGGGAAAGTCGACGATCATCAGCTTGATTTGCGCATTTCACACGCCGGTGAAGGGCCGGGTGATGGTGGATGAGGTGGACCTGGCGACAGTGGACTTGAACACATTTCGATCGCAGCTTGGCGTGGTGCTGCAGGAGTCGTTTTTGTTCGATGGGACGATCCGGGAAAATGTGATGTTTTCGCGGCCGGAGGCGACCGAAGAGCAGTTTCAGTTTGCGTGCCGTACGGCCTGCGTGGACGAGTTCGCCTTGCACTTTTCCGAGGGCTACGACACGATCGTGGGCGAGCGCGGCGTGAAGCTGTCCGGCGGGCAAAGGCAGAGGTTGTCCATTGCGCGGGCGCTACTGGCCGAGCCGCGCATCTTGATTCTCGACGAGGCGACGAGTTCACTCGATTCCGAGTCGGAGGCGATGATCCAAAGCGGGCTCGCCGAACTGATGCAGGGGCGGACCACTTTTGTAATCGCGCACCGGCTTTCGACAATCCGCCGGGCAGACCAAATTCTGGTGGTGGAGGAGGGACGGATCGTGGAACGCGGCAACCACGCGGAACTATTTGCCCTGGAAGGCCGCTACTACGATCTCTACACGCGCCAGCATGGAGTGGAATCGAACTTATTCTTGGCGCCGGGCGAAGGAGACAAGGTGGATGAGGCGGGCGTGGTGGAAGAGTAGACGCGCACAAGCGAGGCTGTGAATTGACAATCTATGCGGCGCCGCTGGGGCGTTTGCCGATGGGGGAGCCGAAATACGGCACAGGTTAAGAAGCGTTGACGCGCGTCCCATAATTTGAGAAGCTAATAATGGGATCACCAAACGGAACAGGCGACCAAAATGCGAGACGCAGCTCCTCGAGGGACGTACAGAGTTCAGGCCCTCGACCGGGCATTTGCCGTGCTCGATTTGCTGAGTGAAAGCGAAACCCCGCTGGGACTGGCGCAGGTGGCAGCTTCGCTACAGTTGCACAAGAGCACGGCGCACCGCTTCCTGATGGTATTGGAGCGGCACCGGATGGTGGAGCGAACAGCGAGCGGGAAGTTTCGCCTAGGCTTGCGGTTGTTCGACTTCGGCAACCGGGCCATAGAGCAGTATGACCTGCGGGACCGAGCCCAGCCGCACTTGCGCCGGCTGGTTGCGGAGACCGAGGAAACGGCACATCTGGCATTGCTGGAGGCGGCGCGAGTAATTTACATCGACAAGATCGAGCCTACGCGTTCGGTGCGCATGATTACGCGCATTGGAGCTAGCAATCCCGTGCACTGCACGTCGGTGGGGAAGGCGATTCTGGCGTTTCTGCCGACGGAGCGGACAGCGGAGATTGTGCGGCGCATTCGCTACGAACGGATGACAAGCCGAACGATCACGACTCCCGAAGCTCTGCGCACGGAACTCGAAAAGACGCGGCGGCGAGGCTATGCGGTGGACGACGAAGAACTCGAAGAAGGCTTGCGCTGCATTGCCGTGCCGGTGCTCGATGCACAACGGCTGCCGGTGGCGGCGGTGAGCGTTTCGGGCCCATCGTTTCGCGTAACCGCACAGAAGCTGCCATCGATTGCGAATCATCTACTACAGTGTGTGCGGGGCATTTCGATGGACATGGGATATGTGCCGGCGGGGCGAGCGGTCCGAGCGTCCTGAACCTGGGGAGCAGCCGGCAAATGGAGAAGCGGCATTGGCAACGGGAGGCACTCCGCTTTACGGCCGATGGGGCGACTTCCTTTAGAAGCTGCGCTGCCGCATTGATTCAAGCGAGGGACGTGGTCTCGTCAGCGCCGACGAGCGGCTCGAATCCCGGGCTCGCTTTGCTTTGCCGTCAAACAACTGGAGCGCGATCCGCCGGAACTGCCGGCCTTCTATCGCTTTCCCAAGCATCTATGGCGCAAGCTGCGCACCGCCAAAATCATCGAACGCTGTTTCGTCGAAGTCCGCCGCACTCGCCCCATGATCTGCTTCGTCAACGTACAGTCCGTGGACCGCATCATCTACCCTCCGCGTTTTTACACAAGCGGCTTGACGTCACCCTGCCTTGCGCCGGTTTGCATAAAGGTTGCCTGGGAGCTTATCGTAAAGATGGGTTTATGCGATTCCAGTCTCCTTCCCCGGAGGATCCCATGAAATCCCTGTTGCTGGTCGATGACAGGCCCAACGACCTGCGAATCGCCGCGGACGCCGCGCGCGATTTGGGAATAACCGACGTGAAAGCCCAAACCTCGGTTATGCACGCGCGTTTGTACCTGGAAAAAGGGCTTGATGGCGAAGTCCCGTTGCCCGATGGGATTGTTCTCGATCTCGATTTGGGCCATGAAAGCGGCTTTGAATTGCTCAGGTTTTGGCACTCGACTCCCCGCCTTTCTGCGATTCCGGTAATCATTTGGTCCGTTGTGGAGAGCGAACGGCGGATCTGCGAGCTATTTAAAGTCAGTTCGTTCGTATCAAAATCGGAGGGGCCAAAGGCATTTCGTGAAGCCCTTGCGCAGCTAACCAATTAAAGCCTGGAAATCTCTGCAGACACTTCCGGTTTGACAATCCATATCGACATAGAAATGCGCAGGGGCCCCCATATCTTAAAACGGCATAGGGCTTCGCATTGGTGTGACCTTCAAGGCACGAACGGAAGCACGGACGAGGGCTTCCGCAGGAGGGTATCGATGAATCAACTGGCTGAAATCATTTCCCGGAACGAAGACAAGATCCGCGCGGAATGGATCGAAGGCATGTCGAGATCAGTGCAGCGCGCAGACTTGATCTCCAAGGCGGAGCTCGACGAACAGTGCCGTGAGATTCTCAGGGCGATAGTTGCCGGAGTGAAGTCGAGCGGTCCGATCGACATTGTAAGTACCGGCTGGGAGGCGGCTAGAGAGATCTTCCAAGCGATCTCGGCATCACGCGCGCGCCAGGGATTCACGCCGGTCGAAGTTGCTACCTACGTTCTGTCGCTCAAACAACCGTTGTTCGGCGCGATTCGCAGCACGGTTAAGGGAAGCCAGGATGAACTGTTCGAGACCATCTGGGCGGCAACGGAGCTTCTCGATCGCCTGGCGTTGGTGACGACCGAAGCCTACATGACTACGCGCGAAGAACTGATTGCCCGCCAGCAACAGGAACTGCTGGAGCTTTCAACACCGGTGGTAAAGCTGTGGGACGGAATCCTGGCTCTTCCGATCATCGGCACGCTGGATAGCTCCCGGACCCAGATGGTGATGGAGAACCTTTTGCAGACGGTGGTGGCGACCAACTCGAAGTATGCGATCATCGACATCACGGGTGTTCCAACAGTCGATACGCTGGTCGCGCAACACCTGCTGAAAACCATTACGGCTGCCCGCCTTATGGGCGCAGAGTGCATCATCAGCGGAGTACGGCCGCAAATCGCTCAAACCATCGTGCATCTGGGCATCAACCTTGAGGATGTGGTTACCAAGGCAAAGCTTTCCGATGCGTTCGCTCTGGCGTTGCAGCGCAGCGGACGCGGTGTAACCCGTACAAACGGGGCGCAGGGAAAAGTCAATCCGGTTACCACGGTGCTTGAGAAGCGGGAGGAATAAATGGAACGAATTCCCGTACTGCGCATGGGCCCGCTGCTCCTGGTTACGATTCAGGTTGACATGCACGACAAGCTGGCGCTGCAGTTGCAAGACGACATCACGCAACGCATATCGGAATTTGGATCGACCGGAGTGCTGATCGACATCTCGTCGCTGGAGATTGTCGATTCGTTTATAGGCCGCATGTTGGCGAACATCGCCGCCATGTCGCGCGTATTGGGTGCGGAGGCTGTTGTGGTGGGCATGCAGCCGGCCGTAGCCATTACTCTCGTAGAACTCGGCATGTCGCTGCCCGGAGTCCGGACGGCATTGAGTGTTGAAGCAGGCATGGAACTGCTGGTGGGCGCGGTTTCAAATGCGGCGCATGGATCAGAAGATGAACGTCCTCAAACGCGATCTGCAGCATCTTAAGAATTCAAATGACGTGGTCGCAGCCCGCCAGAAGGTCCGGTCATGGGCGACGGAACTTCGCTTCAGCCTGGTCGATCAAACGAAGCTGGTCACGGCTGCGAGCGAACTGGCCAGGAATGCGCTGGAACACGGCAGCGGCGGAGTCATGATCCTGGAATCGCTGTCGAACGGCGCCAAATCCGGACTGCGTCTGGTGTTCGAGGATCAGGGGCCTGGGATTGCGGATATCGAACAGGCACTCAAGGATGGATTCACGACGGGCTCCGGGCTCGGGCTTGGCTTGGGCGGCAGCAAACGCCTGGTGAATGAATTCAGCATCGAATCGGAAGTAGGGAAAGGAACAAAGGTGACAGTCATTCGATGGAGATAGTGGTCACGGAACTGGTGGCTGTAACCGACTTGAGCTGCGTGGGCCAGGTTCGGAGGGTTGCTTTTGTGGCCGCGCAACGCCTGGGCCTGGATGAGGCGCGTTCGGGAGAGTTGATGCTGCTGGCCACAGAGGTTTCGCGTAATGTGCTGGTACACGGCGGCGGCGGGGCGGTCGTCGTAATCGGGTTGAAGCGCAACGAGAAGGTTCTGGGACGTATTCTCGCCATGGACAACGGTCCGGGAA
>Ga0187782_10003138_pt1 | contig 12299 bp, 9 predicted proteins | sample 0715_SJ02_MP15_2_FD_132454 | JGI IMG/M metagenome (GOLD analysis project Ga0187782, IMG submission 132454) | Tropical peat soil microbial communities from peatlands in Department of Meta, Colombia - 0715_SJ02_MP15_20_MG | ecosystem: Environmental > Terrestrial > Soil > Wetlands > Peat | place...
CGCACGTCGCCCTGAACTTGTGCACGTATGCGTTCTTGATCCCTGCCTTCCCGGCCACTTTCTGGCACTCGTCCCAACTGTGCGTGAACCTAGCGCCCGTGCCCGTGCAGAACACGTAGCGGCTCTTCCGCTCCAGCCCAGCCAGTATGCCGACAAGCTCCTGCGCTATCTCCACGGTGCGCTCCTCCCACGTCTTCGGGCTGAATCCGTCCTTCGCGCTGACCCTCAGCGTGCCAGCCTTCAAATCGACGCAGTCCCACGTCAGGCTCTCCAGTTCCTTCTTCCGCAGACCGGACATGAGGTAGCACTTGAAGACCGCCCTCTGGAACGCGTCGCAGTGCTCGAAGAACTCCTTGAGTTCGTCGTCCGTGTAGACCTCCGGCTCCAGCTCCACGTACTTGCCGTCCCGCTCGGTGACGAGGCCCTCGCCGGGCTTCTGCTTCTGCACGGCCCGCAAAAACTGTCCCACTCTCAGCATCTTGTTGGACGCCGTGCGCTCCTTGCGCTTGTGGTCGATGAGCCGTTGCCTGTAACGCAGCAAATCGAGGCGCGTGATCTGGGAGATGATGTTCTTGCGCACGAAGGCGTGGAACTCCTCGAGCGTCTGCTTCATCAGGGCGTGACTGCGCGGGCGGTTGGCGAGACGGTATTCCTCAAGGAAGCGCGGCATCTCATAAACCATCAGGAGAGGCGGCGGGTCATCCTGAATTTTGATTCCGTTCGCTTTCGCCGTTAGCAGGGATTTTCGCAACTCGCACATGCGGATTGCCGTGGACAGAGCCTCGCACTTTGTCCAGACGGTCTTTGAGCCCTCGCGGAACCTGACGTAATACGCCGCTTTCGGGTGGTGCTGCTCGCGGGAGTTCACGTAAGCCCACTGCGGCTTAATCTTGTTGTTGCGCCCGTAGACGGGTCGGCAGTACCGCCAACCGGCGGGCGTTTTGCAGTAAAGCCAGATGGATGCCTTGCGGTTCGCCATGATGCGTCTGGGTGCAATCATGGCTCCTTTTGGTAGGGAGACGGTAGGAAGAACCGGATGTGATTGATTACGAAAGTGTTGGTTGCGGGGGGTGGATTTGAACCACCGACCTTTGGGTTATGAGCCCAACGAGCTACCAGACTGCTCCACCCCGCAAAAAAATCATAGCAGCGCGGTGAAGCAGGGTCAAACTGGCTGGCGCTCGGTAGTGAGCAGATCAGGAGTGAGCAACTCAAGATAAGTCGCTTCGCGCTTCATCCGGTAATGGCATTTCCTTGGCCGGTCCGCTTGAACTCTTGACGTCTCCTGCACGGATTCATTCCATGCGGACCGCTCCAGGCTCTACTTTGCCTCGCTTGCACGCTTGATTCCGCGGCGCTTGCGGCATGCTAAAGCAAAACCCTGTTACAAGCCTGAGTTTTTCCGCACGGGCCAAAGCGTACCCTGCGACTGGAAGCGCGGGCAAACCTCCACAAGCCCCGCCACGAGGCTAGGCCGAGACACTTCTTCGGACTCTGTACAATGTCTGCGTACAATGATTGCGTGACAAGGATTGCGGGCCAAGGATTGTAGGACAAGGATCGCGCGATCTTGATCGGATCGAATGAGCCTTCACACTCTAAACGACATTTTGTTTGCGGTGTGCAAAAGCCGCCGCGACCGCGTCATGCTGTACAGACAGGCCCTGGGCTGGGTGCCGATCTCCTCCGCGGAGATCTACCGCGGCGTCGTGGGCGTGGGTCGCGCGCTTGAATCGTGGGGTATCGGCAAAGGCGATCGCGTCGCCATCCTCAGCGAAAATCGCCCGGAGTGGACGATCACTGATTTCGCAACGCTCGCCCTGGGCGCCGTCACGGTTCCGATTTATTCCACACAGACAGCGGAGCAGACTTCGTTCATCCTCAGAGATTCCGGGACGCGTGTCGTCGCCGTGTCCACCAAGCACCAGTTGGAAAAGGTGCTGGCCATCCAGCGTGACACGCCGGTGGAGCGGATCGTGGTGATGGATGCGATCGAAACTGCACACGCGGTCCACATGCAGGAACTGATGCTGCAAGGTCCAACCGACTTCGATCCGGAATTCGATGCCCGCACGCGGTCGATTGGGTCGGACGACCTGGCGACAATTATCTACACCTCAGGCACTACGGGAACTCCGAAGGGAGCGATGCTGACCCACGGGAACATAGCGTCGAATATAGCGTATTCGCTGGAAGGATTCGACGTCGGGACAAAAGGAGAAGAGGTGAGCGTATCCTTTCTGCCGCTTTCCCATGTGACGGCGCGGCACGCTGACTTCGCGCTGCTCTACCGCGGCGTGGTGCTGGCGTATTGCCCTGACATTAAGCAACTGGCGCAGGTTTTGGCGGAAGTGCGACCCGCCACCTTTATTGCTGTGCCGCGCGTGTACGAGAAGATTCGTCAACAGGTGATCCTCAAAGCTACGGGCTTTCCGAAGGATGCGGTCTATCGCTGGTCGCTTTCGGTGGGGCGCGCTCACCGCGCCGAGACGCTGGACGGAATCAAACCTTCGGCGCTCTCCTGGAAAATCGCGGACCGGCTGGTTTTTTCCAAGGTGCGCGCCGGGATGGGTGGAAAGGCGGAAGAGTTCATTTCCGGAGGCGCGCCGCTGGGCCGGGAATTGGCGGAGTGGTATGCCGATATCGGTATTCCCATCCACGAGGGATACGGCCTGACCGAAACTTCACCGGTGATCGCCGTGAGCACGCCCGGGGGGCACAAACTGGGAACGGTCGGCAAGCCGCTGGCGAACGTCGAAGTGCACATTGCCGACGACGGCGAGGTGCTGGTGCGCGGGCCGTCGGTATTCAAGGGCTATTGGAATCGTCCCGAGGAAACGCGCGCCGCCTTTGTGGACGGCTGGTTCAAGACGGGTGACATCGGGCAACTCGACAGCGAGGGATACCTTTCAATCACGGATCGCAAGAAGGATCTGATCAAGACTTCCGGCGGGAAGTTCATTGCGCCGCAGCCGATCGAGAATTCGCTGAAGCTGAACCCGCTCATCGGGACAGCCGTGGTGATTGGCGACCGGCGGAAATTTCCCGCGGCGCTGATCTCGCCGCACTTCCCTGTTTTGGAAGATTGGGCGCGGGCGAACCAAGTTGACTTTGCTTCGCGACGAACACTCGTCGCCAACCTCAAGGTGCAGGCCCTGTACGAAGGCATCATCGAAGAAGTGAACCAGAACCTGGCGCGTTTCGAAAAACTGAAACGCGTGCTGATAGTGGCAGAAGAATTTTCCGCGGAGGATGGCACGCTGACGCACACGTTGAAGGTGCGCCGACGCGGGATTGAGGAGCGGTACCAGGCGCTGATCGATGAAATGTATGCGAAGGCAGAAGCAGCGGACGGATGAGCCGATGGAGCGCAGGGCGTCCCCGCCCGGCCCTTCGACCACACTCAGCGCTAGGCGGGCCAGACGCCCGTCGCTATCTGGTTCCTAAGATCGCTCGAGTCGTACAATTAAAGATATGACGGACTCACTCACTATCGCTGGCAGGCAATTCCGTTCCCGCTTGATCGTTGGGACCGGCAAATACAAATCTTTTCAGGAAACCGCCCGCGCGCTCGAGGCCAGTGGCGCCGAAATGGTCACGGTGGCCGTGCGCCGGGTGAATCTCGACCGCAGCAAGGAGTCGCTGCTCGATTACATCGATCCGAATAAATATTTCCTTCTACCGAACACCGCCGGCTGCTATACCGCCGATGACACGATCCGCACCGCCCGGCTGGCGCGCGAGGTTGGACTCTCCGACTGGATCAAGCTGGAAGTGATTGGCGATCAGGCCACGCTGTATCCGGATGTGCAAGCGACGCTCGAAGCCACAGCGGTGCTGGCGAAAGAAGGATTCACGGTGCTGGCCTACACGTCGGACGACATCGTCTTTGCCAAGCGGCTGGTGGACGCGGGTGCTTCGGCAGTGATGCCTTTGGGCGCGCCGATCGGCAGCGGGCTGGGGATTCAAAACAGCGCCAACCTGCGAATCCTGCGCGAGATGATCACGGGAGTCCCGTTGATTGTGGACGCGGGAGTGGGCACAGCTTCCGACGCCGCCATTGCCATGGAGTTGGGCTACGACGCGGTGCTGATGAACACTGGCATCGCCGGTGCCCAGGAACCGGTGCTGATGGCGGAGGCGATGAAGCACGCAGTGCTGGCAGGGCGACAAGCGTACATGGCAGGCAGAATGCCACGGAAGCTCTATGCGACGGCCAGTTCTCCGCTGGAAGGCGTGGTTCGTTAGAGACGCGCTGTCGATCCGCAATGGCGGTGGAGAGGCGTCCGGCCTTTTGACTGCGTTCAGCGCCCACGGGCGAGACACCCGTGGCTCCAGCGGCAAAAATATCGGGCGGCCACAAAGGCCGCCCTTTTACATCTGTTGGTTTCGTTGGCCCTAGAGCATCTTGACGCTGTCGACATGAATCGTGTCCCCTTTAATGTGCCCGGTCACAGCAACGTGATGTCCATAATGATCCTTGAGGGCATCGGGATTGTCCACGTTCAGGACCGTTTGGTCCTTGTCGGTAACCACGACTGGCTTGGCGCCGGCTGCGATGCACTTCTTCGTGCATCCCTCCGCGCCCGCATTGGCTCCCTGGGCGCCACACTTGGAGTCGCTAATCCAGCCGTTCACGGTCTCGGTATCGCTGGCAAATGACACTGTGGCGACCATCGAAACAAGTGCGACGGCAAGTAACAACGAGAAAAGTTTCCGCATGTCACCCTCCTTAGATTGGTTCCACACGTGGTGCAATCCCTGAACTTTATCACAAGAGGCGCAGAGTCTGCGCTGTCAAAAACCTGGAAACCCCGCGTTCAACCGGCATCTACCTGTCGTTCTTACTTTCGCTCTCACTTTTGTTCTGGCTTTTGTTTCTGGGCGCGCCCCGTGGGCGGCTTCTGCGGAGGATCGGGAGCAACGTAAACGACTTCACCAGGCTTCGTGTAGTGAAGCTGCTCGCGGGCTTCCTTCTCGATGGCGGCAGGATCGGACTTGAGCGATTTGATCTGGTCGACGTACTGACTGTTTTCCTTCTGCAGGCGATCGACTTCATTCTTGAGCGATTGCATCTCCGCGCGCTTCTGCCGATAAATGACCATGCCGTTGGCCCCGAAGGTGGCGTGCAGAAGCAGCCCCCCGATAAAAAGGATGGCGACCGCCGTTCCCAGCCGACGCCACTCCCGGGCAAGCCACGACCACACCGGCCGCGTGCGCTCGACCCACCGCGCCGCCGCCGCCTCTGCCTTGGGAGCCCGATCCTTGGCCTGGCCCACCGCCTGATCGATTGCCTCATCAATGACCGCGCGCAGACCTTCCTCCCGACGTGGAAGGATGCGAGCTCTGGACGGTGCTCCTAGTCGAAGATCCATGCTTTCGCTGCCGCGCTCAACTTTGCGAGGTCTTCCCGGCTGCGCGCTTCGCTATACACGCGCACCACCGGCTCCGTGCCCGAGAGCCGGTAGCAAACCCACGATCCGTCGGCGAAGACGAGTTTGAGTCCGTCGGCCCTTACCACGCAGGCAACTTTGATGCCATGAAAGTTGCTCGGATCGCTACGTAACTTCTCAGTAAACTTCTGTTTTACTTCCGGCGTCAAGCGGAAGTTCTCCCGCAGCGGATAGAAGGAACCAACTTCGTCAAATAGATCTCCCAGTTGTTTGCCGAGCGACTTACCACGGCGAGCGACCATCTCGCAGCAGAGCAGGCCGGCGAGCACGCCGTCTTTTTCCGGCACGTGTTTGCGGATAGAGAGGCCGGCACTTTCTTCTCCGCCAATAAGGATCTTGTCCTGCTTGATGAGTTCACCAATATATTTGAAGCCAACTGGGGTTTCGTGGAGTTCGATTTTGTGTTTCTCGGCAAGCGCGTTGATGAGATTGGTGGTGGCAACGGATTTGCCAACTCCATTTCTCCAGCCGCGTGTTTCGACAAGGTAATCAAAAAGCAGGGCGATGATGTAGTTAGGCTGGATGAACGTGCCGTCCTCGTCCACAATTCCAAAACGATCGGCATCGCCATCGGTCGCGATGCCAATAGCTGCGCCGATTTCCCGCATCTTGTGACGCAGGTCCTCGAGCAGGCGATCATCGGGTTCGGGGGCATGGCCTCCGAAGAGCACGTCGCGGGTGTCGTGGACGGTAGCGACGGTCACGCCGGCCTCGCGCAGGCACGCGTCCGAATAGGCCCGGGCAGAACCCCACATGGGATCGAAAGCAATCTTGACGCCGGCTTTCCTGATGACGTCGAGATCGACGATTTCGCGCAAACGCGAGAGATACATGCGGCGCGGATCGATAGATTGAGACTGCACGTCACCCCTTGGTGGGCGCGGCTTTTGCCGATCTGCGTCAGTGAAGAAGGCGGCGATCTCGGACTCGATGGCTTGCGTAACCTCGGGGAGCGCGGGCGCGCCATCAAGCGTCGAGAACTTTATGCCATTGTATTCCGCCGGATTGTGCGAAGCTGTGAAGTTGATGGCGCCGTCGGCTTTGGACTGGATCACAGCGTAAGCAATGGTGGGTGTGGGCGCCGGCTCCGCGATGACGAGCGGCGTAATGCCGTAGGACGACAAGATGTCGGCCGCCACAGCGCAGAAGGATTCGCCCAGAAAACGCGGATCGCGGCCAACAATGACTTTGACTTTTGCTTCGTTCGGCTTCTGCGACGTTACGTAGCGGGCGATGCCGTGCACGGCGCGGTTGACGTTGGCAAACGTGAACTGTTCGGCCATCACAGCCCGCCATCCAGATGTGCCAAACTTGATTTGCGTTGCCATCGGCTGCCTCGTATGCTTCGAGTGCGACTTGAATCCTCTGCTTGAATTTGATTTGCTACGACCAATTTTAAATGACCGACAAAACGCTCGTTCTTACGACTTGCGGTTCGCTCGAAGAAGCCCGGAGCATCGCGCATGCGCTGGTTGACCGGCAACTGGCAGCCTGCGTGAACATCGCGCCCCACATTGAATCGGTATATCGCTGGCACGGCGAGGTCGAGACGGCAACGGAGTGGCTACTCGTAATCAAAACGACGATAGACGCCTTCGATCGTGTACGCGACGCTTTGAGTGAGCTGCATTCCTACGAGCTTCCGGAGTGTATCCAGATTGGCATTGAAGATGGAAGCGCGGCGTATTTGGAGTGGATTGGAGAGTCAGTGCGCTGAGAGGGACTGGTGGAGAGCCGGGCCCCGCCCGGCTGGACGGGCGAGACGCCCGTCCCTCCACGAGCGCTAGATCGCGGCCAAGGCCTGGTCGAGATCGGCGAGGATATCGTCCACATCCTCGATGCCGACGGAAATGCGGACCAGGCCATCCGTGATGCCGGTCTTGCGGCGGCCTTCTTCGCCGACGGCAGCGTGCGTCATCGTGGCGGGATGCGAAATCAGGGTTTCGACTCCGCCCAGCGATTCGGCCAGAGTACAGACCCGCAGCTTGCGCAGCATCTTGTTGGCGTTCGCGAGCGATCCGGTTTCGAACGCGATCATGGATCCGAAGCCGGACATCTGGCGTTTGGCCAGTTCGTGCTGCGGATGATCCGGCAGTCCGGGATAGAAAACCTTCTGCACGTTTTTGTGTTTCGAGAGATAGTCGGCGACCTTGCGACCGTTGCAGTCGTGCTGCAACATGCGCACCGCCAGCGTCTTCACCCCGCGCAGAATCAGCCAGCACTCGAAGGGCGACAGGATGGCGCCGGCGGCTTTCTGAAGAAAAGCGAGTCTTTCCGCCTGCTCGGGTTTGGTGCAGACTACCACGCCTCCCAGTCCGTCGCTGTGCCCGTTGAGGAATTTCGTGGTCGAGTGGACGACCATGTCGGCGCCGAGTTCGATCGGACGCTGGAAGTATGGCGACATGAAAGTGTTATCGACCACGACCTCGACGCCGTGCCGGTGGCTGAATTCGCTGATGGCGCGGAGGTCGCAGAGCTGCATCAGAGGGTTGGTCGGTGTCTCCAAGAACGCGAGCCGAGTGTTTTTCTGGAATGCCCGTTCCACGTTGTTAACGTCGGCTGTATCGACGTACGTAAATGTCAGACCAAAGTTGACGAGGACCTGATTGAACAGGCGCGGCGTCCCGCCGTAGAGATTGTGGCCGGCAACGACGTGGTCGCCTGCTTTAAGCATCGTAGCCACGGCGTTGATCGCTGCCATTCCACTGCCAAACACGCGTGCAGCCGTGCCGCCTTCGAGCGCAGCCAGGTTCGCTTCCAAACGGTCGCGGGTCGGATTCGATACGCGCGCGTATTCGTAACCCTTGTGCTTGCCGATTTCTTCCTGCACGTAAGTCGAAGTCGCGTAGATGGGAGCCGTGACGGCCCCGGTGAGGGCGTCGGGCTCTTGTCCGGCATGGATGGCGCGGGTTGCGAAGCCCAATGGCTTATTGTTCAAAGATGTCTCCGGGACCGGTGCCGCTCTTGGCTTTTGGCTCTTAGCTTTCAGCTCGCAGCCCGAGGCTCGAAGCGAGGGCGCCAAGCCAAAAGCCGAGAACTAACAGGTAAGAGCCGCTCTATATTCCACCCTCAAAAATTTTCTTCGACAGATATCGTTCGGCCGAGTCGGGAATCAGCGTAACCACGCGCTTCCCTGCCCCGAGGCGCTTGGCGATTTCGACCGCAGCATACACGTTGGCGCCAGCGCTTGAGCCTCCGAGTACGCCTTCGCGCGCGGCCAGCTCCTTGACCATGTCGAAGGCTCGGTCATCGGTGACCATCATTACTTCATCGCAAACCGAACGGTCAAAATTCCCGGGAATAAAAGTGTTGCCGATGCCCTCTACCTTATGTGGACCAGGCTTTCCTCCACCCAGAATCGAACCCTGCGTCTCCACCGCCACGGCGTATACGTTTGCCAGTCGCTCTTTCAGAAAACGCGCAACTCCGGTAAATGTTCCGGCCGTGCCGCAGCCCACCGTGATAGCGTCGACGCGCCCATCCATCTGCTCAAAGATCTCGCGGGCGGTAGTTTCGTAGTGGTAGTCAGTGTTGGCGGGGTTGTCGAACTGCGCGGCCAGAAAGGCCGAGGGGTCGGTTGCCTGCAGGTCTTTGGCGCGATCGATGGCGCCTTGCATGCCCTCGGCCTCCGGGGTGCGAGTCACCTCGGCGCCGAGGGCCCGCATAATGATGACCTTTTCCTCGGAGAATTTTTCCGGGACAAACAGCCGCACCCTGTAGCCGCGACTCACCCCAATCAAAGCCAGGCCGATGCCCGTGTTTCCGGCAGTGGCTTCGATCACTGTTCCACCGCGCTTGAGCTTGCCTTCGCGCTCGGCGCGCTCGATCAGGCCAATGGCGGCGCGGTCTTTCACGCTGCCGCCTGGATTCAGATATTCGAGCTTGGCGAAGATGTCGGCCGATCCCGAAGGGGCCAGCTTCTTCATTTGCAGCATAGGAGTTTCGCCGACGAGCTTGGAGATTTCGTCGCTGACGCGCAGGTGGGAACTTGAGGTCAATGTGTCCACTCTGACAGAGTAAGGAACGCAAGCTACCAGCGTCAATTACCGCTGGTAATGCCGGTCCGCCCCGCCGCCGCCACGGTCGTAGTCGGGTCGGCGCCTTGCCAACTCACGTCGGCCGTCGGGCCGTACGTCGCAGGCACCGGCTTTCCCAGCAAACGCAGGTAGACCGTCAACTGCGTCCGGTGATGAGCTGTATGCAAGACGCGCCGCCAGAAGATCCAGATCCGTTCCCGGCGGGTATCAAAAAAAGGAACGACCGTCCGCCACCACTCCTCATCGCGTTCCGCCATGAATCCGAGCCGCGGCAAGGCCAGCTCCAGCATCCGCCGCTTGAAGTCCTCGACCGAAAGCCTTTGCGGCAGGACTTGTTCCGCTGCGACTTCCGGCACGCCGAGGAATTCGGCAAAGAATCGCCGCTCCGACAGCAACTGGTGCTTCATGATGTCGGCAACTGAACTCGAACTGGGATGAGGGCGATAGCCAAGATCGGAATCGACAAAAACCGCCCAGACGGAAATGACTTTGTTCGTCTCGCTGGCGTAGGTCTCGAGCACATGCTGGAGGAGCGCAACCCGGCAGCGCGGAACTTGCTCCTCACGAATCGCCGAGAACGGATATTTCATAAGTGCAACGTGACTCTCGTACTACTGCGTCCCTCGAGCGGGCTCGCTTCCGGCATAATAGCCGCTTTTCGTGCGCACGGTGAGTTTGCCGTGGCTGTTTGAATGGGCGTCCACTTTCACTTGACGATAGCCGCCCTGGCTTTTCGGCGTCGTCGGTTTGTATCCAATCGTGTATTGGCTGCGGATATCGCGGGCCACGCTGCGGCTGATGGCGTCCACTTCATCCAGCGTTTGGGGGAAGAAAGCAAGGCCGCCGGTTCTCTCGGACATGAGTTGCAGGGCACGTTTGGCGTGCTTCGGGTGCTCTTCCTTCTCCAGGATGCCAATGGCGTAAACCGTTGGTCCGCCGTCCCCCTGCAGACGCCGTACTGCCTGTTCCAGAGTTTCTGAACTCTCGTTGTCGTCTCCGTCCGTAACTACAAAAATGATTTTCTTTTCGCGCTTCGCTTCCTTTTTCAGGTGGTCCGCGGACGCTACGACGGCATCATAGAGCGCCGTGCCGCCACGAGCCTCGATTTTTTCCAGCCCCTCTTTCAGCTTGTTGATGTTGGAGGTGAAATCCTGGTCAAGGTAGAACTCGTCGTTGAAGTTGACGATGAACACCTCATCGTTGGGATTCGACGAGCGCACCAGATTCAAGGCGGCTGCGTTCACCTTTTGACGCTTCTCGCGCATGGAACCAGAGTTATCGACCACGATGCCCATGGCGACGGGGATGTCTTCCTGGCGGAACGAAGTGATGGTTTGGAGATGCCCGTCCTCGTAGACGTTGAAATCGCCCTTGTCGAGGCTGGTGACGATGCGTTGCTTGTCGTCGACGACGGTGGCGTGCAGCACGACTTCGTCGACATCCTTGCGAAAAACGAAGACGCCGCTCTCGGCGGAATCTGCATTCTGCCCCTCATTCGGAGGGGCGCCCTGCCCCGTGGAGTCTGGCGGAGACGCGCTGGCCGGAGGGGACGGGGAATTCGCGGGCGATTGGGAACCAGCAACCGGAGCCTGAGGAGATTGGTTCGAGGCTCCGCCTTGCGTTTGAGAGTTCGCCAGGAAGAGCGGCGTCAGAAAAAAGAAGAAGATCGCTAGGCGAACACTGTTCCCTCGGCCGTTATTCCGTCGGCGCATAGTAACCCGTCTTGGCGTAGACCTTGAGCGGAGGCAATCCTTTTGGCGGTAAGAGCTTCACTCTTATTTTACGCCATTTGCCATCTCGCACTGGGTTCTTTGGACGGTATCCGAGGATATATTGGTTGCGCAACTCGATGCCAATTTTTGTGGAAACGTCCGCCAGGTCGTTCGGGTTATCAATGGTAAAAGCCCGTCCACCGGTGAGTTCGGTGACATCGCTCAACAGGCCAGGTCCCAGCCGTTCTTCTTCGGTCGCAAAATAATGATCGTAGAGGCCGATGGCGTAGATAAGAACGTCAGCTTCTTTGACCAAGGATCGGATCTCGCCTTCGGTATAGCGGCTGTGATTGTCGCCGCCGTCGGAGATAATCAGCAAAGCCTTCTTCGGATACTTGGCCTGCCGCATTTTGCTGATGCCGAGGTAAATGGCGTCCAGCAGGGCCGTGCGCCCCTTGGGCATGGTATAGAGGAGCCGGCCCTGAATGTCATCCACTGAACTGGTGAAGTCGGAGAGCTCCTCCGGCTTATCGGCGAAGGCGATCATGAAGAACTCGTCTTGCGGGTTGGCGGTCTTGAAGAACTCCATCACCGCCTCGCGGGCGCGTTCGATCTTGCTGCTCATGCTTCCGCTCATGTCAAAAATCACGCCGATGGAAACCGGAGCGTCTTCGCTGGAGAAAGTCTTGATCTCCTGCTGGTCTTTGCCTTCGAAAAGATTGAAGTTCTCGCGGTCGAGGCCGGTTACGAACCGGTTCAAGGGGTCCGTGATCGTGACCGGCACCAGAACCATTTCCACGTTTTTTTTGAAGGGCTTGGTATGAGTCTTGAGCGCCGGATCAATATCGGGATCCTTCGGAGCCGGGGGCGGGACCCGGGGTTGGATGTGGACGTCCTCAGTCGAATTCTGGGCGAGAAGCGGGAGCGCGCTGCACACAGCAACCGCCAGGAGAACAGCACAGAAGACCCCAGCCGTAAACTGTTTGCGGTACAACATACGCCCCATTAAAATCGCGCCGTGAAGGGAAGCGACCCGCACGCATCCCCAGAAGGCGGGCCACAATAAGTTCTTCTGCGCGGATATTAGCACAATCCCG
>Ga0187782_10003139_pt1 | contig 12296 bp, 10 predicted proteins | sample 0715_SJ02_MP15_2_FD_132454 | JGI IMG/M metagenome (GOLD analysis project Ga0187782, IMG submission 132454) | Tropical peat soil microbial communities from peatlands in Department of Meta, Colombia - 0715_SJ02_MP15_20_MG | ecosystem: Environmental > Terrestrial > Soil > Wetlands > Peat | place...
CACTTAGATCAGTTGCAGTTCGTAGCCTTCAATGGTTATAGCGAGCGCCCGCTGGATTGCTGCAATCGAAATCACCAGTTTCTTTTGCCCGGTTTCCTCTAGAATCCCCTCAAGCCCATCCAGCGAACCGTTGCAGATCCGGACTCTCTGACCTACTTTCAAGAAAGGATGCAGTGCACATGGTACCTTTTGAGATAGCAGTGTGCGCAAATCATCGATTTGTTTGGCGGGAACTGGCGCCGCTTCCCCTGCAAAGGTAATCAATCCGATTAGGCCTTGGGTTTGCACGATTTTTTTCTGTATAAGAGGCGAGAAATTAAGTCGAACAAATGTGTATCCGGGGAACAGTAGTGTGTCAACGAGCTTCCGGCGATCGCTCCAGCGATGCACTTCTTTGAGCAGGGGAAGGAATGTCTCTACTCCTTGGCGTTGAAGCTGCAATGTAACTTTTCGTTCGAAGCGATAACGAGTTTGTAGTGCATACCACTGTGGGTTGGCGTGGGAGGGATTGTTTACGACTTCTGTCACATTCTCGGCTGACTCGCGAACATAGCTCCGCTATTTGAGTCCCACAGCACTTTTGGCCAGTTCTTCACAAGATCTCTACAACTTGTGATAGATCGCTTCGGGTATGGGAAACGTGCGCTCGCTCAGCACCGCTCCAAATACATGAACGTTTGCCAACCGCAATTTTTCCTTGACCTTCAGTGCCGCCTGACGGCGAGTCGCATTTGCGCGCAACACGAGCACTACCCCGTCGCAAAGACTTGCAAGTAAAGTGGCCCCGTCATGTACTCCGGCAGCCGGCCCTTGCAAAACCGTATAATCGAACTCCAGACGCAGCTCAGCCAGGCGCCCGCGCAGCCATTCCGCAGAAAAGTTGTCCCCGTGGCTCTCCAGCAAAACGTCCCTCGGCATGAACCACAAACGGTTGGAAAGCTGTTTGGACGCATCGCGTAGAACCCCGAATCTCTTATGCGAAGGAGAAGCGCAGTCGATAGCGTAAACATCTGCTGTGGAAGGCCGAGGAAGCGCCTCAAGCACGCATGTTGTTCCAGAATCCTTTTGTGCCAGCACCTCTCCCACCGCCATGCAGAGCCCAGCCACATCCGTCGGTTCGTCCACGGCGCTAAACAAGACCTGACGCGGTTTCCTATTCGGGGACATGAAGAGTTGCCGCACCAAGCCGCAAATCTGTTCCTTGGCAAAAGGCGAGAGACTCCAGGGAGAGACCCTCGCGGCTGACGCCGCTTCCCCTGGGACTTCGACGACCTCGTTGGCAGCCGGTTGCTCATTAACCCACGGCATCAGTTCAATCAGAGTACTCATAGCAACCTGCATCAACAGACTTCAGGTCTACCAAGTTCCTTGGCGGGAGTGACGCCAGAACTGGAATGCCTAAGTAAATCGCGATTTCATCCGGATTCCGGAAAGCCGGGTTCAGATAATCAGTTACGAAGGCTAGGCCTACGCTCACAACGCCGCCAAGGGCCAGCCCTATTAACCCAAAGCTCAGCGGCGATAATCTTGGCAGCGCAGGCACAATTGGCTGTTCTGCAACGGCAACATTGAGAATTCCGCCTTCGTCCAACGCGTCTCCAATTCGTGCCTCTTCCCGCTTGTTGACGTACAAAAGATACTTTTCTTCTGTTGCTTTCAGATCGTTTACTAACCGGTCTTGCTGGATCGCACGAATTTCAAGTTGGTGGGCCCGCTCGCGGTAAGTTGCGATCAAGGAATTCTCTGCCTTGAAGTGAGCGCTCAAGGTGTTCCATTCAACCTGCGCTTTAAGCAATTCCGACCTCGCCCATTCGTGATTAGTTTCCAAATCACTCGTTTGGTCACGAATGGGAGCCTGCGCTTCCCCCGCGATGGCTGCCTTGGCTTCTGCAATCTCCTCATTCACCTCCTGCACCAACCGATAAGAAGGCTCGTACTGGGTTAGCAGTTCGGTGCGCTTGAGTTCCAGCTCCAGCAATCGGGACTTCAGCTTCTCTAATAACTGCGGGTTATCCGAATTACGAATCAGCGTCAAGGTACGCTCTGGCAATGAGTTCAATTTCAACTGTAACGACCGGGTCCGTTCGGAGGTTTGGGCCATAGCCACCTCCGTCTGCCCGGAGTCGGCTTGTGCCTCACTGAGCTTCTGGAGCGTGAAATCACGCTCTTGACTGGCTGCGGCCACTCCTTGATCCAGCGTGAAATTGATCAGCTCAAGCGCTGCTGCGTCAAGACTCCGCCGCGATTGATCCACCTGTTGCTCAAAAAAGCTAAATGCACCCGATGGTCGGTGGACCTGGTGATGCCGGTCAAGGTACGCACTCGCCAGTCCGCGTAGTACCTTGGCTCCCTGCTCCCGATCAGACCAATCATAGGTAACGGTGATCAGCGCCGCCTTATGGACTGGCTCGACGCTCAGCCTCTTGCCGATCCGGCGGACGGCGCGATCTAATTGCCGCTCTTGTGTATCCCCAAGCAAGCTCCAGAACCATGAGTGTCCTTCCGAAATCAAACTTGTGTTTTGGACCACGCTCCGCAAAATGTCTTCGTCCTGCAGCAGTTCCGTTTCGGAGTTCACTTCCTCTTCAGTGATAGGCGGACGCTCAAACTCCGGCTGGCTGGGTATAGCCGCGACCTCAGGATCCAAGCGGCTGTGCCGCAGCAGAATCTTCATGTGTGACCGATACGGTGGGGACACCAGTCCATAAATGAAAACGGCAGAACAGGTGATTAGAAATGTGATCACAACAAGAGGTTGTTGCCGGAAAAGTACTGCGGCCAGATCACGCAGACTGGGGACGGGTGCTTGGGTTGATGGTGAAACGGGCCTGAGTTTCTCCATATCAGTTCTCATTCGCTCCAGGGTGGATGATTGCTATCCCGAGCCGTCCGCGCAAGATATCCGGACGAGCCCGACGAACGATCACGATCTTGGCCGACGCTCATTGTTCCTCTAAAATCCTGCTGAATTTGCGTACAGACTAAGGGTTGATGCGGGCAGATACTGGCGAATCTTGGAAATCAAATTCTGTGGAACGAAAACAACATCGCCGGGGCGAAGGTGCACATCTTCCCCCAACTCGCGCGACTTTAAGATAGCCTTCAAATTCAACAGATGCGATTCAACGGTTTCCTGGGAAATGCGCCGGAACAACACCAGCTGGGAATGCTTCGCACGTGCGGTAAACCCTCCTGCGATAGCCACCGCTTCCGTTACCGTGGTGTCGGCACGTAAATCGTACTTGCCCGGATGTCCAACCTCTCCGGCGGCTATAAAATATGGCTTGTCGAAATCCTTGAGCACAACCGTGACCTCCGGATCGTGCAACACCCCCGTATATGCGCGGCGAACTGCTGCCTGCAGCTCGGGAACCGTTAGGCCTTCCACATACAACTGGTCCACTCCCTTTAAAGGAAGATAACCATCGGGTTGTACGGTAGCCACCTGATTGAAATCCGGGGAGAAGGTGAGATCAATTTCTAGTACATCGCTGCAACGCAACCGGTAGAGCGGACGGCGCACCCCCGTCAAGGCTGGACCCAATGTACCGTCCGCTGCTCCGGGTTTCGTGGTCGCCTCTGCAACCGGCCCAGCTGCTGTCTCTGGCAGTTGTGCTTGAGCAACGGCGAACACCGTAAATTGCACCAGCGAAACCGCGAGGACTGGGATGAGACATTTCACTTTGCCTTTCCTCCCGGCCCTCCTCATTGACTCGATAGCGAATCTGCTGACTGAAAATCTATTCCCTGGAGCCAAACGGAACAAGACATGGAAAGTGCTGTCCAACAACGTGGGTACGCCAGAGGAAGTGTGTGCCGTTTCGTATACTACTTGCGTTCAGCCTCTCAAAGCAGACTTGACAATCGCTTTTCACTGCCTCGTTAGGGGATGGTTTCCAGTCCGCGGTGCCGGGTTTCTCCGCGTTTTCGCGCCTTCTGCGCAAAAACAAAAATGGGAAAACTGACCCTACGCATGTTTTTCCACATCAATTTCTCTCCACCGTCTGTCGACGCATCACAGACCCAAATCGCATCACACCTCTATTCTTCAGTTTCACCCGATGCGTGAGGTTTTATGCGATCATCTGCCGCTGCTTCGAAGGCTATTGGTGTCCTTATTGCCGACTCGAATCACATGCAAGCTCAACTTCTTGCCTCGGCGTTGCGCCGGCGCCCTGAATTCCGGGTGAACTCCTGCGAATTAACGCACAACGCCCTACCGGCGGCTGTTGACCGAAACTCCGTCGACGTGGCGCTCATAAACCCAGATCGTGACATGAGCATTGTCCGAAGCCTGCATTTAACCCATCCGCAAGTAGCCAAAATCTTGCTGCTTGAGAACTCCGACCGCAACACCGTAACCAACGGATTCCGAGCCGGGGCTCGCGGCCTGTTCTGTTTTACCGAGTCTCCTTTCCGGCTGCTTTGCAAGTGCATCCATTGCGTGCACCAGGGACAGTTGTGGGCCAGTAACCGGCAGCTGGAGTACCTCGTCGAGACCGTCACTCAAGTGCCGTCCCTGCGGGTGGTCAATAGCAACGGCGGCAAACTGCTGACCGGGCGCGAGGAGCAGGTTGTGGCCCTGGTGGCGGATGGCCTCAGCAATCGTGATGTGGCCCGCGAACTGGGCCTAACCGAAAACACGGTGAAGAAATATCTCTTCCGCATTTTCGATAAGATTGGTGTCTCAAGCCGCGTGGAACTCGTGCTTTATGCCGTAACTCGCGGCGCTGTTCGCGCCGCCGAATGGGTACCGGCGACTCCGACCCAGTAAGCGGTGAGAGGTTTACGTTGTACTCGAAAGACGACGAACCTGGGATAGCACTTTTCGGAAGGTTGGACCCGGCGGGACACTCGCCAGTTCGCCCAACTCTCGTTACAATGAGCACTCATGGCGGAAGCCTCCGTCGCCAATACCAGAAAATCGCGACGCTGGACGGTTATTGCCTCCGGCCTGCTCTGCGGACTGCTGGCGCTGGTAGTGATCTACACTAAGCCAAACGCCTTCTATAGCCCGATTGCGGTTATGATTGTCGCGGCAATTGGACTGGCGGCGGTGCTTCTTCAGCTTCGCTTCTATAACCGCGAGCAGCCCCAGCCGCTACATGCACCCTTGTGGCTGAATGTTCTGGGAATCGTATTTGCTGTGGCGGCTCTCTTTTCAGACGCGATTGGTCTACGTCCGGCAATATCCCAGATGATGCCTTTAGGTGCCATCGCAGCTTTCTCCGTTAGCAGCGCAGTAGTTCTGCATGCCTTTCGCAAGCACCGGATTGCTGAGAAATAACCTGGCGCCGCTTCCATGATGGCGAGCACCAAGGGTGCGCTGCGGCTAGGCCGAGCCGGCAGGGATGCCGGCGTTAGCTTACGGTCGGGCTCCGGATGTCGGCGCAACTTGCGATTGGCTACGAGCAGTCAGGTTGAGATTCGATAATGTCGCCGCATCGAATCCGCCGCCGAGTGCTTTGATAAGCAGAACGCTGGCTACCATTCGCCGCCCGGCAATCTGCACGGCAGAGCGTTCATCGGAAAGAGCGACAGCCTGAGCGGTGGTCACCTCCAGATAGCTAGTCACCCCACCTTTGTACCGGTTCTCAGAAAGCGCAAGGGAATGCTCGGCAGCAGCCACAGCTGCGGCTTGGGTCGCCGCCTCCTGCTCCAAAAGCCGCAACTCGGCCAAATTGTCTTCCACTTCCTGATAAGCGGTGAGTACAGTCTGCTGGTAAGTCGCGACTGCCTGATTGTAAGCGGCGCGAGCTTGATCATTGAGGGCACGGCGGCGTCCGACATCGAAAACCGTTCCGATAGCGGAAATTCCTACCGAGGCGAACCCGCTTGGCCCTGTCAGCCACTTCGTGATGTCTGTACTTTCGAAGCCAGCAGTCGGCGGAAAATTGAATAGGGGAAAATAGACAGCTCGTGCGACTCCGATGTTTGCATTGGCTGCCGCCATCTGGCGTTCGGAGGCGGCAATATCCGGTCGGCGTTCAATTAGCTGCGATGGCAAACCCGGCGAAGTCACCGGGGGCGTAGCATTCAACCCGGCGGACTGCAAAGCAAAAGATGATGCCGGCGCTCCGATCAGAACCGCGATGGCATGCTCGAATTGCGTGCGTGCGGCTCTAACGTCAATGTCCTGGGCACGCGCGGTTTCGAGTTGCGTCTGCGCCTGTGCCACATCCACTGCTGACGCCACTCCGCCTTGATATCGGTTCTGCGTCAAGTCGAAAGCCTTCTGATAACTGGCAACGGTGGAGTCCAGCAGTTGCGCCTCAGCGTCCAATTCGCGCGCCTGGAAATAATCGGTGGCCAGCTCCGCGTGCAAGCTCAGGCTGACTGATTGCAGATCAGCGAAACTGGTTTGCGCGTTCGCTCGATAAGCAGCAACTTTGCTTCGCACCCGGCCCCAGACGTCCGGCTCGTAGGCCATGTCCGCATGCAAGATCAGATCATTCGTCGTTCCGGCAACCGTGGACGTAGCCAGCGGCCGGTTGGTGGAAAAGCGTTCACGCGTAGCCGACGCGCCTGCGTTGATCGTGGGATACAAATCTGCTCGGTAATAGCGAAGCAGGGCCCGGGCCTGATCAAATTCGGCCTGCGCAGCCTTCAGGCTTTGGTTCGAGACATTGATCTTTTCCTCGAGAGCATTGAGCTGCGGGTCCTGATAAATCTCCCACCAGTTGCCGCGGAGGATCTGGTCCGAGGGCTGCGCCACTTTCCAGTTTGGTGGTGTTTCTTTGAATTCGGGAGGAGCAGCAACTGGCGGCCGTGAGTAACGCGGCCCTACCGAACATCCGCAGAGCACCGAAAGCGCGACCGCCAGGGACGCATGTTGGAATTTGCTCGCCATCAGCGCCCCATACTACCTTGGTCTCCTGCAGGCAGATGAGTCCCTTTAGGCTCGGCGGCAGGCGGGCTTACTACGCGAACTTCTTCTCCCGAGACGATCGAATCCGGAGGATTTATGATGATCGCCTCGTCCCCGCCCAATCCCGACACCACCTCCACTTCCGTCCCATAATCGTGGCCTACTGTAATGGGCTTGAGCTCAGCGCGATTGCCCTCACCGACCGCCACAACCCGCAGGCCTTCGGAACGGAATAACAATGCGTTAACCGGCAGAATGAACGACGAACCCGAGTTTGGCAACTTGAAATGAGTTTCCGCATAGGCCCCGCTGAACAAGGTTCCGGTAGGATTATCCACCCGGATTTCAACCAGAAGCGTGCGTGTCGTCTGATCGATCGCGTTGGCTGTGCGAACGATCGTCCCCGGGAAACGCCTCCCCGGGTATTCCGGGACCATCAGGTCGGCATTGATCCCTGGCTTGGTGGAGGCAGCATAAATCTCAGGCACATTCACGTATACCCGCAGCTTGTCCGGTTGCGCGATATGAAACAGCTCCGTTCGCATGCCTCCGCTACTTCCAGAGTCGATCAGGTGTCCGATATCAGTATTACGAAAAGTGATTACCCCCTCGAAGGGCGCATAAATTTTTTCGAAAGATTGCAGCTCTTCCAGCCGCTTTACATTGGCCTGCGCCGCCTGCACCGTCGCCTTCTGAGCTGCATAATTGCCTTCGGCATTATCCGCGTCCTGCTTGGAGACGGCATCCGTCTTTAGCAACCCGCTGTATCGATCGGCAGTGATCTTCGCCAGATTCAGGTTCGCTTCCGCAGTTTGCAGATCGGAGCGCGCCTGCCGCAACTGCTGATCAACCTCGGGCGTTTCGATTTCGGCCAGCAACTGACCTTGCTTTACGTGAGAGCCGATGTCTACATACCACTTCTTGAGGTATCCGTTCGTGCGCGAATAAATCGGAGAATCGATATAGGCCTGCACATTGGCCGGAAGGACCACCTCCTCAGCCGGGGCCGAAGGCTTGGGGTGTACTATCGAGACCACCGGCACTGCCATCTGCTCGGTCTCTTGTTCCAGCTTCGCTTCTGCGCGTTTGCGCGGAATAATACCGCCCAGGATTACTGCCACAACTGCGGCCAATGCCAGAACACCGATCCACCAACGGCGCGCCGGCCGGCCTTCATCCCGGCCTTCACCAGACGAGCGGTACTGCGGCTTCCGTGCTTCCGAGATTGGCTGTTCTACTTCGTTTGGCTGCTCAACTCTCATGAACCACTCTGCACCCTTCTTACCATCTCGAATACTCCATGAGACGTAACAAATTAGATGAGACCTAACAAATCGAGAACTTGATCAATGCTTGGTGAAATGCTCCTCCTTTTCAGGCCTTCGGTGCAACATGCTGAAAAATGCCGGAACAAAGAAGAGGGTTGCCACCGTCGCAAATAGCAATCCTCCGATTACGGCTCTGCCCAGCGGTGCATTTTGCTCACCGCCTTCGCCCAAACCCAGTGACATCGGTACCATTCCAATGATCATAGCCAAAGCCGTCATGATCACCGGACGAAAACGCGTAAATCCGGCATTCAGAGCCGAAAGCACCGGATCGTGCCCTTCCGCCATTTGTTCCTTCGCGAAACTAACCACCAGAATACTATTCGCCGTCGCCACGCCCATGCACATGATTGAGCCGGTCAATGCGGGAACACTCAAGGTCGTGTGAGTAACGAACAAAATCCATGCGATTCCCGACAAGGCTGCCGGCAAGGCGGAAATGATGATGAACGGATCCAGCCAGGATTGAAAATTCACCACGATCAGCAGGTAAACCAGTAAAATCGAGAACACCAATCCGCTCAGCAGGCCGATATAGGAAGAGCGCATAGTCTCGATTTGTCCACGCACGATAACTTCCGTCCCGCGTGGCGCACGCCCTTTAGCGTCCACGACAATTTTATTGATCTGTCGCGCCACCGCCCCAAGATCGCGGCCCTGCACTGAGCCATAAATATCAATCACCGGGGCGATGTTGTAGTGCGAAACCGTCGCCATTCCAACTCCGCGGTCAATGGAAGCAATACTGGTCAGGATTTGGGGTGGAGCATTGGTCGTTCCGGTTACTGGAACATTCTGTAGGTCCTGAATCGACTGAATCCGATATTGCGGCGTCTGGGTGGCAACGCTGTACTCCACCCTATTTTTTGGATCAAGCCAGAATTCTGGCGTGGTCTGGAAACTGCCACTCAGTGAAATGAGAAGATTGTTGGCTACGTCGCGTTCTGAGTAACCGACCTGCTGAGCTTTCGTGCGGTCCACGTTTACATGGAAATACGGCTGATCGAACGGTTGCTGGATTCGTAAATCCACCGTCCCCGGAATCTGCCGAACCCGCGCCAGCAGTTGATTGGTAAATTCCCGGTTTGCTCCCAGGTTATTTCCCACGACCTGGATATCAATCGGCGAAGGCAACCCAAAGTTCAGAATCTGGCTGACGATGTCGGCCGGCGGAAACGAAAAAGTTGTGCCCGGGAATTCGCTGACCAGCTTGAGCCGTAGATCATGCACATATTTCGCAGTCGGCGCGTGCTCTTTCTTCAAGCTCACTAATATGTCCGCATCCGCAGGGCCCACCGGCGCTGACGTGCTGTAAGAAAGATTGATGCTGCTATAGGGCAAGCCAATGTTGTCAATAATCGTATCCAGCTGGTCGGGCGGAATCTGCTGGCGTAGCGATTGCTCCACCAGGTCGCATAACCGCGCTGTCTCCTCAATTCGCGTTCCGGTTCGCGCGCGCAAATGTAGCCGGAATTGCCCGCTGTCGACGTTGGGAAAGAAATCTTGTCCCAGCCAGGGAATCAAAATCACCAGGGAGGCCACGCAAAGTCCGACAAACGCCAGGAGAAACGCTCGCCGTCGTTGCAAGCATCGCTGCAAAAGCTCGTGATAGAGATCGCGAAAGCTTTCAAATGCTTCTTCGAATCTTATCTGCCAGCGAACCAGCGGGTTTCTGCTGATAGCGGCCGCGTGCGCTTCCACTTCATGCCCACGCAGGAGGTATTTGGCCATGGTTGGTACCAAAGTTCGTGAGAGCAGGTAGGAAGCCAGCATGGCGAACACGACGGCCTCTGCCAGCGGAACGAAAAGATAACGGGCTACGCCCGTCAGGAAAAACATCGGCACGAACACAATGCAGATGCACAGCGTCGAAACAAACGCCGGCACTGCAATCTGCTGTGCGCCGTCAAGAATAGCGTGTTCCACCTCTTTCCCTTGCGCCAGATTGCGATTGATGTTCTCGATCTCTACCGTGGCGTCATCCACCAGAATTCCGACAGCTAGCGCCAGGCCTCCAAGCGTCATGATGTTAATGGTTTCGCCCAGCGCGCTCAGCACAATGATTGAAGTCAGAATGGAGAGAGGAATCGATACCGCAATGATCACCGTGCTGCGCCAATTGCCCAGAAAGATCAGAATCATCAAACCGGTCAGGCAGGCGGCAATCGTGGCTTCCTTTATCACGCCATCGATTGAAGCCCGCACAAACAGCGATTGATCCGCCAAGGGCTTGATCTGTAGCTCTGGTGGCAGGCTCGCTTCAATCGTGGGCAGCAGTGACTTAATTCCGGAAACAATATCGAGAGTAGAGGCGTCTCCGGTCTTCAGCACGCTCAACAGCGAAGCCCGTTGTCCGTTCACTCGCACGATGTTGGTCTGCGGCGGGAAACCGTCGCGCACCCAGGCTACGTCGCGCAGGTAAATCGTCGTGTTACCGATAGTCTTGATGGGAATTTGATTTAATTCCTGGATAGTTTCGGGCGCGCTGTTGATGTCGACGTTGTACTCAAACTGTCCGATCTTCGACGTGCCCGACGGCAGAATGATGTTTTGCACGCTGATCGCGTTAACCACGTCCAGTGGCGACAGACCTTTCGATTGCAACGCCGTAGTATTGAGGTCAACTTGCACCTGCCGGATTTTGCCGCCATAAGGCCACGGGATGCCGACACCGCGTATGGTAATCAGGCGAGTGCGGATGAAGTTCACTCCAAAATCGAATAGCTGCTGCTCAGAGAGACTTTTGCCGGAAAGAGCTAGCTGCAGAATCGGCACACTCGAAGCGTTGTAGCTGATGACCAACGGTGGCGTTGTGCCCGGTGGCAACTGCCGCAACTGTGTCTGCGAAATCGAGGTCACCTGGGCGATCGCACGTTCAATATTTGCATTCGGCTGAAAAAATATTTTGACCACCGCGATTCCCGGCAGCGACTGCGATTCGATGTGCTGGATATTATCGACAGTGGTGGTTAGAGCGCGCTCGGTCAGGCTCACGATGCGGTCTGACATCTGCTCGGGACTGAAGCCTTGATAGGTCCACAGTACGCTGACTACTGGAATGTCAATGTTAGGGAAAATGTCGGTCGGCGTTCGCAGAATGACGATTGGGCCCAAGATCAGCAGCAGCAGCGCGACGACGACAAAAGTATAGGGACGCCTTAATGCTAGTCGAACAATCCACATAAAAGTCCCGGAGGCTCACAACAACCGAGATCCACTTCTTACGAATCAGTTCGGGTTATGTATCAGAGCGTGAAAAGCGGGTCCATCCGAATCTGAACATCCCGGTCAGGACCCTGAATCCGCCAAAGTGGCTCAACAATATGGTATTTGATTCAGTCACTTAGATCGAGATGCAAAGTTTAAGCCGCAGAGTCCAGCTTCGCCAAAATAGTGCTGTCTGAAATTCTCGTCCTCACAATCTGGGTTATACTGCCTGCAAATCAATATCCCAGGAAATCGAGCTATGTCTGTCAAAATAGCGGAGGAAGTATCCACTCAAATGCCGGCTGATGACTTTCAGGTGCTTGAGCAGAAGGTGTACCGCACCATCGAACTGTACAAGGCCGCGCAGGAGGCGCGTTCGATCGCAGAGCGCGACGTCAAGCGCCTGCGTGAACAATTGGAAGAGCGCGAAGATGAGCTCGAAACCTTGCGCCGCGAAATGGTGCAGTTGCGGCGGGACCGCGAGGAGGTCCGCAGCCGGGTCGAGAAGATGTTAACGCAGATTGACAATCTTACCGAGCAGCAGGCAGCCTCTTAAGCGCTTAGAGTCCGACGTTAATCTGCGACACCCAGATCCTTCGTTTTGGCTCCGGACGCCAGTCGGGATCGCAGACGCAAACCAGGAGAAATCGTGATGGCAGCACCCAGCAAGCAAGCTCAGCCGCCGGACCGGAACAGCAATAGCGTCCGGGTGGAAATTTTCGATCAGGCCTACAATCTTTCCGGTCCCGATCCGCAGTACATCATGAAACTGGCCGAATATGTGGACGCAAAAATGCGCGCCGTCGCTGAGCAGACCCGCACCGTCGATACCGTTCGAGTGGCCGTCCTCGCTGCCTTGAATGTCGCCGACGAATACCACCTTCTGAAGCGTA
>Ga0187782_10003141_pt1 | contig 12292 bp, 10 predicted proteins | sample 0715_SJ02_MP15_2_FD_132454 | JGI IMG/M metagenome (GOLD analysis project Ga0187782, IMG submission 132454) | Tropical peat soil microbial communities from peatlands in Department of Meta, Colombia - 0715_SJ02_MP15_20_MG | ecosystem: Environmental > Terrestrial > Soil > Wetlands > Peat | place...
GCGCGGCCGCAACCCGCCAAACTGCTGTCATCCTCGCAGCCATGAGGCATGGTAACAAGATTCGCCCTTCGGCAATCGTGCCGGGTTATTGCCGGATTCGCGATTTCAGCCGCAGTTTCCGAGCTGTTTACGTTAACTACTGTGCGCGGCGAAGAATTGGCCAATAGCTTCCGACGCGCCGAACGTGTGCGTGGTGGGCCCGATGATCGCCTTGGGCAGGTATTGAGGCCCGCCGGGCCAGGTGTGCCCGCCATCGTCAACCTGGTAGAACACTACGGCCGTGCCGGCTGCGCACGGCGTGGACGCAAACCGGTGCACGACGGAACGTGCGACACGGCATGCTGCCCAGCAGGCGGGAATGTCGGTCGGTACGTACCGTGGAATAGAACGTTCCGATTGGCGGTTGATCACTGCTGATTGGCCTGTGACCCCGATCACTGACATGGCAGGGTTTTCGTGCTAGTCACGGAGGAATACACCGATGACGTCGCGGGAGTCCGTCCGACGAACGAACGTTGCCGGATTATTGAAGGGCACCAGCGTGCTAACACTGCAGAACCGCGTCAGCCTCAACAATCTAATGACAATCCGCTCGCTGCGGGCTGGCACCCTCACGGCGCGCGCCTGGGAGACACTGCGTGCTGCCGTTCAGGGCGTGGCGTTCGTACGCGATGCTGCAGCCAGGCCGGACTTGGCGGCATGGGTTGACCAAGACCTGCCGCGCATGCGTCGCGGCGACGAGCGCTGCTAGCGCCTGCGGTCCAGCTGTCGCGCGCTGACGAACCGGCGCCGAGCTCCGGTCAGCGGGTCGTCGAACTCGATACGCAGCGCCAGCAACTGCAGCGGCGCGGAGAAGTCGTCAGGCGCTACGTCAATCACGTTGGGGTACAACGGATCTCCGTCGATTGCTATCCCGATCGAAGCCATGTGCACCCGCAGCTGGTGGGTGCGTCCGGTGCGCGGTGTCAGCCGATACCGCCCGTCCGCCGATATCGACTCCACAAGCGTCTCGGCGTTGGGCTCGCCCGGTTCTTCGACGGCTTGTAAATGGCCGCGGCGCTTGACAATCCGGCTGCGCACCAGACGCGGGAACACAACGTCCGGGTTGACCCTGGAATCGGAGGCCCTCGCCACATACGTCTTGAGGACCTCACCTCGTGCGAACAGCGTCTGGTAGGCGCCACGAAGTTCGCGGCGGGTGGTGAACAGCAGCACCCCGGCGGTCAGCCGGTCCAGCCGGTGGGCCGGGCTCAGCTCGGGTAATCCCAGTTCCCGGCGCAACCGCACCAGCGCGGTCTGCGCGACGTGGCGCCCGCGCGGCATGGTGGCCAAGAAGTGCGGCTTGTCAACAACCACGATGTCCGCGTCCTGATACAGCACGGGGATGTCGAACGGCACCGGGACCTCGTCGCGCAGGTCGCGGTAAAGGTAGACGGTGGCACCAGCCGGCAGCACGGTGGCGGGATCGAGCACCGCACCGTGCTGATCGACGACTTCACCGGCGATCGCCTTGGCGGCAACGTCAGGCCCGAACCGGGTCAGTAATTCGTCGCCCAGCGCTCCACCGCGCACCCGCAGTCGGGCCGGCCCTAATCCGTCGCGTGGTGGGAGCCGCGCGGGCCTCACGGCCCGCTCAATTTAAAGGCACCGGCTCGAGGATCTCCGCACGGGCCTCGGGAGCGCTGGCCCGCAGCGCATCCGCCGATGCGTCGTCGGGTTGGGCCTGCGACAGCACCTCGGCCTCCACCCGCGCGGTGTAGGTCTCCACCTCACGATCGACGTCGGCGGCGGTCCAGCCCAACACCGGCGCGACGACCTCGGCCACCTCACGCGCGCAGTCGACACCGCGATGTGAGTACTCGATCGAGATCCGCATCCGGCGCGACAGGATGTCCTCCAGATGCAAAGCCCCTTCGGCGACAACGGCATACGCCGCTTCCACCCTGAGGTAGCCCGGTGCCGCAGCGATCGGATTGAGCAGGTCGCGATGGTCGGCAGCCAGCGCCAGCACCTCGCTGATCAGGGATCCATAGCGGTCCAGCAGATGACGCACCCGGTACGGATGCAGGCCTTCCAGCGCACCGACGTGTTCGGTCTGGTTGATCAGCGCGAAGTAGCCGTCGGCGCCCAGCAGCGGCACCTTCTCGGTGATCGACGGCGCCACTCGGGTCGGAACGTACTGCGCCGCTGCGTCGATCGCGTCGGCTGCCATCACCCGATAGGTGGTGTACTTGCCGCCGGCGATGGCCACCAGACCGGGAGCCGGCACGGCCACCGCATGCTCGCGCGACAGCTTGGAGGTTTCCTCGCTCTCCCCGGCCAGCAGTGGCCGCAATCCGGCGTACACCCCGTCGATATCGGCGGGGGTCAGCGGGGTGGCCAGCACGGTGTTGACCGTGCCGAGGATGTAGTCGATGTCGGCTTTGGTGGCCGCCGGATGCGCCAGGTCCAATCCCCAGTCGGTATCGGTGGTGCCGATGATCCAATGGTTGCCCCACGGGATGACGAACATCACCGACTTTTCGGTGCGCAGGATGATCGCGACGTCGCTGACGATCCGGTCCCGCGGCACCACGATGTGCACACCTTTGGATGCACGCACCTGAAACCGTCCGCGCTGCTTGGACAATGCCTGAATCTCGTCGGTCCACACCCCGGTCGCGTTGACGACGACGTGACCGCGGACTTCGGTGACGGCGCCGTCCTCGGAGTCGCGCACCCGCACGCCGGTCACCCGGTCGCCCTCGCGCAGCAACGAAACTACCTGAGTGGACGACCGCACTACTGCGCCGTAATGCGCGGCCGTACGCACAACGGTCATGGTGTGCCGGGCGTCGTCGACGACGGTGTCGTAGTAGCGGATACCGCCGATCAGCGCGCTGCGCTTCAGACCCGGGCACAGCCTCAGCGCACCGGCACGGGTCAAATGCTTTTGTCCCGGAACGGATTTCGCGCCCCCAAGTTCGTCGTAAAGCAAGATGCCGGCAGCGACGTACGGCCGTTCCCACCACCGCTTGGTCAGCGGGTACAAGAACGGCAACGGCTTGACGAGATGCGGCGCCAAGGTGGTCAACGACAGCTCGCGCTCGAAGAGCGCCTCACGCACCAGTCCGAACTCCAGTTGCTCCAAGTAGCGCAGCCCGCCGTGGAACATCTTCGAGGATCGGCTTGACGTGCCGGAGGCGAAGTCACGCGCTTCGACCATCGCCACTTTCAGCCCGCGGGTGGCGGCATCCAGCGCGGATCCCGAGCCCACCACACCGCCACCGATGACGACGACGTCGAATTGTTCGCTGCCGAGTCGCTTCCAGGCCGAGGCGCGCTGCTCGGGTCCTAAGCGCTTCCAGGCCGAGGCGCGCTGCTCGGGTCCTAAGAAGGAACCCGGCCGGGTCTGCTGGCTCCCCGGTACCCGAATCGGGTCGCTCACGGCACACGTCTCCTGTCGGTTACTCGTCAGTAGGGCACTGGCTCCCTAGGCTACCTGGCCTGGTCAGTCCAGGTCGTCGTGCGCCATCAGCCGCCGTGCTGCCTCGGTGATCGAGCCCGACAGCGACGGGTAGACGCTCAGGGTCTGCGCCAACTGGTTGACGGTCAGCCGGTTCTGCACGGCCATCGCGATCGGCAGGATCAACTCGGATGCGATCGGCGCCACGACCACACCGCCGATCACCACACCGGTGGCCCGACGGCAGAAAATCTTGACGAAGCCGTGGCGCAAGCCAGACATCTTGGCCCGCGCGTTGGTCCGCAACGGCAACATGATGGTTCGCGCCAATACCGAGCCGTCGTCGATGGCGGATTGCGGAACACCGACGGCCGCGATCTCGGGCCGGGTGAACACCGCGGCGGCCACCGTGCGCAGCCGGATGGGGCTGACGGCCTCCCCCAACGCGTGCCACATGGCGATGCGACCCTGCATCGCGGCCACCGATGCCAACGGCAGCAGCCCGGTGCAGTCGCCGGCGGCGTAGATGTTCGGCACCGACGTCCGTGATACCCGGTCGACGGTCAGGTAATTGCCGCGTCCCAGTTCGATGCCGACCCGTTCCAGGCCCAGGCCGCTGGTGTTCGGCACCGACCCGATCGTCATCAGCGCGTGACTGCCCTGCACGGTGCGCCCGTCGGTCATTTTCACCACCACACCGGACTCGGTGGGGGTCACCGAGTCGGCGCGTGCGTTCTTGACCAGTTGAACGCCGCGTTCGGCGAAGATCCGTTCGAGCACCAGGGCCGCGTCGGCGTCTTCGTAGGGCAGCACCCGGTCGCGGCTGGCCACCACCGTGACATCAACGCCCAATTCGGTGTAGGCGTGCACGAATTCGGCGCCGGTGACACCGGAACCCACCACGATCAGGTGGTCGGGCAGTGTGTCCAGGTCGTAGAGCTGACGCCAGGTCAGGATGCGCTCGCCGTCAGGTTGTGCCGACGGCAACACCCGCGGGCTGGCGCCGGTGGCGATCAGGACGACGTCGGCGTCGTAGGTGCTGGTGGTGCCGTCGGCGGCGGTCGCCTTGATGCGGTGGGCGGCCAGACCGGGGCTGGGGTCGATCAGCTCACCTCTGCCGGCCACCACCTCCGCACCCGCATTGACCAGTTCGGAATTGATGTCGGCGGACTGCGCCGCGGCCAACGTCTTGACGCGCTGGTGGATTTCGGGCAACGAGATCTTGGCGTCGTCGATGTCGATGTCGAAGCCCAGCTGAGGTGCGCGGCGCAGTTCGGTGCGCACGCCGGTGGAGGCGATGAACGTCTTCGAAGGCACGCAGTCGTAGAGCACGGCCGCGCCGCCGATGCCGTCCGAGTCGATGACGGTGACCTCGGCGCCGCGTGCGACCGCGACGAGCGCCGCCTCATAACCGGCTGGTCCTCCGCCAAGGATCACGATGCGGGTCGCCACGCGTCTAACGTAACGAACCTGTCGGATCACCGCCGCTCCTGCGGCGGCCGATTAAGCTTTCTCCGTGCCGCTCTACGCTGCCTACGGGTCGAATATGCATCCCGAGCAGATGCTGCAGCGCGCACCCCACTCGCCGATGGCCGGAACTGGCTGGTTACACGGCTGGCGGCTGACGTTCGGTGGCGAGGACATCGGCTGGGAAGGCGCACTGGCCACCGTCGTCGAGGATCCAGCCTCGAAGGTGTTCGTCGTGCTCTACGACATGACGCCCGCGGACGAGAACAACCTCGATCGCTGGGAGGGGTCCGAGCTCGGCATCCACAAGAAGATTCGGTGCCGGGTGGAACGCTTGTCGTCCGACACCACCACCGATCCGGTTTTGGCGTGGCTGTATGTAGTGGACGCCTGGGAGGGTGGTCTGCCGTCGGCACGCTACATCGGCGTGATGGCCGATGCCGCGGAAATCGCCGGCGCGCCAGACGAATACGTGCACAACCTGCGCACGCGCCCGGCCCGCAACATCGGTCCGGGAACCTAAATCGCGGCGGCGGACTGCTCGACGATGTTCGCCATCAGCCGCACCCCGATCGCCAGCGCGCGCTCGTCGAGGTCGAACGTCGGCTGATGCAGATCCAGCTGCGGACCGTGGCCCGACCAGACGCCCAGACGCGCCATCGCGCCAGGCACTTCCTCCAAATACCAGGAGAAGTCCTCGCCGCCGCCGGACTGCCTGGTGTCGGTCAGCACGTCCGGGCCGACAGCATCGATGGCGTGGGCGATGATCCGGGTCGAGACTTCCTCGTTGACCACCGGCGGGACGCCGCGGCTGTACTGCAAGGTGTGCTCGATGCCGAGCGGCGACAGCAGAGCGGTCACCGACCGACGCACGACGTCTTCGAGATCCAGCCAGGTTTCCCGGCTGGCCGTGCGGATGGTGCCCGCCAGCACGCCGGTCTGCGGGATCGCGTTGGCGACCACTCCTGCATTGACCGCCCCCCACACCATCACGGTGCTGTTGCGCGGGTCGATGCGGCGTGACAGCACACCGGGCAGCCCGGTGATCAGCGTGCCCAGCCCGTAGACCAGGTCGGCGGTCAAGTGTGGGCGCGAGGTGTGCCCGCCCGGCGAATACAGGGTGATCTCGATCATGTCGGCCGCCGACGTGATCGGTCCCGTCTTCACCGCGATCTTGCCGACCGCCAGCCGCGGATCGCAGTGCAAGGCGAAGATCCGGCTCACTCCGGACAGCGCGCCGGCAGCGATCGCATCGATCGCGCCGCCGGGCATCAGCTCTTCGGCGGGTTGGAATATCAGCCGCAGCGCAATCGGCAATTCCGGCACCCCCGCCAACGCCAACGCGGTACCCAGCAGGATCGCGATGTGCGCGTCGTGGCCGCAGGCGTGCGCCGCGTTGGGCATCGTCGATTCATACGGGGCCGCGGTGCGCTCGGCCATTGGTAACGCGTCCATGTCGGCCCGCAGCGCGATCCGGGGCTCGCGGTCGGGACCGAAATCGCAGGTCAGCCCGGTCCCGCCGGGGAGCACCTTCGGGTTGAGCCCGGCGTCAGCCAACCGTTCGGCGACAAACTGTGTGGTGGCGTACTCCTGGCGGCCCAACTCCGGGTAGCGGTGGATGTGTCGCCGCCAGGCGACCAAGTCGTCGAAGTGGGCTGCCAGCCATGATTCAGCGACGTCTGCGAGGCTCATAATGCCGCCCGCTGGTCAAGAGCCGCCAGCACCCGATCGCGTTCATCCGGCGACTCGGCAAGATGAACTACTGTGCGCGCCAACATGATTGCCCCGTCGATGACGGCTTTGTCGGCGCTCGGACCGATCGCAGCCGCGGCGAAGTCGGGCTGATGCAACGACGCGCCGCCGGCATCGACGGCGATCATCGGATGGATCCCCGGCAGAAGTTGCGTGACGTTCCCCATGTCGGTGCTGCCCAAGGGGTGCGCCGCCTCGAGTCCCTCGTCGACGGGCACGCGCCCGAGCCGCGTCATCTCGGCGCGGACGGTACCGGCCAGCCACCGGTCGGGCTTGAGCGCGTCGTACATCGGCTCGGTGGGCTCGATGATGTAGTCACAGCCAGTGGCCACCGCGCCGGCTAAGAAGCAGTTGCCCACCTTGGCTTCCAGCTCGGCAAGCGACGACGCCTCGGTGGCACGCATGGTGTACTGCAATTCGGTCCGGCTCGGGATCACATTGGCGGCCGCTCCACCCTCGGAGACGATGCCGTGCACCTGCTGCCCGGCCGACATCTGTTGACGCAGCAGCCCGATGGCCACCTGGGCAACGGTGGCCGCGTCGGCGGCGTTGACACCCAGGTGCGGTGCGGCCGACGCATGCGCTTCCCGCCCGCGGTACTCCACACGGACCGCGGACAACGTAAGCGACCGGGCGGCCGCGATATCCACCGGCCCGGGATGCACCATCACCGCCACTGCCAAGTCGTCGAAGACTCCGGCGTTGAGCAGCAACACTTTTCCCCCGCCGAACTCCTCGGCCGGTGTGCCCAGCAGCGCAACCGTCAGGCCCAGTTGGTCGGCGACATCGGCCAGCGCCAGCGCGGCGCCCACGGCAGAAGCGGCGATGATGTTGTGTCCGCAGGCATGACCGATTCCGGGCAGCGCGTCATATTCGGCGCACACGCCCACGACCAACGGGCCGCTGCCGAAGTCAGCGCGGAAAGCGGTGTCCAATCCACCGGCTGCGGCAGTGATCTCGAAACCTCGCTCGGCCACCAGCGCTTGCGCCTTCGCGCAGCTGCGGTACTCGGCGAACGCCAACTCCGGTTCGGCGTGGATCGCGTGGGACAGCTCGACCAGGTCCGTGCCACGGCGCCGCACCGCGTCCTCGACGCGATCCAACACCGAGATTGAGGCCATTGTCGCAGTATCTCACCGACGATGATTACCGACGACAACGACTAAGCTCGCCGACTGTGAGTGACGGTGCGGCCGACCCCGACGTGCTCGCCCGGGGGGCCGCGCAATTCATCGCCGAGCGCACCGGGATCGCCGAACATGATGTCGCGATCGTTCTGGGGTCGGGTTGGGCGCCGGCCGTTACCGCGCTGGGCTCGGCGACCGCGGTGCTGCCGATGGCCGAGCTGCCCGGCTTCACCCCTCCAACTGCGGTCGGACACACCGGTCAGGTGTTCTCAGTAGGTATCGGTGCACACCGCGTGCTGGTGCTGGCCGGTCGTGTCCATGCGTATGAAGGCCACGACCTGCTGCACGTCGTGCATCCGGTGCGGGCGGCGTGCGCCGCCGGCGCAAGCATCGTCGTACTCACCAACGCGGCCGGCGCAGTGCGCCAAGACTTCGAGGTAGGCCAGCCGGTGTTGATCAGCGACCACCTGAACCTGACCGCACGGTCTCCCCTGCTCGGGGCCCGGTTCGTCGACATGGTCGACGCCTACGCGCCGCGCCTGCGGGTGCTGGCCCGTCAGGTCGACCCGGCGCTGGCCGAAGGCGTGTACGCCGCGCTGCCCGGACCGCACTACGAGACGCCCGCCGAGATCCGGATGTTGCGGACCCTGGGCGCCGATCTGGTGGGCATGTCCACCGTGCACGAGACGATCGCAGCGCGGGCGGCGGGCGCCGAGGTGCTGGGAGTGTCACTGGTGACGAACCTGGCGGCCGGGATCACCGGTGAGCCGCTGAGCCACGCAGAGGTGCTCGCCGCCGGCGCGACCTCGGCGACCCGGATGGGCGCCCTGCTGGCCGACGTGGTCGCGCGGCTGTAGCGGGCTGGCATGACGCCGGACGAATGGATCGCCCACGACCCCGACCCGGTGACGGCTGCCGAGCTCGCCCAGTGCGATCACACCGAGCTCGCTGCGCGGTTCGCCCGGCCGCTGGCATTCGGCACCGCAGGACTGCGCGGCCCAGTCCGTGGCGGCCCGGACGCGATGAACCTCGCCGTGGTGTTGCGCGCCACCTGGGCGGTGGCAAAGGTGCTCACCGAACGCGACCTCGCTCGTTCGACGGTGATCGTCGGGCGCGACGCTCGGCACGGCTCGACCGCATTCGCGATAGCTGCAGCCGAAGTTCTTGCCGCTGCAGGCTTTTCGGTAATGCTGTTTCCGGATCCGGTACCCACACCGGTGCTGGCGTTTGCCGTGCGGAACACCGGCGCGGCGGCAGGCATCCAGATCACCGCCTCGCACAATCCGCCGGCCGATAACGGCTACAAGGTGTATCTCGATGGGGGAATCCAGATCATCTCGCCCACCGACCACGAGATTGAAACCGCGATGGCCGCAGCCCCTTTCGCTGACGAGATCGCCAGGGCGCACGTCGAACCGGCCGACGCACTGCTGGTCGAGCATTACATCGAGCGGGCCGTGCGGGTGCGGGGCTCGTCGGGGCTGGTCCGGGTGGCACTGACGCCCCTGCACGGGGTGGGCGGCGAATTGGCCGTCGAGACGCTGCGACGAGCCGGCTTCGTCGATGTGCATACCGTGGCCAGCCAGTTTCGGCCCGATCCTGACTTCCCGACCGTCCGGTTCCCCAATCCCGAAGAGCCGGGTGCCACGGACGCGCTGTTGACGCTGGCAGCAGATGTCGACGCCGAGATCGCGATCGCGCTCGATCCTGACGCCGATCGCTGCGCAGTCGGGATACCCACACCGGCGGGTTGGCGAATGCTTTCCGGCGACGAGACGGGTTGGCTGCTTGGCGATTTCATCTTGTCGCGGACCCAACCGGGCGAGCTCGCCACCAGTGTGGTGGCCAGCACCGTGGTGTCGTCGCGGATGCTTTCGGCGATCGCCGCGCACTGGGGCGCCCGCCATGTGGAGACCCTGACCGGGTTCAAATGGCTGGCCCGCGCCGATAGCGATTTGCCCGGCAGCACGTTGATCTATGCCTACGAGGAAGCGATCGGGTACTGCGTCGACCCGTCAGCGGTCCGGGATAAGGACGGCATCAGCGCCGCGGTGCTCGCCTGCGATCTGGTCGCGACACTGAGACAGCAAGGGCGCTCGGTCCTCGATGCGCTCGACGACCTAGCCCGCCGCTTCGGGGTGCACGTCGGCGCCGCGTTGTCGCGGGCGGTGACCGACACGGGCGAGGCAACCTCGTTGATGCGTCGGCTGCGCACTTCGCCGCCCAATCGCTTGGCCGGATTCGCTTCGACCACAACGGATCTGCTGCAGCGCCCCGGTGTGGATCGCAGCGATGCGCTGATCTTCACGGGCGGTGACGACGATACGTCGATCCGGGTCGTGGTCCGACCATCGGGTACCGAGCCGAAGGTCAAGTGCTACATCGAAGTTCGGGCCGCGGTGGCCGAGGATCTGGCCGGTGTTCGCCGGCACGCGACCGCGCTCTGCGACGAGCTGGCGTCGTCTGTGCAGCACTGGTAACTCAGCGCGGCCCGAATTGGCGATCGCCGGCGTCGCCGAGGCCCGGGAGGATGTAGGCCACGTCGTTGAGGCGGTCATCGATGGCCGCGGTAAACAACCGCACGTTGGGCGCTGCTTTCTCCAGCGCCGCGATGCCTTCCGGCGCCACCACCACACACAGCGCGGTGATGTCGTCGGCGCCGCGCCGCTGCAGCAACCCGATGGTGTGGGTCATCGACCCGCCGGTGGCCAACATCGGGTCCAGGACCATTACCGGTTGGCTGCGCAGATCGTCGGGCAGTGACTCCAGATACGGCACGGGCAACGCCGTTTCCTCGTCGCGGGCGACACCGACGAAGCCCACCCGCGCCTCCGGTAGCAGCGCATGCGCCTGATCGACCATGCCCAGCCCGGCCCGCAACACCGGCACCAGCAGCGGTGGATTGGCCAGCCGTGTTCCAACCGTCTCGGCCAATGGTGTGCGCACAGTGACCGTCTCGCGGGGCGCGTCACGAGTGGCCTCGTACACCAGCATCAGGGTCAGGTCACGCAACGCCGCACGAAACCCCGCACTATTGGTGTGCTCGTCGCGCAGTGTGGTCAGCCGGGCCGCGGCCAGCGGGTGGTCAACGACACGGACGTCCACAGGACTCGACCGTAGCCCGCCGGCCGTGGGTTAGGCGCCGAAGAAGTTGAAGATGTCGAACCCGTAACCGACCAGGTCGATCAGCGGCTGCCCGGAGATCAGCGGATCGCCACTGAAGATGGTGTCCGCAAGGTCACTCTGGCCAACCAGGTTCCCTAGATCGTCCAACCCGGTGATCAGGGAACTGTTCAGTTCATTGGTCAAGTTGTAGCCGGAGAGCTCGTCCAATGTGTCGACGACCGATGTCGGAATCGCTGACTGCCCGGCATCCGCCAGCAGGGCGTCGATGGGCCCGACGACCTCCTGCACCGAGGCGTATTCCGTGCCAGCCAGCATCTCCAGCGGATCCATCGTCGGAATGAACCCAGCGACTCCGGATTCCATAAGTTGACCCGTCGCGTCGACCTGCCAGGGGCCGACATCACCGATCCCGCTTCCATCGACTGGAGTGCCGTCACTCGGGTCGATCCCATACGCCGGATCGCCGGGGTTGCCGTAGGCCCAGTCGTCGTAGAGGCTCGCATACGGGTCGAAGAGATCGTAGAAGAACTGCCCGGCCGGCCCACCGTCGTACATGAACGCCAGCACCGGCAGCGGCGCGGGAATATCGTAGAAGGTGGTGTTCCCGATGGTGCCGAGATCGATCATGTTGCTGGTGTCCAAGTTCACCCCGGGAGTCGGATCCGGATAGTAGGGGTGCACCGTCTCGATCCCAATGAGGGCGTTGATGTCGGCGAAGATGTTGCTGGGGTCCTCGGGAAAGTCGGCCCAGCCGTCGTACTCGCCGGTGTAGATGTCGGTGGTGAAGGGGTCGGTCGGGGTGGTTGCCAGGCTAAGCGGGATGTCGAGGAACGGAACGTGTTGAGGCTCAGGGCTCAAGCTGAACGCGCCGACGCCGTCGGGAAACTGGAAACGGTCCAGGATGCCGCCAATCGGGCTGTTGGGGTCACCTAGCAGCGTGAAGCTCAGGTCGCTCAGATTAGCTCCGTGCGGGGTGTTGCTGATCAGGTCGTTCATCTCAACGGTGGCAATGGTCGCACTCTGCGAGTAGCCCAGCACCGAGACGTTATCTCCGTTCATCAAATCCTGGACGATCGCAGTATTCAGGTCACTGACGCCGACGTTCACCGAGTCGCCGAACCCCAAATCAGGCTCACCGGCATTGCAGGTGATCGGACAGAACTGCTCCGGTGTGGGCAGTGCGTCGAACTGGTAGCCGCTGTCTTGGCTGAGGTACAGCGATTCGACTTCGCTGAGGTAACCGCTGTCGGGGGTGGGGTCTCCGGTGCCGCCCATGATCAAGCCCACGTCGCTAGCCAGCAACCTGGCCTCCGCGATGATCGCTTTCAGCTCAGCCGGGAAGGCCCACAGTCCTATCGACATCGCGCCGGTGACC
>Ga0187782_10003142_pt1 | contig 12292 bp, 9 predicted proteins | sample 0715_SJ02_MP15_2_FD_132454 | JGI IMG/M metagenome (GOLD analysis project Ga0187782, IMG submission 132454) | Tropical peat soil microbial communities from peatlands in Department of Meta, Colombia - 0715_SJ02_MP15_20_MG | ecosystem: Environmental > Terrestrial > Soil > Wetlands > Peat | place...
TAAACACTTTGTCATAGAAAGATTCATCGGGGAGGCTATCCGCATAATTCATCGCGGCGGCCATGCCGCGAGCTGCGGCAAGCCGCACCTTGCTGTCGGCGTCTTGGACAACCGTCGTGAATCCAACGTACGCATCTGAAATATTGTTGGCCTGAGCGCTGCGAAGCTTGCTGTCGTCCCGCTTCGTTGCTTTTTCAGAACTGATTTCATAGGACCAAACTTGCAGAGAGACCGCAGGGCGCGGCCTGTCCAGATAGCCGATTGTGCGGCTTAGACTTGCCGTATCGTCTGGCTGCCCCTGCGCCGGTGGCAGAATCAACAGCAGGTCATCGTTGCCAAAATCAGATAGAGCCTCTACTAAAGGTGTGCTGCCGCCGCCCGGTGCCATGGCGTTCAACACCGCTGCCATGTTGGACGCCTGGCGCAAGTGATAGAGCCGAACGACCGTGCCCGTGTGGAAGGGTTCGGTCGACTTGGGTGGCTGAGTCTGAGATTCAGACGACCCTTTGCCCGATCCACTTTCGCCGCCCTGCGCTCCGGTGGAACCAGTAGCTGTCCCTGTGCCGCCGGCCGATCCGCCACCAGGCTCGCCGGAGGTTGAGCTGTTGCTAGCCTCTCCTGAGCTTCCGCCGGAACCCTGGCCAGCACTTGCCGAACTCGCGCCACTTTGCGCGTTCGAACTGCTGGAACCCGAGGTGGTTTGGGTGCTGGTTGTGGTCTTTACTTGAATCGACGGTGATGTGGTCTTTGAAGACGAACCTGAGCTGGACGGCTGGGGGGTCGTGATTGTGGTGGTCGAATTGGTTTGGGTGACCGGCGCCTGCGAGGGGCTCCCGGAGTTCTGCTTCGCGCCCGATGCCGCGTTCGTTTGGAGCGTTTGTTGCCAGGCTTTTTCGGCCCGGGCCCGTTCGTGGAGGGCTTCACGTTCGATTGCGTCCGAGGCGAGCATGATCCCCTTTTGTGGTCCAGGCTGCAGACCGGCCACATCAAGCCCGCTCGGACGAATCGCAATCGCTCGCTGCTGGGCAAGCACCTGCAGCTCTCGGTCGGGAAATTGACCTTGAAGGGCTATCGCAACGTCGCGCGGCTCGAGAGAGGCGAGGGCCACGGTGTGCCTTGCATCCCATCGTTCAAGTTCTGTTTCGACGCTCGGGAAGGTGCCCGCAGTCAGGCTCGTCACGTGGTTCAGGAGGGAGTCCACCTGATTCGGATTCATAGCCTCTTCGTGCGCCAAAGCGGACTGCGCGTCAAGGGCGAGGAGATCTTGCTTGACTTTTGCGGCTTGCGTTACCAGATCACCAGCCGCTTTGGTCGCACTCTGCAGATCTGCGCTTGCCGGATGGAGAACCAAGTAATGCTGACCGACAACATCGTCGGGGCTCAGTTCGAACCCCGGAGCTGGATGCGGCAACGCGTCGACCAAAGCGGGCAAATCTAGGTTGGTTATGTGTACTAGGAAGCGGCCGTCCAGCCCAACATTAACGAATTCGGACCGGTCGAATTTTCTGATTAGGTTCTGCAAATCTGATTGGTCCTGCGGGATGACGGCAGGAGCCTTAGGCGGTTTGGCAGCCACGACAGGAGTGAACGCACTTAAGGCACCTGACTTTGGATTGGCAGTATCGCGCAAGTAGATACACAAGAACTGCTTTGCCGAAGAACTCTTCTTGGTTTGCGATGCATCGGTGGAGTCGCCCGACGATTGGTCGGCATTCTGCGTTGTTGCGGAAGCGGACGATGGACCGGCCAAAACCGTGAATCTGTCGAATGCGCCGTCCAACGCCGCTGCCAAGCCATCCGCGTCATTTCCCTGCAACACGCCAAGGCGAACAGTGTAGGTGTTGGTATCGCACGGCGCCTTGGAGCCTCCCGGGTTAGAGCCGCCCGCTGCCTTTACTGTGAGGATCAGAGTTTGCGAAGCCGTGTGCTCGCCATTGTTAGTCTTATTGGTAGCTACAAACTTGATCTTGTACGATCCTGCTGGCGTCTTTGCCGAGATACTCAGTTTGGGTGCATCGAACGTCACGCCGTTCGGCAGGGCCGTCTTGTCGTCCAAAGCAACCGTCGGTGCTGGATTTCCATTTGGTTTAATCGTTATCGCGTCCGCTTTCCCGGCAGTCGACGTATGCTGGATGGTGTCTGTGGTGAACGAAGCATCGGTGAGCGGCAGGTTTTCAGAGATGCTGCTCTTTTCATCGGGACCATGCGCGAAGGCGAGTGATGGCGTGAGAAAAAGCAGGGAAACAGCGATCAATAGCATCAGGTAAGAGCCACCTAATCTCGGGCGGAATCTGCTCGAGACCCCAGCTGCCATTTGGACGGTATTTCGATTGGGATTCTCGATGGTAGCGACACCGCTCCAAACAAACCCGAATGGCCGCTGGGAAGGCACGTGGGTTCTCCTGGCTCCGCAAATTGAGGGTGCTTGTGTACCCTAGAGTACCCACCAATGTCAATAAGTTTGCTGCTTATGATCAGAAGTGTAACTCGGGCGAAGCGGCAACGGAATCCACTCCACAGCGCTAAACTCATTAGCTACGCCGTCCACGCGGCGGATTGTCAGTCGCGGATGATTTCGGCGTTGGTGCTGGGGGCGAGGAGGCGGACGAGGCGGCCGCCATCGAGGTAGAGGTCGATTTCGAGGTCTTCGGTTTTCGCAGTCAATTCTTCGAGCTTTTTTCCGTTCACGTCCTGATTGCCGGCTGATTCCACGGTGATCGTGCCGGGGGCCAAAGACTGCGGCACGAGAACCGAAAACGACTGCGCGCCTTTTTTCTGGCGATCATAGAGGCGTGCCAGCACGGCGTACTGGTGATACAGATTGTTGTCGAGGACGACGATCGGCGACGTGTTGTACGTGAACTGCTGCGTGTAAGGATGGGCGCCCTCGAGATGGAGTTCGATCGTCGCAGTCAGATTGGTGAATTCCACGGCGGCGGACGCCTTTTTCTTACCCTGCGTGGACCACTCATAGCGCACCGGAGCGCCGTCGGCGTGCATTTCCAGCGTTCCCGAGACTCGCTGCACGCCGTCTGCTGATTGAACCTCGGAGCTTCCGTGCGCGATCCAATTGCCGCCAACCGAATTGATTTCGAATTCCTCTTTTCCCATCTGCTGGCCGCTGACGAGGATTCGAAAGTTTCCGCGGTCTTCGACAAACACCGACGACGGATTCGGGCCGGGCGCGCCTAGCCGAGATTCGGCTCGCGAATGCGGTGTTCGCGCTAGGATGCCTGCAGCGCCGAAGATCGCCAGGCACGCGGAAGTCACAACGGCTGCACGACGGCCCCGCGCAGCGGCCATCACGCGGTTACCTTGGGGAAAATGCCCAGCGCGAGAATCTGCTCGACCACGCGCCACGGATCTGCGTCGCTCTGGACGCGATAATCCGCGACTTCGTAGGTGGGCAGACGCTCCTCGTAGAGGCGGCGGAAGCTGGCCTCGTCGCGGAAGAGCGGCCGGTCCGTGATCTGGGCGCAGCGCCGCAAGAGCTCTTCGATGGGACAGTGGAGCCAGATCAGGATGGCTCCGTGCTCGCGAAGAAGCGCGAGATTTTGCGCTTGAGTAATGGTCCCCCCGCCGAGGGAAACGACGCGCGGCTTTGATGTCTCTTCGGATTCGGCGACGATGCGCGCAAGCTGTTCGCCTTCGATGCGGCGGAATTCAGGCTCGCCAGCGCGGGCGAAGATTTCGGGAATCGTCGAGCCGGAGATTTCCGTGATGCGCCGGTCGAGATCAGTATGCGTCCAGCCGAGCTGCCCGGCAAGAAGACGCCCGGCCGTGGATTTGCCGCTGCCCATGAATCCGGTGAGGCAGACGAGCCTGCGAATGCGAGTCTCCGCGTTCATGAAGTGGTTCGAAGCTGGGAACTTTCTTTGCTGAACGGCGCAATCAATCCCGCTTCAGGATGTTGATTGTACCATCGAAGGAGCTGAGCTCGACTTTGGCGCGGCCGGTGTTCATCGTGCCGAACAGCGCGTTGCCGAATCGCGGCAGGAAGTGACGGTGCGAAGACGGCGTGAGTTTCGCTTCGTTGTTGACCTTGCCTTTCAGTGACGTGGCGCTCAGATCGAACGAGTCGCCCGGCGCAAAGCGAACCTCGATCACGCCGCTGTAATTCTTGAGCTGATAGATGCCGTTGGGCAGAAACTCGCCCTTGAACAGGATATTTCCTTCCGAGGTCTGCGCACGAACGTGGAAACTTCGGAGGTCGATGAACTGGAAATTTCCGCTGATAGACGAAGCTTCGATGCGCCCCGCGCAACGGAGGCACTTGAACGCGCCATCCACGGTCTTGACGGTCAGGTAGCCAGCGGCATCTTCCAAGGCCACGTCGGCGGCGATCGTCTCGACGTTCATGTCGCCGAGCACATTCGACACGTCGACACCGCCCGAATCATCGTGGATTTGGAGCTCGGTGTCCTCTGGGACGCTGATTTCGAAATCGGCGCGAAGATCGTTTGGCGAGGCATTGTCGGGAATCTGGCGCGTCATGATCTCGACGCGGTTTCCGTTCTGTTCGGTGTCGACCTCCACGCGGTCGGTAGCGCGCTTGGCAACGACCATCACTTCGGATTTCGTCCAGGCACGGACGATCACCGTGCCGGTCGGATTATGGACCGTTACGACAGGATGGGCTTCGACCTTGAAATGCTGCTCCAACCGGTCCGCCAGAGCGGGCGCGGCGGTCATCAACAGAAGGCCCGGTACGAGCACACCTACAGATTTCCGTTGAAGCTGGCTCCGAAGAGGGGCTTGGGTGCTCATCGGGAGTCTCCGCGTTCAGTTATCTGCGCGAGAAGGTCCGCCTTCTGCTGATAGGCGTCGTACAGATAATCGCGCGCGATTTCGCTTTCGGGATCTTCCTGCACGCTTTTTTCACACAAAGCTATGTAGTTGTCAACAATCGCCAGATTCTTCTGCAGGGAAGAGGTGACTGCGGGATCGGCATTCATCATCGCCGACACCGCGCTTTGCTCGGCGGCGTTAAGCTGAGCTGTGAGGGGCTGCGTGGGAACCTCCGCGCCATTGAATCGACGGTAGCCAGGCCCGGCGAGCGCGATACTCACTGCAATGAGTGCCACCAGATACGCGCCAGCCAGCGTCGGTCGGGGCACAGCCGAAAGGACACCGCCAAACCAATTGCTGAGCGTCGCCGCCCAACCGGAGCGCTCGCTGCGAATCAGGTTTTCACGTTCTAGCTGTGACCGCAGAGAGAGCCAGACGCGTTCCGGCGGATCAACGTCAGCGAGTTCCGCCGACCGGGAAGCCTCGCGGATAGAGTCCAAATCCTCGACCAGCTCGCGGCAATTCGAGCAGCCGCGCAAGTGCGCGTGAGCGTCGGCGGGCCGCTCGCCCTCCATCCACTGCTCGAGTTGATTCCAGAATTCGTTGCAATTCATCCTAGCCATGATACTCAACCCTCGCTGGCGGAGGCGCTTCCCGCAGCCCGGCGCTCCTCGCGAGCTTTGTCACGGAGTGCTTCGTGCAACAGCTCGCGGAGGCGCATACGTGCCTTGTGCAGTTGCGATTTCGAATTGCCGATCGAACAGCCCATAATGTCCGCTATTTCGTTGTGCTCGTACCCCTGCACATCGTGGAGGACGAACACCGCCTTATAGCCGGGCGGCAACTGATCCACCGCGCGCTGGAGATTGACGCGGTCCAGAGAACCGCTCAGCTTCAGATCGGGCGCTCCAAAATCTCGACGGGGGCTGCCGGATTCCTCGTCTGGTTCGGTCACTTGCTCCAGCGACGTCTCCTTGCCCGACTTCTTTCGCAGCTTCATGAGTACGACGTTGACCGCTAGGCGATGAAGCCATGTGGAAAACGCCGACTCACCGCGAAATGTGGAGATCTTTCGGAAGAGCTGGAGGAACGCTTCCTGCGTCAGATCCTCTGCCTCGGCCGTATTCCCCACCATTCGAAGGCACAACGAATAAACCCTGCGGCTGTGCAGTTGATAAAGCCGTTCGAACGCCGCCGCATCGCCTCGCTGGGCAAGCCGGATCGACTCTGATTCCGGCACCTCGCCAAGCTCGGTTCGTCTCGTTCGGGCCACGCTACCCGTCGGGACGCATCCTTCAATGCGATGCGTCAGCCTCTCCTAAAGTTGTACTTATGGTTCCTGCGCCGCAATGATCCGGCCTCAGCGCACGCGTCGGCCAGAAGCTGCGGCGCCATTCATCGCTTCTGACGATACGCTGTCTCGTCTATTTTCGTCGGAACGGCCCCGCAGGTCCAGCACGCGGGTTGGTGAGGGACGGGTAATGACTCGGCTGGAACTACGCTGGGGCGCGAGACAGGCCCGGCTTGACATGCAGACGCCGCGGCTCGACCGGCGCGTCCAGTTCGCTGCTGAGCGCCGGCAATTGCTCGGCTGGCACAAGGCGCAGGAAGGCCTTCAGAACGATCTCCGTCTCGCGCAGACACGTATTGAAATCGTAGTGAAGCCAATCGAGCCTGTCCCAGCAATCGGTGGGCTGGATGGCCAAGCCCCTCGAGATATCCCCCGCGGCATCCCGGAACTCGCGCGAGAGATGCTCAACGGTGTCCGAGAGAATCCGCAACTTGTGGAAGAAGCGGGACCTTTGGCCGAACAGCACGTGGTGCAGAATTCCGTTCCACGATGCCGCGCTTTGCCCCGTGTTGCCGCGGAAGAAGCTCGCATTCAGGGGCTCGACCACAGGAAGCAGGCGAAGGCGGCGTCCATGCATGGAGAGAGCCAAGCACAGAGATGTCAATGATCCGGCGAGCCGCTCTAGCAGTTCGGCCGCGACGGAAACCTGTCCGCGCGCGCACACCAACTCACCGCGACTGCGGAGGGTGAGGGCGTCATCCAGCGCGATGCTCATCATCGCGTACGCACATTCCCACCGCTGCACGAGCACCTCAAAAATCTTCGCTTTCTCGCGAGGCAGGGCGGTAATCCAGTCTTCACAGACCCTGCGATGGGCGCACTGCGATGGGAGTCGCCTAGAAGACATGCCTTGGACCAAAATGCCCACCAAAGTATATCACCGGTTTGGCTTCCGAGCGCTTTCTTGACGCTTCCTGAATCACCCCGTTATACTGCCGCCGGCTCGTCAGCAATGTCCTCCGTTGCTGAAAGGATCGCCTCGTTGGAATTTGAACCGCTCGACCAATTCCTGCAGCGCCGCAAAAAACTAATCGACATTGAAGGGCTCGGTTATGCGCCCTACCCGCACAAGTTCAGCGCCACACATACGGTTCGTCAAATTGTTGATCAGTTTGGAGATAGAACGGCCGAGCAACTTTCGGCTGAGCCCGTTTCAGTTCGAGTACCCGGCCGCATCGTAGCTCTGCGGCCGCACGGCAAAGCGGCGTTCGCGCACTTGGCAGGCGATGGAGCCCGATTGCAGGTCTACGTCAAGCTGGACGTCATCGGTGAAAAGACGTTCGAACTTTTCAAGCTCTTGGATCTCGGAGATATCGTCGGCGTCTCGGGAGAGCTCTTTCGCACTAAGACGAACGAACTGACGGTCCGGGTTGAGCGGCTCGAGCTGCTGACGAAAGCGTTATTGCCGCTGCCGGAAAAATGGCACGGGCTTGTGGACATCGAAATGCGCTTTCGCCGCCGCTATTTGGACTTGCTGGTGAATGAACGCGCCCGCGAGATCTTTGTGCGGCGCGCGCGCATCGTGCAGGAATTGCGGCGGTTCCTTGATGAACGTGGATATCTCGAAGTGGAAACGCCGATGATGCACCCGATTCTGGGGGGCGCGATGGCGCGGCCCTTTGTGACACACCACAACCGGTTCGACATGGATTTGTATCTGCGAATTGCGCCGGAACTCTATCTGAAGAGACTCGTGGTGGGCGGATTCGATCGGGTTTACGAGATCAATCGAAACTTCCGCAATGAGGGCATCGACGCGATCCATCAACCGGAATTCACCATGCTCGAGTTCTATCAAGCATACAGCGACGTTCTTGAGCTGATGGACCTAACTACCGAAATGCTGCGCGACCTCGTCAGCAAAGTCTGCGGCGGCACGCGGATCAAGTACGGTGAAACTGAAATCGATTTCAAGCACTTCGAGCGTCTCTCGATGCGCGAGGCCATCTGCAAATACTGGCCCTCTGCGGCAGGTACGCCGCCTACGCCGGCCGATCTTGCGAAGAAGGGAGGACCCCGGGAGGCCCGCGAGCGCTACAACGTGTTTGCGCGTACGACCGGCGCTGACCCGATCGCCGGCATCGAAATTCATTCCGACGGCGAAGTTACCGGAGAGCTTTTCGAGGCGGTCGCTGAACGACATCTCAATCAGCCCACCTTCATTTACGATTTTCCGATCGAGATTTCGCCGCTGGCGAAACGCCGCGAGGACGATCCCAGCCTAACCGAACGGTTCGAACTGTTCGTTGCCGGAATGGAAATCGCCAACGGTTTTTCGGAATTGAATGATCCTGACGATCAGGAGCGGCGCTTCCGCGCTCAGGTGGAAAAGGGAGGGCACGAGGCGCCGAAGGAAGTCGACATCGATTACATTCGCGCGCTCAGCCACGGCCTGCCGCCAACGGCCGGTGAAGGAATTGGAATCGACCGCCTTGTGATGTTGCTCACGGACTCGCATGCGATCCGCGAAGTGATCCTATTCCCGCTCTTGCGCGCCGAGGCAGCCGAAGAATCCGCCGCGGCTTCCTCGGAAAGCGGTTCATCCGAAAGCGAAAAACGAAAATGAAGTTCGAGTGGCTGGTGGCGCTGCGGTATCTGCGCTCGCCGAACCGGCCCGCAGTGCTGCGGCTGGTCACACTGCTCGCCGTGCTCGGCGTGGCCGCCGGCGTGACGACGCTCGTGATCGCGCTTTCGATGAACACCGGCTTTCGTCAGGCGATTCGAGACCGGCTGTTGAGCGTGACGGCTCACGTCAATCTGAAACCGATCAGCCCCGAGGGAATCCACGACTACCGGGTGTTGACGGCGCGCCTGAGCGGCGTTCCGGGCGTTCGTTCGATCGAGCCGGCGATCTACAACACCGTGCTCCTCTCCTGCGGAGGTCGTGCGCGGGGGATCGTCCTCAAGGGAGTGGATCCTGATGTTGCGTCGCGTGCGGGCGAAGCGCTGCAGCACGTGACTTCGGGAAGCAGCGGGTTCGCTCCCGGCGCCGACGACATTCCGGTGCTTCTTGTGGGCCGAATCCTCGCCGACGAACTGAAGATTTCCGCCGGGGATTACGTCACGCTCACCAGTCCGCAAGGCAACCTGACGCCGTTTGGAATGTTGCCGCGGGCCAAGCGGTTTCGCGTGGGCGGAATTTTCGACTCGGGCTTCTATGACTATGACGCGAACTGGGGTTTTGTCACGCTCTCCTCCGCGCAAACGCTTGCCGGTGTCGGCGACGTCGTAAGCTTGCTGGAGATCCGCGTGACTCGATTGGACGACGCGCGCCCCGTGGCCGATGAACTTGTCAAGCGTGCCGGCTCCGGTTTTGTGGCGACGACGTGGATGGACGAGAATCGCGCGCTATTCCGTGCGCTGAGCCTCGAAAAGCTTGTCACAGCACTCTTCATAGGATTGATCACGTTCGTTGCAGGACTGAACATTCTGGTCGTGCTGACGATGACGGTTGCGGATCGCGCGAGGGACATTGCCGTTCTGATGGCGATGGGTACGCGGCGGCGGCAAATCCGCCAGATATTTGTGCTGCAGGGGATCGCGGTGAGTGTGGTCGGAATCGGCGCGGGACTGATCGCTGGTTACGGCCTATCGTGGATCGCGAACCGGTGGAGGCTGATCCCTCTTAACCCCGAGGTGTACGCCATTCCGTACGTGCCGTTCCATGCAAACGGTTTCGACGCGATCTGGATCGCGGCAGCAGCGCTGGCTATCAGTGTAGCGGCAACAATCCTTCCGGCGCGTTCTGCAGCGCGCATCTTGCCAGTCGAGATTTTGCGCTTCGAATAGCACGGCGCTGATTCGGATTTTCCCCGCTAATTCGGAATTTGAATCACACGCATAGACCATTGAGAATGTTGGGTGTAGCGTTTTTTTCTCGTGGTTTCAACTCGTTTCGAACTGTTGCCGCGTGCTAGAATTAAACGCGAACACGAGCACAGGCACAAATTGGCGACCCGCCGGCCCGACTATGAGGGAAGCGGGAGGGGAAAATTGGGAAAGCTTTTGGATCGAATTGCTGGTTCCGGCGAAAGCGCGATGTTGCAAGAAAAGGACATACAGAGAGCTCAGTTCGGCATCTAAAATGAGATAGAGGCGGGCAGCGATGTTGAGGCGGTCCAATACGGGTGTTGCTATAGAGGATGCCCCTCCGGGTGACGTCCCGGCCTCGCCCGCAATCCTGCGCGTCGAAGCCCTTCGCAAATCGTTCCATTCTGGATCGCAAGAAATCACGCCACTCGACGGGATCGACTTCTCAATCGAGCGCGGCGAGATGGTTTCCGTCATCGGCCCTTCGGGTGCCGGCAAGAGCACGTTTTTGCACTTGCTGGCCGCGCTGGACACTCCAACGAGCGGTGAAGTATACTTCGCCGGAAATTCTCTTCGCAGTTTTCGAGAGGCGGAACTGGCGGAATATCGCAATCGAGCGGTCGGATTCGTGTGGCAACGGCACCATCTTCTGCCGGACTTCACGGCCGCCGAAAACGTGGCCATGCCGCTTCTGGTTCGAGGGCACTCGCTGGATCGCGCGCTTAAGACTGCACAAGAGAGACTGGGCGAGGTGGGGCTTGGCGGGCGCGCTGGGCAGCGTGCCGGAGAGCTTTCGGGCGGAGAACAGCAGCGCGTGGCGATCGCACGCGCCCTGGTGAATCAACCGGAGCTGCTGCTGGCGGACGAACCCACAGGCGATTTGGACGAACGGAACGCGGAGGCGATCTTCGAACTGATCGAGCGGCTTCATCGGTCCTACCACCTGACCTCGATCCTTGCGACACACAACGTATCTCTGGCGCGGCGCACGGACCGCGTCTTTGCCCTGGAGTATGGAAAGCTGGCTCCGGGTGCAGAAGTGCTCGCAGCTGCGGCACCGGCGGCCGCGGGCATTGGGGCCAGAACCCCGGGAGGTGGTGCGTAACCCGTGTTTGAGCGCTACACAGAGAAAGCGCGCCGAGTGATCTTTTTCGCGCGGTATGAGGCGAGCCAGTACGGCAGCCCGTACATCGAGACGGAGCACTTGCTGCTCGGCCTTCTGCGAGAGGATAAGGCGCTCGCGAACCGCTTTCTGCGTACGCACGGCTCGATCGAGTCGATCCGCAAGGAAATCGAGTCGCGCATCACCGTGCGCGAGAGGATTTCGACTTCGGTAGAAGTGCCTCTCAGTCAGGAGTGCAAGCGAATCCTGAATTACGCAGCCGAGGAAGCGGAACGTCTGGGCCATAAACACGTGGGAACGGAACACCTGCTCCTGGGAGTTTTGCGGGAGGAGAAGTCCTTTGGCGCCGAGATCCTGCTGGAACGGGGATTGCGGCTTTCCACAGTGCGCGAGGAAATGGCGCGCAGCGCGGGAGAGAAGGTGCCTGTGAACCGGCCAAAAGAAGCGTCGTTGCTTGCTGAATTCAGCCGCGACCTTACGCAAGCGGCGATGGAGGGGCAGCTCGATCCGCTCGTCGGCAGAGAGCGCGAGCTGGAGCGCGCGATTCAGATTCTGTGCCGCCGCACGAAAAACAATCCCGTGCTGATCGGCGAGCCGGGCGTGGGCAAGACGGCAATCGTTGAAGGCTTGGCGCAGCGCATCGCGGATGGCGACGTGCCGCCGTTCTTGGCGGACAAGCGGATTTTGTCGCTCGACCTTTCCCTGATTGTCGCGGGCACGAAATACCGCGGGCAGTTTGAAGAGCGGCTCAAGACCATCATGAAGGAGCTGATGGAGAGCCAGAACGCCATCGTCTTCATCGACGAGCTGCACACCTTGGTCGGAGCGGGATCGGCCGAAGGGTCGCTCGACGCCGCGAACATTTTGAAGCCGGCGCTGAGCCGCGGCGAAATTCAGTGCATCGGTGCAACGACTCCCGCGGAATACCGCAAATCCGTCGAAAAAGATCGGTCGCTCGAGCGGCGGTTCCAGGCCGTGAAGGTTTCTGCGCCGAACGAGGAAGAGACGATCGGGGTGCTCCAAGGAGTTCGCGACCGCTACGAAAAATTCCACGCGGTCAGCTACACGGAAGAGGCGATTCGTTACGCCGTGTACCTCTCGAACCGCTACATCCCGGATCGCTTCCTTCCCGACAAGGCGATCGATCTTTTGGACGAGGCCGGCGCGCGCGTGAAGCTGCGCCAGGCGATGCTTCCCGACGAAGTGGCCGAGGTGCAGAA
>Ga0187782_10003143_pt1 | contig 12292 bp, 12 predicted proteins | sample 0715_SJ02_MP15_2_FD_132454 | JGI IMG/M metagenome (GOLD analysis project Ga0187782, IMG submission 132454) | Tropical peat soil microbial communities from peatlands in Department of Meta, Colombia - 0715_SJ02_MP15_20_MG | ecosystem: Environmental > Terrestrial > Soil > Wetlands > Peat | place...
CACCACGATAGCCAGTGAAGAGGTGAAGACCACGGTGGGTTCGAGGGCCTTGCCAAATTCCTTGAACCATCCGATGCGGGATGTGGGCGGCGACTTGGCTTCAACCATGAGGTCTGATCAGGCTCCTTCCGCGGGCTTGATAATCTGCGGCTTGGCTTTCAGAGCGTGGCCGATGTCAAGCTGAATTCGTTGGAGTTCTTCCAGGTGGAGGCTAGCAAGCCTGTTCAAGACAGTGGTCCCTTGCCGGGTGAGCCTCACGCGCACGAAGCGGCGGTCGCTCCCACGTTGATCTTTGCGGACCAAGCCTTTCCGGCACGCCCTCTGCACAAGTCCCACCACGGCGTTGTGGCGTTCCTGCAAAAACTCCGCCAATTCGCTGATGGTTGCCCATCCGCGGCCGGTATATCCTGCGATTCCTAGGAGCAGGAGGTATTGCTGAGGCGTCAGGCCGTGCTCACGAGTGGCCTTTTCGCTGAAGCGAAGAAAGCGGCGAAGATTGTAGCGGAACCAGGCAAGGCGACGGATTGCAAGGGGGTTAGCTTCTTGTAGGGGAACGGCATGCCGGCCCCTGATCGACACTTTTCCTGACGAAGCAGTACGAGGTCCCATGCCCAAATTATATCACATTGTGACTTAGGTTTCCCAGATTTTCCTGCTTACGAAGGGGGTGAGGCAGTGGTTGTCCTGGCGGGCTTGACCCGAGCCCACCAACTTCTTGCTCATTACGTCGCCAGGGAAGCGGCTCATTTTCGCGCCGGAGATAGCGGCTTCCTGCTACTCTTTAGGCCACTCATAGGGGAACATCTTTCCGGCATCCTCGGGCGTGAGTTTGACCCCGACGCGACTGGCAGCATAGGCGAGCACCGGATCGCGGCCGCTGGCCAGGTCCGCGGCGGAGGGAAGAAGCACTTCATCCGGCGTTACCCCGTTATGCTCGAGGCTTTTTCCGTCGGTCATGATGAGGTCGGATTCGGTGATCGAAGCGCCATAGAAAATCACGTACTGGGAGCCCGCCTTATAACTGTAGCGCCTCGCTTCCATGACGCTCCCCGAGGAGCGGTCCCCGATCACCATTCCGCGCTTTTCGAGTTGAACGATGCGGGCGAACAGTTCCGCTGCGGACGCCGACTGGGAATCCACGAGCACGACCAGCTTGCCTGCGAAAGTGCTGCGACCACGCGGTTTGGCGACCTCGGGCTTCAATTCCTTGCGTCCCGAGCGGTCGCCAATCTTCACCTCGTTCTCAAACAGCCCGCCCAACAGGTACTTGAGCGTTTCGATGGTCCCACCCGGGTTGCCGCGCAAATCTACGATGAGGGTTTGATTCTTGCGCGCTTTGTCGACCAGAGCATCAACTTCAGACTGGTCGAAGAAGAAGCCTGGAAGCTTTGCCACCAACAACTCATTTCCCACAGACGCGGTGCGGATGCCCGTTCTGTGTCGTTCCTCTTGCGATTTTCGAATCAGGTTCCAGAAGTCCATGCCGCCGGTCGCTGCGTCCAAACCCGTGACCTGCTGGTGTTCGACGATCTTTGCGGATACGACGACTTCGCGCCCGTGCCCTGCGGAGTCACGAATACCAAGCCGCAGTTCAGGCTGTGGTCGCAAAACCGAGAGTCGGTAGCCCAACTCGCGGAGGACCTGCCGGTCAGGAACGTGGCCATCCATGACCAGCACCTCATCTCCCAGCCTGACACCTTTGGCCTCGGCGTCGCTCCCCGGTCGCACTCCCGTGACGTAGCAGTGGTCGCCGACCATGGCGGTTCGAAAGCCATAATCGTGGCGGGCAGGCCCTTGAGGTGGAATGAAGAAGGTGTGAGTGTCGTTGAGCCCATCGAGTACCCACGCGATGTAATTGAGTGCCATGCCGATCGAGTTCTGCTGCTTTATCTCGCTCTTCGCTTCAGCCACTCGCCCGTCCCAATCTACGCCGTGGAGTTTCGGGTCGTAGTAATTCTTTTGGACCTCCTTGGAAATGTTATCCAACATTTCCAGCAAACAATCGCGATAGTATTTGTCCATTTTCTGCGACCATGCGGCAGGGGCGAAGAGCCCGGCCACGAAGGTCACCGCCAGAAGATACACACCCGCCCTTTTTCCCCTCATGATATGACCTCCAAAGGGAACGTTCGGCAGTGTAGGGACAACCCTTGCGGTCGCCCCAGGACGGCCGCAATGGCCACCCCTATGTCACGATCACTTTATTCAATCTCCACGGTCGGTTCCCAGGTTCACAGTTCTCGACAGCGGAAGATCCCTTGAAGACCCCCGACCCAGACATTATATTCACCGGGTGCGAGTTCCCATGCATCCCTGTCGGGGTTGAAGATCGAGAGATAGCGAGGATCCAAATTCAATGTGACCTTTTTGACCTCTCCCGGAGCGAGTTGGATCTTATCCCACGCCACCAACCGCTTCGGGGGTTCGCCGGCGCTCAACCGCTATTGAAATAATCGCCAGCAGTTGCAAGTTCGTGTCGGCCGCTCCATCACGAATTTCTCTTTTAATAGCCTTTAAACTCGATATTCTCCTGGTTTGGGTCATGGCTAGAGTTCCATTTCCTGAAAGTCTATGATGATGGCAGTCTGCTGCTTTCGGATGGAGGACGCGAGCCTGCACGTGAGACTCTTCATCCCACACGCAGCAAGGCAAACCCCCAATCCTCAACAAACGCCGCAAGCATATGCCGAATACTAAGGCTGGGCAAGGAGAAACATGAACAGGAAGGAGGAAGCAAGTAACTCAAGTCTCCTTGAGCCTACCTGCTTCCCCAGGTAGTCATTAGAGTTGAGTTATTAGTATAGACGTAGAATTGACTGAAAAAGTTGCATGCCTAAACCATTTTCTGTGTAACCTGCGAATAACTCTCCATACCGTTTCGGCATCATAGTAGCGGAAGGACTTAGCAGTCAATCTCTCGCACTCCAATCTCTGGCTGAGATCGAAGGTGCAGCCATTTGCCACTATCGGGCTTGGGGCTAATCGCTTCAGCGGGCCCTCGAATACCTCGACCGGCTTCGATTTTGTCTGAAATTACGGAGGCGGGGCCGACATCGTGCTACAACGACACCTTGCCTTGCGGCTGGAGCTCAGAGATTACGTAGGTGGCCAGCCCGGGTTCTTCAACGGGACCAATCATAACATCGTTCCGAGTGCAGGAATTGTTTTCAGGTTTAGATGAGGTGATACACCATGCGAATTATACGAATTATTCTATTGGGGGTTTTACTGCTGTGTTTCGTAAGCTCGATGGCGTGGGGACAAGGCGTTCCGCCGAGCGTCGAGGTTTTCGCCGAAGGCGGCGGCTCCTTTCTGAGTAACGGCGCACTTGGCGCTGTCTGTCCAGTTGCTACTTTGTTCGGCTGTTTAGGCTCCTCCCACGGATTTTCGTATGCGGCACGTCTCTTCGCCGGCGCGCGATTCCGCTTCACGTCGCATGACGCTATCGAGGCGAGCTATTCTTATGGCCCCAATTCATTTTCACTGTTCCAGCCTAACCGCTCTGATCTCATTTCCGTCAATTACGTCCGCTATCTCGACATCCGCACGCCTTTCCAGCCATTCGCCACGGCCGGCGTGGGGGCTAATCGTTTCGGCGGCTCTGCGGCCTCGGGTTTGTCTTCTTACAACGGCTTTCGCTTCGCCGGGAATTATGGAGCCGGGGCGGATATCATCCTGACGCGGCATGTTGCGTTGCGGCTCGAGCTTCGGGATTACGTAGGCGGACAGCCCAGCTTCGCGACGGGCACCAGTCACGATTTGGTTCCCAGCGCTGGCATTGTTTTCAGGTTCAAGTAATGCTTGCGCGCTGCGCCCTGGAATGCGGCGGCGAAGCTTGCGGAGCTGCCGCCTTCGAACTTCGCCTCGCCTCACGTTCTTTCCAACGCCCGCAGGATAATGTCAATTTCTTAAAACCCTGCCCCCCAATGTTTCACATTTGGATAACCCACGGAGGCGCGCTGGCATCACAGTATAGAAGGTGTTCACCAAGGAGAACGTTCATGCGAATCATACGAGTTGCTGCACCGTGGATCTTGCTTATTTCTTTCACTTGTTCCTGGGCCGGGGCGCAAGACCCTCCGGCGGGCTTCGAACTTTTCGCTGAAGGGGGCGGCTCTTTCCTGAATGGCGGCAGCGGTGTAAAACTTGTCGCCTGCCCGGCTCTTTGCCCCATCGGAGGTGCGTGTCCCCCTTGCCCCCCCTCCGCGACGAGTTCCTTCTCGAAGACGGGGCGCCTCTTCGCCGGTGCGCGTTTCTACTTCACCCGCCATGACGCCCTCGAGGCGAGCTATTCTTTCAGTCCTAACCACTTCTCACTTCAACAGGGAACACAGCCCATCGGCTCCGCGTACAATCGCGTCAATCTTGTCTCCTTCAATTATGTGCGCTATCTCTGGGTCAGGACCCCAATCAACCCCTTTGTCACTGCCGGTCTGGGGACCAATCGCTTCAGTGGGCCACTGTCTGCTTCCGCGGTCGTTTCAGGCTTGGTGGGTGCGGACAACGGTTGGCAGTTCGCCTGGAACTACGGGGGCGGGGCGGACGTCGTGCTGCAGCGGCACATTGCCTTGAGACTGGAACTCAGGGATTACGTAACCGGCCAGCCCAGCTTCATTGCCGGGACGAGCCACAACATCGTTCCCAGCGTAGGGATTGTCCTCAGGCTTAAGTGAGGCAACAATCGACCCTTGAGTTCGGGTAAGGACTGCGGTAGGCTTGTCCCATCCATCAGGGGAGGAGCTATCATGCAAAGACGAAGTTTTCTGGCATCATCCATCGCAGCCTCGGCTCTCGCTGTAAACGCGGGAAGTCCCCTTCTTCGCGGCGGCCAGGGGGCCGCGGCGGGAGAAGGTCGCGAGTACATCGAACTGCGGCGTTATCAACTGTTCCGGGGGCCGCAAGTAAAACTTGCCGACGACTTCTTTCGGGAGGCGTTGGTGCCGGCGCTGAACCGCTTGGGAATCAGCTCCGTTGGGGTCTTTACTGTCGAGATCGGTCCTGGCAGTCCCTCGACCTACGTATTGACCCACAGTGCGTCGCTCGAGACCCTCCTCACCGCTGAGTTTCGCCTCAATCAGGACGCCGACTATGCCAAAACGGGGACTGCCTTCTTGAATGCACCTGCCTCACAGCCCCCTTTTGTGCGGATGGAGAGTTCACTGATGGTGGCTTTTCAGGGAATGCCCCGGCTCAAGGTCCCGCCGGGGGCCGCCGAGCACCGCCCCCGAATGTTTGAGCTTCGAACTTACGAAAGCCCTACTATTCAGGACCACGTCCGCAAGGTCGAAATGTTCAATAGCGGCGAATTCGACGTTTTCGAAAAGGCCGGATTCTGGCAGGTTTTCTACGGCGACACGCTCATCGGATCACGATTGCCCAACTTGACTTACATGCTCTGCTTCGATGACCTCGCGGACCGCAGCAAGAAGTGGGAGGCTTTCCGCTCCGCCCCGGAATGGAAGAAGCTCTCCAGTTCGCCGAGGTACGCCTTTGCGGAGATCGTTTCCAACATCACGAACGTAATCCTGAACCCGGCGCCATATTCACAGATCTAACGGCGCTTAAGAGTCGAGAGTCTCGGGTGGCGCATACGTCGCGACGCAGGTTGTCGCGATGTATGCGCCCTTCCCTCTGGGTCTCCACAACGAAAAGGCGCAGACATGCCGAAGGGCGGCACGTCTGCGCCACCCACGTGGGCCGGGGCTATCCCGCTCCCAGACGGAAAATCGGATTGACACCCGCCGCGCGGGCCATCAATGTCTGTTCCTCTTTTTTTGTAACCGGCACGTAACTCTGGCCGATGTCCATCCCCAACCGGAAGTATCTCTCATCTCCAGGAGGCATGGCCGCGGTGATCGGCCGGGACAGCGTCCAGCGAAAGCCAAGAGCGGCCTCGTGGGGAAAAGCCGCGGGCTCATACCAACATTTTTCGTGAGGGTGATCCGCTCTCATGGACTCGGGCCAGGTCGTCTTGGCCATACCCTTTATCGCCATGATGCCCATTCCCTTCTTCTGCGCGTGCTCGACGACCTGCGGCCCGAAGTTGGCTTGAGAAAAGAGCACAAAATTAATCGGGAACAGGATGGTGTCAAAGTCGTACCGGTCCATGGCCGCAATCGCCACTTCCACAGAATGCGCCGAGAACCCGATGAAGCGCAGCTTGCCCGCTTTCTTGGCCGCCTCGAAGGCTTCCATAGCGCCGTTGGGTCCGAAAATCTGCTCGAGGTCCGCCATCCTTGACAAGGCGTGAAACTGGTACAAGTCCACATGGTCTGTGCGCAGTTGCCGCAGAGATTCCTCGAGCGTCTTCGCGGCGCTGTCCCTGGTGAAATCTCCTTCTTCTCCTCCTGAACCCTCCTTGCACGCCAAGAAGACATTCTTGCGGAAAGGTGCGAGCGCCGGTCCCAGGCGCGCCTGCGCGTCACCGTAGCTGGGAGCCACGTCAAAGTAATTGATGCCCCGATCCACCGCCTCCGCGACTATATTGTTGGCAAACGACTGGCTGTTGTTCATCACTACGATGCTGGCGAACCCGACGATGGAAAGCTCTTCACCCGTCTTACCAAGCTTTCGCCTGGGGATGGGTTTTGAATTGGTAGCGGTTTCCTCCCCTTTGACGAGCGGCTCCAAAATTCCGTTGGTGGCCGTCAAACCTGCTGCGGCGGTGGTTCCCTTCTTTAGAAAGTCTCGCCTGTCCATGACATCCCTCCCGCGACAATAGATAAAACCGTGAGTTGACTGAAAAGCCTTTTGCCCTCCTCCTTTGTAGCACCAGCCCAAGGCTTCGTCAACCTCGTGTAGCACAGGCACTCTTGCCTGTGCCCGAGGTTGATGGAAGATACAGGCAAGCTCAGGCAAGAGTGCCTGTGCCACACCACGCAGGTGTATACTCTACCTCCGACTCGCTGAGTACTGGAGGCTTCCTATTCGTTCCCTGGAAAGAGTCCGTGCCTTAGTGGCGGTCAAGCCGGTTGATCATCTGCCCGTGCAGCCCGTGATTATGATGTTCGCGGCTAAACATGCCGGCATGCCTTACATCGAATACACCAAGGACGGAAGGAAGATGGCGGAAGCGCAAAGCAAGGTTGTGCGGGATTACGGGATCGATTGTCTGCTGACTTGCTCTGATCCTGCGCGGGAGGTGTTCGACATTGCCGGAGAAGGCAGCATTAACTGGTACGAAGACCAGGGACCGGCGATTTGCGAGGGCAGGGCAGCGCTTCTTGAAAAGTCACGTTTGAAGACCTTCAAAATCCCGGACCCGCTCGGCGGCGGCCGGATGCACGACAGGATCAAGGCGATCGAAATCATGCAGCAGGAGTTCAGAGGGGAGGTGTCGATTGTCGGATGGGTAGAAGGGCCTCTGGCACTGGCGGGCGAATTGCGCGGGCTAACGCACGTGATGACAGATTTCCTGGACGACCCGGTCTTTGTAGACGATTTGCTGGATTTCAATGCCGAAGTGGCCATACCCTACGCAGAAGCGCAGATCCAGGCAGGCGCGGATACGATTGGAATGAGCGACGCGGCTGCGTGCATGATCGGGCCTCGTCACTATGGGCGGTTTCTGCTTCCCCGGCAATTACGCGTCGTGGAGTCCATCCGCAAGGCCCACCCGGACGTTATTGTCCGCCTTCACATGTGTGGAAACACCGACCCCTTGATTCCGCAGATGCGGCAGTTGCCGGTTCAGATCTTCGAGCTGGATTCGCCTGCCAACCTCGAGGCGGCGCGCGCCCTCTTGGGCCCGGAGCGGGTGATCCTGGGCAACGTGGCGACGATTGCGGAAATGCTGGATGGAACGCCGGAGGAGGTCTACGAAGCGGCAAGGCGTTGCCACAGGACCTGCGGGCGGTTTCACATTGTGGGCACGGGCTGTGAGATGCCGCCTACAACGCTGCCTGAAAACCTCCACGCCATGGTTCGGTATGCAAGGGAGCATCAGCCTTGATACCTGACACCCGACACCCGACACCTGTATAATGGCACGGTACGGGCAAGACTAACATTTTGAGAGGGGCAATGCCTGTGGCCACCGAGGTCCGCGCCAAATATGAAGCCGTCATTGGTCTGGAGGTGCATGTCCAGCTTCTGACCAAGTCCAAGATTTTTTGCTCTTGTTCCACGCACTTCGGCGACCCACCCAACAGCAACGTCTGTCCGGTATGCCTTGGGTTGCCCGGAGCGCTTCCGGTACTGAATCGCGAGGCAGTGACCATGGCCATGAAGGCGGCCATGGCGCTGAACTGCGCCGTCAACGCACGTTCACGCTTCGCCCGCAAGAACTATTTCTATCCCGATCTGCCCAAGGGTTATCAGATATCGCAGTACGACGAACCTCTGTCACAGGATGGCTGGATCGAGATTGAGGTGAACGGAGCGCGCAAGCGCGTCGGGGTCACTCGCGTGCACCTCGAGGAGGACGCTGGGAAATCGCTACATGAAGGGTTCCCCGATTCGGAGTGCAATTCCTATATCGACCTGAACCGGTCGGGCGTTCCCCTGGTCGAGATTGTCAGCGAGCCCGACCTGCGCACCCCGGAGGAAGCTTATGACTATCTCACGCGACTCAAGACGCTGATGCTCTATCTTGAGGTCTCAAACTGCAACATGGAGGAAGGCAGCCTGCGTTGCGATGCGAACGTGAGTGTGCGGGCTGCGGGGGCCTCGGCTTTCGGGACGAAAACCGAAGTGAAGAATTTGAATTCCTTTCGCTTTCTTCAGAAGGCACTCCAGTACGAGATCGAGCGGCAGATTGAAATTGTGGAGAGCGGCGGAACGATTCCCCAGGAAACCCGCCTGTGGGATAGCCGCGAGCAACGGACCTACGGGATGCGCTCGAAGGAGTTTGCGCACGACTACCGATATTTCCCCGAGCCCGACCTGCTGCCCGTTGTGATTACCAAAGTGTGGAGAGAAGAGGTGCGGCGGTCACTCCCTGAACTGCCGGAGGCCCGCCAGCAACGCTTTCTCCGTGACTACAGTTTGACGGATTACGATGCCGCCCAGCTTACGTCGTCAAAGGTTTTGGCGGACTACTTCGAATTGGTGGCAAGAGCTTGTGGGGAGCCAAAACTGGCGGCCAACTGGGTGCTTAGCGAGCTTCTCTACCTGTTGAAAGAGGCCACCAAGGAGATCACCGAATCGCCCATTTCCGCACAGGATCTGGCGGAACTCCTGAGCGTTATCAGCAAGGGAGTTATCAGCGGCAAGATGGGGAAGGATATTCTTGTGGAGATGTTTGGTACGGGCAAAACGGCGACCCAAATCATCTCGGATCGAAGGTTGGAGCAGATTCAGGACGCTGATAAGATCACGGCTGTGGCGCGCCAGATCATTGCTGCCAATCCAAAGCAGACAGAGCAATATCGAAAGGGCAAGGCCGCAACCCTGGGCTGGTTCGTTGGCCAGGTGATGAAGGCTACGCGCGGCCAGGCAAATCCGCAGTTGGTGCAGGAAGTTCTAAAAAAGGAGCTCTCAGGGGAGGAGTGATCTATGCTTAAAGTTGATGACATCGCGCCGGATTTCTCTTTGCCGTCAGATTCGGGTGCCGAGGCGAGCCTGAAGGATTTCAAGGGGTACCCCCTGATCCTCTATTTCTTTCCCAAAGCCGATACCCCCGGCTGAACCAGTGAGGCAAACCAGTTCCGGGATGCCAAGAAAGAACTGGACAAGCTGGGAGCGAAAGTCCTGGGGATGAGCGGCGACAGCGTCGAGGCACTTCAGAAGTTCAAGGCCAAGTACAAGCTGAATTTTCCCTTGGCTGGCGACACTGCCCACAAAACCCTGGAAGCTTACGGGGTGTGGCAGGAGAAAAACCTTTACGGGAAAAAGTCGATGGGCATTGTAAGGACAACTTATATCATAGACGGTAATGGCAAAATCACACACGTTTTTCCGAAGGTGAAGGTTGATGGCCACATCCAGGAAGTCCTGAAAGGATTGAAGGGTTGAGGAACGGGCCGGACCCGTCTCAGTCTTTTCACGCCTATGCTTTTAGGTGCAATGTTTATCACTATGCGTTCTCGATGGCACTGGCTTTGGATAGTGGCCGCGATCGGGCTGGGGGTGCTGGGTTGCTCGCGGTCCAATCCTTCGAGAATGACGGGGGCACAAGCCGCCGGCCCGGACTTCATCCGCGACAGCCGAAATCTCTCCCCGCCTTTGCGCATCATCGTTTGCGGTGACACACGGTTTACCGATCCGGGCGAGACCTCAGCTTCGAATCCCAAAGTGCGTCGTTGGCTGGTGGGGAAAATCGCCGCAGAGAAACCTGGCGCCGTGCTATTAGCCGGGGATGTGCCCTGGCGCGGCGGGGTAGCGAGTGATTACGACGTGTATCGCGCGGAAACGCAAATCTGGCGCGACGCTCACCTCTTCATCTACCCCGCGCTGGGCAACCACGAACTCGACGGATTCGAGCGCGAATGCCTCGAGAACTGGTGGAAGACCTTTCCCGAACTCCGCGGCCGCCGCTGGTACTCGGTGAAACTGGCCGACTCCGTCTACGTCCTTAGTCTCGACAGCAACTCTTCCCTGCTGCCCGGCAGCCAGCAGATCGAGTGGATCCGCACCCAGCTCGACCATCTGCCTGCCGGCGTACGTTTCGTCTTCTTCATCCTGCATCATCCGCCCGTGGTTGATGTGCAGCCCAATGGGGATCCAAGCCACAACGGCCGCCCTAACGAACACGCCTTGGCGGAATTCCTGGCTCAGGCTCCGGAGAAATCCCGTGTCCGCTTCATCGTGGCAGCGGGGCATATCCATAACTACGAGCGCTTCTACCAGGACGGGATCATGTATGTCGTGTCGGGGGGTGGAGGCGCCCCCCCACGCCCCATCGTACGCCTCCCGCCTGACCTCTACCAGGATAGTAGCTTCCCGAACTATCACTACCTGAAATTTGTGGAGGAAGGAGACAGACTGGTCGCAACAATGATCCGCTTGGCCGACCCCGATGGAGCGGCGCCGCAGTGGGAGGAAAAGGACCATTTCGAGGTTGGAACCGTCCTGCAGCCATAGTCGGAATTTCTCACCAGGGCCGGAAAGGTGGGCACACGCCGTCGAACAAAATGTGGAAACTCAAGACCCCCGCACCAGCGTAGTTCCATGTCACCCGCGAGTCGGAACCCTTCTCCCCCGCCTCCGTGGAGGCCAAGCTTCGCGGGAACAACGTTACTTTCGGCGCATCGGGGGCCGAAGGACCCCAGCAGTCTTATGCCTGCTCAAGATACGCTGCAATGGAAGGGCTTTTTCTATTTTCAAATGTGGGGTGGTAACAATAAAAGATGCGCATGTCGCGCTCGCCATGCGAAGGCAGACGGACGGTTTCCTGTGCCCAGCCTTCCGCCTTTAAGAGTTCCCCGAAGGCTTTTATGCGCGCCCGTTCGCGGCCCAGAATATGTTTCTGGAATTGCATGTAAGCATATTCCCCGAGAATGACAATGGAGTGCAGGTTTGGGAAAAGCTTTAATTCCTCACGAAGATACTTGGCGCAATATTCAAGAGTTCTTTCATCCACACGGTTCCCTATTGCATGGCAGCGTGCGGCGTCGGTGAGTGCAAAGTGTGCCTTGAACTCAACAAAGTTCTTCACGCCAACCAAATCATAGAGCCGGGTGGCGAAGGGATTGGGCGCCTCTGGGTGGGAATTGGGCAACCCGAACGGGTCGATGGGGGCGCATCCCCCGATCACCAGCACGCGCGTGGAACCCAGGTCCGCATACTCGCGCTTCAAGTACTTGACAAGAAACTCCCGCGCCGGCAGCGAGATAGACGAGACCGCCGCGCAGTCCCGGCATGTCTCAATTCTTACACGCAATCTATCGATGTCAGGTCTGGGAGTTGCGCCGCTCTCCTTATCGGCCCCCTGACTCATCAAGGCAAGCTGCAGCTTCATTTCGGGGCTTGAGTGGGGTGGCCCGAAAATCAGATTGTCGATGAGGCGTCCCGTGCCAAGGCGTGCGGCCACCAGCGCCACCGTACCCGTGACCGCCACGGCGGCGGGTGCAAGTGTGGCCGGTTCCACGATGGCCGCATAGTCGAGGTGGAGACGTGGCTCCGCAGAGAACGTCTTACGCATTTCCTCCAGAAGCACTTGCGAATCACCTTCCCCTGCCTGGGCCATTTCCTCCGCGCGCTTCAGACTGTGGAAGAGGAGCGCCCCTGCCTTGCGGTCCTCCGCGCTCAAATAGGTATTTCGAGAGCTCATTGCCAAGCCGTCCGCCTCCCTGACCGTGGGACAAACCATGATCCGTACCGGCAAGTTCAGATCCTCGACAAGGCGACGTAC
>Ga0187782_10003144_pt1 | contig 12291 bp, 13 predicted proteins | sample 0715_SJ02_MP15_2_FD_132454 | JGI IMG/M metagenome (GOLD analysis project Ga0187782, IMG submission 132454) | Tropical peat soil microbial communities from peatlands in Department of Meta, Colombia - 0715_SJ02_MP15_20_MG | ecosystem: Environmental > Terrestrial > Soil > Wetlands > Peat | place...
CGCTCCCAGAAGCAGGCCCGGAGGACCTACAAAAGGGAGGGGCTTACCGTGGTCGAGGAGGCAATACCTGTGGAGAGGGCCCTCGTCTATGTTCCGGGTGGAACGGCCCCCTATCCGTCGAGCCTCGTGATGGGCGCGGTGCCCGCCCGGATCGCCGGGGTGGGCGAGGTCTATGCTGCCACGCCCAGCCACGACGGTCGCATAAACCCGTACATTGCCGCAGCCAGCCTGCTCCTCAAGATCGACGGAGTATACAGGATTGGCGGGGCCCAGGCCATCTACGCCTTCGCTTACGGCGTCGGCTCCGTACCGAAGGTTGACATGATCGTGGGACCGGGGAACGCGTATGTGGAAGGGGCGAAGAGGGACGTGTACGGCCGGGTGGGAATCGACATGCTCGCCGGTCCCAGCGAGCTTATCATCCTGGCCGCAGGGGTTTTCCCGCCCCACATCCCGGCTTGGGACCTTTTTTCGCAGGCAGAGCACGACGAGATGGCCTTGGTCGGGCTCTTCAGCCCCTCCCAGGAAGCGCTTTACAGCCTCCTTGCAGAGATGGGGCGCCTCGTATCGAGGAACAAGAGGCGGGAAATCGTCGAGAAGGCTCTCGCCGCGAACGGGTTCCTCGTGCATTACACAAGCCTCGATCAAGCGCTCGCTGCCATCAATGCCATAGCCCCTGAGCACCTGGAGGTGATAGGAGACGAGTTGGCCGCCGAGCAAGTCCGCCATTCTGGCGTGACCTACGTGGGCCCCCTTACGTGCGTCTCCATGGGTGACTACTACATAGGGACGAACCACATACTGCCCACGGGAGGTGCGGCTAGGTTCTCCTCGGGCCTCTCCGTCGAACGATTTACAAAGAAGAAAGTTTTGGTTAAGATAGATAGGCTATTCCTCCGGAAATACGGCGAGAGGGCGGCTGCGCTCGCCGAGATGGAGGGGCTCTACGCGCATGGCGAGGCCATAAGGGCGAGAAAGGAGCTGCTTTAGTTGAAGCTGAGGATAGGGATACCCAAGGGGAGTCTCCAGGAGAGCACGCTCAGGCTCTTCAAGAACGCCGGGTATGCGATAAAGCTCGCAGAGCGGTCGTACGTGCCGGACATAGACGACCCGGAGCTGGAGGGGCTCGTGGTCAGGGCCCAGGAGATGGGACGTTACGTAGAGAACGGCGTGCTCGACATGGGCATAACGGGTCTCGACTGGGTGCTCGAGCAGGGCTCCAAGGTGAGGGAAGTGGCGCGCCTGCGCTACAGCAAGGTGGGGTTCAAGGGCGTCAAGTGGGTGGTGGCCGTACCAAATGATTCGTCCATCAAAGACATCCGGGGCCTCAAAGGCAAGGTAGTAGCCACGGAGCTTGTAGGATTCACCACGAGGTTCCTGAAAGCACAGGGCATCGAGGCGATAGTTGAGTATTCGTGGGGGGCCACGGAGGCCAAGCCGCCCAGGCTTGCGGATGCAATCGTGGAGGTCACGGAAACGGGCGCGTCGCTGGCGGCGAACAACCTTCGCATCATCGACACGATCCTCGAGTCGGAAACCGTTGTGATCGCGAACAGGGCCACCTTCAAAGACCGCTGGAAGCGGACGAAGATGGAGAACATCGTCATGCTCCTCAAGGCCGCCCTCCTCGCGGATGGGATGGTAGGGCTCAAGATGAACGTGCCCGAGAAAAAGCTGAAGACCGTCGTCGGCATCCTTCCCTCTCTCCATACGCCCACGGTCTCCCCTCTCTCGGACGGCGCATGGGTCGCCCTGGAAGTAATTATCGACGAGCAGGTCGTGCGCGACATCATCCCGTCCCTGCGCAGAGCAGGGGCTGAAGGGATCGTGGAATACCCGCTTAATAAGGTAATAGTCTAGGTGAGGAAACGATGGGGCGCCTATCAGAGGTTAAGAGAAAGACGAAGGAGACCGAGATAAGGGTCAGGTGGGAGCTCGACGGCGAGGGCAGATACAAGATCGCAACTGGCATCCCGTTCTTCAATCACATGCTTGAACTCGTTGCGCGCCACGGTTTCTTCAACGTGGAGGTGGAGGCTGCCGGAGACATTGACGTGGACTACCATCACACCATAGAGGACGTGGGCATCGCCATGGGAAAGGCCTTGAGGGATGCGCTGCCCGGATTTGCCGGCATAAGGCGGTACGGCCACTCCCTTCTCCCTATGGATGAATCCCTGTGCATGGCAGCAATCGACTTGAGCGGCAGGCCCGCCCTCGTGTGGAAGGGCGAGATCAAGGGCAGGCTCGGCGCCTTCGACGGCGAGGTAGTGCGGGAGTTCTTTCAGGGGTTCGTAAACGAGGCACGCATCGCCCTCCACGTGAACGTGCTTTACGGCGAGAACCTGCATCACAGGATCGAGGCAATATTCAAGGCCTTCGCAAGGGCCCTGAAGGAAGCGGTCACCGAGGACGAGAGGATAGAAGGGGCACTTTCAACGAAAGGCACTTTATGATCGCCATCGTAGATTACGGCATGGGCAACTTGAGGAGCGTGACGAATGCCTTCAGGCGCATAGGCGCGCCCGTGGTCGTGACGCGGGACCCCGCTGCCATCCGCAGCGCCTCCGCCCTCGTGGTACCCGGGGTGGGCGCTTTCGGGAAGTGCGTCGAGAACCTGAAAGGATTCGGCCTCTTCGACCTCCTCAAGGGAGAGATCATGGCGGGGAAGCCGTACCTCGGCATCTGCCTCGGCATGCAGATCCTCCTTGAGTCATCCGAGGAAGCGCCCGGCGTGGAGGGCATGGGGGTGATCAAGGGGCGGGTGGCAAGGTTCCAGGGGGCCCTGAAGATACCGCACATGGGCTGGAACAGCATTGACATCCTCCGGCCCAACGGCATACTTGAAAACATCCCCACAGGGTCATATTTTTATTTCGTGCACTCCTATTACCCTGATCCGACCGAGGACGTTTCGGCTGCGGCCACCGAATACGGCATAACGTTTGCCTCATCCATCCGGAAGGGGAACGTCTTCGCCTCCCAGTTCCATCCGGAGAAGAGCCAGGAGATAGGGCTCAGACTCCTTAGGAATTTCGTGTCCCTATGCGCGTGACAGCCGCGTTCTTCACGTTCATTGTCTTGTTAGCGGGTCTGGCCGGCTTAAGCCAGGGTCAAGACGCGACAATGGGACTCTACGTAGAGCGGCTGACGGACCCCAGCGCGCTGAGCTGTCCTTACTGCCACAGGCCGATCGTGCCCGGTCGGATTCATCAGAACGCCGAGGACGTCATTGCCACTGAAATGGGGGGAACTCTCGAGGAAAGGGGGATCCCCTTTACGCGGGCGCCGGGGCAGGCGCGATATCTCCACGTGTTCATCTATCGTTTCCAGGAGCGCGAAGGGGGAAACTTCTCGGTGGTGAGGCCGGCGAGCGTGGCTTTTCACGTGCACCTCTTCGAAGGGGATAAGCTCATCGATGAGTTTATCTTCGATGAGACGCAGCAGCCCCTGTCCGATAACATCTTCCGTTTCTTCGACTTCCTGAGGAGGGGCGCCAAGTGGATTACTGCCGGCGATCTTGCACGGGAGGGGATCCACAAGGCGATCGATGCCCTTGCCGGAAGTCTCGAGGGGTCAGCCGAAAAACCATGAAGGTGTTCTTCGCCATGGACCTCGCCGGGGGCCGATGCGTGAGGCTCGTCCGGGGAGACTTCGACCGGATGACCGTCTACAGCGATGATCCGCCCTCGATGATCGAGCAGATGAGGCGCGCAGGGGCGAAAGATTTCCATGTCGTCGACCTCGACGGGGCGCGGACCGGCAGCGGCGCCCACCGGGGTCTGATAAAGACCTTAAGGGAAAGGGTGGACGGCTATATGGAGGTGGGTGGGGGCATCCGCACCGATGAGGACATCGCCTACTATGCGGGGTGCGGCATCGATGGGGTCATTGTGGGCACGCGAGCCCTCATGGATGAGGCCTTTTTCGAGGGGTTGTCCGCCTTCCGCAATATCGTGCTCGGCCTAGACATGTACGACGGGAGGCTCATGGTGAAAGGCTGGAAGGAGGAGGCGCCCCTCGGTTTGGAGAGGGCCCTGGACGAGGCAGCGCGCGTCTGCGTCATGGCCCTCCTCGTGACGAATATCGCCCACGACGGCATGCTGATCGGCCCGGATTACGATGGCATTCGAAGGATGCAGTCCATGACCTCCCTGCCGCTCATTGCGAGCGGCGGCGTTGCCTCGGCCGAAGACCTGAAAAGGCTGAAAGGCATGGGTGTCTGGGCCGCCATAGTAGGCAAAGCCTTCTACGAAGGCAAGATAGGGGTCGAAGAGGCCATGAATTATGCTGACTAAGCGGATCATTCCCTGCCTCGACGTGATGGAGGGCAGGGTGGTGAAGGGCCAGAATTTTGTCAATCTGAAGGATGCTGGCGGGCCAGTCGAGAATGCCAAAGCCTACGAAGAGCAGATGGCGGACGAGCTCGCTTTTCTCGACATCACGGCTTCCCATGAGGCAAGGAAAACCATCGTCCATGTGGTCGAGGAAGTGGCAAACGAGGTCTTCATGCCTCTCACCGTGGGAGGCGGCATCCGCTCTCTTGACGATATCAGGGACATTCTCCTCGCGGGCGCCGACAAAGTGACCATCAATACTGCGGCGATAGAGCGGCCGGAGATTATCACCGAGGCAAGCGAGATGTTCGGGAGCCAGTGCATCTGCGTGGCCATCGACGCGAAGGCGAAAGGCGACGGGTTTGAGGTCTATACGTATGGGGGGCGGCGCCCCACAGGGGTCGATGCGATCGGATGGGCGCGCAAGGTAGAGGCCCTTGGGGCGGGGGAGATCCTCCTGACGAGCATGGACAGGGACGGCACGCGCATTGGGTACGACATACCTTTGACGCGGACCGTCTCGGAAGCGGTTACCATACCCGTTATCGCGTCCGGAGGCGTGGGGACCCTCGCTCACCTTTACGAGGGCCTGGTGGACGGCAAGGCTGACGCAGTGCTTGCGGCGTCGATCTTCCATTACAGGGAATACTCGGTCATCGAGGCGAAGAAATACCTGCGGGAGAGGGGCGTAAGCGTCCGTCTGTGACAGGGCATGGGCATCTGGAACCCATGTCTTCATCGCGAATGATACCATTCCTTCGCCCCCGGGGGCTCCCCTTGCGGCCCTTGTACGGTTGTGGCTGATAATAGAGGTGCAAGAGCGTGGATAAGATTACTGATGCGATCAAGTGGGATGGCCAGGGGTTGATACCTGTGGTAGTGCAGGACGAGTTGACCCACGATGTCGTCATGGTAGCCTACATGAACGCGGAGGCGCTTGAGCTGACGCTCTCGACCGGGAAGGCGCACTACTACTCCAGGTCCCGAAAGAAGCTGTGGCTCAAAGGGGAGACGTCAGGCCACTTCCAGGAGGTGCGCTCCATCTGTCTCGACTGCGACGGAGACACCCTCCTTCTCAAAATCGACCAGAAGAAGGCTGCCTGCCACTTGGGCTACTGGAGTTGTTTCTTCCGGACGTGGAGGGAAGGCTGGACAGAGATCGGCGAGAAGGTGTTCGACGAAAAGACGGTATATGGCGATAAGGGATAGGATTTGCCAATGGTTCGCCACATGCTGCTACGTCGGCTACCTGCCTTTCGCCCCCGGAACTTGGGCGTCGCTCCTCGCAGGCATCCTGCTCTATTTCTTCCCTTTCTTTCATAGCCTCGCAGTCATTCTCTTTTTCGCCGTGGCCGGCTTGGCTGCGGCAGAGGGCGCGCGGGGCGAACTCGCCGACCCCGGGTACGTGGTGATCGACGAATTCGTCGGTATGCTCGTCACCATGGCAGGCCACGGCCTCACGCTTTGGAATCTCTCCATAGGCTTTATTCTGTTTCGTGCCTTTGATATACTAAAGCCCTACCCGGTGAGAAAGGTGGAGCGTCTGCCCGGCGCATGTGGTATCATCGCAGATGATGTGCTGGCAGGTATATTTGCCAGTGTGGTGCTCTTCGCAATGGGAAGGCTCATATGACCCCGGAGGAAAAGCTCAACGGGATACTGAGGCAAAGGAGGGCGACCATCGCCGTCGCCGAGTCGTGCACAGGGGGACTCATCTCAGCAAGGATTACGGATGTGCCCGGGTCTTCCGAGTATTTCGAGGCGGGGATGGTGACTTACAGCAACCGCGCAAAGGAGAGGTTTCTCTCGGTCCCCCACGAGGTGCTCGCATCTTTTGGGTCGGTAAGTGCCGAGGTGGCCGAAGCGATGGCGCGAGGCGTGAGGGAAGCATTGGGCGTCGACATAGGGGTTTCGGTCACGGGTATCGCCGGGCCTGGGGGCGGGTCAGCGGAGAAGCCGGTGGGAACCGTCTACATAGGGCTTGCGACACGGGAGGGCACCAGGACGGAAAAGCACTTTTTTGAAGGGGACCGGGCAGCGATCAGGCGCCAGACTTCGGAAGAGGCCCTTAAGCTCGTGCTCGACTATCTGGAGGGCAGGGTCTGATGAGGGCATTCCTCGCGCTCGAGATTCCCGGGGACATAGGGGACTACGTGAGGGGCGTGATCGACCGTCTGGCAAAGCGCGCCTCGGACGTGCGGTGGGTGCGCAAGGAAGGCATCCATATCACCGTGAAATTCCTGGGTGAGATAGAGGAAGGCGCTGCCAGGAGAATGAGGGACGTCCTTGCGCCCATAGGCGCAATATTCGCGCCTATCAGGGCGCGCCTCGGGGACCTGGGAGCGTTCCCGTCAATGAGAAGCGCCCGGGTCATCGTGGTGAAGCTGAAAGAAGGGACTAAAGAGATGCAAGCCGTGTTCTCTGAAATCGAAGAGGGCCTTGCGCAGATGGATGTGGAAAGGGAAAAGAGGGGGCTGGTGCCGCACATTACCCTGGGGAGAAGGAGGGTGCCGAAGCCGTTCCCCAATGGGGACCCCTTGCCCATCGAGGAAAGGGCGTTCCTCGTGGAGCAGCTCGTGCTGTTCAAGAGCACTTTGACGCCGGGCGGCGCTCTCTACGAGCCAATCTGGAAGATACGCTTGGAGGCAAAGACCGATGAAGGAAGAAGGAAGTAAGATAAAGACAGAAGAGGCGAACAGGGGCAAGGCCGTAGACATGGCAGTGACGCAGATCGAGCGCCTTTTCGGCAAAGGCTCCATCATGAAGCTCGGGGAGAAGCCCATCGAGGAGACACCCGTGGTCTCCACCGGCTCCCTGGCGCTCAATATCGCCCTCGGCATAGGCGGACTTCCCCGGGGGCGCGTGGTAGAGATCTTCGGGCCAGAGGCATCGGGAAAGACGACCCTCGCCCTCCAGGTTATAGCGGAGGTGCAGAAGACGGGCGGCGTGGCAGCCTTTGTGGACGCGGAGCACGCCCTCGATATGCACTACGCGGGCCGCATCGGGGTGAGGACTGAGGACCTCCTCATCTCCCAACCAGATACGGGGGAGCAGGCCCTGGAGATCACGGAGATCCTCGTGCGCAGCGGCGGCGTGGACATAGTCGTGGTCGATTCCGTAGCTGCCCTGGTGCCCAGGGCGGAGATCGAGGGCGAGATGGGGGACCAGCACATGGGCCTCCAGGCCCGCCTCATGTCGCAGGCCTTGAGAAAGCTTACTGCCACGATCAGCAAATCGATGACGATCGTTGTCTTTATCAATCAGATCAGACAGAAGATAGGCATCATGTTCGGCAACCCTGAGACCACGACAGGCGGCAATGCCCTGAAGTTCTACTCGTCGGTGAGGCTCGATATAAGGCGGATCTCAGCCATCAAGGACGGACAAGACGTGATCGGCTCGAGGACGAGGGTGAAGGTCGTGAAGAACAAGCTTGCGCCCCCCTTCAGGGAGGCGGAATTCGATATCGTCTTCGGGGAGGGCATATCGAAGGAGGGCGACATTGTGGACCTCGGGGTGGAGGCGAACCTCGTGGAGAAGTCTGGGACGTGGTTCTCGTACGGGGAGGCACGCATCGGCCAGGGAAGGGAAAATGCCAAAGAATTCTTGAAGGCCCACCAGGAGGTGGCCTCGGAGCTCGAGGGGAAGATCATGGCCCACTACGGGTTGAAGAAGGCTTAAGCGTGCGGTCCAGCGAAGCCCGTCAACAATTCCTGCGCTTCTTTGCGAGTCACGGCCATACGATCGTACCCAGCTCGTCCCTCGTGCCGGATAAGGACCCGACCCTCCTCTTCGTGAACGCGGGCATGGTGCAGTTCAAGAACGTCTTCCTGGGTCTGGAGAAACGCCCCTATGTCCGCGCCACTACCTCGCAGAAGTGCGTTCGGGCAGGGGGCAAGCATAACGACCTTGGGAACGTCGGAAAGACGCTCAGACACCACACTTTCTTCGAGATGCTCGGCAATTTCTCCTTCGGCGACTACTTCAAGGGAGACGCCATCGCCTATGCGTGGGAGTTTCTTCTGAAGACGCTCGATCTCGACGAAGGGCGCCTATGGATCACGGTCTTCAGGGAAGACGACGAGGCTGAAAGCCTCTGGAAAGGGGTCGGCGCCTCGCCCTCGAGGATCGTGAGGCTCGGCGAGAAGGATAATTTCTGGTCCATGGGCGACGAGGGGCCGTGCGGTCCGTGCTCGGAGATCATCTATGATCTCGGGCCGGAGGTGGGATGCAGGCAGCCTACGTGCGGCGTGGGATGCGATTGTGACCGGTATCTAGAGATCTGGAACCTCGTCTTTATGCAGTTCGAGCGCTCCCGGGACGGGGCCATGACGCGGCTCCCGAATCCTTCCATCGACACGGGCATGGGGCTTGAGCGGATAGCGTCCGTGCTGCAGGGGAAGACAGGCAATTACGAGACAGACCTGTTTGCACCCCTCATTCGGAGGCTGGAGGAGATCTCCGGCCTCGCTTACGGCGAGAAAGAGCTGACCGACATAGCCTTCCGCGTCATAGCGGACCACGTGAGGGGGGCCACCTTTATTATCAACGACGGTGTGCTGCCCTCGAAGGAAGGTCGCGGCTACGTGCTGCGCCGTATCCTGCGCCGGGCCCTCAGGTATGGGAAGAAGGTAGGGATAGAGAAAGATTTTCTCTCCGATCTGTCGCGGCTCGTCGTGGACATGATGGATGACGTCTATCCCGAAGTGAGGCAGAATTACCCCTTCATCCTGAAGGTCCTGAAGGGCGAGGAGGAGCGCTTTCTCGAAACGCTGAGCAAGGGGTTCAGGCTCTACGACGAGGTGAAGCAGGATATGGCAGGCCGCGGCGAAAAGGTCATACCAGGGGAGGTGGTCTACAGGCTTTACGACACGTTCGGTTTTCCCGTTGATATTACGGACGAGATGGCACGCGAGGACGGTCTGGCCCTCGATATGGCGGGCTTTGAGAAGGCCCTCAACGAGCAGAAAGAGCGGTCGAGGATCGACCGGCGGACGAAAGACCTCGCCATTCTGGTTTCCGAAAGTATTGGCGTAACCGACGCAGCAGAAGGCGCGATCCCCCCGACCCGCTTCACCGGATACGAGACCCTCGAATCGGAGGCGACCATCCAGGCCATGTTCAAAGGCAGGGAATCTGTCGAAGAGGTGGGCCAGGGCGAGGAAGCCACCCTGTTCTTGGACGCCACGCCTTTCTATGGTGAGGCGGGCGGCCAGACAAGCGACGAGGGCACCATGGCGGCGGGCAATGCCTTTGCCTCTGTAGGCGCTGTCACCAGGGTAAGGGAGAACCTGTTTTCCCACTCGGTGCGGGTGGAGAAGGGCGTCTTCAGATGCGGAGACCAGGTGCATCTCGCGGTGGACGCCGAAAAAAGGAGAGGGGTGGCGAGGAACCACACGGCCACGCACCTTCTGCAGTTTGCCCTGAGGTCCGTGCTGGGAGAGCATGTGAAGCAGTCGGGTTCCCTTGTGGAGCGGGACAGGCTGAGGTTCGACTTTACCCATTTCCAGGCCCTTGACGAAGAGGAACTCGCGCGGGTGGAGGACATCGTCAACGAGAAGATACTCGATACGGTAGACGTAAGAACGGATATCAGGAGCCGGGAAGAAGCCATCCGGGAAGGTGCGATGGCGCTCTTCGAGGAGAAGTACGGCGATACAGTCAGGGTGGTCTCCATCGATGGGTTCAGCAGGGAGCTCTGCGGCGGCACCCACGTGAGGAACACGGGCGAGATAGGCAGCTTCTCCGTTTTGAGCGAGGGCTCCCTTGCGTCCGGCATACGCAGGATTGAGGCAGTGACAGGCAAAGGCGCAATAGCCTACAGAAGAAAGATCGAGAGCTTGGCCCGGTCGATCGCGAGGGACCTCAAGAGCGATATGGAGAGCTTGCAGGGGCGCGTCGAGTCACTCCTTGATGAGGTGGATAGGAAGGAGAAGGAAATAGGCCGTCTGAAAGACGAAATGGCGCGGCGGCGCGTGGAGGAAGCCGTGAAGGGCGCATACGTCAAGAACGGGGCCCATATCGCGACCATGTTCGTGCCCGAGGGCACTGCGGAGGATTTGCGAAAGCTCACCGACATGCTGAGGGAGCGGCTGAAGAGCGGGGTCGTCGTGGTCGGCACGAGGGATGGGCAGAAGGGGCTTCTCGTGGCAGCGGTGACAAAAGATCTCGTCAGCACTTACAGCGCCGGGCAGATCATCAAGTCGATCGCCGCGAAGTTCCAGGGGAAGGGCGGCGGCAATCCCCAGATGGCCCAGGGCGGGGTGGCGTCAGAGCACGTGATGGAGGCGCTCGCGTACGTGCGCGAGCTTGTCGGTGCGTGATAAGCGTCTGTGGCTAGGGTGTTCGGCCGATGCGCCTGTTCGGTATCGCGATCTGCGGCGGTCTGCTGCGACTCGCGCCTTCGGATATACACAAGTATTATCCTCGGCCAGCGAGCCTCGCATCCCATCCCCATCTCATCGATCCCTCCATGCGCATCGTCCATCCACGCCGGGTCTAGCAGTCGACTGACCCGGCGATGAAAAAGCGTCTACAAACTGGGCCCCATTCTGGGGCCGGGAATAATCACCATTTGAAGGACCACTCGCCTTATTTCATATCGCTTCTTGGTGCGTCCCCTCTCGGCCCTGTTTTTCTTCTTGCACGTTCATGACGGGAAATGGTAAGAATCAGGGAGAGACGAAAGGGCCAAAGTGTAGCTTGGTTCTGGGCGAGACAGCTTCCGAGTGCGACTATGGGCGAGGTCTGGGCGACGGAAGAAATGATTGTGTCTGACGCGATGAGGGGGGAACCGCTCTTTCAAACCGACGCGCCCGGTCTGGCCAGCCAGTACGAGCCTCTCCCATCCGTCTGGTCCGGGGAAGACCGCGAGCTTCTTGAAAGGATTCTTGTTTTCTATCCGCGCAAGCAGCCCGAGGCAATCCTCGACGCTACCGTCAACGTCGGCAGGTTCTGGAGAAACAGTGGCCGCGCTGTGATAGGGATGGATATCGATTTCCGCCACAGACCCTCCCTCGTCGGCGATAACACGGCCATGCCGTTCAGGGGGTCTTCATTCGACGTAGTTGTTTATGACCCTCCCCATATTCCCAATCAAGGCAAAGATAAGCAGAAGGATTTCGGCACCCGTTTCGGTCTGGTCCGCCGCTCAAGCAAAGAGAACCACTACACCTTTACCCATACGTTCCCGCCGTTTCTTGAAGAGGCGTACCGCGTTCTGAAGCCGGAAGGGCTCTTGCTCGCGAAGATTGCTGACTATGTACATCACCATCGATATCAATGGGCTCACGTAGAGCTTGTCAACGCGGCGACAGTGGTTGGTTTTCGGCCATGTGACTGCATCGTCAAGGTGCGCAAAGGACCGATAATAGACCCAAAATGGAAGACAGCCCACCATTCGAGGCGGCATCATTGCTATTGGTTGATATTTCGAAAATCGAAAAAATGTGAATAGCAAGGTAGATGGGCGCGGAAAGACTAAAGGGCAAGAGAGGCAAGGTTCAGGCGAAGGTCGCGAAGTCGCCCGGTGGGGTGCTCAACCCGCCAGGCCCAGGCCGACAGGTCAGATTCTATCAACTCCTGGTCGCCGCAAGAAAGCGATGGTTCATCGATGCCTTGAGCGAGGCCTTGAGGTCGTTGGATCAGGCAATCGTCAAGAATGATATCCAAAAATATGTCCCCGCCGATGCGCAACGGCTGATAGCGGGGGCGGGGCTACGGGATGAATACATATTTCCGATCCCCGCTATCCTCAAAGCCAAACCTTCGCTCGTCGGATACTATCGCATGCTGCTGGGTGCGCCGCAAAAGAGCTTCTACAAAGGCTCTACCGGGATGGGACCGTTCAAGACCATGGAAGATCTCGATGCTATCACCGAGAAGCAGAAGATGCGCCTTCCCGCTTTCTGCAAAGCAATGGCGGCCGTTCTCGCCGAGCTTGTGCTGCAAATAG
>Ga0187782_10003146_pt1 | contig 12287 bp, 12 predicted proteins | sample 0715_SJ02_MP15_2_FD_132454 | JGI IMG/M metagenome (GOLD analysis project Ga0187782, IMG submission 132454) | Tropical peat soil microbial communities from peatlands in Department of Meta, Colombia - 0715_SJ02_MP15_20_MG | ecosystem: Environmental > Terrestrial > Soil > Wetlands > Peat | place...
CCAGATCGCTGCGTAGCTCGCGCAGGACTTGGTCTTTGTTCTCGCTCTCCGAAAGCTTGCGCGCAACCTCCGCGCCAAAGGCGATCACATCACCGACCGTGGGACCATATTTGCGCTTGAGCCGGTCGAGCAGCGCCAGCCGGTCTTCGACCTCAGCCAAATGCTCGGGCGAAGCCTGAATCCCGCCGGCGTAGTCGCGGAGCGTAGCGCCCACGTCTTCCACGCTGATGCGCGCGCCATCCAGCGCGGCCAGCGCATCCTGGAATCTGGGTTCATATCGCGCCAGCTCTTCAATCTGCTTTTGCGCCGCCCGCAGCGATGAAGAGGTGGAAGCCTCGCCTTCATACAAGAGATCGAAGGCCTGCATCGCGGCGTTGTAAATCTTTTCGGCGTTGGCAAGCACACGTTTTTCCACTTCCAGTCGCTCGTCCTCGCCGGTTTGCAGTTTCGCGTCGTCGATTTCGCGTTTCTGAAAACTCCACAGGTCCACTAGGCGCAGCCGGTCTTGCTCGCTCTTTTCCAGTTCTTCTATGCGGGTGCGAATTCCCTTCCACAATTCGTAGGCCCGCGCCGCCGCATCGACCTGACTGTGAGCAAAATCGTCGAGCAACTCCAGCCGTGAGCGGGCGTCGAAGGAAAGGAGTGATTCGTTCTGCGCATGGATGGTCGCCAGATGCGGCGCAAGCTGCCGCAACACCGCCACCGTAGCCGCCTGGTTGTTCACGAACACCCGGCCTTTGCCTCCTGCGGCAATCTCACGGCGAACAATCAGAGAACCGTCTTCCGATTCATCGAGGCCGTTGTTTTCCAGCACGCTCTCGATTTCCTTTCCGCATTTCCCTTCGCACTCGAAAACCCCGGACACCACCGCCCGCGCCGCGCCGGAGCGAATGATCTCGCTGGACGCTTTTTCCCCGAGCAACAGCGCCAGGGCATCGATCAGAATCGATTTGCCCGCCCCGGTCTCACCGGTCAGGAGATTCAGCCCGGCGGCGAACTCGACCGCCGCATTATCGATCACTGCGTAGTTCTCCAGCTGCAATTCAACCAGCACGGGGCCTCGTTGACGATGTGGAAGTTTTGCGCAGCATAGCACGAAAAACCCCGCCGGCAGTCTCTTTGCTGATGCCGAATCGCAGAAAAATTCACCCACTGCGAGTTTATGTTTAAGATTCGCGCACCCAATCCTGCTTCTCGCATCATCTATAATTCGAGAAAGGAAATCTGTGGACCCCGATGCAACTTCCCGGCTTTTTCGCACTTGTTATCGGCGGCGAAATCGTTGAGCTTGTTTCCAGCACCGGCGCGGTAGCCAAGTTTGTTCTGCTTACGTTGCTGGCTTTCAGCCTGATCTCCTGGGCAATTATTCTGACCAAATGGAGCCTGCTGCGCCGCGCCCGCATGCAGAGTGGACGCTTCCTGCGCGCCTTTCGCAAGGCGCAGCGGCTGCAAGACCTGGCCAGCGTCGCCGATCAGTTTCGTCCCAGCCCGCTGGTCGGGGTTTTCGAAGGTGGATTTCAGGAATACAAGCGCCAGCTCACCTCGCCCGCCGCGTCGCTGCGCAGCCTGACGGCGGTGCAGCGCGGCATGCAGATTGGAGCATCGGAAGAAATCACGCGGCTGGAGCGCAATGTTCCCTGGCTCGCCATCACCGCTGCCGTTACGCCCTTTATCGGGCTATTCGGGACGGTGTGGGGCATCATCGACGCCTTTCACGGACTGGGAACCGCCGGCGGGGCGACTCTGCGCGCTGTCGCTCCCGGCATCTCCGAAGCGCTCATTACTACCGCCGCCGGTCTGGCGGCCGCCATCCCCGCAGTGATCGCCTACAATCTGATCGGCAGTTCCATTCGCGTGTTCGCCGCGCGCGGCGACGATTTCGCCCTCGAAGTCCTCAACGCCATCGAGACCATCCAGCATCAGCCCGTGGCCGAAGTGAGGCGCTGATGGCTTTTACTTCTTCCAACGGGCGCACGCAGACTGCCCTCGCCGACATCAACATCACCCCGCTGGTCGATGTGGTGCTCGTCCTGCTGATCATTTTTATGGTGACTGCCCCGATCCTCCAGTCCGGCATCGAAGTCAATGTGCCCAGGACTCGAACCGTCAAGGAGATCACGCAAGAGCGCCTGGTGATTACCATCAACAAGGATCAGCGTGTGTTTCTCGGCAACGACGCCATCAACATCAACCAGATCGCCGCCACTTTGCGCCAGAAGATTCGCGATCCCCGCAACCAGTTCATTTTCGTCCGCGCCGATGAGAATGTTCCCTTTGGAGCCTTCGCCACCGTCATGGATGCGGTAAAACAATCCGGCATCACCAACGTGAGCATCGTGACCCAGCCCATTGAACAGAATGCAAAACGCTGAAATCTTCTTCGAACACGACAGTTGGCCGCGGGCGCTGGGCTGGTCAGCGGGATTTCACGTCGCTGTGACCGCGGTCATTCTCCTCTTGTCCGCCTTCCTTACCGGATCGCGCGGCGAAGGTTGGGGTTCGGGCGGCGGCGGCTCCGCCATCGGTGTAACCCTGGTCAGTTCGGTTCCCTTGCCCGCCAATCTCGCGCAGACGCAGAACGTTCTCGCCAACCAATCGAAAGGTCTTACTAAGTCGCAACCGAAAGTTGAGGAAAAAGAACCCAACGCAATCGAAATCCAAGGCAAGAATACGAAAATCAAGAAAAAGCCTCCGACTCCCGCTAAAGAAAAAAAACCGGCGCCAGAGGAAGAGACCAATCAGGTCGCTTTCGGCGAAGGCGGCCCGGTCAGCGGACCCTACAGCACATTTGCTGCTGGCGGCGCCAAGGGCGGCTTTGGCATCACCGGCAGCGGCGGCGATTTCGGCACGCGCTACGCCTATTACGTGCAGATTATTCAGCGCAAGGTTTCCGAGAACTGGCTGAAGTACGAGATCGATCCCAACATCACCAGCGCGCAACGCGTTTACATCACCTTCGACATCGCTCGCGACGGTCATCCCTATGATGTGAGCATTGAACAATCCAGTGGGGTGCCCTCATTGGACATCTCCGCGGTCCGCGCGCTCCAGCGCATCGACACCTTCGGTCCCTTGCCCTCGGACTACAGCGGCAACAAGATTTCTGTGGAGTACTGGTTTGATTACAGCAGGAAGTAGGATCGATCAACGCTTGCCCGTGATAACATATCGTAGTACGATATTGTCGTATACAGTACGTTTTCTGCCGCGATCTCTTCGCGGCTGTCAGCAGATGGAAGACACACCCAGAGAAACTGGCCGGTCTTTCTGCATCGGCGTGCGCCTTTTGGGCGCATTGATTCTGCTCGTTTTCTTCTTTGTTCCAGCCGGATTCGGGCAGGATTGGGTTCGCACCGGGTCCGGGCTCGGCGTGGAGAAAGTTCGGCTGGCCGTTCCCGATTTCAAGCCTTCCACCAATGACCCGCAGAATACCGCGCTGCTTAAGACATTCAACGATACCTTCTGGAATGATCTGGACAACTCCGGCGTGGTCGAACTCGTATCGAAGAGTTTTTATCCGCTGCAAACGCCGGGCCAGCCACCGGAGGTTACCTTCCAGGCATGGCATGCGCCGCCGCCCAACGCAGGCATGCTGGCCTTCGGCAATCTCGGGGTTGCCGGTGGCCGGCTCACGGTGCAGGGCTGGCTTTATGATGTAAAGAACACCGCCTCGCCGCAGGTTCTGGGCAAACAGTATACGGACGCCGCCAGCGACGATGCGGCGCGAGTAATCGCCCACAAGTTCGCCGATGAAATCATCTTCCGCCTCGGCGGCGGCATTCAGGGCATCGCTGAGAGCAAGATCTACTTCGTCAGCGACCGCTCAGGCCACAAAGAAATCTGGGTGATGGACTACGACGGCGCCAATCAGAGGCAACTCACCCACCAGAACTCGATCTCGCTTTCGCCGCGTATCTCGCCGGATGGCTCCCGCCTCGCTTTTAGTTCGCTGAGCAAGAGCGGCTGGGACATTCTCATGTTCTCGATCGACCTCAACCGGCTGCTCACCTTCCCCCACTTCGGCGCAACGAACCTTTCACCCTCGTGGTCGCCGGATGGATCGAAGCTTGCCTTCTCGTCATCCCGCAGCGGCGACCCGGAAATTTATCTCTGCGATGCTAATGGAGCCAACCTTCATCGCCTGACCGCTAACCAGGGCCCGGACGTTTCCCCGGCATGGAATCCCAGGACGGGCGCGCAAATCGCTTTCGTCAGCGGGCGCACGGGATTGCCCCAGGTCTACACCCTGGAAGTCGACGGCACCAACCAGCAGCGCATGACCGATCAGGGGTATGCGGTTTCGCCCAATTGGTCGCCCAATGGCCAGTTTCTGACCTTGGCCTGGATTCGCCAGTACGGGCCGGGGGAGCCGGGATCGTCCGATATTTACTTAATGGATATCGCCAGCAAAAAGTGGGTCCAGCTCACGCACGACGGCGGCCATAATGATTTTCCCTTCTGGTCGCCGGATGGGCGGCATATTGTGTTTCAGTCCAGCCGCTCGGGCAAGGAGGAAATTTGGATGATGCTGGCCGATGGCACTAAACTGCATCAGTTGACTTTTACCGGACGTAACACGCAACCGAACTGGAGTTGGAAGTAAACACTTCGTCTGTAACTTTAATTGTCTTGGTTCTGCAGGAGGAACCGTGGAGAGGAACAATATGAAGCGTCAATCTTGGAAAGTACTAGTAACCGTCGCAGCTCTGGCCGCCATTGTTATGCTCGGCGCATGTAAGAAAAAAGAGGCGCCTCCGCCGCCTCCGCCGCCACCACCACCGCCGTCACCTACCGCCTCGATTTCCGTCAGTCCAGACACCATCCAGCAGGGGCAATCCGCCACGCTGAGCTGGCAGACCTCAAACGCCACCGATGTTTCCATCGACGGCATCGGCGCCGTCCAGGCCAGCGGATCGCAGCAGGTCAGCCCGTCCACGTCCACGACGTATCACCTGACGGCCAAAGGCGCGGGTGGAACGCAGGAGGCCAGTACGCGGCTCACCGTCACCCAGCCGCCGCCACCACCACCGCCGCCACCGCCGTCGCCCACGGACGAGGATTTGTTCGGGCAGAACATCAAAGATGTCTACTTCGACTACGACAAATCTGATATCCGCGCCGATCAGCAAGCCTCGGTGCAGGCCGATGCCCAGTTCCTTAGCCAGCATCCCAACATCAGCTTCACCATCGAGGGACACTGCGACGAACGGGGATCGACCGAATACAACCTGGCGCTGGGCGACCGGCGGGCCTCTTCCGTGAAGAACGCCCTGGCTGCGGCCGGAGTCAGCGCCAGCCGCATCAAGACCATCAGCTACGGCAAGGAGAAGCCGTTCTGCCTAGAACACGATGAGGCCTGTTGGCAACAGAACCGCCGCGGACATTTCGTGTATCAGAAGTAGTGATGCTGGGGAGTGGCCGATTTTTTGATGGTGACGTTAGTCGAGCCTGGGCCAGCAACGACTCATCGGCGTCATCCCGAAGCCCCGCGTTTTCACCAGCGGGGCGAGGGATCTCCTTCGCTCGGAGCTGCTCTAATCCGGCCTTTGCGCCTTCACGCTTTACTTTGCGCGCTTTGTGATTAAGGCCTTTTTTAACCGCAGAGCGCGCAAAAGGTCGTAAAGAGTGAGCCCGATCCTGCACTGGCCTTTCTGCGTCTTTGCGCCCCCTAACCCTCTTTGTTCGCCCAAAATCTTCTCCAACCCTGACCCTATGGAATTTGTCTAAAATGGAGGAGGGTTTGTCCTTATGACTTCACGACGCTGCTCCACACTTCTTGCTCTGTTCTCTATGCTTTGGCTGGCCATTACCCCGGTTTGGGGCGCCAGCAAGGAAATGATTCAACTGCAAACCCAGGTCCAGCAACTTCAGGAGCAGATGACCGCCATGCAGCGCAGTTTCGACGAGCGCATGGGCGTCATGAAGAACCTGGACGAGCAAGACACCGATGCCGTGAACAAACTGGCCAACTCGCTTGCCGCATTGCAGGCAGCCCTGCAAAAGCAGCAGGCAGATTCAGCTGCGCGCGTGGATCAGGTCTCAGGACAGATCCAGGCATTCAACGACAGTATCGACGAATTGAAGGCGCGCCTGGCGAAGGTCAGCAAGCAGCTCGACGACATGCAGTCTTCGCAGCAAAGCCTGGCCGCCCAGCAGGCGCAGCAACAGGCGCAACAGCAGGCCGCCGCTTCCGCCCCGCCGCCGGACGTGCTCTATAACAACGCTTTGCGCGACTACAACGGCGACAAAAACGACCTCGCCACCCAGGAATTTTCCGACTACATCAAGTACTATCCCAACACCGATCTTGCGGGGAACTGCTACTTCTACCTCGGCGAAATTCAATTCCGTCAGGGAAACTACCAGCCGGCGGTGCAGAATTACGATCAGGTCTTGCAGAACTTTCCTAACGGAAACAAAGCGGCATCCGCTCAGTTGAAGAAGGGCCTTGCGTTAATTCAATTAGGGAAGCAGGAAGATGGCGTCGCCGAGCTTCGCCACGTGATTCAACGCTACCCCAAGTCAAACGAAGCCCTTCAGGCGCGCGAACGGCTGCGCAAAATGGGCGTCTCCTCCCATTCCGGTGAATAGGGGTTTTCCGGCTTCGGAAAGATTTTCCTGGCGTGTTGAAGGCGGTGGTAGTGGTGCAGTTTGCCTGTCGTCCCGAACAAGCGTCCTTTGCGCAGTGAAGAGCCTGCCCTGAGCCGGATGGCGAAGGGATCTGAGCGAGCCGCGCGAAACCTCGGAGCCTGCCCTGAGGGAGCGCAAGCGACCGAATGGGCGCGTCTTGGCTCGCTTCCTTATCAAACTGCACCACTTCCCGCCGCGCTCGAAACCTCTTACAATGACTTGTTCGGCTTTAGTGCTTGAGGTACTTTCTTATGACTCGCATTCCTAAACACGATCCCGACCATGCCAAGGGCGCCATTGAAGTGCAGGAGCACCACCACGACGGCAACCTCGGCCTCTCCGAACAACTCGGCCACCGCGACCAGGATCCGATGATCAAAGGCGCAGACACGGACTTCCCCGAACCAGGAGAGAATCCGGAACATACGAGCGGCAAACGGCCGGCTTGAACTGTTTGCTGAAACTCGATTTTGGGTGGCGCAGCAGCTGATGGCTGACGGCTAAATCGCCATCGGGCCAACTTCTTTTTCCACTTCGATGGTATCGACCATCACGATGGCGTCCCAGGGGCAGCCGTCGAGGAAGCAACCATCGGGGCCTTTGCTGAGGCACTTCTTGCAGCCGATGCAGAGTATGGGATCGATCTGGATGCGGCCGAAGGGTGGATGATCCTCGTCCGGCACCCAGAACATGCAGTCCTCCACCGGACAATACTCCACGCAGGCCGGCGACCCGGCGCACCCCGTGCAGCACTCGGTGATGACGGCGAGTTCTTTCGGCTTCTTCTTTCGGGGGGTAGAAAGACCCTTGGATCTGGGTTCATGCTTGAACTCGTCGGGAACCATTCCGACGGCCTTGCTAGCGCTAGGTGCAGGAGACATGGGCCGATTATAGCTTGCTTTGCGGAATTGTTGATCGCTGATTTCTGACGGCGCGGTTTGTGTCATCCTGAGCAAGCCTCCTTTGCGCCGCGAAGAGCCCGCCCTGAACCGGATGGCGAAGGGATCTGGGCTTGCGTGCGCCCCCTGGGCCGCTGCCAGCTGAAAACCATTTATAATCTAGCTTTCAATGTCTCACACTCCCCTGCTGGAAGCGCTTCTGGCGCGGCCCGAAAACGAACGGCCGCGGGTTGTGGCAGACTACCGCGGGGCCGCAACGGCGGCCCAGTTCGCTAATCCGCAGTCAGAGTTCACCGCTTTGCAGAATGCCTGCGGCGTCTACGATCTTGGCTTTCGCGCTCGGCTTTCGATTACCGGTAACGACCGCATGCGCTGGCTGAATGGCATGGTCACGAACAACATTCGCGATCTTGCCGTGGGGCGTGGCGTATATGCTTTCCTGCTCAATCCGCAGGGACACATCCTCGGCGACATGTACGTCTTCAATGACGGCGACCAGCTGCTGGTCGAAACCGATTGCAGCCAGGTGGAGAAAATAATCGCCACCTTCGACCATTACATCATCATGGACGACGTGATCGTGACCAATTTGAGCTGGCAAACCGCTGTGGGCGTAGCCGGGCCGCGGGCGCGCGCCCTGCTAAACGCGGCGCGAATTCTGATTCCTGAACTGAAGCCACTCGAAACTATTAGCCTGCAATGTGACTGCGATTGCGGCTGCGTGCAGTGCACGGTGGTGCGCGGGGCCGACGCGCATGAGTCCTATGAGATCTGGCTCTATGCCGGCCAGGCGTATGCGGCCTGGCGGACTTTGCTCACTGCCGGCGCGGTTCCTGTGGGCAGCGAGGCGCTGGAAATGCACAGAATCGTCAGCGGCACGCCGCTCTACGGGGTGGATATTCGCGAACGTGATCTGCCGCAGGAGACCGAACAGACGCGTGCCCTGAGCTTCGACAAAGGCTGCTATGTTGGGCAGGAAATCGTCGAGCGGATTCGCTCCCGGGGCAGCGTGCATCGAAAGTTTACCGGCTTCACGACGGAAGGCGCGGCAGCCATCCCGCCGGGAGCAAAAATCGTCTCTGGAGACAAAGAAGTTGGTGAGATCACCAGCGTCGCGGTTTTGCATCTGGCGTCAGGAGATCGGACGGTTGCCCTCGGTTATATTCGCCGCGAGCTGGGAGTGCCGGGGCGGGAAATCATGATTGGAAACATCAGGGCCACCGTGATCCAGATGCCGTTCAACAGGCTCGCATCCGAACATATCCGTGACGCAGTTATACATGGGGTTTGAGAGAATCTCTGAACCGCACAGCCGAAAAAACTGCGCGTCGTGCGCACCGAAGGGCCCGGAGGGTATTTGGCCGAACGAGACAGAAGGATAGACGCTATGGCTGAAAAGAAACAGGACGCAGGTTTCACCGTTACCGACCGCCGCAAGTTCACCGAGGACGGCGAACTGCGGAAAGATATCGAAGCCGAATCGCCAACGGCGCCAACGGGTCCAGCCGCGGTTCCCTCTAAGCCGGAGGCTGGCCCGAAGGCGGCTGACGCCGCGCAGGCGACGGTCGATAGGATGCCCCCCACACCTTCTGCGGCCGAGCAGAAAGCTCAGGCCGATGCTTATCGCGCTTCCTCCGAGGACATGGATTCCCGCATCGAACTCGGCGGCCACTCCGCCAAAGAGCTGGAGATGACCTTCGAGCGTTTTCTCGCCTCTTTGTATATGACCGCCATGCTGCAATTGGGGTTGATGCACGAACAGGGCAGCCAGCCACGGGTGGACATCATCGGCGCGCGCCAGACTATCGACACGCTCGCCCTGCTGGCGGAAAAGACCAAGGGCAACCTCACCTCCCGGGAAGAGAACTTTCTTCAGAACAGCCTGTACGAGGTGCGCATGGCCTATGTGGAAGTGACCAACGCTCTGGCGCGTCCGCCGCAGCCGGGCGCAGCCACCGGAACCGGCGGACGATGATTCGGATCGCAACTCCAGCATGAAGCTCCCAGTCAGGCAGGTCACACTATGAAGGCGACGCTCACGGTGTTGGGCAGCGGCACTTCCATGGGTGTGCCCACCCTCGGCTGCAACTGTGCGGTCTGCCGCTCCGGCGACCCGCGCGACCGCCGCACCCGCCCTTCAGTTATGGTCGAGTATGCGGGCAAGGTCGTGCTTATCGACACGTCGCCCGATTTCTACACGCAGGCCATCCGTGAAGGAATCGCCCGCGTCGACGCCGTCTTCTACACCCACACCCATGCCGACCACATTCTTGGCATCGACGATTTGCGCCCGCTGAGTTACCGTCACAAACCTGAAAAGTTGCCGCTCTATGCCCGGCCCGATGCCGCCGCTTTTCTGCGGCGCATGTTTACCTACATCTTTGACGCCGATTACAAGTATGGCAGCCTGCCACAACTGGAATTGCGGCCAATCGATGGGCCGGTGGAGCTTTTCGGGGCTCGCTTCGAGCCGGTGCGTCTGCTTCACGGCGAAGCCGAGATTTACGGCTTCCGTTTCGGAGGTGCCGCTTACCTCACCGATCACAGCGAGATTCCCGAAACTTCGCTCCGGCAACTCGAGGATTTGGACATTTTGTTTCTGGATGCGCTGCGGCACACGCCGCATCCCACGCACTCGACGGTAAAGATCTCGCTGCATATCGCGGAGCGGCTAAAGGCAAAGCGCGTATTCTTCACCCACATTTGCCATGACCTGGGACATGAAGCCACCAACGCCACCCTTCCGCCACACGTTCGGCTGGCGTATGACGGGTTGAAATTGGAGTTTGAGATTTAAGCAACAAGCTTGGAGTGGGTTTTTCTTCGTGCCCTTTGCGGATTTTCTTGGCGGCCTTGGCGGTTTAAGATCTTTTCGGCGACCAGCGAAGCGCTTCTCTGGGGCGACGTGCGAGAAACATGCAAATGCCAGGACTGGAAATCTGGGTCGCGGTAGGAGCATTGGCACACAAAATAAGAAGACGGCGTAGCGTAACCCACTCCGCGCCCTCCGCGGATTTTCTCGACGATCTCTGCGGTTAAAAGCTTTGGGGAAGTTCGATGCAAGTCTTTCACAAACTCGACGACGTGCCGGCTAATTTCGGATCTTCGCTGGTCAGCGTGGGCAACTTCGACGGCGTTCACCGCGCCCACGCGCATGTGCTGGGCGAGATTGTGCGCCGGGCACGGGAGAGTGGCGGCAAAGCTGTCGCGGTAACCTTTGAGCCGCATCCCGCCAGGATTTTGCGCCCCGATTCAGGACTGAAACTGCTCACTCCGCCTCCGGAAAAATTGCGCCTGCTCGAAAGCACGGGCATCGACGCCGTCCTGATTCTTCCTTTTGGACGCGATCTTTCACTGATGACGGCGCGCCAGTTTGCCGAGCGCATCCTGAAGAAGAAGTTGCGTGCGCGCGAGGTGCACGAGGGCTACAACTTTCGCTTCGGACACAAGGCCGCGGGCGATGTGAATCTGCTGGCGCAGCTTGGCCAGGAAATGGGTTTTGCCGTGAAAGTCTACTCCGAGGAGAGGCTGCGCGGCGAAAGGGTTTCAAGCAGCCACATCCGGAAGCTGATTGCCGCCGGCCGCGTGAGCCGGGCTCGGCATCTGCTGGCGCGTCCATTCTGCATTCTGGGAACGCCCGGCCGCGGACGGGGCCTGGGATCGAAGTACACTGTGCCCACGATCAATCTGGCGCGCTACGAAGAGCTGGTCCCGCACGACGGAGTTTATATCACCTGTACGCGCCTCGGCGCCGAGCGCTTCGAGTCCGTGACCAACGTCGGCAATCGCCCCACGTTTGGCGCCGAGTCATTTGCCATCGAGACCCACCTGCTGAACTTCCATCCCTTTGAGCTGGAGCCGGAAACCGAGGTCGAAATCTGCTTTCTCGATCGCCTGCGCGATGAGATCAAGTTTCCCTCCGTGGAGGCGCTGCGCGGGCAGATCGCCGGCGACGTCAAGAAGGCGAGAAGGTATTTCCACCTGCTGCGAAACCTCGGAACCGCGAGTTGCCTCTGAGTGATCGTCGAACCAGCCGATTAGCCGCGCTTCAAACTCACCTTTGGCAACGCTGACCGCGCCACAGTGGTCCGCACCGTCCACTTCCCAGAAAACCACTGCTGGATTTCGGCCAGCGATCATCCGTGAATGTCGAACGGGAATATTGCTGTCATTCTTTCCATGGATCAAGAACACAGGCACACGAGTGATGGCGACAACTTTGTCCGGCGAGAGCTCGTCGAAGTCCAAACCATATTTCCATTTCGAGTAAACGAAGCCTACCTCGACAAAGGGACGCAGGAAAGTTCTTCCGAGCCAGGGGCCGGTATGAAAGAATTGGCCGACGCGGTCGTAGGCAATCTCGCGAAAACTCGAAAACGAAGATTCCGCCGCAACGGCGCAGAAACGCGGTTCGCTTTGCAACGATTGCAGCAGCTGTGCCGCACCCATCGACTCCGCGAAGCCGAAGATGCACTGAGGACTCTGATCTTTCGTGATCCAATCAAACCATCGGCGAATGTCGTCCGACTCCAACAGGCCATAGGTTGCCAAATCACCGCCGCTGAGGCCGTGGGCACGGGCATCGGGCATCAAAACGCTGAAACCATGCCCCAGAAGCATCTCGGCATAGCCGATCATACCCGTGCGGTTGTCGCTGAGGCCGTGCAGCAGGATCACCGACTTGGCGTTCCACTTCCGCGGATGAATGCTCCAGGCCTTGAGAACAACGCCGTCCTTCGCGGCTATCTCGACGTTGGC
>Ga0187782_10003147_pt1 | contig 12284 bp, 9 predicted proteins | sample 0715_SJ02_MP15_2_FD_132454 | JGI IMG/M metagenome (GOLD analysis project Ga0187782, IMG submission 132454) | Tropical peat soil microbial communities from peatlands in Department of Meta, Colombia - 0715_SJ02_MP15_20_MG | ecosystem: Environmental > Terrestrial > Soil > Wetlands > Peat | place...
AACCCGTCGCGTCGCGCTTGAAATGTTCCCAGGAAAAGAGCGCGCCTTCGATTTGATTTATCGGCCGAAATTCCAGCGTGTCATGCACGCCGTGTACCGGCTGCAATAAAGCACCAACTCGCTCAGCATCCGCATCTCGTTCGCAGCAACATGCGCAGCCACACGCCGACTAGGCCTGCCACCATCCCCAGGAGCGCGCGATACTCGCGGTTCTGGCGATATTGCTCCCAGGAAAACGACCTGGCGGGCCCTTCCCCCGTCGGCGGCTCATAGCCTTTCCCAATCAACTTTGGAAAAAACAACGGCACACGTTCTGCGTATTCTTCTAATGCCTGGCCGAAACTCGCTCGCAAGTCCTCTTCCTCATTGTGCATGACAGCCGGATAGAAGATCACGAAGTAGGCGATCACAACGCCGGCGACCCACCAGGAATTTCCCGCAACAACAAATCCCGCCCCGAGAAGAGCGCTCCCGAGATAAAGGGGATTCCGGACGTGCGCGTACGGCCCCGTCGTGGCAAGCTCCCGGCCTTTCCGCAAGTGGCCCGCCGCAGCACCGCGGATGAAAAGGCCGAACGCGGCGACCATCCCTCCAATTACGATGGAATGTGGAGTTGGAGTGACGAGCACAATGTAAATCACCGCGACCAGATACCCGAAGCGCACACGCCAGCGCATCCAGAATTTTCTTCTCTGCGTCATCTGCCCTTGCTCAGGCGCTTCTCGACGGCTTCGACAACTTCCTCCACAGTAATGGAAAGCATCGCAGGCGAGTAGGACGGACCGCGCCGATAGGTCGTTTCCGCATACCGGAGATTTCGCAGGACAACGTCGTCTCGGGAATATGGGCCATTGCGTGCGGGATCCGTCGGGCCATAGATCCCCACAACCGGCGTTCCGAGTGCCGCGGCAAGATGCAGAGGGCCTGTGTCCGCGGACACGACGAATCTCGCGCGCCGCAGCAGCGCCAGCAATGGACCAAGCCCAAATGGAATTGCGGGCGGCGGCTCCTTTCCCGCCCCTTGCATCACTTCTTGCGCCAACTTCTCCTCACCCGGGCCAAACGTAACGATGCCGCGCCAGCCGTGCCGTTCGACCAGGACGCGATGCAAATTGCCATATCTCGCCGGGGGCCAGCATTTGGAGCGCCACCCGCCTCCCGGATTGAGCACATAGAAATCGGCCATGCCCTTCTCCGATAATTCGCGGCGGACGTTCTCCTCGTCCTCGGCGCAAATCGCCAGCGGGAATCGAGGGCTCGTCCGGCGGGCTCCCGCGTGTTCCGCGAGCGTGAGATTGTGTTCCACCTTATGGGCGCCACGCGGATTGACACGCTCGGTGTAAAGCATAGCCACTGGGCCTTCGCGCGCATAGCTGCTCTGAAATCCGATCCGGCGAGACGCTCCGGACGCAAAGCCTAAAATCGCTGACTTGTACAGCCCTTGAAAATCAATCGCGCAGGTATAATTTGCCGCCCGCAACTTTCGGATTGACGCTGCGATTCCTCCCGCGCTTCGACCGTCGAGCGAAATTACCCCAGTGAGGTCAGGATTTCCCTTAAGCAACCTTTCCCACTTAGCATCCACCAGCCAATCAATCCTTGCCTCAGGAAAGGTGTCGCGCAGCGCAGCGGCTGCCGGCAACGCGTGCACGATGTCCCCCAGCGCGCTCATCCGAAAAAGCAAGAATCGCGGCTCAGCCATCGTTGCGCTGCTGGATGCGGGCGAGAAGGTCGCGTGTCGAATGGCGCTTCAGGTCGCCTACGATTGCAACACGAATGCCCAAAACAGAGGCGAGTTCGCGCTCGGGAACTGTCTCAGGTGTGTAGTCTGTGCCCTTCGCGTGGATGTCAGGATGAAGTTCGCGGAGGAGAGAATTCACATCGGACTCATCAAAGATCACCACATAATCCACGACGGCGAGTGCGGCAACAAGAGTCGCTCGCGCCCGTTCCGTCAGAATCGGACGCCCTGCACCCTTCAGCCCGCGCGTGCTCGCGTCGGAATTGATCCCGACAACCAGCAAATCTCCCTCGGCGCGCGCTGCCTGCAAATAGCGAACGTGCCCGGCATGGAGCAAGTCGAACACGCCATTCGCCAGCACAATTTTCCAACCGGAACGACGATGTTCGTCGAGTACAGCGTGCAGCCCATCGCGCGAAAGAATTTTCTCCCGTGTGTCCATGAAATTTCAGTGCTGCGCCGTCATTTCCTTCCGTAGGACAGCTTCCAATTCGGCACGCGAGACACTGGCCGTGCGCCGCTTCATCACGACGATTCCTCCGGCGTAATTCGCGAGATGCGCCGCCTCAAGAAAAGAAGCTCCTGCGGCAACGGCGAGCGTGAAGACAGCAATAACCGTGTCTCCCGCGCCTGTCACGTCCACTGGCGCGTCGGAGCCGTAGATCGGGATGTGTTGGGGTGGCCGGCGCGACTTCCCTCCATTTTCGAACACCGCCATGCCATCTTTTCCCCGCGTCACGACAAGCGCTTTGGCGCCAAGCTCCCGAAGGGCGCGCTGCCCCAACTCATCCAGTTTTCGCGTGTCGGTGCCGATTCGCGTCTGATAGGCCGCTTCAAGTTCAGGCTCGTTTGGTGTCGCAGCCGTGACGCCGGCGTCGCGATAATCGAGCAGCCGGTACCGCGAATCCAGCATGAGGCGCTTCGCAGCGATCTTTCGCAGCATGGCGGGCGTAGCCGCGCCAAGGCCGTAATCCGAAACAAGAAGTGCGCCGGCGCGCTTTGCGAATTGTTTTGCCCTTCGCTCGATGGCACTTCGAATGTTCGGCGCTACAATTGCCGCCGGCTCACGGTCCACGCGCAGCACCTGCTGCTCAGTCGTGTGTGTCCAGCCAGCCAAGAAGCGCGTTTTCGTCGTCGTAATCCAATGACGCGCCCGAAGGATGCCGGACACATTCACCTGCCTGCGCCGGAAGTATTCGATCAGCTCTCGGCCGGCTTCATCATCCGCGACAACTCCGACAGGCAAAACACGGGCGCCCAAGTCGGCGAGGTTGTTCACGGCATTGGCCGCCCCACCTGGGTAGGCCTCGCTTCGCCGGTGCCGCAAAATCAAGACGGGAGCTTCCCGGGAAACGCGTGAAATTTCACCGGAAACAAACTCGTCAAGCACGAAATCTCCGAGCACGCAGACGGTCTGCCGCGGGAAAGTTCCGACAATATCGAGAAGACGGCTGAGGTCAACGCTCGCATCCGCAGCTCGCGCCGCGCCGGTCTTTCCCGGCGATCTCACTTTCTTCAATCTGGCCTCCAACGAAGCCCCTCGCGATCGAGAGAGGTCCAAACCGCGCCGAAAAGTATCACAGGAAAGTTGCGACCAGCAAACTTCCACTCGCGAAGTTTCCGAAAATCGCACGCGACGATTTTATCGCCGCACGCCTGCGTGGGCCTTGGCCTTTGCCATCAGAGCGCGCCAAAATTCCTCCGGCCGGTCAACATGAAGGGAAATCCGGCAGACCCAGAGGTCCATCGAGCGCCACAGGCCCGTACAATTGTAGCTGTCTTTCTCCGTGCAAATCACTCCGTCCCCGCCTGCTGCCTTGGCCTCCCCTTCGATCTCACTTATGTCGGCTGCCGAATATTGGTGATGATCCGGAAAGAATAGGTGACCGACGATTTGGAATCCCCAATCGCGGAGGTCGGCAATAAACGCGGACGGGTTCCCGATTCCGCAAAATGCGAATAGCTTCCGATTGCGGGCATCTTGTTCCGTCAAGTGAGGTTGATAGGGAGTAACAACACCATCGAGCTCAGTCCGCGCGTAGAAAATTGGCGCATCCGAATCGCGCCGAATCGCGGCTTCAACGGCGGGAGCGTGGTAACTGCGCGTGATTACAATGATGTCTGCGCGCGCTAGAGCCGTTCGCGCCTCTCGCAACCGGCCAGCGGGAAGCACATGCCCGCCTCCGAATGGATTCGTGGCGTCAATCAGCACGATATCTACGTCCCGCGCTAGCTGAAGGTGCTGAAAACCGTCGTCAAGGATGAACCAATTCACGCCCCGCGGGACCAGTTCGCGTCCCCGTTCAAATCGGTGTGCGCCGACCCCGAAAGAAACACGATCTCCTAACCGCGCCTTCATGACGCTAACTTCGTCGCTCGTCCTTTCCTCGGCGGATGATTTGCCAGAATCGCCCCCCGAGACTTTTCCCCGGTATCCGCGTGTGAGGATGCCCACGCTCTTCCCCTCCCCGACGAGCCTCTCGGCGATCCATATCACCATGGGCGTCTTGCCAGTTCCACCAACGGTGAGATTCCCCACGCTGATTACCGTTCCATCGAGTCGCCGCTGCTTGAGGATGCCCTTGCGATAGGCTCGCGCGCGCAAATGCACCGCAGCGCCGTATGGAATGGACAACGGCCAGAGCAGAGATTGCGTCCACGTCACGTTTGAGGTCTCGACGTGTCCAGTATAGCGGCGATGCGCTTGAGCGAGAGAGACGTGGCGCCGCGATTCCGCTCGGCAAGATCGTGCGCCGCCTTTCCCATCCGCTCGCGCGCAGCATCATCCTCGATTACCTGCGCCCACACTTTCCCCAATTGCTGTCCGCTGCGTACCTGGATTCCAGCCTTGGCATCCAGAAATTGCGCCGCCATTTCCCGGAAATTTTCCATCGAAGGGCCGAAAATGGGCGGCCGCGAAAACCAGGCGGGCTCGAGGATGTTGTGGCCGCCACTCGGGACCAGCGACCCCCCGACAAAGACCGCGTCGGCCAGAAAATACAGCCCCGCCAGCTCCCCGATGGTATCGAGCAACAAGACATCCGCGTTTTCCGTCAGTGGAACGCTGAAGTCCAGTCCGCTGCGCCGAACGATTTCCCAGCCTCCCTCAGCCACGATCTTCGCAGCAGCGTCGAAGCGGTCCGGTTTCCGGGGAGCCAAAATAAGCAAAGCGTGTCGCCATCGGCGCTGCACGACATCAAACGCGCCGAGAACAAACTCCTCTTCTTCTGCGACAACGCTGCCAGCCACAATCACCGGCCATCGTTCCTGCGTGCTGAGTTGCTCTTCGAGCCAGGAGCCGAGCGGTCCGATGGCGGGAGGCTCGGCGTCGTATTTCAAGTTTCCGGTTATCTCGATTCGCTCCGCCGGCGCGCCCATTTTCCCGAGACGATCTGCATCCTCCGGAGTCTGCGCGAGGAACAGCGTGGCGTCGTGAAGTGTCCTTGCGAAGAACTCCCCGGTCACAAACCTCCAGCGCTCGAAACGCGCAAAAGAGCGCTCAGAGATCCGCGCATTTGCAAAGACTGTAGGCACACCTTTGCCATGCGCCTCCCGCAAAAAGTTGGGCCAGATTTCGGTCTCCATTACGATCACAAGTGCGGGCTGAATCGCGTCGAGTGCCCGGCGGACAGACACCACCCAATCGAGTGGAAAATAAAAAATCCCATCGGCGCAATTAAGGCGTTCGCGCGCCAGGCGCTGACCCGTCTCCGTTGTCGTCGAGACGAACACTCGGCGGTTTGGGTAGCGCCGCTTTAATTCATCGAGGAGCGGCTTCGCCGCCAACACTTCCCCGACGGAAACAGCATGAATCCAAATTGATCCGCCTTGATTCGCGGCAGACTTGGCGGATCGCCCGTCCGCGGACGCACTGCACGCAAACATACCCCCTGGCAGCATCCCCAGCCGTTCGCGCAGTGCGCTCGGAGGCTCTCCCCGCCGCCATCCGCGCAGCGCGTAATACGGAGCAAGAACAATTATGCTCGCCGCGGTAAGAATTCGATAAAGGAAATACATTGGGAAGGCTGGGCGCGCGAATCCAGGAGACGCTACCCAACACAAACGGAGTATTATAGGGGCACCCGGCGCGAAATTCGCACAACTTCCCTCGCGCGCGGAGCATCGGACAACTGATGATTACGAGAGCCCTCTCTCTGGCCATGGTCCCGTTCCTCTTCTGGTCAGGCGTTTTGGCTCAATCTCCCTCCTCTTCCGGAGCCGATGCCGATAAGAAAATTGCCGCACTCCCTCATGATCGCCACGAAGGCTTGACGATTTCCGCGGACCCCTACACCGACAGGGAACGCTCGAAGCAAAAATTCGGCAAAGCCAGCCCAAACGAAATCGGCATCCTGCCGGTCGAAGTCTTTCTTCGCAACGAAACGGGCCAGGCTATGCGCGTGAAACTCGAGAGCGTCCAGCTTGACGTTCATATGTCCGATGGTTCGCACCAGGATATTGACTGGCTCACTCCAGCCGAGGTGGCCAATTACATCGCTCACCCTGGCGGTGCCAAGACTCCAGGACAACGGCGCATGCCTCTCCCGCTTCCAACAAACGACAAGAAGGCCGAAAACCTTTTGAAGATTTTGGGCCCGCTCACTTTGGATGACGATGTGGTGCCTCCCATGGGAATGGTGCACGGTTTCCTCTTTTTCAACGTCAACCACGAAATGTCTCTCGCTGCACGTTCAACTCTTTATGCTCCCGATGTCGTCGCAATCCCCACGAATAAGCCGCTCTTGTTCTTTGAGGTTCCTTTGGGCACAGCGACGGACTAATCGCTGCCCCTGCGAGTAACGCTTCCCGTCCTTGACGTTCCGAATTTTTCCTGCTAAAAACGTGGATTCCTTGCTGCATAATCTCGCACTCAGCAGGCTCCCAATCTTGGGGTCTTAATCCGGAGGAAGAATGTCGGTACAAGCGTGTACCCGATTCGTGAAGAAATGTCTGGCCGGCGCCGCCGGGATGCTTTCCTGCGCCATGGTGGCGCTTGCGCATCCGGCTCGGGAATCCGCTGGCGGAGAGGCGAGCTTGAAGCTCCCCGATCTTTCGCGTGTCAGTTTTCTCGGCGTGGATGGCCACAAATTGCTCCTGTTCGGGCTCCTGTTCTGCATTTTCGGGCTGGGTTTCGGGCTCACGATTTACCGGCGCCTAAAGAATTTGCCGGTCCATCGCGCCATGCGCGAAATCTCGGAATTGATTTACGAGACTTGCAAGACCTACCTCATCACGCAGGGCAGGTTCCTCATCATGCTCTGGATTTTTATTGCCGCGATTATCGTGCTGTATTTCGGAGTCCTGCTGCATCAGGAATATGGAGCCTTGCAAGTCGGGATTATATTGTTCTTCAGCGTGGTCGGAATGGCTGGAAGCTACGGTGTGGCGTGGTTCGGCATCCGTGTAAACACATTTGCAAATTCGCGGACAGCTTTCGCCGGTCTGAGTGGCATGCCCTACCCCATTTACCACATCCCGCTGGAAGCAGGCATGAGCATCGGCATGATGCTCATCAGCGTCGAGCTGCTCATGATGCTTTTGATTCTTTTGTTTGTGCCCGGCGACTACGCCGGTCCCTGCTTCATCGGCTTCGCGATTGGCGAATCGTTGGGCGCCGCGGCGCTGCGAATTGCCGGCGGCATCTTCACCAAAATTGCCGACATCGGTTCTGACTTGATGAAGATCGTCTTCAAGATCAAGGAAGACGACGCGCGGAACCCCGGCGTTATCGCCGATTGCACCGGTGACAATGCCGGCGATTCGGTCGGACCCAGCGCCGATGGTTTTGAGACCTACGGCGTCACCGGTGTCGCCCTTATTACGTTCATTCTGCTTGGCGTTCGCAATCCGGTCGTCCAGGTCCAGTTGCTCGTCTGGATCTTCGTCATGCGCATCGCCATGCTCGTCGCTAGCGCCCTCGCTTACTTCCTCAATGCCGCCATCGCAAAGGCGCGCTATAGAGATGCCGATGAAATGAATTTCGAGGCCCCGCTGACTTCGCTCGTATGGATTACCTCGATTGTATCCATCAGCCTGACTTTTGCCATTTCCTCGGTGATTATCCCTGCGCTGGGAAATGACTCGACGCTATGGTGGAAGTTGGCGACGATTATTTCCTGCGGCACGCTCGCCGGCGCCGTGATTCCGGAGCTCGTGAAGGTGTTTACGTCCGTCGAGTCTCGTCACGTGCGGGAAGTGGTTCGTTCGGCCGAAGAAGGCGGTGCTTCACTGGGAATACTCTCCGGATTCGTTGCCGGAAACTTCTCGGGCTACTATCTGGGTTTGGCGATGGTCGCCCTGATGTCCATCGGCTACCTCGTCAGCCTGCAGGGTTTGCAGGATCTGATGATTGCTGCCCCCGTTTTTGCATTTGGCCTCGTGGCGTTTGGTTTCCTGGGCATGGGGCCCGTGACCATCGCCGTCGATTCCTACGGCCCTGTCACGGACAACGCGCAGTCGGTCTATGAGCTGTCGCTCATCGAGCAGATCCCGAACATCAAGCAGGAAATTAAGAAAGACTTCAACATGGACGTCAATTTCGACCGTGCGAAACACCTGCTCGAAGCCAACGATGGTGCCGGCAACACCTTCAAGGCCACGGCCAAGCCCGTGTTGATTGGGACTGCGGTCGTCGGCGCCACCACCATGATCTTTTCCATCATCATGGCGCTGACACATGGAATTACAGTCGATGTGGACAAGCTCTCGCTGCTCCATGCTCCCTTTTTCCTTGGCCTCGTTACCGGCGGTGCCATGATCTACTGGTTCACGGGCGCCTCCACGCAGGCCGTGACCACTGGAGCTTACCGCGCGGTCGAATTCATCAAGGCCAATATCAAACTGGAAGGCGCCGAGAAGGCTTCCGTCGCCGACAGCAAGCGCGTCGTCGAGATCTGCACGCAGTATGCTCAAAAGGGCATGCTGAATATTTTCATCGCCGTTTTCTTTGCAACCTTGGCATTTGCCTTCGTTGAACCCTTCTTTTTCGTTGGTTACCTCATCTCCATTGCGGCGTTCGGTTTGTACCAGGCGATCTTCATGGCCAACGCCGGTGCTGCCTGGGATAACGCGAAGAAGATTGTCGAAGTTGAGTTGAAACAAAAAGGGACGGATCTTCACGCCGCTACCGTCGTTGGGGATACTGTGGGCGACCCGTTCAAAGACACCTCTTCCGTGGCCTTGAACCCGGTGATTAAATTCACGACGCTCTTCGGTTTGCTCGCGGTCGAATTGGCCGTGAAGCTGACTGCCGAAGCGGGTGGCGGAATTGCGCAGGCGCTGGCGGCGGGATTCTTCGTCGTATCATTCTTTTTCGTGTACCGCTCGTTTTATGGTATGCGCATCAAGGCTTCGGAGTAGGAGACGTTCCTGCGTTCTATTGTTGATCAACCCTTGATCAGGCCAAGGAATTGCTTCGGATCGTTCGCGTAGCCCGGGAAAACCGCTTTCAAATCCCTGTCGCCGAGGTGCTTGGAGATAATTTCACCAAGCACACTGCGGTAATCTGTCGTCACAGCAAGGTCCCGGCCTTGATACAGCTTGTCCTGGGTCATTCCCGGCCAGCGCGTGTAAACCTTTCCGCCCTTCACATCTCCACCCATCACGAACATGCAGTTGGCGTGGCCGTGGTCCGTCCCGTGGTTGCCGTTCTCATGAGCGGTGCGGCCAAATTCCGACATGCTCACAAATACGACATCGCCCATCCGGTCTCCCATGTCCTGATGGAATGCAGCAATTCCCTGCCCCAGATCCCGCAGTAGATTGGAGAGCTGGCCCTGCACTCCGCCTTCATTTACATGGTGGTCCCAGCCGCCGCTGTCGAGGAACGCGACTTCGAGCCCAACGTCCGCTTTGAGTAGTTCCGCGATCTCCATCAAGCTCTGTCCGAAACGGCTCTTCGGATACTGCGCGCCATTCGCCGGCTGATATGCATCCGGATTGATTTTTTTGAGCTGATCAATCGCCTCAAACGTTTCCGTGCCCACCCCGTGCAAAGCATGGTCCACCGTCTGCGCGTACATAGCTTCAAACCCGCCTTCGACAGTTTGCTGGGGGCCAAACATCTTGAATTGCTTTAGATCGGGAATGGCCACGGCGGGCGCGGTCCCCTGTAGTGTACGCGGCAAGTAAGGACCGAACGCTACCGCGCGAAATGGCGACGGCTTTTCTTCATGCATGGATTGCAGCGCGCGATTCAGCCAGCCATCGTCGGTGGCTTTCAGCCCTGGCGTGCCAGACTCCATGAAATCCTGCGCATCAAAGTGCGAGCGCGTGGGGTCCGGCGAGCCGACGGCCTGGACGATCGCAAGCTGGCCATTGTGAAAAAGCGGCTCAAGGGGTTGCAGGCTCGGATGGAGGCCGAAGAAACCGTCGAGGTCAATGGCTGCGTCACCGCCGCCCTTCCGCGGTTCGGGGATCGCGATCGTCGGCCGCATCTGGTGATAGCTACGCTCGCCAAAGGGAACTACCACGTTTAATCCATCCATCGCCCCGCGCTGGAAGAGGACGACCATCTTCTTCTTGTTCGGCGCCGCCGTCGCCGCCACCGCGCGCTGGAGAAATGATGGCAGCGATGCCATCCCGAGCATCGCAATTCCCCCGCTCTTTAGAAAATATCTCCGCGAAATTTCCATGACTGCCTTCTCCTCCATAAATCGCTATCGCCGCTGAAATTCTGGCGCGCCGAGAACCAATCCCGCAATCAAGCCCTCATTCACCTGCTTCACGGGATCATCCAGTCGCGCCTGAACAACTTGAGGATCGTCTAAACGATCTTCCAGTGTTTGCCGCGTCTCCGCCGTCACTTGCCCACCCAAAAACAACTCAAGCGATCGCTCAAGCGCCTTGTTCGCATCTGCGGATGCATCCTCCCCAAGTAGCGTCTTCAAATTCACATTGGCGCCCGCCATCTTGTTGCTCGAAAAGGTCAGTGCAAAATTGAGCCGGTTGAGCAGGGCGCCCGTATTTACCCACGTTTCCGCCTTGTCCGAATAGCCCGTCGGCGGCTGGCATCGGTACAGCGGCTCACCCATCCGCCCGGCCCACTGCGTCAGCGGCAGCGGCACGGGAACTTCCGCGTTCAACGCGCGCGCAGCGCTCGCCACCAGCTCAAACGGTGTTTTCACCTTTGCGCGATACGATTCCTTTGACCAAAACTCCGGCGAGTAAATCATCGTCTTCAGCAAGCTGCGGATATCTCCGCCCGTCGCAGCATAATTATCCGCCATTCGGTTGATCAGCGAAGCTGGCGGGTTATCGGAAACGAAATGCCGCGCCAGTTCCATCGAGAGGAACACCCCGGTGCTCGCATGGTTCGCAAGAAACTTCAGCGCGTCTTCGCCATCCCGTATTCCGCCAGAGTTGAATGTGTGGCCCATCACCACCTTCTTGCTTTGCCCGTGAACCCGCTCGTCGAAGAAAAATTCGGGATCCTTCCGCGGCTCGTGGACCGTCCAGCCCGTCAGACACTCCGCCATGGCAATCACGTCGGCTTGCGTGTAGCCGCCATTCACTCCCACCGTGTGGAGTTCCATCACCTCCCGCCCGTAATTTTCATTCAAGCCCCGCTCTTCCTTCTTCGGCGCCGTCGCATTTGGCTGCGGCGTCGAGGCGGCCGACGGAAATGTGCGCTCTTGTGGAGCAGCGCCGCCCCCAAAAATTCCCTGATAGCGTGCCCGCCGCGCTTCAATCTGGGCGCGCATTCTTTGAAATGCCACCGGGTCCGCGCTCAGCCAGTTGTCCAGATAAAAGAGCATCGCTGGGCTTTTTGCCGTCGCAAGGAGAAGATCCTGAAATCTGCCCATCGTGTGGGGGCGAATCGTATCGCGCACGTAGGACGTGACCAGCCATTTGTCTGCGCCTTTATCTACATACACATTGAAGTGATTGAACCAGAAATCCTCCATCACTGCTTCGAGCTGTCGCTCGCTGTAAACGGCCCGGTCAAGCTTGGCCATCGAAAGCTCGGCGGTGATGCGATTGGGCCCTTGCAACTTGGCTAATTGTTGCTGCGCTCGGTCCAGGTTGTCGTCGCCTGTCTTTTTCACGTGGGCCACGGCATCTTGCCGTTTTTCCCGGAGCTGATCCTTATACTCCTCCTTGCTTAGGCCCTCCTTTTTCGCGGCCACATTCGGCGGCGGATACTCATCCAGCAGCTTTGTCGAAGACATGCTAAGTGTCGGGTATTTCTCCAACCGGTCGTCGAGCGCCGAATCGTCAATTGAATCCGGATGAAGCTGCTGTTCGACCCACTTCTCGAGTCCCATCTTCCGGATGCGTTCCACGTCACCCGGCCGCGGCCCATAGCCCAGCCGATTGAGAGCATGGAGGATCGCTTCCTTCTCGGTCAGTTCGGTAATCGGCAGGTTTCCTTTGAATTTCTTGTCGAGGGCCGGCTGGCTCGATTCCTGGGCGACCTTCGCTTGGTCTCTCTGCGCGCTCGCGTCAGGCGCGGCTACCGCGACAATCACGCCCAGCATCGCCGCGAGCGTAATCCCGATGACACCGATTCCGACAACATCCGGGCTCGCCCTGAGCCCGTGAG
>Ga0187782_10003149_pt1 | contig 12279 bp, 15 predicted proteins | sample 0715_SJ02_MP15_2_FD_132454 | JGI IMG/M metagenome (GOLD analysis project Ga0187782, IMG submission 132454) | Tropical peat soil microbial communities from peatlands in Department of Meta, Colombia - 0715_SJ02_MP15_20_MG | ecosystem: Environmental > Terrestrial > Soil > Wetlands > Peat | place...
ACCGTTGTTGTTCTCAGTGTTATGATAGTCGCTACTGCCCTGTGCGCGCAGTTTTTTAACATCGAGGTGGATTAAAATTAGGTCGACTCATGCGAAACCTGCTGTTCTTGATTTACGTGACAGAGCGCACTCCTCGCTATCAACGCTGTCGCTTGCGGGTCAACACCGTAAAGCCTTCTGGCAGAAGGCCACAGCCCGAGGGCAGGCGTTCGGTTTAAGCGTGGCAGTTTGCTCCGAAATTCAACTGTGGGCGGCAACGGACATCAGATGTCAGATGCGCTGGATCCGAGCGCGGCCCAACCTTGCGCCCGCGTTTTCTTCATTTTCATTAGCCCAGACAATCCTGGCAGCTATCGATCCGAGGAAGGATACGGCAAGGAGTATCATCCACGCGGCGACCACTAGCGGAACGAGCCTCGGGTGCCCGCTTTGACTTCCTTGCCGTCCGCGTAGCAATTGCTTAGGAGGCAACTTCATAACCTCGGTGCAGAACCACCAACCAAAAAGCTAATGCGACCAAACATAAGCCAAGGGCAGCCTGGGCAAGCCAGTGGTCCTGTTTCAAATCGTGCCACGCAGTCCGGCGTCTACGCTTACGCAACGTTGCCATGTCGAAGAAGATTACGCCTTCCAGAATCCAAGTCGAGCATAAAGCCAGGAGCTTGCTCTTGGAATCTTGAAATATCTTTAACCCGCACCAATTTTTGCAGCGCACAACCATATCACGCGAGACCGAGCAATCTGATGTTTGCACCGCCAGGGATCACTGATGCCTCGACGCCACGCGAAGTGCGCAGCACCCTTGGTATTACTAATCAATTGGTGCGGATTTCAATCGGCATCGGAGATTGCGTCGATCGCATCACGGACTGGATGCTGCGCCGCATTGAGCGTGGGAACGCAACCATCCATGAAGCCAATGTAGCCAAGAGGCATACAACACTCTTGGGCGATCGCGGACGGCGCGACGGCAAATCGGGCGGTCTTTCGCCGCGCGCGCGGCCTAAAGGGCGACCGCACCTGCGCGCTAAATGGTGACCTTACGGAGAAAGCCGTCGACGCTGCCGCGTAGGCTGTCCGCAGCCTTCTCGACGGCAAGCGAGGCCGTTAAGACCGTGTCCGCCGAGCTGTGCATGTCTGCAGTGGCGCGGGAAACACGCTGCAGGACCGAAACGACCGATTTCGCGACCGACGCCGCCGCTTCGACGCTGCTGGAAATCTCCTGCGTCGCCGCATGCTGCTGTTCGACCGACGTCGCGATAGCGGCAGTGAATTGCCGGACCTCTTGGATGCGGCCGGCAATATTACCGATGGCGCCAACCGCGCTCTGAGTCGAGGATTGCACCGCCGCAATTTGGGCGGCGATGTTGTCGGCTGCCTTGGCAGTCTGCACGGCCAGCGCTTTGACCTCGGAGGCGACGACCGCGAAGCCCTTGCCTGTCGCTCCCGCACGCGCCGCCTCAATCGCAGCATTGAGAGCAAGCAAATTCGTCTGTCCAGCCACGTTTTGAATGAGCTTGATGACATCGTCGATCTTTTGTGCGGCTAACGCGAGGCCGGCGATATCTTCGTTGGTCGATTGCGCCTCGATTGCAACGGCGCTCACCACCTCCGTTGCGCGGGCAAGCTGGCGGTTGATCTCGGCGATCGACTTGGACAATTCATCTGCCGCGGCAGCGGCCATCTTGACGCTGCCGAACGCTTCGTTGGACGTATGAACTGCGCCTGCGGTATGCGCCGTAGTCTCATTCGATGTTGCCGACAGCGAGGTGGCGGTCGACTGCATCGCCGCAACGCTGTCGGCGACGGTCTTAGACACCCCCTCCACGCTTTCGCGGAACCAGGTGATGGCCTCCTCCACGACGGAGCGGCGCGCTTCCTGCTCGCTCAGCAAAGCACTCTTTCGCTCCGCCGAACGGCGCTCGGTGATGTCGTCATGTGTCCCAACCCAATAGGCGCCGCCACGTATTGCCTGATTGACGACTGAAATCGCACGCCCGTTCGGTGCCTCGGTTACGAAGCTTACAGCCTTTCCAGTGGCGATGGCGTCCATGAGTTCGGTGTAGTACTGCACCGGATCGCGGTGAAGACTGCCGGTTTCAACTCGATGACGGATGATATCGATGAGCGCAGCGCCGGGTTTTACCAGGTCCGGAGATAGACCGTACATGGTCAGATATTGATCGTTGCAAACGACGAGGCGGCCCCTTGTATCGTACATCACCACGCCTTGCGTTATATTGTTGAGCGCGACAGCAAGCAGATGGCCCTTGCGGCCAAACTGCCAAGCCTTTGCCAATCGCGTCAACCAATTGAGGACCCGGAACATGCGTGCCTCGTCGGTGTCCAACTACCTATTAATTATCCGGTGTCCATTTACGGTTTCGTTAATCAACGATCCGATCCGTGCTGGCACGGCGACCCAGCATTCAAGCTGGCCTGCGGTCGGCTAGCGGACACGGGTCGGGATTAGATGCCGTAATGGGCCCTGCTCGGAGCGAGCAATTGATGTGGCTGTCCCCCGATAGATGATGAAACGGGGTCACGACGTTGAGTCGGCCCCAAGCATCTAGGAACGGAGGACAGCCATGGAACATTATGCCGGAATCGACGTGTCATTGGAACTGTCGAGCGTTTGCATTGTGGACACGCAGGGGAAGATCGTGAAGGAGGCGAAGGTCGCGAGCGAGCCCGAAGCTCTGGTTGATTTCTTTGGATCACTGCACTTTGCCGTGAAGCGGATCGGACTTGAGGCAGGGCCATTGTCGCAGTGGCTGCATGCGGGGCTGAGGCGAGCAGGATTCGAAACCGTTCTGCTTGAAACGCGGCATGTGAAGGCGGCGTTATCGGCGATGACGGTGAAGACGGATCGCAAGGATGCGCGCGGGCTTGCTCAGCTGATCCGGATGGGATGGTTCCGTCCGGTGCACGCTAAATCGATGGGATCTCAGGAGGTACGTGCGCTGCTGGTTGCGCGCAAGCAGCTTCTTGGGCGGCTTATCGACGTGGAATTGAGCATCCGGGGAATCCTGCGTGGCTTTGGTCTGAAGGTCGGCGCGGTGACGCGCAAGGGATTTGAGGCGCGGATTCGGGAGTTGGCCACGGGCCAGGCCACATTGGAACGCATCGCCGGGGCGATGCTATCGGCGCGGGCAACATTGCGGGCGGAGTACGAGAAGCTGCACAAGGCTGTGCTTGCGATCGTTCGGGAAGACGCGGTCTGCCGGAGGCTGATGACGGTGCCGGGGGTTGGTCCGTTGGTCGCAGTAACATACAAATCGGCGATGGATGATCCGAGCCGCATCACGAAGTCGAAGGCGGCAGGAGCGCTGTTTGGGCTCACGCCAAAGAAGTACCAGTCGGGAGAAAAGGACGTCACCGGCGGGATCACGCGGACCGGCGATGAGATGGTGCGCACGGCGCTCTATGAAGCCGCCAATGTTCTGCTTTCGCGCATAACGCGGTTCTCGAAACTCAAACGCTGGGGGATGGATGTCGCCAAGCGGCGAGGTTCGAAGCGCGCGAAAGTCGCCCTCGCGCGCAAGATCGCAGTGATCCTGCACCGCATGTGGGTCGACGGTACAACTTACCGGTGGACTGCAGCGGAGCAGATTGCGGCACAGGCCTGACCAAGGAGAAACACGAGATGCAAGTGAGCTGAACGTAAGCCTACTGCCCGAAGTCCCGTCGCCGGGACGGTGGCTTCGGTGAAGCCGATACACAGCCAGTGGCCGTCATCCGACGAACCACGCGTATCTAGATAGGCTCACCGATCCCCTCTAACAGCATAGTGTGGCGGCCCCAGCGCCGACCACGGACAGAAGCGTGAGCTCGGCGGCGTGACGACTACTGGGAGGACTTGACCTCGTCGGGCCCATTACAGAAGGCCGTGTACTCATAAAACCCGGCCCGATGTCTGCTTCTATCCAAAAACAACCGAATTATCGCGCCGCAGCGGGATGACGCGAAGTGCCAAGACCGACCGTCTTTGCGGTGCAATATTTTAAAAGACCGTACGCGCTGTGGATCGTACTGGAAATTTTTCATCCGCCGTCACAACCGAACTTAAGAACATGGGCCGACTTTACCTTGACGGCTGCTCTACGCAACCAGCTCAATGGATTTAACCCCCGAGAGTCGCGTTCGAGAGAGCGCGTCGCACGTCGCACCAGACGAAGCCAGAGGTTCCACGTCATTGAGAAGGAATTACGTTCGTAGCACAGTTCCCCATCGTGCGGTCGCTTGCTGAAGTTGTAGCGGGGTGCGATTCGGAAACTCTCGGCTTCTAGCGAAAAGCAAGAAATCACATCCTTCTGGGAGGCGAAACTTTCCAACATTGCTTTTTTTCTAGCGCGGGCCTGAGCTGACAGCGGAATTGTCACTGGCTGGACGTCGTCGCTCCACATGAACGAACCGTATACTGGGTTGCCATTGGCATTGTGATAGCCGGTCATCTCAATGATTGGGATCCCTTTATCTAGCATTCGCTGGGCCGCATGGACGGCGAACACCGTTGCGTCATGGTCCGGGTGACCGCCTTCGAAAGCATGAGTCAAGATCACGTCAGGCGCGAACTCGGCGAACAGCTTTCGCAGGCGAAACCCCAACTCCGCCATGCAGAAAGCCGCGCGCTGGTCGCGAACGTCCAGACACACAAACGTCGTCTCTACTGAGGTGAGCGAGAGAGCGCGCTTGGCTTCCTCTATACGGGCGCGCGCATAGGCTGCTCGCGTGGCAAACCCCCTTTCGCGGCTCATCTTGCGATCCGGCGCTCCGTCTGTGACGTACACCATGGTAAGGCGTCCACACTCGGCGAAAGATCCACCGGCCCCGAGTGTCTCGTCGTCCTGGTGAGCAACGACGACCATGACGTGCAAGCCTGATAACGGGTGTGAAGGTTCGAGATTACGGCGAGCCTGCAGCATCAATTTGTCGAGAGGCCAAACCGAAGTTGCATTCCCGCAATGGCCGCCGGCACGCTCGTAGGCCGATATGGTCACTTGCATTTGGGCGTCCTGTCCGAGGGGGCAAGACGATGAGCGCGGGCGGCTACCTCCGGCGCGACTCGCATTTTGTTCCTCAAGTTTCCGGGACATTCTCTGGATTACCTTCAGCGCGGAATTTGCCGAATCCCACAAGGCGGCGTGGCGGCGTAGAGAAGCCGGCAGCATTTCAGTCGGGAGTACGTCATAATTTCGTTTCGTGATTGGGGGATCGGCAAGGTGAAGGCCAGCAAACGCGAAATCATGCCATTCTGGCCGGCAATGCGTACCGCCAAGGCGACCCGTATGCGTCGCCCGCGCGGCAGCCGGTTGCAAACTATAAAGGCCTGCGGTTCCGATCAGGGTTCGGTACACTGACCAATCCCAACCTACAGTTGGCAGTCCCGTGGATTGCCGGAAATCTGGGTCATCCTCAAACCATACCGGTTGAACATTCCGTAGCCATTCCTCGCGGCGCAAAGCAAAGCCCAATGAATTGAAGTTTTTACTTGTAAAGAGGATATTCGAAAACGCCGGGTAGGAAATGAAACCTGCGGACCCGCACCCTCCGCTCAGGAGAGATAGACACATCCATTCCGGGCGATGATGCGATACATACCACTCAGCCAGCGCCGTGGCGTCTCGTGCAAGTTGCAAGTCTTCCTCGAGGTAGAGAACGAAATCGACGCCGGTGTTAAAAACACGAGTGAGCAAACTATAGGGATTGGTGCGAATTCCGAGATGTGCATCATTGATCGCAAGCGATACCGAAGATGCCCGGAGGATATTTTCCGCGGCGACACGAAAGTCGGCGGAGAGTTCCGACGGTTCGATCTGAATGAAAATATCCCAATTTTGCAAATCGTTTGCCGCGAGCGATTGGAGAAGCCCCCGGAATAATGTCGGCCGCTGCCAGCCGGTGATCGCTACGGCGTATTTCACTCAAAGATTCTCAAATTTGCCACGCGCGTCGAGACGTCGCACGTAGGGCAAGGGCAGCAGTCTCGGCTCACGCCATTTAAGTTACCCGAAATGCATACGGTACCGCCAGTCAGGGAGCCATGAAAGCCTAACAGATTGGCGAAGATCAAGTCAGGGCTTGCTGCGCTGCGGGACTTCGATGAGTCAGATGTCGGCTTGCGGTCATTTCGACCTTCAAGGCCTCGATCATTGGTCCTGAGGCGTGTCAAAGCCCACTGATCTTCACAGCTCATCTCGAAAAAAAGGCGCGCCAGTCTTTGAAGCGACGATGCTCCGGGTAAAGAGTCATTTCGACGCACTGGTATTCGTCATCAGGAGAGCCAGCCGGCGCCGTGGCCCAGTGATTCGCCATCGCGATTAGCGCCATGCCCGCTTCTCGCGGCCTATATCCCCACAACCTCATCAAAAAAACTGCGAGTCGCTTCGATCGCTCGAAATCGGAAAGCTGGGCGCCAATTTTTCTATAGTGGGTGACCGCAACTACTGGTGAACGGCTGGCTCTGGCTCGCCAATGCAAGGTCAGCAGGCTTCTAGCTTCCTTGCGGAGAGCCAAGAACTTGTAAATAGCCTGGCCAAGATGCGCCAAGAAAGCGAGCGCGCCCAATGTGGCAAGGCAAAGGACGCAAGCGTGCCAAGTCAAAAGAAGGCTGTCCCCTATTAACTGTTTGTTAACCTTAGCACAGGGCGGCTTGACCAACAATATGCTTGAAACCAAGGCGCAGAAGCTCAAACATGCGTCGCCGGTGACCATTTTACCCCGCTTGCATCCGCCGCTGAGATTGAGGGTCCGGTCACTTCATCGTCTGGGTGGCGACGAGCATGGGTCGAATGCCTGAACACACACATTGATTCCTGAGCCTTGCAGACGCCCGAGAAAGGATGGAAAGATGGAGGATTGGCAGAAGTACTTATAATGAGGAATGCCCGCATGGGGCGATCGGCCAAAGACCGCCAACTGCTCAATCACAATGGCGCAGCCAGCCCGCCATAGTGATCCAAGGCGGAAAAATCTAACCGCCGGCGGTCCAAAGTTCGGCAGCAGCGCACAACTACCGCGAGTCCACTCGCCGTTCGATGAAAGTTCAGTGGCAGGTCAGGTTGATAGCATCTGACAATCGCAAAAGCACCCTGAGCCAAATGCAAGTGGTACAGGCCTAAACGGCCGTGGTCAGGGAGCCGAATACGCCGCAAGGAAAACCCCCGAGCATCGCCCGGGAATTTGATTGGATCGGAAGCTAGTCGATCAGACGGCAGCCGCTTTCCGCCGCCGGCGCCAGCCGAGCACGCCCATGACACTGAGGCCGCCAAGGAAGAGCGGCAGCGCGGCGGGTAGTGGAGTTTGCGATACCGTCAACGAGATTTCCGGATCGATCGTCCAGTCGCTAGCATTGTACAATTTTATGTCGAGAACCTCGCCGTTAGTGAACGTAACCGGGACAACGCTGGACGTCCAAGTGACCGAGTCAGTGTCGTTGTTGTAGTCAGCTATGTACGCCGCGGTGTCTTGGTAGGAGGATTGGGTTGAGGTGTAGGTGTTCCCCCCCACAATCAGTTCCATGGAGCTGAAGGTGACCGTTATGGTTCCCGATGCCGTATAATCACAGGAGAAGTTGCAACCAGAACTTCCAGCCGGCGACACGGAGAAGAAACTCGTCTCCGAAAGCGGCAGAGTTTCAGAGAAAGTCCCGGTGTTGTTCGACCAGTTGAATGTGAAGCCAGTGGCACCCTCGCCATTGTAACTTGGTCCATTTCCGGCGGTCGCCGTGTACGAAATAGCATAATCGCCATCGGCTACGGTGGCAGCGTACGTGGTTCCCAGGCTCATCAGGAATATCGTGATGGTTGTGCCGAGAAGCTTTTGAATTCTCATATTGACCTACTCCTTAACCTGCCAAGGCGGCTGGTGGCTACCCAGAAAAGCTTGAACCTTTGACCCCTACAGTTTGTAATACTCCAAGGTGCGATGAAATCAGTCAACAAGTATAAGGATATATATCTTGGCACGGCCACCCGACATCCTGGTCCTCCGGATGGACCCAGAACTTAAGGCTTTGGTTGCAATGTAATGGACCCCCGGAATAGTTGCTTCCGAGCAATCCCACCGCGGAGTGGCGTTGTTGGGGCCCGAATTGCCTATTTTTCCTCGGCCTCTGGCTTGGCCCTCGAACAAACAGGTCTGCGACCATAGCGGCCAGGCCTTCGCGTTGGTCCATTTCAAGCAGGAGCACCGCTCCGAAACCGTTGGATGAGCGAGTACGTTGCCGCCCGCTTTGCTTCAGAAGAAAGACCCCAAGTAGGGGGAATTTGCTCGGGGTCTCGAGTATTGCTTCAAATTGGCTTCTGGCCGGGCGGCGAGGTTTCGGGGGATGGGGGAGCCGCCTCGTCGAGCCTTGCGATCCAGGAAATACGGATCGCCTATGCGCCGCAACAACCATCAAGCGTTAAGGTTTATTGGCCCACGGCACGCCCTCCCGCGAGCATCTTTTCTAAGAGGGTAATTTCGCGGCGAAGGATGGAAATTTCCCGCTGCGTGGCGTCGATGCCGTCCTGAAGAGATGGTTGGACGTCTAATTCACAAGTTGCGCATTTCGGCACGGCGTTCGCGCACCTCCCGTAGTCTAAGGAAAGCGTTGCACAATGCCTCATCGCAAGGCCTGTTGAAGATTGCGAAGAGTTTCGCGCGCAGCCTTGAGATTTCCGACATGTGAATTGAAGCACGGTTTCTCGATTGCGTGAGCAATCGCCCGGCCCACAGACGCTGGCCGTGCTGCGCCGGCGTCTCGCCATAACCGAAGACCTAACCGCCGAACGGAAGGCCGGCTGATTGTGCAAGTAAGCAAGGTCGTTACTTCATAGCCACCATCTCACTCGCCTGACGTACTTATCATAAGTCCGTCCGCTATTGTCTAAGTTTTCCTCTTGTAGCTCTAACCATTTTTAGTTCATGCTGTTCGGGGTGCTGCAACGAACTTTCGTAGATTTGAAACAATTCTCGCTCCTTGGCCGAGGATTGACCTGCTTCTTCGAGATGGACAATTAGAGCGCGCGTTGAGTTTCGACTATCTGCCGTGCATGACCCGCCCGGGTCATAGCGGCGGAAAAGAGTTTCGCAGACGACGTCTCCATATCGATGGTCTTAAGATACCGCCAGCATTCGCCACGGCCTTCAGCAAGCGCGCATTGACCATCTCTGTAAGGTCGGTTCATTGACCGCAGGTGATATTCTAATCCAGTCGTCATTGCGGGCAAAAGACCTTGAAGCGTCCTGTGCTGCTTCACAAAATGGAACCAAAACTGCATGTAAATCCGCGCCATCGCCGCGATCGAATTCGCGATCGCGCCACCGGTCAGGGACGCAACGCCGGAGGTATGAACTCCACAACCGTGGATGCCGGTACGAAATAGCCAGCAAAGCGGTCGCCCGCAATCGGCTCGTTTCGCTGCCGATAAATGAACTTCGATACTTTCGCGCTCACGATACCCAGCAGGCATTTTCGTTCGGCATCAAACAGACCCGAGCCAGACACTTCGACATCGTTAATGAGAGTATTGAATCTACCTCGCAACTTCGCCACTATCCACCTCGGCGATATAATGTGCGAGCGCGTCGTTCGCTCCGGCATAACGTCGATGACCTCAAGGCCGATGCGTGGCGCTTGTTTACATAACGGATTGCGGCGCAATCGTAAACTGACAGGCAGCTGCGCGTCATTCACCGACAAAAGCGCCAAGTCTATTTGCTCAAACGAGCCTTGCTTGATGATCTTTGCTGGCAGATCTTGACCTGCGATCAATACGTGCGGCCGTGTCAGAAAAGGCCAGCGCCCGACCACATGAGCGGCCGTGATAACCAAACCGCCGCCGAGATAAATGCCGTACCCGGTGGATTGGTTGTTAAACAGCGGAGTTTTGACGACATTGACGGCATAGACCCGCAGAGAATCATCGAGCGTCTCCGCATAAGCCGAGCCCCATAGCTGTGCCGTCGCTAAAATGGCAAAACCGAACCAAGCGGCCAGACGCACTAGCCTTCCCCTGCGTCGAATCTCAATATGAATGAAGAGCGAACAACTACTACGACTCAGCGATCAGCCACAATATACGCATGCTTGCTGTCCGCATTATGGCGAACCCATCGAAACGGGCGCCCAAAGTATTGTTTCCAGCACCCAGCTAATCCAAATCGCCGGCGCAAAAAATAGACCAAACGGCAATCGACTTTTAGCTCGAATGGGCAACCCCAACGCGTATTGCCTAATGGGGTAAATCAACAGCGCGGTGCACGCTGCAATCTGTACTGCGACTAGCATCATTGGCCAATCGAGCCAGGCACCGGCGACGGCAGCGAGCTTGATGTCGCCGAGCCCGATGCCTTCGCGGCCGCGAATTTGCCGATAGGTCAATCGAAGAAGCAGGAAGATGAGCGCGAGCACGGCGGCACGCAAAACTGCAGAGCCGACTGAAATCCAGATGTCATTCGGTTCTTGCAAGACGGCACGAACTAGCGCGAGGCCAAGGCTCATACCGGTCAGCGCGTCTGGAATGATAAAATGATTCCAATCATTGACCGCAATTGCCAGCATCAGCAGCGCCAAACCAGCCCCCAGGACTCCGACGGCCCCCGGCGCGCAAAAGATGCTCACGGCGACGGCAGCAATCGCGTTCAAGCCCACCAGCCACGCTGCCCACGGGCTGCCAAACGAGTAGCCATTGGTTACTATCCAACGAAAGAACAAAAATTTGCGTGTCGAAATGGACACGGAATTCGACGCGCCCTTACTTGGCGCAACATGGCGGCGTCTTCGCCGGCCGCTCGAGGCTGCCACGCATCTTAGCGCGTAATTCTTCCGCTATGCGCTGGGCATCTGCGCCATTGCGAATGATTTGCGGACGAATAAAGACGATGAGTTCGTCGCGCCCTACACTCTTCGAAATTTGCGCACCCAAAGCTCCGAGGCCGGGGATCTGGTCAAGAACGGGAATGCCGCTGTTGCTGTCGTTTTTCGACTGGCTAATGAGGCCTGCTAACACCACGGTCTGCCCGCTCGCGACCGCAATCGAACTTTTCACTAGGCGCTGTGACACCGTCGGCGTCAACGTGGTGGCATTGGCATTATTTTCAATACTGCTGATTTCCTGTTGAATCTCCAACAGAACATTTCCGTTGGCGTTGATCCGTGGCCGAACGTGTAAAATGACGCCGGTGTTCATATACGTGATATTGTTGACGACCGGCGCGCCCGCAGCAACCACCGATACCGCCGTCTGCGTCGTAACTGGCACCTGGTCACCAACCATCAGGGTTGCAGGTTGGTTGTCGAGAACGACAAGCGATGGCGTGGACAATACTTTGACGGCAGTAACAGCGTGCAAGGCACTGAGGACCACCTGAGGACTTGCCTGTGAGCCAAAGAGGAAATTAAAGCCAGGCACGATGGGGCTTATCGCTGTGCTGGTGGCGCTGGCGACTGTGTTACTGCCAATTGCGAAGTTGCCTTTTTGCAAGAAAAACTGAACGCCGTAATTGAGCGCGTCGTTCAACGTAACCTCGGCAATTGTGGCATCGATCGCCACCTGCAGCTGAGGTCGATCAAGCTGTTGGAGGGTTCGTTCAATAATGCGATAATTTTCCTGATTGGCGTAGATCAACAGCGCATTGTTGATCACGTCGGCGGCGATCCGAACATTGGGCAGAATTGGCGGGCCCCCTCCGCCACCGCCACCACCGACGGATGAAGTGCTTCGGCTGTTGGCCGACAATCGCAAAGCCGACCCTTGCCCCCCTGACATGCTGCCAAAGCCGGAATTCGCCGCCAACTGCGTCCCCGATTGTTGCACCCCGCCCGGACCTGGCGTGGGCTGAGCGTTGCCAAACCCGCTCGGCTGCGCATTTGCGGGCTGGCTAGCACCGGCAGCCGGCTGCCCGCTGCTGGAAGCAACCGCGCCCGCGCCGGGCGCCAAGGTGTTGGTTGGCGCCTCGAGCCCACCGTCGGAACTGCCAGTAAAGATTTCGTTCAGCAGTGCCGCAACTGCGCGCGCATCGCCGTAGCGCATCCGGTAAACGCGAACGCTGGTGCCGGCCGTCCCGGCCTTGTCCAGACGGCCAATCCAGGTGCCGATTTGTTTCAGCAGACCCGGCTCGCGCACCACGGCGAGAATGGCATTCTGACGACTGATTGCAGTCAATTTAACGAGATTCTGGTTCAACCCCTCCTGGCCGGCATCAACGATCTTTTCCAGTTCTGCAATCAGCGGCTCGGGCGTGGAATTGCTCACCGGAAAGATTCCCACCGACTGGCCACGCATCCACTCGGCG
>Ga0187782_10003150_pt1 | contig 12279 bp, 6 predicted proteins | sample 0715_SJ02_MP15_2_FD_132454 | JGI IMG/M metagenome (GOLD analysis project Ga0187782, IMG submission 132454) | Tropical peat soil microbial communities from peatlands in Department of Meta, Colombia - 0715_SJ02_MP15_20_MG | ecosystem: Environmental > Terrestrial > Soil > Wetlands > Peat | place...
CTCTAAAGCCTGTGACAAAGGCATGCCAGGTTTCAGGCTGGTCTCCAAGGCATAACTCAGGAAACCGCGAATATCGGCCAGGGCGCGCGGGTTCTCATTGATCTGTCGAAGCAGCGATTCGCGTCCGCGCTCCAGGCGGCCCTCATCAATCGAATATCCGGCGTCACGCGCTTGGGCCAGGCCGGCCACGACATAGGCGGTCATGAACGGATGAGTCTGGTCGGTTTCCCACCAACCCCAGCCGCCATCTTCGTGCTGGAACTGGTAAAGACGTTCGAGCCCGGCCGCAATCTTGGATTCCAGTTCGACGGAGGGAGGCGGCGCCGAAAGGCCCAGGTCTTTCACGGCTCGGGCCACCAGGATATTCGGGAGGAAGCTGGACATGGTCTGCTCGACGCAGCCGTAAGGATAATTGGTTAGAAAGTCGAGTGCCGACATCAGCGTCCCTGCGACGGAGGGCGAAAGGTCGATCCGCAGCGACGAGGCGTCCGTGTTGATGTCCGATGGCAGGGTGATAGTCTCGGCGGCTTCGGTTTTGTCGCCGCTCAGTGAGCCGGAGCGTGCGGCATTCAAATGCAATCCCCAGGGACGCACAGGAATGGTAAGTTCGAGCGCATCAGACTCCTCATCCGTGAGCGCTTTGCCAACAAAGACCGCGCTGCCAATGCTCACGGCCTCGACACTCCAGGTGACCGCAGCCTCGCCATTGGGAGGAACGTTAACCACGCTCTCCGTAGCGCCCTTCAACTCAACGCCCTGGGTGGCCAGGGAGACATGAACTGCTTTGTCCTGATCCAGATAATTGTGAACGACGCCCGTCACCGTGAGAGCATCACCCTGGGAGAGGAAGCGCGGCACATCCAGCCGCAAGATCAAATTCTTGCGCGTGATTACTTTCTGCGTGACCTGCCCCACAAGTGTGTTGGTGGTTACGGCGCGCGCCGTGGCTCGCCACGTGGTGAGGGAGTCAGGAAAAGTGAAAGTGGCACGCGCCTTGCCGGAAACGTCCGTCACCAGGCTCGGCATCCAGTAAATCGTGTCCGGGAAATACTTGCGCACCTGCGGCTGCACAAGCTGGGCAGGGTTCTTGAAGTCCTGGAGCTCGGTCGGCTTCCGCAACTGAGCCAACTGCATTCGCCCATTGCCGGAATAGCCGATGAACCAGTATACGGTTGAGAACTGCGTTTGCACCTGGTCCCAGACGCGAGCGTAGAAGACTTTGTCGGGAGGTGTGGTGGCGTCCGGCCGAATCGCGTAAATGGCTTCGTCCACCACCCCAAGACTCACTTCCGCGCTCACCGGTTTACCATCAGAGTCGCGCGTCGTGATGGTGTAGCTCACCTTGTCGTTGGGACGGTACTGCTGCTGGTCGGTCTCCACCGTGATATTCAGGAGCTTGTCCGTCGCGGGCACCGGCACTTGTTTCGAGGCCTCATAAAGTTGCTCCTCTTTCACGAAAGCAACCGCGACATAAAAGTTTGGCTGGTAGCGCGGTTCTATTGGAACATCGACCGTTAGCGAACCGGACGAATCCCCGTACAGGTTCCAGGTGTACACTTGCTGTCCTTCGGTGGTAACAAGCACTTGCGCACCCGGCCGATGAGTAACGATGAGGACGTGCGCGGTATCTCCCGGCTTATAGGAATGTTTGTCCAGATAGATTTCGGGGCGCTGATAAGCTGGCGCTTCTCTGGCGTACTCCGCGCCGACCACCCACAGGCTGGTAACGAAGTGTGCCTGGCGGTGACTCGAGTCCAGCGTCGTCCCCTCCACGGTGATTCCGTTTACCGATGGAACTGAATATTGGTAATGCACCACGCCGTTCGCATCGGTGGTCACCGAACCGCTGGCAAGTTCGCTGCGATTCTCAGTTCGCTGCGCCCGCTGCCACGAAAACCCGTATCCTTCATAGGCGTAGAAGGAAAGGTTAACCTTCGCTGCTACGGGATTCGAATCATAATCGAGGGTGTGCACCGTGATATTCGCCTGGTCGCCGGCATGGTAAAGATAGCGGTCGGTATCCAGAATGACGACCACGGTCGAATACGTCACAAGCGCGCTGCGGCCTCCCGTAATCTCGCGGTTGCTGGCATCGGTGACGTGCGCTTCGATCCTATACTTGGCGTCGCGCTTCCCATCTTCGTCCACTTCCGTCGGGATCGAGATGGTGAGCCGCCCGTCCACATCAAGTTCGCCGTTTCCCTGGCTGATTTCCTGGCCGTAGTAGCTCTCCAGATAACCGCCTTCATCTTCGCTGCCCTCGAATTCCTCGTCGCCCCAAAGTATTCGCCAGTAAGGGAACACGTAGCCGGACCTGTAAACGGAATACTTCACTTTCCCCTTCGCCACCGGCGCGCCGAAATAATATCGACCCTGAATGGTGGCCTCAATGCTCTCGCCCTGCGAGTAACGGGGTTTGCTGGTTGAGACCAAAACCTCAAACTCCGGTTTCTTGTACTCCTGTACTTCGAAGTCGCCGCCCACGGACTTATCCCCCGCGTGCGCTGTGATCTCGTAGACTCCGAGCGCTGCCAGCGGACTGAGGGTCAGAGAACCGTGAAACGAGCCAAACCGCGATAGCTCGAGCTTCTGCTGATACACCGTTTTTTGGTTGGGATCCTTTACTTCCACCGTTACAGGCCCCGGCACATCGAGGCCGAACGCTCCGGCTCGCTGCGCGCGCAGAATGCCCTTGAATTGAACCTCGTGTGTCGGACGGTAGACCGGGCGATCGGTGTAGACGTAGCCGACGACGTTGGTGGATGAGGCACCTACAAACCACCAGGATTCGATGCTAGTCGCGGCCACATCTGCACCCAACTGCGTAACCATGATCGCGTCCTGAAGCTTGACCTTGTCAAAAGTCGCGGTCCACACACCCGCCGCATCGGTGCTTCCGCGCGCCACCTCCTGGTGATTATTAAAAATCACCGTGGTTGCCCCGGCAATGGCCGTCCCCGAACGTCGATTGGCCACGAAAAGCAGGATCCGGCCTGGAGAATTCTTGGAGACCATGGCGAGGTCCGTAATCATCAGCAGCGTGTAAGCGCGCAGTGAACCATTCGCAACCTCGACGAGGAAGAGGCCTTTCTGATGCAGATCCACAGGAATCCGTTCGTCCTCGGAACCACGGGTTTTGGGCAGCAATTCACGCCACGCGGTCACAAGCTGCGCCCGGTTGAGCAGAGGCACCTGAGCATAAGAGGTGACATCGAACGGAATCCGCCTCTGATTTTCGCGCTTTCGTACCAGCGTCTGATGATGTTCGAAACGTGTCCGATATTGAAGTTGTTCACGGAAGAATTCCCGGATGCTCAACCGCAGGTCCCGCTTCCAGTCATGAAAGCGCTCCAGCCAGGTTTTTTCCCGCTGCAACTCCTGCTTTTCACTGCCAAACGAATGGGCATCGCGAAGCTTGGCAAAGAACGGGACCGGATCTTTGACCCGATAGATGCGGAAGTCGAGGTGATCCACCTCGCGAAAGTCGATGGAGATTTTGGGTTCCTGCGCGGGTGAATAAGTCTGCCGGGATGAAACTGAGAAAAAGGGTTCGGTAGACTCAGATTCTTGCCCACGCAGAGGCAAGGACAACGCCAGAAGCACCATTCCCAACTGTACGAGCAGAATAACGACCGGGCGTCCAGACCGCCGCTTGACAGGCCAATCGCAGTGTTCAGGAAGGTTTTTCATCGCAGTAACTCGAATCGATACACTCCCAGGAACCTCGGATTGGCGGCCAGCGGACGCCACCGAGGATCCGGGTGATGCAGGAGCGATTGCAACTCCAGTTCGCGCACTTCTCCGGGCCGGCCGTTCAGGTCGCCGGTGTGATAGACAATCCAGTCCGCGCTTTGGGGCTGAAAGTTCGACCGCCCAACAAAAAGCATGCAATGGTACGGTTCGCTTTGCCCAGGTTGAAAGAAGAACAGAAGATCGCCGGCACAAGCGGCTCGCACGTCGCGTGAGATGAAGTAAGCGTTGTAGTGCAGAAGCGTCGCCGCGTCCGCAAATTGCGCGAAGGCTTGACCGTCGAGATCGCCGGGCGCCAGCGGCCCGGCGCGCGTTCTGAAGAGATTCTCGCCCAGAGCCCAGTTGGGATAATCGAATTCGCGCAGATCACCGAAGTCAGGTAGTTTCCCTGTCGCGAGAGCAATGGCCACGATTGGATGCGACGCGCGCCACGACGCATCGTGCGCCATCAGTGCGTTGCGAAACGCGAAGCGGACCAGTCCTGCACAATCATGAAGCTCGGCCGAAGCCGAAGGCGAGGAAACATAGAACTGCGACTCCGCGAGGAATCCCAGCCATTTAACAAAAATCGGCCGGTCCTCCGGGCGGGTAAGCCGGACGGAATCGGGGAATCCGTCTCCTAGCGTGTCGCGCTCGCGGACGAAAGCAGACGCGTTTTGGGATGGACCCGCTCTTCGTGCCGCAGGCGCATTGCCCGGATTGTGGGTTTCGAGTGGGCTTGTTAAGCTGCGAATTGGAAGCCCTGGATTTACCCTTCCGGAAGATTCAGAAATCAGCAATGCGGCCAGCGTCATCAGCGGAATGATAGTGCGCGGCTTAGGTTCTGAAGTCGTCCACATGATACCCAGATGAGCAGCTTGCAGGCGCACCGCATTCTACCGCCTCCAGGGCGACGGCGCAACTTCGACTCCCGGACTTGCACTCGAAGGCTCGAAGGCTGCTCAACGCCACGACGTTTTGTCCCGGCGTCAACCAGAAGAAAACCAGGATGAGCATACAGTTCCGGAGAGATCCACCAAGCTCATCTGGCGATGGGGGTAGTAATCATGCCCATAGTGAGCGTGAGCGCAATGGCGAACACGAGCGAGCCCCGCCCGGGCATCCTAGTACCCTGCCTCTTTATCGACGACGTTTCTCAGCGGCTCGCCCCTTAAGAACCTTTGCAGGTTTTGAATGAAGAATTCCATGTCCAGCTCGTAGAAGCCCGGAGTGTGATCGGCGCAATGCGGAGACAGCAGCACGTTTTCCAAACGATAAAAGGGGTGGCCTGGCGGCAGCGGCGTAGTTTCAAAAACGTCCAACGCGGCGCCCCGCAATCGCCCGCACTCGAGCGCATGGATGAGCGCCGCTTCATCAATTAGCCACCCCCTCCCGACGTTGATCACCACGCTCGAAGGTTTCATGACTTGAAACTCCGCCTTCCCGATCAGTTTCGCCGTTTGGGGCGTAGCCGGAGCCGCCAGCACCAGGTAGTCCGATCTTTCCAAGAGCTCGTGAAGTCCGCTCGGGCCGAACACCGCCTCGAGCAACAAATTTTCTTTGGACAACTCGGGCCTCCGCCTCAGCGCCAGTACCGTCATCCCAAGTGGGCGAGCCCGTTCCGCGCAGGCCTGCCCGGTCTCGCCGTATCCCACAATGCCCATCACCTTGCCGTAGACTTCATCCATTTCGTATTGCTGCCAGATTCCCGCTGCCTGGTTTCGAATCAGGCGTCTAAAATCCTTGGCGAAATGGAGCACCGCGCCAATCACGAACTCCGCCAGCGAGCGTTTGAAAACGCCGCGGGCATTGGTCAAAATCGCCGGACTGGAGACCAACTCCGGAAACAGGATCTTTTCCACGCCGTCCGAAAGCGAATGCACCCAGCGCAGGCGGGAGGCGTGGGCGAAAATCTCGCGAAGCAGGCGTCCGTCCGGAATGCCGTTCAAAATGACATCGGCGCCTGGCGCCGCCTCGCGCAGCGAGCCGGCCTCGTTCGACACAACCACTTCGACCGCTGGCGGCAGCGTGTCAAGCACCCTGAGGTGATTTGCGTCCGGTTTATCAATGACCGCAATTCTAATGTGCTTCAACCTCTCGGTTCTCGAGGCTCAACTCCTCAACCTGCCTGGCCGCGCCGGTCCCTCCCAATATGGCCAGAACGGCGACGTAGCTGGCCAGGCTCAGCACCGAAAGCAAAACGAACACAGGACGGTACGAATAATGCTGCACCAGCCAGCCGACCGCCGCGGTGAACAAGATCGTGCTGAAAGTGCCGCAGCTCGTGGTGAATCCCGAGGCTGTAGCCAGCACGCGAGGATCGAATGAATCCACGAGCAGCACGCTCAGATTCACCTGCCACGCCGTAGTCGCCAAAACGAAAATCCCGACCAGCAGCAGCAGAATGGGTGTGGAATATCGAGCTATGAGGATAAAGGTGAACGCCCGCACCGCCGTCGTGCCGGTCAGCAGCGCAATGCGCGCGCGGCGTAACGCCATGCCGTGTTGTATCAGTCTACCGGACAGCCAACCCCCGCCAATGAAGCCGATATCCGCAAACAAGAAAGGAATCCAGCCGATCTTGCCCAATTGGCGCAGAGACAATCCTTGAGCGTCCGTCAAGAATTTTGCAAACCAAATCACGTAAAAGACCCAGACGCTATCACTAATAAATCTGCCGATTCCCACAGCCCAGAACGTCCGGCTTTTCAAAAGCGACGTCCAGCGCCACCCTGATTTCAGGCTTTCGACGGGGCCGGCGGATTTGACGTATCGGCGCTCGCTTTCCGTGACCCAGGGGTGATGATCAGGCGTCTGATAAAACAACACCCAAACAGGACTCAAGAGGATGCCCAGGCCGCCAGTTACCAAAAACGGGGCGCGCCAGGTCCATTGGGCCGTCATCCAGGCCACAATTGGGAACGCCACGATCGCTCCGAACGTCGCTCCGCTCACGGAGATTCCGTACACTAAAGCGCGTTCCTGGGCTGGGTACCATTCCGCGACGGCGCGTGCTGCTGCCACAAATGCGGCAGGATAAGCCAAACCCAGCAGGAAGCGGCAAGCGGCTAACTCCATCGGGGTATTGGCAAGCGCGTGTAGTGCGTTGGCGATCGACCAGAAGAAAATGCTCGCGCCCAGACCCCAGCGAACGCCTAGCCGGTCGATCACCAATCCGCCGAGCAGAAAAGCAACGGTGTAAGATACAAGAAAACCCTGCGCCACGAATGCGTACTGGGTGTTGGTCAGCCCAATCGATTTGGCCAGCACCGGCGCGAGTACAGACATCTCCTGCAGGTCCAGATAGGCGAGCAGCGTCTCGGTGAAAAGCAGCAGGGCAATGACCCACCGGAGGCCTGGAATTCTCATTTTGCCGTGCAATCCTACAATCGCCGTCACCCCCGGCTTCGGGTCAGGGGAACCTCAGGCCCAGGCTCTACTAATACCCTCTTTGTTTATCCACCACATTCAAAAGAGGCAAGCCGTTAACATACCGCCTGATGTTTTCGCAGAACAGGTCCAGCGCACGCTGGACCGATTCATCCGAGCGGCCTGAAGTGTGTGCCGTAATGATCACGTTGCCGGCGGTCCAGAGAGGGTGGTCTGAGGGCAAAGGCTCCGGGTCGGTTACATCGAGTCCGGCGCCCGAAATCCAGCCTTCTTTCAAGGCGCGCACCAGCGCCGGGGTGTCCACCAAGGGGCCTCGTGACATGTTGATGAAGTAAGCAGTCGGCTTCATGGCACGGAAGATCGATTCATTCAGCATGTGCTCGGACACCTTCGTGTGCGGCGCCGCACAGAGAAGCACATCGACCTGCGGGGCCATTTGGGGAAGCCAATCGAGCGAGTGAAGTTCGGCGACGAATTCGGGCTTCGGCAGGGGCTTCGGATCCACCGCCAGTATCCGCATTCCGAATCCATAGTGAGCGCGATACGCCGTCTCGGTTCCGATGCCGCCCAGTCCCACGACTCCCAGGGTACACCCGCTGATTTCCTTGAGATTCTCGGTCGCCTTCCACGGTTCCTCACGACCTTTTCCGAAACGGCGTGCCGATAAAGCTTTCATGTAGTCGGCGTCAACCTCCTTCCAGACATGTTGATGAGTCTGGAGGGCGTATTTGTTCAAACCGTGTGCGAGCGAAAGGATTAGTCCCATCGCGGTTTCTGAAATCCCGGGAGCGTAGATTCTCTGCATGTTGGTAAGGACCACCGGGCTCTCCACCAGTTCCGGCCAGGCTACATATTCCTCCACGCCTGCAGACCGGGCCTGAATCCAACGTAACTGCTTGGCTGCGGCAAAGTCCTCGCGCGTGAAGTCTGCGAAGATGACGTGCGCATCAGCCACTTCTCGGTGGAATTCCTCGAAGCTCCGGCACTGTTGCAGCTTGAGCGTAGGTGAGTAATTCCGTAGTTTTTCCTCTTGCGGTTTCGGAATCACATCCGTCGTGAGGACCTTGACGTTCTCGAGCGGCAGACTCCCTGCGGCCGAGTAAAGCGGATAGGACCTCATCGTCACTGGAAAAGGCGGCGGGTCAGCTACAGCAACCGCGGTGCGACCCCCGGGCAAGGAAGCCACGGCGGCCCCCGTTGACCCCGCCGCGATGTTCCCCAGGAATTCCCTTCTTGAACAGCTCTCACTTGCCATAGAACACCTCCAGGAAGCGATTGGTCCACCCAGGTTGAGTCTCAGACAATAAGCCCTCTTGGAGTGTATCATTAACTTGGAGCCAGGGACAAAGGGCAAGTAGCACGGGCACTCTTGCCTGTAATGGTTTGCGCAACAGAATACCGAAATGGAATTACATCCGCGGCGCACTGTCATCCTGGGCGCTGCGAAGGATCTCCGCAGTTTGCGTTGATCCGGGCACTTACGAGCAACTACGGCGGTCCTTCGCTGCGCTCAGGATGACAGAGGCAGCCCGGAGTGGCCGTGCTACTTGCATCAAAGGAGGACACGTGGGCCGCAGCGGGCTCGAACTGCTAACTATTCTCATTGTGCTCTTGGCCCGGTGGGTGATGATGCCGCCGCGGCCCCTATACGCACAGACGGTCGTCTCGAGCGATATCTTGGGTGAGATCGCTGACAAGAGCGGCGCCGCTATCCCGGGTGCGAGCGTGGCCGTGCGCAACCAGAGCACAGGCTTCACGCGGACTGTGCAAAGCGATTTTGCGGGGTTCTATCTCTGCAACGGAATTGTCTCTGGTCTCTACACGGTCAGTGTGGAGAAGCCGGGATTCGAGCAATATGTACGAACCGACCTCGATCTGACCGCTTCGAGGAAGTTGCGGATTGATGTCACGCTCGGAGTGGGCCAGGTGACGAATAGCGTGACCGTTAAAGGCGAGACGCCTTTGATTGAGACGGAAACCGCAGCGGTCTCCAGCGAGGAGCGAAATGCCGTAATCAATGACCTTCCCGAAGCCGGCTCGACCCAAGGCGGTCGCGTCGGATACACCTTTTTCAACTATCTGCTCCCAGGGGCTGACGCCCCAAAGGCCGAAGCAGCCTCATTCGACGGTCTGCCGAACGGCCCTGGAGGCTTGCGAATCACCGTGGATGGAATCCGCTCGGCTGAGGCTTGCTGCCAGCAACTCCCTTCCCTCGAAGCCGTGGACGAGGAGAAAGTCGACACCTTTAATGCGCCCGCCGAGTATAAAACCCCGGCCACTGTGGAGATGGTCACCCGGCAGGGCACAAACAGATTCCACGGAGACGCCTGGGAACTTTATGATGACAAGTCACTCGAGGCCCGCCAGTTCTTCCTTCCCCAGAAGCAGTTGTTCCATGGCCACACTTTTGGCGGCAGTCTCGGCGGGCCGATCAAGAAGGAGAAGGCGTTCTTTTACTTTGGCTACGAGGAATTCAAGTTTTCCAACCTCTCTATTACTATTAGCCCCATTGCCTCCTTCAGCATTCCCACGACTCCCATGCAGCACGGTGACTTTTCCCAATTGCTCGACCCTGGGTTTGTGAACCAGTACAACGGAGGAGTAACGGTTACGGTGAAAAACCCACTGACCGGCCGGCCCTTCCCCGGCAATGTGATTCCGGAGAGCGCAATCAGCCCGGTGACCGAGTATTTCGTCAAGAACTTCTGGCCGTCGCCAACCAGCAATGGGCTCCTGAATAACTATTTTATAAATGCCCTGCACCCCTACGAACGCGACAAGGAGGACGGAAGGGTCGATTATAACTTTTCCTCCCGGCACACTTTCTTCGTAAGGTTCGGAAGGACTGGCCTGCGCGGCGAGTTGCCCACGGTGGGCTTCAGCCCCGCCAACAATTTCAACCGGAGTCAATTGTTCCCCGGCCGCACCGCGGGCCTTAGCGACACATTTATCTTAAGTCCCAGCGTGACGAACGAGTTCAGGTTCGGCTTTTCCCGTACCCGGCTTGCTTTCTCGAGTCCCTATGACAGCCAGAGCGTGCTCGAAGCCGCAGGCGTCGAAAACGCGACCGGCTTGGACGGCCTTCCCGGCTTGAGCTTCGTAAACTTCAGCGGGATTTCCGCTCTCAGCTTCACACAAAATGTTGACCAGGTGAAAGGCATCGCGGACAACGTTTCGGTATTCAAGGGAAGTCACGGCCTGAAGTTCGGCATGCTTTTCAATCGCAGCGACGTCTTCTCGAGCCTTCCTCCTACGCCCCCCACGTTTAGCTTTACAGGCGCGCTAAGCGCCTATGATTTCGCGGACTTCTTCCTAGGTCAACCTTCCACTGTCACTCGAACCCTGGGAAGCGCCTCGGGTTACGTTTTTCAGAATGAGTTTGGGCTATACATTGAAGACTCGTTCAAAATCAGACCGGACGTGACGCTTCAATACGGATTGCGGTACGAAATCCAGCCATTTCCATACGAGAAATACAATAAGACGGCGGCCTACGATATCTCGAATCAATCTCTGGTGGTTCCCGGCGCAGAAACCCTGAGCTTTGTTATCCCCAGTTTTCCCACATCCCAGGTTCCCATCGTTACCCCGCGCGAGGCCGGCTGGCCCGCGGACAATCGAACCTTGGTAAACACGCCTTACCGCGATTTCTCACCCCGTTTTGGCTTTGCGTGGCGGCCGCGCGGAAAAGACAGCACCGTGGTCCGCGGCGGTTACGGTATCTACCGCTACAATGCGGTGAACAGTTTCTTTGGCGGGCCTGGATCTTCGGCCTTCGTGGGCAGCCAGAGCGCGACGCAATCACTGGTGAACGGACTTCTGACGCCGGTCATCGCTTTCCCGGATCCTTTTGCGGGACTGGGGTCCGCTTCCGCCCTTAACCCCGCGACCCTTTCGTACACCACCGTCAATCCGAATCTGAAGCTCACGATAGTGCAGGAGTATAACCTGACCGTGGAACGCCAGTGGCGCGGGTGGGGATTCCGCGGGACTTACTACGGCGACTTTGAAACGGGTCTTATGTATTCGTCCGATTACAACCAGCCCCTGCCGAGCCACTACCCATTCGAGCAGAGCGAACGCCCGATTCCGAACGCCTACGACGTTTTCCTAGTGCAGAATGGCGGGTTCCAGCGGGTGAGCGGGTTCCAGACTGAAGTCAAGCACCCAACGTCTCACGGCCTTCTTTTCGACGGCTCATGGACCTGGGAAAAGTGCTTAGGGGACGTGACCCAGACCAGCGACACGGACACACCTATGGTTCCCCCGATCGGGTCGGGAGGCTACTATTTTCGTACACGCTTCAAGAGCAATTGCAGTCTTCAGTTTCACCAACAGGCGCTGTTCAGATGGGTCTGGACTTTACCGGTTGGCCGAGGCGAACCTTATTTGAGCCGCGCAAACAAGATCGTGGATGGCATTCTGGGCGGATGGCGGCTCACCGGCGCGGCGGTGTTCCAGACCGGCATGTGGCTTTCGCCGTACTACACCGGCGTCGATCCTTCCGGTATGAGTCCTGGTGTGGGCGAGCAGCTTCCGGACCGCGTGGCCAACGGCAATTTCCCTCGCAGCCGCCGCAACGGGCTTACCGCTCCGTTCTTTGATGTCGCGGCGTTCGTCTGCCCGGGAGGAAGCATGCTGAACGGCCAGCCAAACCTTTTGAGCGCGGGTTGTCCGCTTAGTACTCCACAGAACGTCGGGCGATTGGGCAATTCCTCGCCCAATATCATCGAGGGACCGGGGTCGAACACCTGGAACCTCGAGGTCGCGAAGACGTTCCCGCTGGGCCGTCCCGAACACGCGAACCTGGAGGTCTCAGCCCAAATTGCCAATCCCTGGAACCACCCGACCTTCACGCCCATGCCCTCGATGAATCTCTCGTCGCCCTCTACGGTCGGCATATACAACGCTACTCGGGAGGATTACATTCAGCCCTGGTCCTACGGGAACCGCAAAATCAGTTTGAACGCGCGCCTTAATTTTTGACTCCGCCTCGGAGGGAGCACTTCTGATTGAACAACGGGCGCCGGCGACGCCGTACGCCAGGTCGGCGTTGCATGCATCTAATTCGATTTTGCCTCCGGCCTACCTCAAACCGCAGCCAGCGGGGAAGTAACTTCCTGGATGGAAATCTCATCCTATAAACAGGGGATCCGTTGC
>Ga0187782_10003151_pt1 | contig 12276 bp, 8 predicted proteins | sample 0715_SJ02_MP15_2_FD_132454 | JGI IMG/M metagenome (GOLD analysis project Ga0187782, IMG submission 132454) | Tropical peat soil microbial communities from peatlands in Department of Meta, Colombia - 0715_SJ02_MP15_20_MG | ecosystem: Environmental > Terrestrial > Soil > Wetlands > Peat | place...
GGTTAGTGGCAAGGGCGCTGTGCGGCGCCGCTCCCTGGTAAAGGAGGGAGAAAAGCCAAACCCAATCAGTATCCCGGGCCCCTGGTCGTGCGGTCAGCGTACGGCCAGGGGCTTTTCGTTTGTCAGTCGAGGAGTCGAGAGTTGAGAAGTTGAGAGTTGAAGGCCAGAAGCCACGTAGGAATTGCGCTATAATTGGGCCATGCTGAAAAGCGTCCACCTTAAGAACTTCAAACTGCACGAGGACACTCTGATCGAGGCCGCGCCGATTACTGTCTTCATCGGGCCGAATAACAGCGGGAAGTCCAGCGTCTTCCAGGCGCTGCTACTGCTCCGGCAGGCAGCCTCACGGAATGACCGGCTATTGTGCCAATCCTCTTCCGGTGAAATGCCACCGCAGCCACTATACGAGTACTCGCCGCAGCGAGCCGTTGACTTGGGAAGATTTGAGGAAATCCTACGTGGAAGCGGCGACGACGTATATTTCGAGTTCTCAGGTGTCGTGAGGGCCCGCAAGCCCGTCCTCGGGATACAACAGGCGCTTGTCAACGCCCTGCTGCGTGTGAGGGAAAACCGCCTGGTGTCCCACGCCGGCTCGATCGACGCTTCGGGATTCCAAACCGCATGGGAATACGTCGAGGGCGTTGCAACCCAAAGAGCCTCTCTGCAAGCTGGCGGTGTGCAACTCTTCCTTGAACCCCAGGCCACCTTCCAACTGATAGGCCCAGGCGGATATGTGCCGGCCAGCCCCGGACTGCCGCCTGCGACTCTTCTGGAGTACAACGAGGCTTCCCAATGGCTTGGCGCTGCGCCGAGCCGCCTCATTCGTTCTGTACATCCCGTATACGCTCTTCGGGGCTTCGAGGAATGGGGATACCCAATTACCGAAAACGCGGCGCCTAGCTTGGCCATGATGACGCTTCACGACCGGGCCCTTGCGTTGCCGAACGCACTCGCCTCGGACAGGAGGCTCAAGGAGAGGTTATCCGAACAGCTCGAAGATCTGCTCCACATCTCTGTTGATTTCGAAGTCGTTCCCGAAAAGAGGCTCAAGATTTGGGCCAAGCACACCGGCAACGAGCGGGGTGGTACCCTGTTCGCAAATGAGGGTACAGGCGCAAATCAGATTCCGTTTATTTTCGTACCGGTCCTTCTTACCCCATCGAACGAAACGATCCTGATGTCGGAACCCGAAGCCCACCTGCATCCCAAGGGACAATGCGAGCTCACACGCATGCTCCTTACAGTAGCCAAGAAGGAGAACATCCAGTTCTTTATCGAAACGCACAGCGAACACGTACTGCACGTTATCCTCAATGCCATTGCCAAGCACGAATTGGAACCAAGCGAGGTGGCCATTTACTCTTTCAGGAACGTCAACGGAACTGCCAAAGCTGACCCGCTGGAAGTGGATGAACAAGGCGGCGTGAAGGGTGGACTGCCTGGATTCTTCGACCAAAGCCTTGATGAACTGACTGAATATCTCGAGTCCCTCAAAAAGCCAACTGTGTGAAACTCAACTTCCTGCTCGACGAAAACATCCTGTACCACGCGATTCGTGGCGTTGACCTGCACGACCAACCCGATGACACGGCGACACGGCTGGTTCGGACCATTGTTGAGGTCTGCCATTCGCTCATCATCCACGAGGTCGTAAGGGTCAGATACATCAAGATACTTGGCCGACTAAGAGGCGAGAAGTCGCTGCACCTCGCGCCTGCCTACTTCTTTAGACAAGTGTTGAACAGGGCGGACAAGCGAACCTTCGGGTATGAGGCTTTGCCGACGCTTCCTGAAGGATGCAGCGATATTCCAAGGAAGGATAGGTGCCTCGTGCAGGCAGCCCTGATCTCACGGCCGTTATTCGTCACTGCGGATGGACCATTATACAACGCGATCAGACGCCATCCAGAACTACGAATCGAAGTGCTTCGGCCCCACGAGGCCCTTGACCGTGCCAAAGGAAGGCCTGCTGATTGATCTCGCGGATCGCGCCTACCGCACGAGGTTCTCTCTCGCATGAGAAGCATTACGGGAGCGCCGTTTTCTCGTTAACTCAAACGACTTCAGGATAACCTTAGTCGCCATCTCCGTAAGGTGATACTGCGGCATCTCTTCGCGGCGGACCCAGTGTGCGTCCGTGACGTCGGAAGCGGGCTTGAGCCGTCCGCGCTTCAGCCGGCAAACATAATCCACGATCACGTAGTGGTACTTGACGCGCTTCCCCTCCCGCGTGATGCGATCAAACGCCGCCACGATTTCCAGCGGCTCGACCTCCAGGCCAGTTTCTTCCTTCAGTTCCCGCCGCACCCCTTGGGCTAGATCTTCACCGAGCTCGAGCATTCCACCCGGAATAGACCACGCTCCCTTGAGCGGCTCGCAGCCGCGGCGGATGAGGAGGGCGCGCTGGCGATGAATAACCACTCCGCCCACGCCGACGATGGGACGATCTGGATACTCGCGTTTCATGGATTCGCTCAGCACACGCTTGGTCACTGCACGCCCTATATACGCAGTCATTCCCGCGAAAGCGGGAATCCAGCCCTCTGCCAGCGCATTCCCCGAGGAGCTATGAAAAAATCGGACTGTAGCGGCGGTCTATGACCGCCGCGCGTTTAGAATCATGGTCTTCGGCGCTCATAGAGCGCCGCTACAGCCGGCCAAGCCGATTTTTTCACACCTTCGGAGGCTTTCCGGTGGATTCCCGCTTTCGCGGGAATGACTGCGCAACTCTATTCGTTGGCTGCCCGTGCCACAAGCTCATACAGAATCTTAACGCCTCGCCGGAGCTGCTCGATGGGCACACGCTCATTGGCCGCGTGCTCGGTCGCGTCCACTTCCGGCGTCACCTCAAGGGTGTTGAACCCGTAGCAAGTGATTCCCAACGGACGGTACATCTGGCTTTCAGTGTATCCGCCGCATAGGGCCGGCGCAACAATCGCCTGGGGATTGTATTGGTGCACCACCTGCTCAATCAGGCGGTAAAGGGTCGTCTCCGTGGAGGAAGAATTTGGAGGCTTGAAGCGGTTGGCAGAGGTAATCCGTATGGAATCATCCGCCAGCAGGCTTTGAAGCTGTCCCAGAAACACCTTTGGGTCTTCACCCGGAAGCAGCCTCACATCCAGCTCGGCATAAGCAGCATCCGGAATTACGTTGGTCTGAGGCCCGCCATGGAGAACGGTGAGTGAAACCGTGTCCCGCAGCAGAAAATTGTATTCTTCGTCCCGGCTGATACTTCGGGCGAATGCCGGGTCCTGAAGCGCTTTTCGGATGTCGCGAAACTGTGCGGCGCGCGGCTCGGGCTCAAGCCTTGCGATCGCGCGGAAGTACTGCTCCACAGAGGGCAGCAGATGGATGGGTGGTTGCCAGTCCACCACTCGGGCGAGGGCCTTTACCAACCGGTCCGGCGCGGAGTCTGCAATAGGGATGGAACCGTGGCCGCCTCGACCGGTCGCGGTGAGGCGAAGCCAGAACGGGGCCTTCTCCCCCACACCGACCTCGTAAACTGTCCCTCGGCCAGGGACGATCAGATTTGTGCCACCCTCCGTAATGAGGAATTCGGCGCCACGCACCGTTTCGGGATGGTTCTCCAGCATCCAGGCGCTACCCGTGTCGTTGACTTCCTCGTCCGAGGTAGCCAGGAAAATCAGGTCGCGCTTCAGAGGGAGGTGTTGCCGGGCAGCGATCAGCATCACCATCGCCTGAAGCAATCCCTCGTCCTTCATATCCTGCGCGCCGCGCCCATACATTTCCCCGTTCAATACTTCGCCGGAAAAAGGCGGTAGGCGCCAGCTCCTGGGGTCTGCCTGCACCACATCCATGTGGTTCAGCAAGATCAATGGCCTGAGCGTTCCATCGCCTTTAATGAGCGCATAGATGTTGGCTCGCCCGGGAGCGTAGGGATAGATGGTGTTTGGAATCCCAGCCTTCTCGAAAAGCCGGTGGAAGAACTCTGCCGCGGCCATTTCGTTTCCGGGCGGATTCGAAGTGTCAATGCGCAAGTACTCGCGCATTAACTGCACGGTCTCGTCCTGGTACGGTGGCCAGACGATCACCCGGAGGCGGTCATCAAGTTGGGTTTCAGCGAAGGCGGAAATAGAGAGCGCAGCCAGGGCCATCAGGACAGGGAGCGGCTGAAGTTTGGACGGCGCCATACGCGTAGCAGATTCGTCTTGGGAATCATCCATATTCTTAGAGAGCTGTAGCGCCGGCCTTTAGGTCGGCACTCTCTCACTATATCAAATGACTCGCGGGAGGCGAGCATTGGAGTTCGCGAGTCAAAAGCATGGGTACTGCGAGGGCGGGAGCTAGCGTGTCATTCCGAGCGCAGCGAGGAACCTCGCTCTGCCCTGGGGTATGATGGAGCTCACTGCCACCGAGCCGTGGGCGGAAAAGAACAGAGCGAGATTCCTCGCTGCGCTCGGAATGACACCAGGACCGGCGGCGCAAAAATCTTGCGTTTTTTCGGTCAAAACCTTTATAGTCAACTCGTTGAAACCCGCGAGAACAAATGCTTGGGGACGATTTCTTGGCTAAGCCCACCACACCGCGAATCTTCATCACGCTGGGAGGTCCCAGCCTAGCGGCACTCGAAGCCCAGGCCAGCCACATGAGCAGTGCTGCCGTGGGTTACGAGTTGCGTTTGGACCACCTCCAGGACTTTACCCAGTTCGAGGCCTCACTCCATCAGATGCTTTCGCGCTTGCACGTCCCCCAAGCCATCGCGACCTGCCGAAGGGAGGAGGCAGGCGGAGCCTTCAAGGGAAGCGTGGAGGAGCAAGCAGCGGTGCTGGCTGCGGCGGTGCGTGCGGGCTGCCAATGGGTGGACATCGAGTTCGAGTCCATCAAGGAAGCAGGTTCGAAGCTCCTGGGGCAATTTCATCCGGCTAGAGTGATCGCTTCCTATCACAATTATCATCGGACGCCCTCCCTGGGCGCCGTCTATCGCCAATTGGCGCGGCTTCCGGTGTACATGGTCAAAGTGGCGACGCAAGCCCAGCACTTGCGCAACAACCTTCAAATTCGACAATTGCTCAAGACGCATCACCGCCAGAGTCCGAAGCTGGTGGCAGTGGCCATGGGTGCGTCGGGCATTCCCTCGCGATTGTTGGCTCTGCTTTGGGGCTCGGCAATCACTTATGCTTCGCCCGGGAACCATGCGGTGGTGCCCGGCCAGGTTGCGGCGGACCTGATGCGCTCCATTTATCGGGTAGACCGGCTGAACCAGCGCACCCTGCTTTACGGCGTTGTCGGCTCTCATGCTTCGATTTCTCTTTCGCCCGCAATGCAAAATGCGGCTTTCCAGGCCAAGCATGCGAATGCCGTTTTCCTGCCCTGCGAGACCAACCAACTCGCGGACTTCCTCGCCTTCGCGCGCCAGGGGGGGCTATCAGGCTTTTCGGTGACCATGCCCTACAAACGCGCCATTCTCCGTTCGCTCGATTGGGCCGATCCGCTCGCCGCTCGGATTGGGGCGTGCAATACCGTTGCCGTCCAGCGTGGCAAATGGATGGGCTGGAATACGGACGCCGCGGCGGTGGTCGAAGTGCTCACGAAGCGTTTGAGGTTGTCCGGCAGCCACATGTTGGTTCTGGGCGCGGGCGGAGCGGCCCGCGCCGCTGCCTACGCCTTGCGCACCGAGGGCGCAAAAGTCATTGTTGCCGCGCGCCGCGAGGAAATGGGGCGGCGGCTGGCGCGCGCAGTCGAAGGCGAAGCGGTCTCCTGGGAAGGCGCTGAGGGGCTGGAAGTGGACGCTGTGATTAATGCCACTCCCGTCGGCATGTACCCCCACGTGAATGAGTCGCCGCTCGACTTGGCGCGGCTGCGTGCCCGCTTGGTTTTCGATATGGTGTATTACCCGCTCGCCACGCGCTTCATCATGGAGGCCAGGGGGCGCGGCTTGATCACTATTTCCGGCCTTGAAATGCTCGTGGCGCAAGGCGCGCGTCAATTCGAAATCTGGACCGGGCTCACTGCCCCACGCGCCCTGATGGAGCAGGCGGTGCGACAGGTTCTGGATCGGTCGGTAGGGTAGTAGTTAGTGGTCCGTAGTCAGTTGTCCGTCGTCCGTTGTGCACTAGAAAAACGGGGCCGGGTTGGAACCCCCTCACCCGCCTGCGGGCCGTAGCGGGCTGCACGCCCTGAGCATCCATAACCCTTCGGCGGGCGAATGCCCGGCCAGCGCCGGCTGCTGAAAACGCCGGGGCCGACCACCCTCTCCCCCAAAGGGGAGAGCGAATTAGCTAACTGGGAATGGACAGTAGACCACGGACCACGGACAACTAACTAAGGACAACTGACCACGGACAACGGACGAGCGACTAATCTTATGCAGAACGCGCAGCCTACTTTCGCCGAATTCCAGCGCCTGGCACACCGGGGAAACGTTTTGCCTGTCTACCGCACGATTGTCGCGGACCTGCTGAGCCCTGTTTCTGCCTACTTGCGACTTTCCCCTGAGACCACTACCGGGGCAGGCCATCACGGCACGGCAAGCAAAGCGCATCCCTACAGCTTCTTGCTGGAGAGCGTGGAAGGGGGCGAGCGGGTGGGGCGCTACACCTTTTTCGGCGTCGACCCCTTCCAGGTAATTTCCTCGCGCGGCGATCGAATCACCATGGTCCGGGGCTCGCGCCGGACCGAGGAATCGGGAGACATCTTCGAATGCCTGCGTCAAGTGGGCGCGCGTTACCACTCCGTGACCCTGCCCGGCCTGCCGCCATTCACCGCCGGCGCGGTGGGCTTTCTTGCCTACGAAGCGGTGCGCAAGCTGGAGCGCCTTCCGCCCCGCGTCGAAATGGACGTTGACCTCGACGACGCGGCCTTCATGTACTTTGCCAATCTTGTCGCCTTCGACCACGTCCAGCACCGCCTCTTCCTGATCGCCAATGTTCTCACGGAAGAAGGCGCTGGCACGCTGCGCGCCAAGTACGACGCTGCGGTCCGCCAACTCGCGCGCATGGAGAGCTTGCTGCGCCGCCCGCTCGAGCTGCCACGCCACCGCCCGCCGGTCGGGCCCTGGCGCGTCCGGCACAACATGACCCGACAGCGCTACGAAAACATGGTCGAGCGTTCGAAGGAATACATCCGCGCCGGCGACATCTTCCAGGTGGTGATGTCGCAGCGCCTCGAGGCGCCGGTGCGTGTTCCCCCGTTCGAAATCTATCGCGCCCTGCGGGTGGTGAACCCCTCGCCTTACATGTACTACTTGCGCATGGGTGACTCCACCATCCTCGGCTCTTCGCCGGAATTGCTAGTGAAGGTTTCCGGACGCGAAGTCGAGTACCGGCCCATCGCCGGAACCCGCCCCCGCGGAAAGACGGAGGAGGAGGACAAGCGGCGGGAAGAAGAGCTGCGCGGCGATGAAAAGGAACGCGCCGAGCACATCATGCTGGTGGACTTGGGCCGCAACGACATCGGGCGGGTGTGCGAGTTCTCAAGCGTGCGCCCCCAGGAAATCATGTTCGTCGAGCGCTATTCCCACGTGATGCACCTGGTTTCCTCGATTCGCGGTCGGCTGCGCCCGGATGCAGATAGCTACGCCGCGCTGGCGGCTTGTTTTCCCGCCGGCACGCTTACCGGCGCGCCCAAAGTCCGCGCCATGGAAATCATCGACGAACTCGAACCCACACGCCGCGGGCTCTACGGCGGCGCGGTCCTCTACCTCGACTTTTCCGGCAATCTCAACTCCTGCATCGTCATCCGAACCGTTCTTGTGAAGGGCAAACGCGCCTACCTGCAAGCCGGGGCCGGCATCGTCGCCGACTCCGTCCCCGCACGTGAGTATCAGGAATGCCTCCACAAAGCCCAAGCCGTCCTCGAAGCTTTCGAGATGGGTGAAAGAGGGTTGTAGCCCGGCTTTGGAGCGCCGGTGCGGAGCTTGCGGAGCTGCCGCCTTGGAGCGTTGTGCGCTGCCAGGATGTCATTCCCGCGAAAGCGAATCCATCAGGTGCCGCTAATTCAGCGACGGCTTCTCGATATGATCAATGACGAGGACTTCGACCGGGTTCTTGGCTGGTTCCAGCTTCAGGCCAAGCTGCTCCTGAAGCGCCGCGGAGAGCGAGGGCTCGGAAGCGGTGAGCATGTGTGCCTCGCTTTGAATGGGTGTCCACTGAAGGGTGAAATTATAATTGCCCTTGAGCCCCGTGCGATCCAGCACGACGCAGTCCAGCCGGTCCGACAACAGCTCCGCCAGTTCCGCCGTGGGGATTCTTTGAGCTGATAGCTGGCCAGGTTTAAAGCCGATCGATGGTCTGTCGCTCGGCTTGTCACCTGGTTTCACTTCCTGAAGTTTGGTACCATCCTGCGCGATGACCAGCGCATATCCCGGCAGGTCCTTGGTTTCACGGTGAAGCGCCAGCTTGAAACGTTCCGCCAAAAGCCCCGGAAGCATGCGATGCTTGACGGCCGCTCCCTGGTCCCAGCTAAGCCCCTTGAGTTCTTGATTTGCGGCGTTGCCCGCTTTCGCTTGAATATCGAATTCCTCGGAACTGAACCAGCTCGGGCCGCCCTGGATCAACCACGTGTGATGAACTCCGAACGCCATCTCAACGAGGCTCTCGACGGTGACTTCCGTTGCTTCAAACGTTCCTTCGTCAGTCGGACCGGCAATGGTGTGCCCTAGGCGCCACCCGACCGGGTCAGACTCGTAGAGCTTGATCGATACGACTTCGAATCTTGGCCCCGTGGCGGCTGTGACTTCGCTTCGCGACGAAGGCCGGTTCTGTGGGGTGTAGGCCACGCCAAACGCGACCGACAGGGCGACGACCGCTAAACCACACGTGCTGAGTAATACTTTTCTGCGGAAACTCATTTTGCCCTCCATACGAACGGTAGTGATCCATCGCTGCTTTGAAAGTCTGTGTGCCGAAGGCACCTTGGAGTGCGGCGGCTTGACGCCGCCTTCTTACCGAGGTTCATGCTGGGCTCGTGGCTTGCGGAGCGGCCTTGCTTGGCTCACTGGTCGGTACGAATCTCGAAACTGCAAGGCGGCGTCGAGCCGCCGCACTCCAAGGTGCTTCGCGCATTTTCACGGAAGGGCGGGCCTTCAGCCCCGCCCTTCCGAGGGCCATTTGAAATTGCGCTCATTAAACCAACCAAGCACTAGGGCAAACTCGCATGCGAGTGAAGCTCATGCGTCCCCGGGTTACTCAGGGTCACGGCGAGACGGCTTCCGTTTTCGACCGGCGCTCCAGGCACGGCTTGTCCATCCACCAGAATCGAGTCAACGCCCTGGTCCACCGGCAAGGAAACCTGGGCCGTCACTCCCTCCGGCATTTCAATGACGGCCCGAAAATCCGAGTCGTCGTGGCGGTAATCAACTTTGACGAGCCCTTGCGGGCACGGTTCGGCACCCCGCGCATATTGCATGCCGCAGAGGTCGGGCCGAATGTTGACCTTGCTGAAGCCGGCGGTGGTGGGCTCAATACCCAGCACCTGTTCCATCAGCCAGGCTGTCGGCCCACTTGACCATCCGTGACACAGGCTCACAAAGTATCCTTCACCATGGTCCGTTTGGAGATGCCCGTGAAAGTGCTCCTTTGGCCAACGCGTGTCGTAACCTTCCCAAAACGTTGTCGTGTCGGGCCGCAGCATCCCGCCCCAGTAGGCTACGATCCAATCCGCGGCCTCGTTCCGGCGCCCGGCCTCTGCCATGGCGGAAACTGCGAAATAGTTGAAGTGAGGCGTCACGTTGAAGCGGTAGGGCCGGGAGAGGATGTTTTCCCATACCGCCGCGCGCTGGGTTGCGTCGGTGAGGCCCGAGTAGACGGCCATGGCGTTGGTCTGCCAGCGTTCACCAAAGATGTTTCTTGCAGGATCCAGCGAGTTTTTGAGTGTATCGGCGCGAAGCTTCTCAGCGATCTGCTGGAATTTCTCCGCCGCCGTAGCGTCGTCCGCCTGCTCGAGAAGCCACGCGCCCTCGTAAAAGGCCCGCAGGAATTCCATCAAGGTCACGCGGCGCGATTCAGCGGAGTCCTGGTCCAAATCGGGGGACCAATCGACGAAGGTCGAGTGATTGTTGGAATTCCTGAAGAGGCCCTTGTCGTCAATCTGCGTGGCCATGTATTCCAACAAGGCGCCGAGCGATTCCTGAACTGACCTCAAATGCTCGGTGTCTCCCGTGTGGCGAAAATAGTCCGCCTCAGTTATCACCCAGAGAGCAGAGTATCCGGGGATTCCGTTGACGTCGTTTTTTACGGGATTGCCCGCGCCGGCAATCAACTCTTTCAGAGATTTATCGATTAAGAAGCGGTCGCCAAAGACGTCGCTGATCACCCGCTCGCTGATATCCAGGCCGCCGGCCAGGCACAGCCTGTCGCGTTTGGCTCCATCATAAATGGAGTCCTGCATGCACAGGTGGGCAGTATATGCGCCCGTTTGCCAAATCTTGTTAAGCGTTGGATCCGGACACTCGAAGGAACCCATCTGCTTTACAGGGTAATAGATGAAATCCGCGTCGATGGCCTTGAAACGCAGGGGCGACGTCCCGCCTAGAAATCTGACCAGCGCATACTGAAAGGCGCTCTTGGGGCCATAAACAGTCCCGTAGGGAGGCACGTAGATTTCGTTGGCGCCGAGGTAAGGGTTCGAAACGGCTTCTTCGGCGGATTCGCCATATTGAACCTCGAGGCGTATGGGCGCGGGCGAGTCAGAGATCACACGCAGGCGGCCGGTACACTCTCTTCTGAATCCCAACACCAGGTAGGGGAATTCCGATATCGGAAGCTTTGCGGTCGGCAATGTCGCCGCGAACTCCTGCGACCTGGGCAGGTTCCTCTCACCCGTTGTAGTCGGGTTGTGGTGGAAAGAAGCCGACGTGCCCGGCCGGAGCGCAACCTCACGCCAGTCATACCCCAATAGCGCCGAGGAATTCGAAAACTTCCCCATGCCTTCGAAGCCGTAAGTCAGCTCATCTGCCTTCAGCACCGCATGGGCGAGGAAAGGTGAAATGCCGTCATAACCCGGCCAACGGTACATGCCCGCGTCCTCGTTGTTATGAAAGAAATCACTCTTCTCTTCGATGCCGCCCAGCGATATAGCCTGCGGCCAGGCGCGGTCGTCGAATCCCAGGGTTTCCCATCCCGTGTGGGAGCCGACCTCGCACTTCCAAGTGGCATCGGTCATAAGAACGGCAGGCTTGACTGATTGGAGGACGGCCGGGACGATTTTCAACACCAAGCGGTCACCCTGGGCAATGATGGCAATCAGGTTGCGCCCTGGCCGCATTTGTCCGGAAACATCGATCGCCAGCACGAAGGGGCGAATCCTATCTTTGGCATCACGTTCCGCGGCGGCCAGGAGCCGGCCATTCAAATATACTCGTAGGTAGTTTGGCCCCGCGGCATAGAGCGTAGCCACGGGCGGAACCTTTCTCAGGGAGAAAAACTTCCGGAAGCTGAGGTATACGCCCTCCTCCGCGCTCCCCTTCTGATCGCTCCAGATATATTGCTCGGGCAAAGGAGTGTGGATGGCGGATTCGAGCGTGGGCGTGGCAATGTCCAACGTCGGGTCGAGGCGGACCGATTCAGGGCGAGTTGCTTCGGGCTGGCCTTGGGCAAAACCCGCGACGGGCGCTGGAAGGAGCAGGCAAAGTATGAACAAGCCGAGGCAGCCTCTGTCTCTCACCGAATTGCTCATAGGGCGTGCCACGGAACGGAGGCGAAAAGCAGCCGGACAAAAGGGTCTCTTTGACATGGTTGTAAACCGCTGAGTAGGACGGCGCGGTCATCGGAAATGGTTGTCCAAAGGCAATAGTAAACTGTGAATTATGAGTAGCGATTCGCTAACACCTCAGCCGCCGTCCGACGGCGCAGGTCACGCGGCCCGCGCCGACCGGTGATGACGCTGGCTGCGGGCTACCCTCCCCGAAAAGGGAAGAACGCTAAGTGCTTAGACACCGGTTCCCAACCCGGTGTTCCCTATTTCTTGGCGCTTATTCGTATCGCAAAGCTACCAAAGGATCATCTTTCGTGGCGCGCCGGCTGGAGGGGGTAGCACAGGCACTCTTGCCTGTGGCCATGCGTGAGGTAGATTGCCGAAAAGCACAGGCAGGAGTGCCTGTGCTACGTAGCCAGGCGTGTATTGCTGAAAGGCGCAGGCAGGAGTGCCTGTGCTACGCGCGGTTACTCGTATCGCAAAGCCACCATGGGGTCGACCTTCGTAGCGCGACGTGCCGGAATATAGCACGCCAGCAGGGCGATGGCTATCCATAATAGGGCAGCAACGAGGAAGGTTGCAGGATCGGCGGGCTTGACGCCAAACAGCATTGCTTGCAGGAAC
>Ga0187782_10003154_pt1 | contig 12273 bp, 8 predicted proteins | sample 0715_SJ02_MP15_2_FD_132454 | JGI IMG/M metagenome (GOLD analysis project Ga0187782, IMG submission 132454) | Tropical peat soil microbial communities from peatlands in Department of Meta, Colombia - 0715_SJ02_MP15_20_MG | ecosystem: Environmental > Terrestrial > Soil > Wetlands > Peat | place...
GAAACGACGATCGCCGCCAATGCGTCGGTGTTCGAGAACATGCTCGCGCGCGTCGACGGCCGCGTCTACTACAATCTCGTCAATTGGCATCGCGCGCTGGCGCTGCTGCCGGGCTTTTCGATCAACAGCGCCTTCATGGAGACCATGATGGGCGTCGACGAGCCGCTGCCGAAGGACGTCGTCGCCCGCCTCGCGCCAAAGCCGGCGGCGGGGCTCGCGCGCCTCGCAGAATACGCCCGCGTAGCGAAGGTCGGTGCGCGCCTGATGTGGCATGCGCTGACGCTTCGCTCGACGATCAAAGACTTTCAGCGCCGGCTCGACGCCGCGTTGAGCCGCCCTGCGGCTGAACTCGCGAGGATGCCGCTGACGGCGCTGGCCACAGAATATCGGCGCATCGAGGCGGCGCTGCTCGACCGCTGGGACGCGCCGCTCGTCAACGATTTCCTCTGCATGATCGCCTTCGGCGCGTCGCGAAAACTGTTGGAGCGCTGGGCAGGCGAGCGCGGCCTTGCCGCCCACAATGCGATCATGATCGGCCAAGGCGACATCGTCTCGGCCGAGCCCGCCAGGCGTATTCGCAAGATGGGGGCGCTCGCGGCAAGCGACGCGGCGCTCGTCGCGGCGCTGCAGCAAGGCGATCGCGCGGCGCTCGTCCGCAGCCCCGAGCTCGCGCGCGAGGTCGAGGCGTATCTTGAAAAATTCGGCGACCGCTGCACGGAAGAACTGAAGCTCGAAAGCGCGACCTTGGATGAAGATCCCAAGCCGCTCCTCGCCTCGATCGCCGCCGCAGCTCAAACGCCCGCGAAGGCAGCGAGGCCGGAGCGCGCGGTCGACGAGCTTGCAGTCCTGTTCAAGGACGCGCCCTTCCGTCGCCTGCTCGCACGGCCCCTTGTCTCGTGGGCGAAAGCCCGCGTGCGCGATCGCGAGAACCTGCGCTTCGAGCGCACGCGCATTTTCGGCCGCGCCCGTAAGTTGTTCATGGGTCTCGGCCGCGAGTTCGCGGCGCTCGGTCTGCTTCGAGAAGCGCGCGACGTGCTCTGTCTCACCGTGCCCGAGGTCCTCGGCGCGATCGAGGGATTTGTGCTCGACGCCGATCTCGGCGCGCTCGTCGCGCTGCGGAAATCGGAGCAGGAGGCGTCCGCCGCCCGCCCTGACCCGCCGACGCGCATCGTCTTCAAGGGCGCGGCGATTCTCCAAAGCGCGCATCCCCTCCCCCCTTGTGGGGGAGGGTTAGGGAGAGGGGTCGCGCCGAATGCGGCGAGTTCGGCTCGACGTGACCCCTCACCCCGGCCCTCCCCCACAAGGGGGGAGGGAGAAGAGCGACGCGGCACGCCGTGCTCGGCGGGAAGCGTCACCGCACGGGCGCGCGTCATCCGCGATCCGCGCGTCGAGAGCCTGGCGCCCGGCGAAATTCTCGTCGCGCGGTCGACCGATCCCGGCTGGATCGCCGTTTTCGTCAACGCCTCGGCGATCGTCGTCGAGCGCGGCAGCCTGTTGTCGCATTCGGCGATTGTCGCGCGCGAGCTTGGCATTCCCTGCGTCGTTGGCCTTAAGGGCGCCTGCGGCTGGGTGGCGACCGGCGACGTCCTTCATGTCGACGGCGAGAGCGGCGTCGTGAAGAAGCTCGATGGCTAGCTCGGCGATCCTCGACAAGGCGCGCTTCGATCAGATCCGCTACGCGCAGCTCTGGGAGGACGCGGACGTGCTCCTCCTCGGCCTCGCGTCGTCGCCAGGCCAAACGCTCGTCTCGATCTGCTCGGCCGGCGACAATGCGCTGGCGCTGCTGACGCTTGACCCCGCGCGCGTCGTCGTCGTCGATCTCTCGCCGGCGCAGATCGCCTGCCTGCGCATCCGCATTGCAATGCTGAAGTTGCTCCGCTGGCCGGACTTCCTCGAGCTGATGGGCTCGCGGCCGTCGTCCCGGCGCGGCGCGCTGCTCGATTGCGTGGCGCGGACGCTTTTGCCGCAGGATCAGGCCTTCTGGGCCGCGCGCAAGGCGGCCGTCGTCGCTTATGGCCTCGGCGGCGTCGGCAAATTCGAGAACTATTTTCGCCTCATGCGCGCCTATCTGCTGCCGCTCGCGCATGGCCGCTCGACCGTCGAGGCCGTGTTCGAGCCGCGCTCCCCTGAAGCCCGCCGCGCCTTCGTCGAGACGCGCTGGAACACCTGGCGCTGGCGGCTCTTGCTGAAGCTCTTTTTCTCGAACTTCGTCATGGGCCGCCTCGGCCGCGACCCCGCCTTTTTCGATCAGGTCGAAGGAAGTCTGGCGAGCCACGTCGCGCGCCGCATCGAGCACGCGGCGATCGACCTCGACCCGTCGCAAAATCCTTATCTCGCTTGGATTCTGACGGGCCGCCACGGCGCCGCGCTGCCGCTGCCCTGGCGGGAGGAGCCTTACGAGATCATCCGTAGCCGCCTCGATCGGCTCGACATCCGCGAGGGCGCGCTCGAAAAATTCGTTGCGGCCGGCGAAAAAGCCGATGGCTTCAATCTTTCCGACATCTTTGAATACATGGACGCGCCGACCTTTGCGGCGGTCTATGGCTCAATCCTTTCGGCCGCCAAATCGGGCGCGCGGCTCGTCTACTGGAACATGATGGTTCCCCGACGCGCGCCCGAGCGCTACGCCGCCCGCGTGACGCACCTCGCGGACGTTGAAGCGAAGGGCAAGGCGATCGACAAGGCGTTCTTCTATTCCGACTTCGTCGTCGAGCAGGTCGAGGCCGAAGCGGAATGAGCATCGCCGCCGGCCTCGCGCTCGTCGTCTTATCGATCAGCCTCATGCTCGGCGCGATGGTCGCCGTCAGGTTGGTCGGAGACAGGTTGAGGCTCGGCCCTGAGACGCGGCGCAAGCTCGTGCATGTCTCAACGGGCATTTATGCTCTGACCCTGCCGCTGACCTTCCATGCCCGTTGGCCGGTTGTGCTGCTGATCATCGCTTCGATCGCCGTCATGCTGGCCTTGCGCATCCGTACTTTACGCGGCGGGCTCGCCTCGACGCTACATGCGGTCGAACGAAAGTCCTACGGCGAGATCTATTTGGCCCTCGCCGTCGGCTTTCTGTTCTTCCAATCTCAAGGACAGCCCATTCTCTATGTCCTGCCGATCCTGACGCTGACGCTTTCCGACGCCGCCGCGGCGCTCGTCGGCACAAGCTATGGGCGAAAGCGCTTTCCCGTCGAGGCCGGCCACAAGAGCGTCGAAGGCGTCGTCGCGTTCTTCGTCGTCACCTGGCTGCTGGCGATGACTTTGCTGCTGGCGATGACCGATTCGCCGCGCCTGACCGTCATCATGCTGTCGCTTCTCGTCGCGGCGTTCGGTGCGCTGGTTGAGGCCGATTCCTGGCGGGGGCTCGACAACCTCTTCATTCCGCTCGCCGTTCATTTCCTGCTCGTCGGCCGGCTCGAGGCGCCGGTCGAGAGCCTGATCGTCCTGGCCTTCGGCTTCGTCGTATCGATTGCGGCCATCATTCTGGCGGCGCCGATGCTGCGCCTCACGGTGCACGCCGCGCGGGCCTACGGCATCCTGGTCTTTCTCGTCTTCACGATCGCTGGGCCGATCGACGCGCTCGCGCCGCTCGCGGCGATCCTTGCGCATGTCGTCGCGCAACGGGTGCGCCCGTCGCTAAGCGACTATCCCGACCTCGATCTGCTCGCCGTCGTCGCCGGCGCCTGCCTCTTTTGGCTGTTCGTCGGCCGCTATTTCGGCCGCGACGCCTCCGATCTCTTCGACCTCACCTTCGTCGCGCTCGCAGCGATCTTCGTCGCGCTGGCGCTCGAGGGGTTTAGCCGCTGGTGGTTGCCGCTCGTGCCCGCCGGCGCGGCGGCGTTCGCGCTCGCGATCACCGAGAAGCATCCGGACTATGACGGCTGGCATGGCGCGTTATGGCCGTGGCTGGCGATCGCGCTCGTCCTAAGCCTCGCGCCGGCCGCCTGGCCCGCTCTCTTCGATCGCTACCGCACGTTGCGCGCGCTGGCGCTCGCCGCAGCCGCTCCCATTCTGCTGTTCGTCTGGAAAGGCGTCCTCGCATGAGCGAGCCTGAACTCTTCGAAGCGCCGGGCGCGAGTGCGCTCATCTACCGCGACGCGCCGGCTTGGGGAGAACTCAAGACCGCCGCGATCGGCGGCTTTTCCTGCCGTGACGCGGCGAGCGGCGGATCGCTCATCGAATCCGCCAAGGCTCGGTTGCGAAGCGAGGGTTTTGCGGCCGTCGTCGGGCCGATGGACGGCGATACGTGGCATCGCTATCGCGTCGTTTGGGAAAGCGACGGGTCGGCGCCCTTCCCCATGGAGCCGACGAGCGGGCCGTTCGACAAGCAAGCCTTCCTTTCGGCCGGCCTCGCCCCGATCTCCGAATATGTCTCGTCGCGCGCCGCGCTCGCCGAAGCGATCGCCGGCGAGCCTGTCGTCGTTCCCGGCGTCGAGATATCGGCATGGGATGGGAAGGACGGCGAGCGGCTCGTCAGGCGCATGTTTAAGATGTCGCTTGCCGCCTTCGCAAGCAATCGCTTCTACAAGCCGATCGGCCTCGACGCGTTCTTAAAGCTCTATGAGCCCGTCATGCCGCTCATCGATCCGCGCTTCGTCCTGTTTGCACACGATTCGGACGGCAAGCTCGTCGGCTTCCTCTTCGGTTATCCGAATCGGCTTGAGGGCAAGACGCCGACGACCGTCGTCTTAAAAACTTACGCGAGCGCCCTGCGCGGCGTCGGCCATGCGCTTGCCGACCGCTTTCATCGCGCAGGCCTCGACCTCGGTTTTGAAACCGTGATCCATGCGCTCATGCATGTCGACAACGCCTCGCGACAACGCAGCAGCCTGCATCGCGCGACCGTCTTTCGCCGCTATGCGCTGATGGGCGCGACGTTGTGAACATCCTTTCGGCGTTCCTCGAAAACGCGCCGCGCTGGGGCGACCGCCCGGCGATCGTCGCCGGCGACGGCGAAACGCTGACATTTGGCGAGCTAGAGCGCCGATCGGCGCGGCTCGCCGCCGGCTGGCGCGCGCGGGGCGTTCGCGCCGAGACGCGCGTGCTGCTGGCGCTGCCGCTGGGGCTATCGCTCTATGCGGCGATCGCCGCGCTTTGGCGCCTCGGCGCGACGATCGTGTTCCCAGAGCCGGCGCTCGGCCTACGGGGCCTTCGCAATGCGGCGGAAGCGACGAAGCCTGAAGCCTTTCTCGCTTCCGGCCTTTATCGCGCGCTCGCGCTCCTGCCGGAAATTCGGCGAGCCCCGATTCGGCTGTCGCTCGGCGACGAAGCGCAAGGCGGCGAGAGCATGTTCGACGGGCCGGCGGAGCATCCTGCGCTCATTTCTTTCACGAGCGGCTCGACTGGGCGGCCGAAAGCGATCCTGCGCACGCATGGGTTCCTGGCTGCGCAGAATGCCTGCATTGCCCAATTTCTGCGGCCGAAGACGGAGCCTCAGGTCGACCTCGTCGCCTTTCCGGTTTTCGTCATCGCCAATCTAGGCCTCGGCGTCACGTCGGCGCTCCCCGATTGGCGCTTGAGCCGCCACGACCGCGCGGACGCGGCGTCGATCGCGCGACTCATCGAGGCGCGCGGCGCAACGCGTGCGCTGATCCCGCCTTCGATCGCCGAGATCATCGCCGGCGGCCCGCCCGCGCCTCGGTTGCGCACGGTCTTCACGGGCGGCGGCCCGGTTTTCCCGGACACGCTAAAAAGCTTAAGCGACCGGCTGAAGACGTCGGACATCGTCGCGATCTACGGATCGACGGAAGCCGAGCCGATCGCCGAGCAGGCCTTTGAGGACATCCGCGACGATGATTGGACAAAGATGCGCGAGGGCGACGGGCTACTTGCCGGGCGGCCGATCCCGCAAGTGCGCGTCGAACTTTTGGGCGACGAAATCATTGTCGCCGGCGATCACGTCAACAAGGGCTACCTTGACCCGTCGCTCGACGCAGAGACGAAGCTTAAGCGCGACGGCGAAATCTGGCACCGCACCGGCGACGCCGGCCGCTTCGACGCGGAAGACCGGCTGTGGCTCCTCGGCCGCGTGTCGGCGAAGGCAGGGCGCTTCTATCCATTCATGGCCGAGGCGGCGGCGCGCAAGTGGCCCGGCGTGCGCCAGGCGGCGCTCGTGCCGGCGAGCGATCCGCCGACGCTTGCGATCGCCGGCGACGCGAGGGGGATCGGCGAGTGGCGCGAGCGTGCGCAGGCGTTAGGAGACGTGAGGATCGTCGCCGTCGACGCCATTCCCCTCGATCGCCGCCACAGGTCGAAGGTCGACTATGACGCGCTGGCGTGCGTGGCGCGGAGGCGAGTGTAGCTTAAGGTTGGTCCCGCGGTCCTGGCGGCTCAATTCTTCAAGGCGGGCGCTGGAAGCGCCGCAACAGCCCGTCGAGGCAGCCCTTGAACAGGACGTAAAAGGCCAGGCTGAAATAGCCCCAGAAGATCAGCTCGACGAGCTGCCGTAAGCCCCCGTCGACGATCGCCATCGCGCCATAGGCGCTCAGAAGCTCGAAATTGGCCATGAACAGGCTCAAGAGGTTGGCCGAGCAGAGGCCGAAGGCGCCGAGGAAGACGCCCATCAGCACGAAAGTCAGCCAGGCCGGGCCGTTGAACACGGCGTCGAGCACACGTCTGATCGCTCCTCCCATGGACTAGGCGCCCGCTTCCGCCTCGACCCTATCCGCTGTTGCGTAGGCCCGCCGACACGCCGTTGATGGTCAATTGAATGCCCGTCAGCACTTTTTCGTTGCTCGCATGCGCGCGGTGCAGGCGCAACAGCTCGACCTGCACGTGATTGAGCGGATCGAGATACGGGAAGCGATTGCGGATCGAGCGGTCAAGCAACGGATTGGAGGCGAGCAGCGCGTCTTGCTTTAAGATCGCGTTCAGCGCGTCGACGCTGTCGCGCCACTCGCGCGAGATCGCCGAGAAGATCGTCTCCCGCAGATGCACGTCGGGGACGAGCTGCGCGTAGCGCGAGGCGATGCCGAGGCTCGACTTCGAGAGCACCATGTCGGCGTTGGAGAGCATCGTGCGGAAGAACGGCCACTTCTCGGCCATGTCCTGCAGCCGCTTAAGCCCGGTCTCGGGCTCGGCCTTGAGATAGGCCTTCACCGCCGACCCAAAGCCGAACCAGCCGGGCAGCATCAGCCGGCACTGGGCCCACGAGAAGACCCAGGGAATGGCGCGCAGATCGGCGATCGCCATCGACCTCTTGCGCGAGGCGGGGCGCGAGCCGATGTTGAGCGTCGCGATCTCGGTGATGACGGTCGAGGCCTGAAAATAGCGCTGGAAGCCTTCCGCGTCGTAGACAAGGCCGCGATAGGCCCTGTAGGCGGCCTCAGAAAGCCGCTCCATCGCGACGAGATACTCAGGATCGGGCGCCGCGTCGCCGTCATGCAGCAGGCTCGCCTCGAGCGTCGCCGAGGCGAGGATCTCAAGGTTGCGCCGGCCGACTTCCGGATTGGAATATTTGCTCGAAACGATCTCGCCCTGTTCGGTGACCCTGATCTGCCCCTGCACCGCGCCGCCGGGCTGCGCGAGGATCGCATCATAGCTCGGCCCGCCGCCGCGGCCGACCGAGCCGCCGCGGCCATGGAACAGGCGGATGCGCACGCCGTGGCGCTTGAAGACTTCGATGAGGCCGATTTCCGCCTTGTAAAGCTCCCAATTGGACGTGACGTAGCCGCCGTCCTTGTTGGAGTCGGAATAGCCGAGCATCACTTCCTGCTCGCCGCCCAAATGGTCGACGAAGGCGCGGTAGACGGGAAGCGACAGGAGCTCGTCCATCACGCCGACGCAGGCGCGTAAGTCCTCGATCGTCTCGAAGAGGGGGACCATGAAGAGAGCGGCGCGTCCATTGGCGCCGACGAGACCGACCTCCTTTAAAAGGAGCGCAAGTTCGAGCAGGTCGGAGACGCCCTCTGTCTTGGAGATGATGCTGGTGCGGATCGCGCCCGGCCCGTAGGTCTTGCGGATCGCCGCCGCCGTGCGGAACACCGCAAGCTCGCCGAGCGTTTCTTCGCCGTACTCGAGGAAGGGCGAAAATAGCAGGCGCGGCGAGCGCAACTCGTGGACGAGCGCTAGGATGCGCCCCGCCTCGTCGAGCTCAAGATAGTCGAAGCCCGGCTTCGCCTTGACGAACAGTTCGGCGACGGTGCGCTCGTGCACGTCGGAATTCTGCCGGAGATCGACCGGCGCCAAGTGAAAGCCGAAGACTTCGACGGCGCGGCGAAGCCCGCGCAGACGCCCGCGCGCCAGCGCTCCGCAGCCGACCTCTTCGAGCGCCTCGGCGATGACGTCGAGATCGGCTTTTAAGTCCTCGACGCTCGCATAGGGCGCAAGGTCGATCAGCGGCAGGCGCTGCACGACGACGTGGTCGAGCTCGCGCGCGGTCTTCGCAACGCGCGCGTAGATTCCCGAAATGGCGCGGCGGTAGGGCTCGTCGCTGCGCGCCGGCGCCTTGTCGGTGGCGCGGTCGGCGAGCGCGTTGATCTTCTCGTTGGCCGGCGTCAGGCGGGAGCTCAGCGACAATTCTCCGCCAAGCTCGTGCAGCTCGTCGAGATAGAATTGCAGCGCGCGGGCGCTCTGCATGCGCATCGTCTCGGCGACGACGCCCGCGGTGACGAACGGATTGCCGTCTCGATCGCCGCCGATCCACGAGCCGACGCGCAGGAACGGCGGGACGGGCTCCTTCGCGCCCTCGGCCCCAAGCGCGTCCTCGATCTGCCCGTAGAGGCGCGGCAGCTCGCGCAGAAACGTGTAGTCGTAATAGGAAAGGCCGTTGGCGACCTCGTCGATGACCCTGAGCCGCGTCTGGCGGACCATGTTCGTTCGCCAAAGCGTCAGCACCGCGCGGCGCAGCCGCTCCTCATTGTCGGCAAGCGCGGCCTCGTCGCCTGAAAGGCGCTCGCGCTCGTCGAGCAGTTCCGCAATTTCGATTTCGCGCGTCAGCGTGCTCTTGCGTCTGACCTCGGTCGGGTGGGCGGTCAAAACGGGGCTGGCGAGCGCCGTCTTGAAGAAGGCTTGCACCGCCTTGGCGTCGTGGCCGGCCTCGCGCGCCCGCTTGAGCGCGAAGGCCAGCGAACCAGGCCTCGGCGCCGAGCCCTGCCGAACATGGGCGCGGTTGCGCCGGATGTGATGCTGGTCCTCGGCGATGTTGGCGAAATGCGAGAAGTAGCTGAAGGCCCTGACGATCGCCAAAGTCTGGTCGGCGCTTAAGCTGTCGAGAATGGCCTCGAGCTCCCGGCGCGCGCCGACCTCGTTGTCGCGATGGAAGCGGATCGAGGCTTGGCGGATGCGCTCGACGATGGCGAAGACCTCCGCCCCTTCCTGCTCGCGAACAGTGTCGCCGAGGATCCGGCCGAGCAGGCGGATATCGTCGCGCAGCGGCAGGTCTTTGTCGTCGTCGCGCTCCTTCTGAAAGAGCGGCTCGGGTCGATCTCGCACTGCAACGGCGGTCATCGGCGTCTCCCGAAAAGACAACGGAAGAAGCTTAGACTTGCGCCGCTGTGCAGCGCAACAAAAACCGTCGCAAAATCTTCGCTATCGCGAAACGACAAGCGCTCGGGCCAGCCGGCGCTCGATCGCCGAGGGATTCTTGAGCGCGCATTCATAGATGACGAGGCAGCGCCAGCCGAGCCGCCTCAAGGCCTTCAGCGCCGCGGCGTCGCGGGCGCGGTTGCGAGCGATCTTGGCCTGCCAATAGGCGGCGTTCGCTTTCGGCATGCGCGCGCCGCGCGCGCAATCGTGCCCATGCCAGAAACAGCCATGGACGAAGATCGCCAGCCGCCGCGGGCCATAAACGATGTCCGGCTTGCCGGGCAGGTCGGCGCGATTGAGCCGATAGCCTGAGGCGAGTCGGCGGGCGATCGTCCTCACCGCCAGCTCAGGCTCGGTACCCCGCCCCTTGACGGCCCGCATGACGGCGGAGCGCTCGGGCGAAGGGGCGCGGATGCGTGGCAGCGGCTTCAGGCGGGCGCGCTTCATGCGCAATCGGCGAGCGCCGGCGCGCGCGCTTGGCTCGCCGCCGCCACAAGTGGCGTCAGGAGATGCTCGCTCAAGAAACGGACGACCGGCGCGACGACGCCGTCGCCGAGCAGATGGTGGGCCGCCGTTGCGCCCTCGGGCAAGCGATAGCTGTCGGGAAGCCCCATGAGCCGCGCCGCCTCGCGGGCGCTAAGCAACCGCGTGCGGACCTCGCGCTTGTCGACAACGAGCAGCATCTGCCGGCTCGAGCCGCCCGCTGGGGTGCGGAGACACCCTGCGAGCCCGTCGAACCGGGCCTCGGCCCGGACGACGGTTGCGCCAGTTTTGTCGAGCCGGGTCCTGCGAAACAGCGCCGCGACGCGGCGCTCGCCGCTCTGCTTGGCCTCATCAAGCGCCTGGCGCGAGGCGCGCGACAACTGGGCGATGATCGCCCTCGTTGCCTGTTCGGGCCGCCACGGCGCGTCGGGCGGGTCGTCGTCGAGAATGTCGGTCAGCGTCAAATTGCGGCGCGGCGGCTCAGGCAAGCGCCACCACAGCCAATCCTTTCCGTGCGATTTTGGGAAGCTTGCATGCGCCGCAATGAGGCCGCGCGCCATATGATGGCCGCGGGGCCCGGCGTCGGTCAGCGCAGGCGGCGGAGAAATCTCGCGCCGCAACGCGACGACGAACAGTCGCGGCCGCGACTGCGGCGTGAAATGCTGGGCGTCGAGGCAGAGCGCGCCGAACCGGTAGCCTGCTGTCTGAAGCGCGCCGCAGACGGCGGCAAAGTCGCGTCCCTCCGCCGACGTCAAGAGGCCGAGCACGTTCTCGATCGCGATAACAATTGGCGCGCGCGCCTCGCGAACGAGGCCCATCATCAATGCGTGAAAGCCCCAAAAGGACGCTGACCGCGCGCCTTTAAGCCCCGCGCCGGCGCCGGCGAGCGAGAGGTCCTGACAGGGAAACGAGGCCCAGGCAAGGTCTGCGCGGCCCGGCAGGTCGGAAGCCTGCAAGTCTGCAACGTCGGCGAGGCGCAGCGCGCTCCGGCCCCAATTGGCGGCATAAGCCTCGCCCTTGCGCTCGTCGACGTCATTGGCGAAGAGGCAGCGCCAATTGGCCCCAAGCCCCGCGCGCGCCATTCCGCCGCCGCAGAAGAACTCGTAGAAGCTGAGCCGTCCCGAATCGCGCACGAGCGTCAGCATACGCCGCCGCGGCTGAGGGAGGATGCGCGGCGGCTTCAAGATGGCGGAAACTTTCGACGTCGTGATCGTCGGCGGAGCGGCGATGGGCTCCTCGACCGCCTATCACCTGGCCGCCGACCCAGACTTTTCCGGCCGCGTCTTGGTGATTGAGAAGGATCTGACCTACGCGCGCGCGGCGAGCGCGCTCTCGTTAAGCTCCATCCGCCGCCAATTCTCCTCTCCGGTGAATATCTTAATCTCCGAAGCCGGCCTCGCCTTCCTTCGCAAAGCTCCTGACCTCTTAAGCGTCGACGGCGAAGCGCCCGATCTGCCGCTCGCCGAGCGCGGCTATCTTTACCTTGCAAGCGCGGCCGGCGTCGGCGTCTTAAAAGAGAACAACGCCGTTCAGCGCGCTTACGGCGCCGACGTCGCGCTCATCGACCCTGAGGCGCTGAAGGCGCGCTTTCCCTGGATCGCGACGGACGGCGTCGCTCTCGCTTCGCTTGGGCTTTCAGGCGAAGGCTGGTTCGACGGCTATGCGTTGACGCAAGCCTTTCGGCAGAAAGCGCGACAGCTCGGCGTCGTCTATCGCGAGGACGAAGTCGTGGGCTTCTCGCATTCAGGCGCCCGCGTGAGCGAGGCGCGCCTGAAGTCAGGCGAGCGGATCGCCTGTGGGGCTGTCGTCATCGCCGCCGGGGCGTCGGGCGCGACCCGTCTTGCCCGGGCGCTCGGCGTCGACATTCCGGTTAGGTCGCGCAAGCGCTGCGTCTTCGTTTTCGAGGCCAAGGCGCGGCTCGAACGCTGCCCGCTCGTCATCGACGTCAGCGGCGTCTATTTCCGCCCGGAGGGCGAGCTGTTCGTGACCGGCGTGTCGCCGCCGGAAGCCCGAGACCCCGACAGCGACGATTTCGAGGTCGACTGGGCGCTGTTCGACGATACGATCTGGCCGGCGCTCGCCGAGCGCGTGCCGGCCTTCGAAGCGTTGAAAGTCAAGCGCGCCTGGGCGGGACACTATGATCTCAACCTCTTCGACCACAACGCGATCGTCGGCCGCCTCGGCGCGTTCGAGAACGTGCTGATCGCCGCCGGTTTCTCGGGCCATGGCATGCAGCAGTCGCCGGCCGTCGGGCGGGGCCTTGCCGAGCTGATCGCC
>Ga0187782_10003155_pt1 | contig 12271 bp, 7 predicted proteins | sample 0715_SJ02_MP15_2_FD_132454 | JGI IMG/M metagenome (GOLD analysis project Ga0187782, IMG submission 132454) | Tropical peat soil microbial communities from peatlands in Department of Meta, Colombia - 0715_SJ02_MP15_20_MG | ecosystem: Environmental > Terrestrial > Soil > Wetlands > Peat | place...
TCATGCTCAAGCTCGATCCGAGAGGGTGTCTTTCTCTAGTGGCTCTATTCACGACACTGACAATCTCCGCGGGAGTCGCGCAGGCGCAGGAGAAACAGATCACGACGTTCAAAGTGGTTCACGTGATCGGCCTGGAGGCAATCCAGCACAACGCGAAGGGAAAGGTCATGGTGTCGAAGGACTCGCTGACCTTTTCCGCCGGCCCCACAAAGAGCGATCTTGCAATCAGCGGAATTCAGGATGTTCTGACGGGCGCCGACAGCCAACGGCTGATTCACGGATCGCTGGGAACGCTGACGATGTTTGCGCCGTACGGCAGCGGGCGCTTCCTGAGCTTGTTCCGCCAGAAGCTCGACACGCTGACGATCGAGTACCGCGACCCGAACGGCGGCTTGCACGGCGCCATCTTCACGCTTCCGCAGGGCCAAGCGGCCATGCTGAAGAACCAGCTTGTGGCGGCCGGGGCCAAGGCGACCGCGGTGCCCGCTGACGAAGCAGCTTCGGCGGTTCGTAACAAGGAGACGAAATAATGAGGCTCAAACATGGACTGAGCTGTTTCTTTTCGTTAGTCGCAGCTCTCGCATTTGGCTTTGGGTTGGCCTCAGCCGCCTTGGCGCTGGCTGACACACCGCCGACGCCGCTGCGCGCCTCGGCGATTCAGATCGAGCAAATCCAGTCGGAGGACGTGAAACTTCCGATGGAGTTTCAGATGTCTATGTACGAGCATGTGATCGAGGAGGTCAGCAAGACCAAGAGGTTCGCGCATGTGTACCGCGATGGAAACCGCGACGCTGCGAGCGCGCCTGACCTGGTAACACTGCGCTGCATCGTGACCGGCTTCAAACAGGGCAGCGCAATGGAGCGACAGGTAACGACGGTCGCCGGCGCGACGTCAATCACCGTACACTTGGAGTTCACGGATAAGAACGGCCAAAAACTGCTCCAGAACGACGTGAAGGGGAATGTGAGGTTTTTCGGCGAGAATCTGCGCGCCACGTACAATTTCTCGAAGCAGGTGGCCGGCGTGGTCCGGCAGAATTTTGCACCAACGACGCCCGCCAAGAAGTAGCGGGCGCCACAGAGACGGCGAAGAAAAGACGATCTTGCCCGTTTGGGCAAGCGCGGTTTTACTTTCCTCCAAAACGGAAGCATGATGTCGCCGGGACTTTCCCGGCAGAATTTCGAAACCCAGCCCAAGAACGGCCCCAACGAAGTAGCGGCGCCGCTGAAGTGTCTCAATGAGGGCGGGAGTGCAACATGAGCGAAACCGGAAAACAGTGGCTCGGCCAAGTCATTGACGGGAAATTCGAGCTGCGCGAATACGTCGGGGGCGCGGACAGCAGTTGGGTGATTGTTACGGAACGCGAGGGAAGCAAGGCCGCGATCAAGCTGATCGCCGCAGATTCGCGCGCGAAAGACGAGTTGCTTTCGCGCTGGGCGGAGGCGGCAAGCTTGACGCATCCGCATCTAGTAAGGCTGTTTGAATCGGGACGATGGCGGACCGGATCGGCTGATCTGATCTACGTTGTGATGGAATACGCCGAGGAAAATCTCGCGGAAATCCTGCCGCAGCGAGCGCTGACGCCGACAGAAGCAGGCGAGATGCTGCCGCCGGTTCTCGATGCTCTGGAGCATCTGCATGCCGAAGGATTGGCGCACGGAGCCGTGAAGCCTGCGAACATTCTGGCGAGCGGGGATCAGGTCAAACTCTCGAGCGACGGAATCTGCAAGTTGGGCCAAGCGCCGACCGCTCGCAGCGCGTATGACGCGCCCGAGATCCCGGAGGCCGGGTGTTCGGCGGCCGCCGACGTTTGGTCGCTTGGGATGACGCTTGTCGAGGCGCTGACCCAACGATTGCCGGACCTCGAAGAGGATGGAGCAGGCGAACCAAGGTTGCCGGGCTCGCTGCCCGAGCCTTTTGTAAGCATCGCGCGGAACTGCTTGCGGCGAGAGCCGCAACGTCGTTGGACAATCGCTGATATCTGCGCCCGGCTAAAGGGATCGGCGATCACCCCACGAGTGCCGGTGACTCCGAGGCCACAGCCAAAATCGCAGCGACGACCGACCAGCTGGCGGCACTTGGCGCCGGCGGCGGTCGTGATCGGGTTGGCGCTCATCGTCATACTTGTCGCTCCCAAGGTGCTCAATCGGCTGCAGGGGCAACCGGGCGGGGAAGCGACGGAACCGGCCGCGCGGTCTACGAGCGCTGCACCCACTGCCGCGCATAGCGAGGAGACGACACCGAACCCAAGCGCTGCGGCACCCCAGATCACTCCGGTGGAAGCGGCCACGTTGCCGAAGAAGACGGTGGCGAGCGATGACGTCACACATCAAGTAGTGCCGGATGTGCCTGAGAAGGCGCGAGGGACAATTCAGGGCACAGTGAAAGTTGGAGTTCGAGTTCGAGTCGATCCTGCAGGTGATGTCAGCGAGGCAGACTTGGACTTGCCGGGGCCGAGCCAATATTTTGCTAATCTCGCGATGAGAGCCGCGCGGGAATGGAAATTCAGTCCGGCGGCGGAGGGAGAGACGGGCGCGCGCGAATGGATCTTGCGATTTCAATTCACGCAGGCCGGGACGAAAGTGATTCCGGTCCGCGCCGCTTCGACGAATTGAGGCGAGACCAGCTGGTTCGACACGCCGCCGACCCAAAGCCGCACCTAGAAAAGCTCCTCGGCCGCCGCTGCGTAGCGATTTCGCACTGCTGCCCTTACGATCCCCCAACCAGAAACTTCGAAAAGGTGCCGAACGGACAGCTGACCGGCTATTGCACTCTTGGACAGGGGGCCGTCGAGGGCGGCGCGCGCTATGCTGGCCGAGGGGTAGACTGGTTTCTCCAGCGGTTGTTGACCTTATTCGGGGGAAAAGAATCCCAAAGTGCGATCTCCGTTGCATCGTCTTATACCGGGCGATGAGGTTGAGGAACGCCCCGCGAATCCGCCAGAAGCGGGTGAAGCCGCTGAGGCGCACCGGCCGGACTCGTCGACCGGATTGATTCGCGCCGAGGAATTGCCATCAGCCGCGGCGGCTTTAGCCGATCTGTTCCCAGAGGAAGAGTCCGCCGAAAAGGATTCATCCGGCGCAACCCCTGAGGCGGGGCAAGCGAGCGTAGTTGTGGCCGTTGAGACCCAACCGACGGCCGCAGAATCACCACTACCCAAGAAACGGCGCGGCATTTTCTCGTGGTTCTGCACACCGAAGGATTCCGAAGACACGGAGGGACGACCGCCGATCTCCCGCCAGGATGCGCAAGAAGGAAATCAACCCGGCGATGCGCTTCTTCTGGCGACTGCGGGTTCCTCGGACGAAGCGAAGCCCGCTACTGAAGGGACGGCTTCACAGGCGGCGACGAGCGAAACACCAGCTGCGCCGGAGCACATCCGGGAGATATTTCCCTCGAGCCAGGCCGCGACTCAACCTGCGCCGATCGGCCAAAGCGAAGTTCAGTTGGATACTACTTTGCAAGCGCAAACTGGGGTTTTGGGCGAAGAGACTTCCGGCGTGATCGCGCGGGACGATTCCAGCGTGGAGGAGCCGCTGCGATGCCCTGAGCCAACTCGACCCGTCGATTTGGTGGAGCAGGAACCGTCCCAAGAATCGTCGCTAGCGACTGAGGCCGATTTGTCCATAGCCGCCGAGGCAGTTGCAGCAGGAGCCGACAGGCATTCTGCCGAGAGCGTAGAAACCCACGCCCACGATGCGACGAGCGCACTCGCAGGACCGCACGAGCCGTCACCAGCGTTAACCGAACTCGCGGACGCGCGACGCGCTCCGTATCGCGACTGGGCGCTCGAAGAGAAGCTTGCCAGTCATCGCGAGTGGGTCGACTCCCACGGCGTGACGGGACAGAGGGCTGACCTTTCCGGCGCGCAACTCGAAGCGGCCGACCTAATTAGCGTCAACCTGCGAATGGCCGATCTGCACGACGCGAATCTGAGGGCAGCCGACATGCTGCTTGCCGACTTGCGCGACGCTTGCCTGGTGCGGGCCGACCTCGAAGAGTCGTGTCTCGTCGGCGCAAATCTAGAAGGCGCAAATCTAGAGGGCGCTTCGCTCGAAACGGCAATGGGACTGGTGCCTCGCCAGTTCGCCGGCGCGAACCTGCGCGACGCCTTGCTGGCACCGCATCTGATGGAGTTCGAGGCAGCGACGAAATTCGCGCGCCACGGGCTGCATGCGTACAGGTATTTTGCTGTAATGACGATCGCGAGCGCTCTGTCGTGGCTGCTCGTGTGGAAAACGAAGGACTCGCAAATTGTCAGCGACTCGGCGGTGCTGCCATTTCTTCACTCTCGGGCTGCAGCGGCCGCGTTGCCGACGGCGGAGTCGTATCTGATCATCTCGGTAATGCTGTTTGTCCTGTACCTTATGTTCCATTTTCATCTGCAGAAGCTGTGGGAGTCAGTTCAGGAGCTGCCCGCCATCTTCCCCGACGGACACGCGTTGGGCGAGGAAGAGCCCAGCATTATCGTCGGGTTGTCGCGCACGCATTTTCGCTGGATGAATCCCGATCCATCGTCCACGCGGCTGGTCGAGCGAGCAATCTCGATACTGGCGGCGTACGGAGTGATCCCGGCGACGCTCGTTCTCCTGTGGGCGCGCTACCTGACGCGGCAGGAGATTCACGGAACAATTCTGCAAGCGGCACTGATCGCGGTCGCGAGCGGCATCTCGGTCCACGCAGTGACGAAGGTCGGGCGGCGTGCGGAGCGATGGGATTTCGAGCGAAGACTGTCGCGACGGATCCTGAGTAGGATGAGGGCCGTGAGTTCGGCTTCCATCGGTGCAGCGCTAGTCATCGCGCTGCTGGCAATTTCTGCGGGCACGATAGCAGGTGTGCCTCATGAGCGGACGCGGGCGCCGCAATACGGCCCCGCCAACATTCGACGGTGGGCGCCGAGCCTTTTCTGGTGGCTCGGGTACGATCCGTATCCGAACGTGACCGAAGCGTCGCTTTCTTTCAGACCAGAGGCGGGCAAAGTCGATGACGATCAGGTTTCGTCCATCGACGGAGCGCGCCTAAATGACGCGCACCTGCGGTACGCGCAGGGCTACGGCGTTTTTCTGGCGAACGCGCACATGCTGCACGCGGATTTGCAGGGCGCGTTTCTATCGCAGGCAGATCTGCGCGGCGCCGATCTTGGAGAGAGTAAGCTGCGGTTCGCCGTACTGGACCAGGCGCACATGTACCGGGCGAATCTCGACCGCGCGAATCTGGATCACGCAGACCTGCGCCGCGCCGATCTGCGGGCGACCAACCTTTCGCATTCGTCGCTGGAAGACGCGATTCTCGAAGACGCGCGGCTCGACGGCGCGAGTCTCTACACATCGCGGCTCGACGGGGCCATCTTGAAGCGGGCGAACCTAGAAAAGGCCGATTTGCGTGATGCGTATCTGGCCGGGGCCCACATGGACCACACCGACCTGCAAGGAGCGTACCTGTGGTCTGCCAACCTCAGCGGAGCGGATCTTGGGGGCGCGCAGTTTGGCGGTGCCATCTTGATCGATGCCAGTTTGCATGGAGCCAATCTGGGCGGCGCGCAGTTCGCCGGAACCGTGCTCAACAACACGGATTTTACCGGCACGAGCCTAGAAGGCGCCGGCATGCGAGGCGCGCTGGGACTGACCGCCGCGCAAATATGCTCGGCGAAGTCGAGGCGCGGAGTGATGCTGGACGATGCGCTGGAAGTGCAAGTGGAAACGCAGTGCGGCGGGATGCGCTGAGGGCCGCGCTTCCCTACTCCCCACCACTCAGGACAAAGCTGAGGCGGAAGCGGCGCCGTAGAAGCTGAACCAAGGACTTGCAGCCTTGAGCCGCTCGTTTACATTCTTGATGTTCTTCACGCCCTGATCCGCGAGCCAATCTTCCAGCGCCTTGACTCCCTGCTTGGCGTAGACGGGAATGCCGTCCTTCCACGTAGCGCGCCCACAAAGAACACCTGAGAATTTTACGCCGGCTTCTGCGGCCAGCTCGAGCGTCTCGTTGAATACATCATTGCTCACGCCCGCGGATAGGTAGATGAACGGTTTCTTCGCGACGGCGGCGGCGCGGCGAAAGTGCTCTTTGGCCTGATCGCGTGTGTATGCTGCGTCGCCTTTGCAGGCCTTCGATCCGGCAACGAAGGCCATGTTGACCGGGACTTCGACTTTGAGGACGTCCACTCCGTACTGCGGCCTGGAAAACTCCTCCATGCTGCGGGCGACGATTTCGGGTTTTTTCCGCGCGAACTCGATGCCTTTCTCGTCACCGCCCTCTTCATAGCCCACAAATTCGAGGAAAAATGGTACGTCAGCGGAGGCGCATTCGGCTCCGATGCGCTCGATCCAGGCGTGCTTGATGTCGTTGACGTGCGGCGGATCGAATGGTGTGTAGTAGAGCAAGATCTTGATGCAGTCCGCGCCAGCCGCCACCAGCCGGCGGACCGACCAGATATCGAGGAGATCCGGCAGACGGCCGGGGCGGGTATTGTCGTAGCCGCTATTTTCGTACGCGAGCAGCAGTCCGGCATTCTTGGCGCGAGTTTTCGCTGCGGGAAGACCGTATTCAGGATCGAGAAGGATCGCGCTGGCATAGGGAGTGAGCACGCGCACGACGGCGGTCTTGAACTCTTCGAGCATCTGCGGGGTCACGGCGCTTTTGTCCACGCCTTTGTCCTTGGCGATTGCGCTCTTGAGCGAGCCGCGCTGGTCCATGGCGGCAGCGGCGATCACGCCGCGCGAATCGGAAACCGCTTGCAGCCCCTTCTGCTTTCCTGGTGTGATTTTCATTGTTCGCGATCTCCCTGCGAGAGAGTTTCCAGAATCTTAGCAATTTTAGCACACGCCTCCCGCAGGGCGGACTGACGGGCCGACCTAGATCGACAGTATTTGGTGCTGAGTCGCGCAGGAACGACCACCATCCGCGCCCGCGAGAGAACTGAAGCGCGTCAGTTCGTCGAGGAGGGCGGGGCCGTATGAGGCAAGCACCGGCAAGAGGCAGAGCGTGCGTTCCTGCAGCTCACCATGCGGAGCCAGTGAATCGATCAGAATTCGTTCATGCCGGTCGAGGACACCCGAGCGGAAGTTTGCGGCACGCGCGGCTTTCCCTCTCAACTGCGTGAATTGATGGAGCATCTTGGCTTCGGCAGAGCGCAGCGACTCCGCGAGAGTCGAATCGAGCTTGGCAAGCGGCTCTTCGAAGCTTGTGATCAGGTGGCGTAGTTGCACCTCGCCTGCGTCGAACTGGCTTGCTAGCGATCCGGTGATCGATTTCTGCTCCATCTTGGCGCGGAGATGCTGGCGTCCCGCGAGCAAGTCGCGCAAATCGAGGTCATATTGAGCAAGGAAGCGCGCAATCGGCGGCTCTATGATCGTGAAGCTCGAGCGCGGCAGAATCGCCGGCATGCGAACTCCGAGCGATTGATAAACAACTTGCGACTGGGCCAGGTAGGCGATTTCCGCGGGTCCACCAACGTATGCCGCCGTCGGCAGAATCGTATCTTGTACGACCGGCCGCAAGAGCGCGCTTGGCGAGAATCCTTCGGGCGCTCTCTGAATCGCGTCGACAAGCTGGCTCGCGGAGAGTTCGGCATCGCCTGCGACGAAACCACCATTGCGGCTGCGTACCGGCTGGCGACGCCCGGAGATGACAGAGAAAAGCAACGTCGTCTCACGCGTGACCTTTACCTGCGCGTGAAGGCTCGCGTCTTCCAGCTCTTTTGCGCGGACCAGAAGCGCGTCGCGCAACTCGGCGGCCTTCCGCAGCACGTGGGTGAAAATGGGAGCAAACAAGCGGTGCAGACGAGGGTCGAGCTGATCGAGGAAAATGATTCCGTGGCCCGCCAAGAGGCGCGCGATCAATTTGCCGAACGCGGAGGAATACGTGTCACGCGGGGTGTACGATTCGTGCAGCGCGCGAGTGATATCACCGGCAAACGGGCCTTCCAGAGTAGACGCCGACGCACTCACCACGGCTTCGATTGCGTCGCCCAGCAAAACCTCGCCGACGCGGCGGCCTTCGCTTTGCGGCTGCGGGGCCAGTTCATAACGGGCAAGCCCGCTGTGTGTACACCAGGAAGAGTGATTGATCTCCGCGAGATCGTGATCTTCCGTTGCAAGCCAGAAAACCGGCACCGCATCAGTACCGCGACGCGTTGTTTCTTCGGCCACTCGAACGGCAGACAACGCTTTGTAAAACGTGTAGGCGGGACCGGAAAAAAGGCCGACTTGCTGGCCCGTGACAATTGCGACGGCACCTGAAGCGAGGCGATCGAGATTGCGGCTCGTCGCCGGATCAATTTCACCGCTCGGACCAAAAGCGCGGTTCTGTTCGCGCAGAATCTCTACGACGGCGCGGCGAACGCCGGAATCGAGACGAACCTCACGGGAAGAGGCATCCACGCCGGACGCTGTCGGCGGATGAGCGTAGTAAGGCGAGACCTGATTGAAATCTTCGAGATAGGTCGAAAAGAGTTTCGTTGTGTGAGGAATTTCGCGGAACGAAAGACAGTGCGACTCCATCGGGGCAGTCATGATACACGGGGCGCCGAACACCGGCAACATGACTCCAAAAGCCGCGGATTGAGCGATTTGCGCATTTCCATCGGCACCGACAAATTGGATTAGCGCGCAGCGACCAAGGATTCAGGTAAGGGGCACAGGAGAACGTCTTCAGGGCAGGGCCGCGGATTTACGGCGATGCAGGTCCTGAAGGGCGGCGACGTCAGCGGCATGGCCAGCCATGGCTCGAATGCCGCGCGCCGCGGCGCTAGCGGCAGAGAGAGTCGTGATACAGGGAACGTTGTAACGCACGGCGGCGCGGCGGATCGATTTTTCGTCGTAGAACGATTCCCTGCCGAGCGGCGTATTGATGATCAGGTTGACTTTGCCGTTTTTGACGAGGTCCACGATGTTGGGGCGGCCTTCGTTGACCTTGAAAACCGCTTCGATCTCGATGCCCGCGCGCGTGAGGGCCGCGGCAGTACCGCGCGTGGCGATGATTCTGAGCCCCGCCGCAGCGAGATCCTTGGCAACGGTCGCGACGTGGCTCTTATCGTGATCATTCACGCTGATGAACACGATGCCGCTGAGCGGCAGCCGCTGGCCAGCCGCGAGCTGCGCCTTGGCGAAAGCCTGGCCGAACGTGGAGGAAATGCCCATGACTTCACCGGTCGAGCGCATCTCCGGACCCAGGATGATATCGACGCCGCGGAATTTGTTGAACGGGAATACCGGCGACTTGACCGCGTAAAAGTCGTAGACGGCCAGCTCCTTGGTGCCGTTCACGGTCGTGATGGGCAGGTGCATATCCTTGAGCTTGCGGCCCGTCATAAGGCGCGCCGCAACCTTGGCGAGTGGCACGCCGGTGGCCTTGCTGACGTAAGGGACGGTGCGCGAAGCGCGCGGATTCACTTCGAGGACGTACACGATGTCATGTTGAATCGCATACTGCACGTTCATCAGGCCGACCACGTGAAGCGCGCGCGCAAGTCGGGTCGTGTAGTCGCGGATCTGTCCGAGCACGACCGGCTTCAGTGAAACAGGAGGCAGCACGCACGAGGAATCGCCCGAATGGATGCCGGCTTCCTCGATGTGCTCCATGATGCCAGCGATGACCACATCTTCGCCGTCGGCGACGGCGTCCACGTCCACCTCCGTCGCGTTCTCCAGAAACTGATCGATCAGGATCGGACGCTTCGGATCGGAGATCCCGCCTATTTGCGTAGCCTGCGTGACGTATTCTTCGACCGTCTTCAGGTCGTAGGCGATCACCATCGCACGACCGCCCAGAACGTAGCTAGGGCGCACGAGCACGGGCAGACCGATTTCGGCAGCAGCCGTGACTGCCTCCTGCGGCGCGAGTGCGGTGCCGCCGCGAGGCTGCGGGATATTCAGTTCCGCCAGTAGCGCCCCGAAGCGGCGGCGGTCCTCGGCGAGATCGATCGATTCAGGATCGGTGCCGATGATTTTGGCCTTGTTACGCTTGAGTTCCAACGCGAGGTTCAGTGGCGTCTGACCGCCGAACTGCACGATCACGCCCTGAGGGTTTTCGCGTTCAAGAACCGCGAGTACGTCCTCGAGTGTAAGCGGCTCAAAGTAGAGGCGGTCGGACGTGTCGTAGTCGGTCGAAACCGTTTCGGGGTTGCAGTTAATCATCACGGTTTCGAAGCCGTCTTCCTTGAGCGCCATGGCGGCGTGGCAGCAGCAATAATCGAACTCGATGCCCTGTCCGATGCGGCTCGGGCCGCTGCCGAGGATGACGATCTTCTGGCGCTCCGTGACGCCGGATTCGTCGGATTCCTCGTAGGTCGAATACAGGTATGGTGTGAACGATTCAAATTCCGCGGCGCAAGTATCCACGCGCTTGAAAACCGGCACCACGCCGAGCTCGTGGCGGCGGGCGCGAACCGAGGCCGACTTGACGTCCCACAATTTCGCGAGTTCTTCGTCGCTGGCGCCGGAGCGCTTGGATGCGAGGAACATTTCGCGCGAGCATTTCGTGAGCGTGGTCGCGGCAACCTGGCGATCCAGAGCAACCATTTCTTCCATCTGGCGAATGAACCACGGGTCGATCTTGGTAAGCGAATGGATTTCGTCGCGGGTCATGCCGCGTTCGATGGCTTCGAAGAGCCAGTGAATGCGGTCCGGGCCCGGAACGTGGAGACGCTCGCGCAGGAGCGCCGTCGTCACTTCGGCGGGCGGACGCCACGCGGTGCTGGGCTCGAGGGCACGAATACCCTTGCAGAGAGCTTCCTGGAAGGTGCGGCCGATGGCCATCACTTCGCCGACCGACTTCATCTGCGTCGTGAGCGTCGAATCACTGCCGGGGAATTTTTCAAATTGCCACTTAGGAATTTTCGCGACGACGTAATCGATGCTCGGTTCGAAACAGGATGGCGTCTTGCGCGTGATGTCGTTGGGAATCTCGTCGAGCGTCATGCCTACAGCCAGCTTCGCGGCGATCTTTGCGATGGGAAAACCGGTGGCCTTGCTCGCCAGCGCGGAGCTGCGCGAAACGCGCGGGTTCATCTCGATCACGACCATGCGCCCGGTTTCGGGATCGACGGCAAACTGGATGTTGGAACCGCCCGTTTCCACTCCCACTGCGCGGATGATCGCGGCGGCGGCGTCGCGCATGCGCTGATATTCTTTGTCGGTCAGCGTCTGAGCCGGAGCGACCGTGATCGAATCGCCAGTGTGGATGCCCATGGGATCGACGTTTTCGATCGAGCAGATGACGACGAAGTTATCGCGGAAGTCGCGCATCACCTCCAGCTCGAATTCCTTCCATCCAATCACCGACTCTTCGATCAGCGCTTGATGGACGGGGCTCGCGTCGAGTGCGCGCGCAATCGCGTCCGCAAATTCCTCGTGGTTATAGGCGATCGACCCGCCCGTACCGCCGAGGGTGAAGGACGGGCGAATCACGACCGGGTAGCCCATCTGGTCCGCAAGGCGAACGGCCTCGGGAATGTTCCTGACGACAGCAGAATTCGGCACTTCGAGGCCGACCTTGCGGCAAACGTCTTTGAAGAGCAGGCGATCCTCGGCAACTTTGATCGCGTCGAGCTGCGCGCCGATCAGTTTCACGCCGTATTTTTCGAGGATGCCGCTTTCTGCGAGGTCGACAGCCAGGTTGAGGCCCGTCTGGCCGCCCACGGTCGGAAGCACGGCATCGGGCCGCTCGGTAGCGATGATTGCTTCGAGATATTCCTTCGAAAGCGGCTCGATATAGGTGCGGTTTGCGATCTCCGGGTCCGTCATGATCGTCGCGGGATTCGAATTGACGAGGATGACGTCGTACCCCTCCGAACGCAGCGCCTTGCACGCCTGCGTGCCCGAATAGTCGAACTCGCACGCTTGCCCGATTACAATCGGACCGGAGCCGATGATCAGGATCTTCTTGATGTCAGTGCGTTTCGGCATGGGCTAGTCGCAAATCTTCATTGCGCTCCGGACCTCATTAGGGAGATGAAATCGTCAAAGAGATAGCGCGCGTCGTGGGGCCCGGGCGAGGCTTCCGGATGATACTGCACGCTAAAGAGCGGCAGCGAGCGGTGGCGCAGACCCTCGTTCGTGTGATCGTTGAGGTTGAGGTGCGTGATTTCCACGTCGCTCGCCGGAAGCGAATCCGGATCGACGCAGAAACCGTGATTCTGCGCCGTGATTTCGACTTTGCCGGTCAGAAGATTCTTCACGGGATGATTCGAACCGTGGTGGCCAAATTTCAGTTTGAACGTGCGACCGCCGAGAGCCAGTCCGCACAGTTGATGTCCCAGGCAAATGCCGAAAA
>Ga0187782_10003156_pt1 | contig 12269 bp, 10 predicted proteins | sample 0715_SJ02_MP15_2_FD_132454 | JGI IMG/M metagenome (GOLD analysis project Ga0187782, IMG submission 132454) | Tropical peat soil microbial communities from peatlands in Department of Meta, Colombia - 0715_SJ02_MP15_20_MG | ecosystem: Environmental > Terrestrial > Soil > Wetlands > Peat | place...
ATGGCGCTGGACGACAAAGCGGTGCCGCGATTGTTTTTCCAGCTTGGGCGGAGGCTCAGGCGTCTCCTCGAAGCGCCGCTTCCGCTTGTATTCGTCGAGCGACATGGTGGCTATTGTAATTCCACTTCGTGTGGGGACGGGCGCCGTCGCGAGCCTGCCCTGTTTTCGCCGAAGCCCCGAGCGAAGCCGAGGGGGCAGTCGAATGGTCCGGGCGGGCGGGGACGGTGGGCGCTCCACCAGCGGTCTGGAACTAAATCTATTTTTCGGAATCTATCTACTAGCACCGTTTCTTCAACACGGTTTTTCACCACTATGGATATACGCAATGTTGTGATCATGGGCTCCGGCTGTGCTGGTCACACTGCCGCCCTCTACAGCGCCCGCGCCAACCTCAAGCCACTCGTGATCGAAGGCCATGAGCCGGGCGGACAATTGTCGATGACTACGCTGGTGGAAAATTTCCCCGGCTTTCCCGAAGGCATCCAGGGGCCGGAACTGATCGGGAACATGCGCAAGCAGGCCGCGCGCTTCGGCGCCGAATATCGCATGGGCCACGTGGTCAAAGCCGATTTGAACAAACATCCGTTCGAGCTAAGCTTCGGAAAAGAGACCATTCAGACCCGCACGCTCATCATCGCCAGCGGAGCCTCGGCGCGCTGGCTCGGCCTGCCCAACGAGCAGGCGCTGATCGGCCGTGGTGTTTCTTCTTGCGCTACTTGCGACGGCTTCTTTTTCTCGGGCAAGGAAATCGCGGTGATCGGCGGCGGCGACTCCGCCATGGAAGAAGCTTTATTTCTGACCCGCTTCTCGACCAAGGTGACACTTATTCATCGCCGCGATCAGTTTCGCGCTTCGAAAATCATGCTCGATCGCGCCCGCGCCAATCCGAAGATAGAGTTTCTTACCGATACCGTGGTGGACGATGTTTTTGATGTCAGCAAGAAGGAAGTTACCGCCCTGAGTCTGCGCAATCTGAAGAGCGGCGAATGCTGGGACTTCCCTACGAGCGCAATGTTTCTGGGGATCGGCCACATCCCGAACGCCAAGATCTTTGAGGGCCAACTCGAAACCGATGCGGATGGCTACCTGGTTACGCAGAGGAACGTCTTCACGCGAGTGCCGGGCGTGTTCGCGTGCGGCGACGTGCAGGACCGCCGCTATCGCCAAGCCATCACCGCCGCCGGTTCCGGCTGCATGGCGGCGCTGGAAGTGGAGAAATTTCTGGAAGAGGAAGGTCACTGAGGCGAGTTTCGACTGAGTCGCCAAGAAAAATCTTTACCACAGAGGACACAGAGGGACACAGGGAAACCCAGGAATCCGATTGCCCCTGCATACCTCTGTGTCCTCTGTGGTTAAGGTTTTGTTTCCGCGCGCAACACGCTCTGCCGCGTCGCGACCGGGAGCGTTTCGCAGGCCGTTCGGAGCACCAGTCGCGGCGCATTCTTCCTAATCTTCATCAAGTACGGCACGGTGCGCTTCGGATCGGCCTTGGCCGTCTCGCGCAATAGCCAGCCCAATCCCTTCTGCACCATGTCGTCTTCGTCTTGGTTATGCAGCAATTGATTCGAAAGGCGCACAATCTGTTCAAAGAACCGCCGCTCGCGCGCTCCCCGGATCAATGCCACACACGCCGCGCGCCGCCGCCAACGATTCCGCGATTTCGCCCAGAGGAAGACATGGCGACAACGGGCGGGGCGGGCCGCCACCATTGGCGCCAGCAGATAATGCGCCAATGCGTCGTGATCGGCCCAACTGGTGACGCGGTCAAGCCAAGAGGCAAAGAGCTGGAATTCGTTGTCGCCGAAATTCTTCGTCTGTTTTTCGAGCAGGAAAACAGCCATCACCTTTTCTTCAAGAATCCGGCCTGAGAAAAGTTTGTCGGCCACCTGCACCAGGAAATCCATTCCCCGTTCGCGGGCGATGGTGCGCCGGAACCGCGCTGCAAATTTTCTCAGTTCGGCTGTGTACCAGCCGCGTGATTGCACCTCTTCCTTGAAAAAATGTTGCACCTCTTCCGAGTGCGGCGCCGACCCGCCATCCTTCAGCACGCGCCGGATGTGGTCGGCGATGTAGTCGGGCTTGATTTCGCGCACGTTCCCTCAAATTAGATCATTCGTAATACGTTGCTCTGCTGGAACCGCGCCGGTCCGCACCGTTCTGTCATAGATCCAAAGCAGCGCCGCGGTGGCGACGCCCACGCTGGTTACCGCCCACCAGATCCGCTCCGGCCGATGGGTGACCTCGCCGAAGTGGTGGATGAGCATGCCTCCAAACTTGCCGGCGATCAGCGAGCCAATTCCGATGGGCAGAAACGCGAAACCCATGTAGGTTCCCTGCTGCCCCGGAGGAGCAAGGCGGGAAACATACTCGTAATAACGTGGAGACTGCGTGATCTCACCGAGAGCAACGATCATCAGTGCCGCGACTGCGGTCCAGACCTGGGGATGCAAGGCTAAGACCAGCCAGGCCACCGCCGTAATCAAAGTGCCAAGCGTGATCGCCGGGAGCGGAGAAATTCGCCGGGTCAGCGCATTCACCGCCACCGTAAGAGTGATGACAATCAACGGATCGGCAATCAGGATGAGTTCTGTATTGGCCCTGGAGTTCACGTAGTCATGAATGTAGACAGGAAGAATTAAATACTGCTGCCAGAACACAATCCAGTAACCAGAGAAGATCAACAGAAACAGGACAAACCTTCCATTACCAAGCACGGTCAGCAGGTTGCGTCCCACTTGCCCGAGCGAAGCTGTGGGCTGCTCGCCACTGCGCCGGGGTTCGCGGAAAAAAATTAGAACGGCGATAAACATCAGGAATACGCTCAGAGCGGCGAGACGAAAAACGTTCTCGACTCGCATCCGCGAATGAACCCATCCCGCGAGAAAGGGTCCCATGAAACTGCCAACATTCACCAAGGTGTAGTAGATGGAGTATCCGATCGACCGAACGTTCTCCTTCGAGCACCGCGCCGTCGTACCCACGACGCTCGGTTTGACCATAGCCACGCCGAGTGCAGGCAGGAACAGCAGGACACCGACTAATAATCCAAGCGGGACAACCGACCGTACCGGCGCCAACCACGGCGCTGCGATGGAGCCGACCAGAAAGTAAGAGCAACTCAAAATGAAGTACGCCAGCGAAAGCGCGCGGCGGAAACCGATGCGGTCGGCAACTGCACCTCCGAAGATCGCCATCACCCAGACGCCCGCGCCGAAGAATCCGCCAAGACTGGTGGCCTGATCGACAGGGAACTGAAGCGCCTCATGCAGGTAACGCACCAGGACCGCAAAAACGGCGTAGTAGGAAAGACGTTCGAAAATCTCGCTGATGTTTGCGACCCAGAAGGGCCGCTCGAAGCCAGTGCGGATCTCGTGGAAGCGTTCGGAAAAGGTCAAGCTTGCTCCTGCAAATCGTTGCTCGTGATGGTGCGGCTCCTGATGCCGGCTTCAGATTTTCAAACGCTTTCGCACTTCTTCGGCCAATAAGCCCGCCACGCGGATCACTTTATTCCGGCTGCTCTCGCCGGCTGCAATAGTAACGGAGGAACGTGGCACCTCCAAAAGTTTCGCGAAGAATTCGATGCAGGCCGCGTTGGCTTTGCCCTCAACGGGAGGGGCGGTGAGTGAAACCTTCAGCGCGTCGCCCACTTCGCCGGTGATGGCATTCTTCCTTGCGCGCGGGTGGATTTTGACCGCGAAGGTGGCTCCGTTAGGCGAGTTTTTTATCGCTGCCATCGAAAGGCTCTCAACACAGGGTGCACAAGGAAACCTAACGTCATTTTCGAATTCCCCCGTGTTCCGCTGTGCCCTCTGCGGCTAACGTGCTGTTCTCTCTCCGAAAATCGCCGTCCCCACGCGCACACACGTTGCGCCCTCTTCAATTGCTATTTCGAAATCGTGCGACATGCCCATGGAAAGAACGGCGCTGCCGATTTTCGGCAGATTACGCGCGGCAATGCTGTCTCGAATCTGATGAAGCTGGCGAAAATAGAGGCGAGAGCCCTCCGGATCTTCTGTGTACGGCGGGACGGTCATCAGGCCGTGAAGATTCAGATTTCCCCATCGCGGCGCGCCTTGCAGAATTTGCTCAAGTTCGTCGGAGCCGGGTGCGACTCCGCTTTTTGCGCTCTCTCCACCGACGTTGATCTCGATTAGTGCGGATAACGTCTTTCCCGCTCTTTCTGCTAACGCATTCAGTTTCTCTGCCATGCGCACGGAGTCGACTGAATCCACTGCATCGAATAACTCCGCCGCCTTCGCGGCCTTATTGGTTTGCAAATGTCCGATCAGGTGCCATTCGATGTCACGCAAGTCACGCAAAGTATTTACCTTACCGGCGAACTCCTGCACTCTGTTTTCGCCGAAAACGCGCACCCCGGCAGCGTACGCCTCGCGGATGCGTTCACCCGGAAAAGTTTTGCTCACAGCCATCAGTATGATTTCATCCGAGTTGCGGCGCGCGCGATGCGCCGCTGCCGCGATCCGCTCCCGCACTAGGGCGACATTTTCTGCAATCGACATAACATAAGGACATCGCTACCGTCGGGATGGTGACGGCTCTTCGAGGTGAGGCCGAGCTGCGCTCGGCTTGGAGCCTTCGGCCCCGCTCAGGGCAGGCTCGCGAGGGCGCCCGTCCCCACACGAGCATCCCATACAGCGTTACATAATTGCCGTTGGCGGCGCTGGATCCTCCGGCCGGCCGGCGTTGGCCAGTGGAACGCGGATCATGACAATGGCCAGCACGGCGAGCGCGGCCAGCGCCAGAAAAAATGGCGGGGTCCACTGGACGAGTGTTACGTCGCGGCCGGAGCCCACTAGGGCCGCGATGAGAAGGCCGCAGAGCGCCTCGCCTGCGATCAGACCCGAGGCCGTCAGGACACCAGCGTTTTCCACGCGCGCCTTCTGGGCATCGTTCAAGCCACGCCGGTCGCGCAATTTGTCGGTGAGCCAGCGAATCACGCCTCCGATAAAGATGGCAAAAGTTGTGCCTAACGGCAGATACATACCGACCGCGAAAAGCATCACGCTTTTCACCTCGATCATGATCATCGCCAGTCCCAACAGGATGCCAACGATCACGAGCGGCCACGCCATGTCGCCGCCCACGATTCCCTTGGAGAGCATGGCCATGAGCCCCGCCTGCGGGGCCGGGAGCGCCGAACTGCCGAAGTGGTATGCCTTATCGAGGATCGCTATCGGGAAGAAAAGGACGAGCGATGCCACGACGATGCCGAAAAGATCGCCGATCTGCATCTTGGAGGGTGTTCCACCCAGGATGTGTCCGACCTTCAGATCCTGCAACATTTCTCCGGCGACCGCCGACGAGACGCAGACTACGGCTGCCACTCCGAGAACCGCCGCGACTCCGCCAGTGCCGGAGACTCCCAGAGCGACCATCAGCAGCGCTGCAATCACGAGCGTGCAAAGCGTGAGTCCTGACACGGGGTTGTTCGAGGAGCCGATCATCCCGACCAGGTTGCCGGAAACGGCTGCGAAGAAGAATCCGACGACGATCATTACGCCGGCGGCGACCAACGATCCCGACAAGATCTTGGAGGCGGAGAGCGTCCCCGCGCCACCGATAAAGAAGTGATAGAGCAGGATCATGGCGACAAACACCACGGCGACTCCGGCGAAAACGGCTTTGGCCGGCAGGTCGCGCTCGGTGCGATTGGCGGCGTGCGCGGCCGCCGACTTTTTCAAATCGGAGACGGCCCGGCCCATGCCGAGGGCCAATTGCGTGCGCATCTTGAAAAGCGTGTAAGACGCGCCCACCAGCATGCCGCCGACCGCGATCGGCCGAACGATCGAAAAATAGATCGCTTGCGCCAGCAGCGGCCATTCGATGGATTGTCCCTCCGGCATCGAGGCCTGGATATAGGGACCGATGGAGAAGGTCAGGAGTGGAACCAACAAGCCCCAGGCCAGCACGCCGCCAGCGAAGTTCAGCGCGGCCAGTCTGGGGCCGATGATGTATCCCACGCCCAGATACGCGGGGCTGATATCGGGCGCCGTCATCAGCGTGGCGCCACCGGTGATGGTCGTGGCCACGTTGGGATTCGTGCTGGTGCGGAGCAGCAGTTTCTTTCCGAGAGCGCTGATCTTCAAGGGGAAGGTGTTGCTGGGATTGAAAACATTGACTGCTCCCAGCACATACATGAACGCGCCGAAGCCCATATTGGCAAACAGAATCTTCGCGGCTTTGGCTCCCTGCTGTCCGGCCTTGTGAATCTCGGAGGCGGCTACGGATTCGGGAAACGGCAGATCGGGATCTTCTACCATCACCCGGCGTAGGAGGGTCACGAAGAGGATGCCGAGTGTCCCGCCGATCAGCATCAGAGCTACCGACTTCCAGTACTGATCCCGGTTGAGCCCCGGCCAAATCCCGGCCATGACAAAGGCAGGGATGGTGAATATGGCGCCGGCCGCTACCGACTCGCCGATCGAGCCCACGGTTCGCGCGATGTTTTCTTCCAGCAGCGAGCCCTTCATCAACCGCAGCAGCGCCATGCCGATCACCGCTGCCGGATAGGTCGCGGCAATCGTCATGCCCGCCTTGAGCCCGAGGTACGCGTTCGCCGAGCCTAACAGGGCGGTCAAGAATAGCCCGATCAGTACGGCCCTGAAAGTGAACTCCTTCATCTCCATCGATTCGGGAACATAGGGGCGATGCTTGCGGGGGGCTTCAGTATTCGCCACAAAAGTGCTCATTGGATCCTCGTGACCAACATGATTTCTTTGTCGATTTAGAGTAGCAGCGACGGCGCACCTTAGCACGCCGAAAGTCAGCTTTACAAGTACAGCGGTCACTTGCGGAAATTCGTCAGCGAGAGTGCGTTTTTACGGCAACGTTTGCCCGCAACTTTGTATAACCCGCGTAGAATAGTTCCACATAGGAGAGTATTCCGTGACTCCCGTTGCCAGCCCCTCTGGGAGCCGGTTTTTCGAGGAATTCCACTGCCGCGGATGTGGGGGACAAGAAGCGTATCGCTCCCGCCCTCGCGGGTTCTTTGAGAAATACGTGCTTCCGTTATTGTTCCTGCAAGCAGTCCGCTGCGAGCATTGCTATCATCGGAGCTACGTCTTGCGCACGATTCCGACGATCGAACGCCCTCAGACCGAGCGTAAGCAATCACAGAGTCAACCGCCGAGCGGTTCGCAGTCCGATGATCGTGACTGGAGATGATAGCGGCGACTTGGCGCCTTGGCGCTTGTGGAATCCTAGCCTCGCTCAAAGGCGTGTTTTTCCTCCAGTTGTTGACGGGCGGCGGCCATCTCAGATTCGAAGCGGTCTTTCTGATCCATCAGGGCGGGAAGCGCGGTGGCGTAGCGGCGGGCCATGGTGAAGAGTCCCCGGTGCGCGAGTCCGGCGGCGATTTCCGCGATCTGATCGGTGGAGGTATCGAGGTAGAGGGCTTCGGTCCGGTCGCCCAGCCACACATCTCCGCCGGCCAGACGCGTCTGCCAATACACTTTGCGCTCGATCATGCGGGCGACCTCTTCGTCGGTGGACTTGCCGAAAACCCACTGCTGGCGTTTGAAGTTGTAGTGGCGGCTGGAAAAGGGCAGCGGCACCAGCTTGCCGGATTTCACGAACTCCATCTGCTTGCGGTCGACCTCCTTGCGCAGCGCATTGATGAGGGGAGCTTCCGTGTCTTTCGGATCGAGCGACGGCAGCACCTCGCGCAGCGTGACGGAAAGGTTCACGGCTACAAGCGCGCGCAGCCCCCCGGAATTTTCCAGCGTGATCACCGTGTGCAGGACGTCAAAGTCGGCGCCGGAGGTGGCATGGCGGAAGGGCCATTCGAAGTTGAAGCTGAGCGGGAGGCCGGTGCGAGTTACGTAGATGGTCTTCGATACGGGAGGCGAGGCCGTGGTGCTCATGCTTGATCCTTGCTGCTTGATTCCTGCCAGATGTTGTGAGTCATTATTCTACCCCGCGCGATCTCTGAAGAGATTCGGCGCGTCGAATTTGCGACGGCAACACTATCGCTTAACCAGCCCCTTCAGCGCTTGCACATTCCGTAAATCGTCTGCGGGCTCATCCATCGGCGTCTCCGCAATAAATGCCGCATGCTTCAACCGGCGGTCGTTTAGCAGCGCCCGAAACACGTCCAATCCCAATCTTCCACGGCCGATATGCTCATGGCGGTCCAACCGCGACCCGCGTTCTGCCTTGGCGTCATTGCAATGCCAGACGCGCACGTTTTTGAAGCCCACGGTTTGCTCCAAATGCTGCAGCGTGAGCCGACGACCCTCTTCGGTGACGATGTCATATCCCGCTACGTGGGTGTGACAAGTGTCAATGCAAGCGCCCACGGGAACGGTTCGCCGCACTAACTCCAACAATTCCGCCACCTGCTCGAAAGTGCCGCCCAGCGAGTACTCCGCGCCCGCGGTATTTTCAATCAGGATCGTGAGACCGCCCTTTGCGAGATCCATACCCTCACCGGCTTGCGCGATCGAAAGTGCCGTCCGCGTCAGGCCTTCTTCGCGGCTTGCTCCGCGAAACGATCCCGGATGCAACACCAGATATTCCGCGCGCAGCGCCAGCGCGCGCTCCAGTTCGCCCCGAAACGCTGCCATCGATTTTTTCAGATACGACGTGTTCGTTCCCGCCAAATTGATCAGGTAATTCGAATGAATCACGAGCGGCATGAGATCGTACCGTTGCCGCAACCGCTTCATCGCTTCGCACTGCCCTCGGCTGAGAGAATAAGGCTGCCATTGCCGTGGACTGGTGGAGAAAATCTGAAATGTACTGCAGCCCAAGCGGTAGGCTCGCTCGGCGGCATTCTCGACGCCGCCAGCAATTGAAGTGTGGATACCGATCCGCCGCGAGGTCCTCCAAGGCGGTTCCTGCGGCGATGGCCACTTCAGTGGATCCTTTTCTGACGGGCGAAATTCTGCCATATAAAAATTCTAGAGCAGTCCGTAGAGCGGCTGCCCACGCTGTCTCTATGGGAAATTGGCGCGCCACAACTGCAGCAGGTTCCAGATGGCGGAGGCGCCCAACAATCCGCACAGGCCAGCCGTCACGAGCAGACTTTGTTGAGACTCCAGCAGATCGGCAAACACCCCACTGACGAAGACGAAGAGGAAGACGAGCGTGGCCAGATGGAATCCTTGCCCCGGAAAAGTGGGAGCGCCCAGCGCGAGAATGAGCAATAGCAGCGCGATCAGGAGCGGCGCGGTGTTGCCGAAATAGCGTGTGCGCTTCCATCCGAAGTATGAGATCAGCGCCGCGGGAAGTGCGAACATCAGGGCCGGGCTGCCGGCGAAAATCGTTTGCCATATGTTGCGGTAGGTGACGGAGATGCCGAACGCGGCAGGAACGAAGTCTATCCAGCGCGCGTGCAGCATTCCTTGCCCAAACAACGCAGGCTGGAAAAAATAGGCGGCAAATAGCAGCACGGCGGCGACTGCCATGGCAGTGGTCCAGATAGCAAGCACGGCGCGTGGCCTGACTGGCGCCACCCAGAGCATGAGCGGCAAAATCACCAGCGCCAGCACCCCCAGCGAAAACTGGTTGCCGGCTGCCAGGGCCAGAGACAGCCCCAGAAGCAGAATGCGCCGCCAGTTCCAGAGCACAACTTCGCGGGGAGCGTAGAGGGTGTGCGCTACGGCGATGGCGGTGAAGACCGTCCCGAACGCGCCCCATACCGCGCCCATTTCCCCCACGCTCTGCGCGCCCGCGACATTCACGATCATGGCCGGCGAGAAGCAGTAGAGGGCGAGGGCGATGTATCCGCCGGGGTTGCCGTAAAGACGGCGCGTGACGTACCAGAGCGAGGCTCCGAGCATGACGCCGAAAAACAGGTACGGGGTCGCGGCCAGCAACGACTGGAGTGATTCCGGCAACCAGGCGTCGGGGCGCAACAGCAGCGGCGCAGCAGGGACGAGGTAATAGAGGGGCGAGCGGTCCCGATCGTAACCGTCGCGCACGCGGAGATAGCCGGACCGGCCCGCAGAAGGCTCGCCGGTCGCGGCTTCGGAACGCAACGACTCGGGAGTTCCCGCGATGGCGCCGTTCTGCCACTGCCCGAGGCCCTGGTAGATGCGCAGAGCCTGGTCGGAACTCGGGAGCTGGCTGTGCAACGTTTGCCCGCGGACGAGCCAGACGCACTGCAGCAGATAGACCAGCAGCAGCGCGGCCGCGGCAAATTGCGGGGCGCGGAAAGCTTCGGTTTGAAGAAATCGTCGCAACATTCGCGTAACAGAGGAGACCGAGTGTTTTACCATGTTCCCGACACCGATGGATAACAATCCGCGTCCGTCCTCTGGTGAACCGTCGACATCGCAGCCTAGCTCGGACTCTGCGCCGCCCGCTTCCAACGCGCCCTCGACGCTCGTACCATCGAAGCCCGGACAATCGATGCCCGGACAATCGATGTTCGCAGAAGTTCGGCGAGAATCGCCATTTCGCGAAATTTTTGTTGGGCCCGACGGCATGTATGCGGGAACCCGCTGGCTGATTTATCTGGTCATGGGAGGCACCGTGCTGTTCCTCGAAGGCGCGTTCCTGCGCTTGGTCCATCCTCAGGCGGGTGAGCCGGTGTGGTGGGGCATGGTCACACAAATCACCATGGTGCTGGCCGCGATTTTGCCAGGCTTGGTCATGGCCCGCATTGAGGACCGGCCATTCGGCGACTTTGGGCTTCCGGCGCGCGGAGCGTTTGGCCGCAATTTCTGGGTGGGAACGGTTTGGGGCATCGCGGGACTCACGGTTCTGATGCTTGTGTTGCGAGCGGCTGGAGCTTTCACCTTCGGGTCGCTCCATCTGCACGGGGGACGCATCGTCAAGTTCGCGCTGTATTACGCGGCGTTTTTTCTGCTGACGGGGTTTTTTGAAGAGTTCCTGCTGCGCGGATATTCGCAGTGGGTGCTGACCAAGGGAATGAATTTCTGGCCGGCGGCGGCGCTGCTTTCGATTTCGTTCGGCGCCATCCACGTCGGCAATCCGGGTGAAGCGCAGACAGGCCTGGTGGCGGCGGGAATGATTGGCTTCTTTTTGTGTCTCACGCTGCGGCGGACGGGCGATTTGTGGTGGGCGGTCGGCTTTCATATGGCTTGGGATTGGGGCGAGAGCTATCTGTACTCCGTTCCCGACAGCGGAGCGATTCTGCCCGGGCGCCTGCTCAACTCCAGTTTGCACGGTCCCACTTGGCTGGCGGGCGGCTCGGTCGGGCCGGAGGGCAGCTACCTTGTATTCGTGGTGATCGGTGCGCTTTGGGTTTTGTTTGACCGGGCTTATCCGGAGGTGAAGTACGGCGCAAAGCGGACGCTTTCATCTTCGTGATGGAGGCGGATACGGGTGCAAACCTTGTTCCCCTTGTTTACTGGTTGGTACCGGGTACCCCCCCTCCCCCCTATCTATTGGAATCATCGGGTTAGAGAGAAATTTCCGCAAAATCTTTGGGTTTAAAGGAGTTAGAAGCATCACCCGCGAAGCTCAATTCGATATTGTCGAACGAATGTATTCCTCGATCGGCCGCGCGTGGGGTTACCGTAAAGGGAGACGGTCGAACCGCCTGGTAAATATGAAACCGACAAGTTTCGATGTGCGCGGTGCATTCTCTACGATGTGCCGGTTCCGGAAAAGACATTCCCTGTGTGCGCCGAATTTCCCGAGTGCGAGCAATGCGCGGAGATCAAGAAACCTGCGCAGTGGTATCGTCTTACGAAGCATCGAAAATCCTAATCTAAAATTGCAAAATGCTTAAGCTCCAGGCGTGCACAACGTCTCGCGGGTTTTCGAGACGTGGGATGTCGCAGGCCTTCGCCACTTGCGCGATCTGACGCCTGACCTTTTTCATCACAAACGGTCTGTGTGCCGCATCACAGACCTCCAACGCCGTGCGCGAACCCAACCCCCTTACCGCCGTAACTTGCGGCTTTCAACGGCGGTTCCTGGCATGAGAGACGCTATGCCTCATGCTCTGCTGTTGTCGCCCGAGGACCCGATCACCCGATGTTTTGCCGTCTCCGCCACGGCAGGATATGATGAGCGCCAATGAAAGGCTGGCGAGATGGCGAAGAGGCAACATCTCGCAAAGATCAAGCAAGGCGTAGAGGCTTGGAATGACTGGAGAAAGGCAAACAACGAAATAGTCCCGGGATTCTGGAACAGCCCCCCTCTACCTGGTGCGTTCGAACTCGACGATGACCTTAATAACCATCTCTACACATCCGACTGGAAACTTGCCCACGGCTGTTTCCGCGGCGAGAACAAGGCCATCCACACCGTCGGCCAGCGTGTTGTAAATGTCG
>Ga0187782_10003157_pt1 | contig 12268 bp, 10 predicted proteins | sample 0715_SJ02_MP15_2_FD_132454 | JGI IMG/M metagenome (GOLD analysis project Ga0187782, IMG submission 132454) | Tropical peat soil microbial communities from peatlands in Department of Meta, Colombia - 0715_SJ02_MP15_20_MG | ecosystem: Environmental > Terrestrial > Soil > Wetlands > Peat | place...
GGTGGCCGGGGAGTGCCGGGAGCAGCCACGCATCTGGAGCGGGTTACCGCGCACAAGATCGTGGTGCACGCCCTGTGCCCGGTGCTGACGGTCCGCGGATGAAACAAGAAAACTTGTAAAAATCTGGACAGCCGCCGATATTGTAGGCGTGACATCATCAAGTCTGCCTCGAGAAGCCGAATCCTCGGCGCTCGGCGGCGCCACAGCCCGCCGAGCGCCGCTCGATGCCATATTCCAACCCCGCTCGGTCGCCGTCATTGGGGCGACGAACCGTGAAGGCAGCGTCGGGCGGGCAACGCTAGCCAACCTGATAAACGCTTCTTTTCAAGGACGGATTTATCCCGTCAATCCGCGCCTGTCCGAGATTCTGGGCCATCGCTCATTCCCGAAAATTGGCGACGTTCCTGAAGCCGTCGACCTCGCTGTGATTGTGACGCCTGCAGCGACCGTCCCGGCCATTGTGGGCGAGTGCATCGCCGCTGGCGTCAGGGGAGCAGTGATTATCTCGGCCGGATTCCGCGAGCACGGGGCGGAAGGGCAGGCCCTCGAGCGCGAGATTTCCGAACGGCTTCGCCGCGATCGGCTACGAGTCGTCGGCCCGAACTGCCTCGGAGTGATGAATCCCGTAATCGGGCTCAACGCGACCTTTGCACAGACGATCGCGCGGCCGGGCAATGTGGCGTTTTTGAGCCAGAGCGGCGCACTTCTGACAGCGATTCTTGATTGGAGCCTGCGCGAACAGGTGGGATTCAGCGCCTTCGTTTCGACTGGATCGATGCTCGACGTGGGATGGGGCGATCTGATCGACTACTTCGGAGACGATCCGAATACGGACAGCATTCTGATCTACATGGAGTCGGTCGACGACGCGCGCTCGTTTCTTTCTGCTGCGCGTGCTGTGGCGATAAGCAAGCCGATCATCGTCATCAAGGCAGGGCGCAGCGAAGCCGCGTCGAAAGCGGCTTCCTCGCACACAGGCGCGTTGACCGGCAGCGACGAAGTCTTCGACGCGGTGCTGCGGCGCTGCGGCGTCCTGCGCGTGCAGAGCATCTCAGACGTCTTTTACATGGCGGAGGTACTCAGTAAGCAGCCGCGCCCGCGAGGGCCGCGTCTGGTGATTGTTACAAACGCCGGTGGTCCGGCTGTGCTCGCAACAGACGCGCTCGTTGCGGAGGGCGGCGAAGTCGCAGCACTTTCCGACGCATCACGCAAAGCTCTGGACGATCTTTTGCCGCCTTTCTGGAGTCATGGGAACCCGATCGACGTCTTAGGCGACGCAGATCCGGAGCGATACGCTCGCGCCATCGAGATCGCAATCAAGGATCCGGGCAGCGATGGCTTGCTCGCGATTCTTGCGCCGCAGGGGATGACGGATCCCGCGGGCGTGGCGCAGCGCCTGAAGCCATATGCGAAGGACCACGGCAAGCCGCTGCTGGCGAGCTGGATGGGCGGGAAATACGTCGAACCGGGCGAGGCAACCCTCAACGCGTCGGGGATTCCGACGTTCGCCTACCCGGACACTGCCGCGCACGTGTTCGTGAACATGTGGCGCTATACCTATCATCTTCGCGGACTCTACGAAACGCCTTCGATTGCGGACGATCCGAGCGTGGCTGCGGAGCGAGTGCGCAGAGGGCGTGAGATTCTTTCTTCGGTTTTGGCAGAGGGACGCACGCTGCTGACCGAAGTGGAATCGAAACGGCTCTTGGCTCTCTACGAGATTCCCACGGTCGCGACGAAAACTGCCCGAAGTGCGGACGAGGCTGTGGCGATAGCGCGCGAAATCGGCTTTCCCGTCGTCCTCAAGCTGCATTCCCGAAAGATTACGCACAAGACGGATGTGGGCGGCGTGAAACTCGATTTGGCCAACGCCGACGCAGTGCAAAGAGCATATCGGGAGATCGAGGCAAGCGTCACGTCGCTAGCGGGTGCACATAGCTTCGAGGGCGTTACAGTGCAGCCCATGGTCCGGCTCGAAGGATACGAGCTGATCCTCGGCAGCAGCGTCGATCCTCAGTTCGGCCCCGTGCTGCTCTTCGGTTCCGGAGGGCAGCTCGTGGAGGTCTATCGCGACCGGGCGCTTGGTTTGCCGCCTCTCAATACGACGCTCGCGCAGCGCCTGATGGAACAAACGAAAGTCTACGGCGCGCTGAAGGGAGTTCGCGGACGCAAGCCCGTGAATCTGCAGGCGCTCGAAGGCGTACTCGTCCGCTTCAGCTACATGCCCATCGAACTGTCGCGCATCAAGGAAATCGACATAAATCCGCTGGTCGCCTCCGCTGACGGACTCTCGGCGCTGGATGCGCGTATCGTTCTATTCGGTGCCGACGTACCAGATTCGGCGCTGCCGCGTCCAGCCATCCGACCCTATCCCAATCAATATGTGTTCCGCTCGAAGATGAAAGACGGACGCGAGGTTCTAATCCGGCCAATCCGGCCTGAGGACGAACCCCTAATGCGGAAGTTCCACGAGTCGCTCTCGGCACAGACGGTCTATCTGCGTTATTTTCATATGGAGGCTCTGAGCGCGCGCGTAGCGCACGAGCGTTTGCTGCGGAAGTGCTTCATTGACTATGATCGCGAGATGGCACTGGTCGCGGAAGCTATCGATCCAGCAACAGGTCAGCCGCAAATCCTTGGCGTCGGACGGCTGGCGCGTCAGCAAGATCCTCTGGAAGGCGAAGTAGCCGTTCTGATCGCGGACCACTCTCAAAACCTCGGGTTGGGCACCGAGTTGCTGCGCCTTTTGATCGAGGTGGGACGCGGCGAGGGTTATGCGCGCATCGTGGCCCATGTACTGCCTGAAAACACCAATATGTGGAAACTCGCCCAACGCTTCCATTTCGAGATCCAGCCGCATGAAGACCCCTCCCAAGTCGTCGCGGTCCTAAATATCTAACCCATCGCGCGTTCACAGCCGATACGCAATTGGCGAAGTGGCTTGGACGGACCAATGGGTGACGTGCATCACAGCCTGTGTGGCGTCCGGTGTGTAAGTTGCATACGAACTGAGGCAGAAGTCCGTGAAGAGCGACAGCGAGAGACTCGTAAGTATCCTTAAATCAGAGCTTACGTTTCTTGAAAACGCTGGCTATCGGCGCGAGCCTCCGTCACTCTGGTACGCACGATTGATCTTTGAAGACTCTCCCACTTGCGTGAACTATGGCCGCGCCAAGGAGCGGCGCTCCTGTCGCGAATGCACATTGATGCAATTTGTGCCCGCAAAGCACGCTTCCAGGAGCGTTCCGTGCCGCCACATCCCCCTGAACCAAGAGGGGGAAACGCTCGATTCCCTCTATCGATCAGCCACGCAGGAAGAGGTGGAAATAAGCGTCGCGGAGTGGTTGCGAAGCACCATCCGCGACTTGGAGCCCGCGAAAGTCGGTCATTCATTAGAGATTTCTAGGCGTCGGTGGAAGCGCCAGGCGCATCCAAAGTTGTGGGGCAGCCAATCTGAGGGAGGTCAGGGATGATAGCAAAGTGCGCGAATCCCAACTGCTCGGCCGCATTCGATCATCGGGAAGGTAGGCTGTTTCGCTTTCCCAAAAGCCCGGTTGAAGACGGTAGCCCGGCCAATACGCACGCGGTGCAGCACTTTTGGTTATGCGCAACCTGCTTCCAAACCTATTCATTGGAATACCACGAGGGCGTGGGAGTCGCCCTCGCCCGTCACTTCGAAAAAGCTCTCGAACCCAGCCCCCGCAAGTTCATTGCGGCGGCATGAAACTCAGCTAGGACATTAGCTCGCGCGTCATTGCGGCTTCCCCGCCGTAATGGCCTCTTCGTTCGCTAAGCGCTCGTCAATCGCGGCGCGCCGGGCAACTAGCGCTTGCGCGACCGGCTGCGGGATGCATAGACTCACTTCCGCGTCTGATTGATCCGGAACCATTCAGAACGGGCGCTCATCGTCTATCCGGGCGGTGATCGCTCCAATTCCAAATCCCGAGCGACCAGTATGGAGCAGCATGCCGAAATCCTGATCGGGAAGCCATGGCGACAACGAATCCCTGGCTGGCATGACGTGGTCGCCATGCTGTTGTTGGTCGCCGTAATCGTTTTGCTGGGCTCCGGCGGCCGCCAGATGGTTGCTCCATTTGCTCTCGCGCAGCAGCCGACGATTTCCCTTTCACCGTCCGTTCTGCCGGGCTATGCACTCCGCACGACTATGCGGATGCTCGCAGCTCTGGTCGCCTCGCTGATTTTCACATTCACGTACGCGACCGCCGCTGGGAAGAGCCGCCGGGCGGAAATGGTCCTCATCCCGCTGCTCGACGTGCTGCAGTCGGTTCCGGTGCTCGGGTATCTGTCCTTCACCGTTGTCTTCTTCGTTTCGTTGTTTCCGGGCAGTTCGTTGGGGCCGGAGCTCGCCGCGATCTTCGCGATTTTCACCAGCCAGGCCTGGAACATGGCCTTCAGCTTTTATCAGGGGCTGCGAACGATTCCGATCGACTTGGACGAAGCGAGCCGTGCTTTCCACTTAACCGCCTGGCAGCGTTTTTGGCGCTTGGAAACTCCTTTCGCGATGCCGGGACTCGTATGGAACATGATGATGTCGATGTCGGGCGGTTGGTTCTTCCTGGTGGCATCTGAAGCCATCTCGGTCGGCTCGATCCAGGTCACCCTTCCCGGAGTGGGTTCCTACGTCGCACTGGCAATCGAGCAGCGCGACCTTCGAGCTATCGGATGGGCGATCGTGGCCATGACGGTCACCATCGTGCTCTACGATCAACTTCTATTTCGTCCCATGGTCGCTTGGGCAGACAAGTTCCGGTTTGAGCAGACAGCCGCTGCGACGGTTCCCCGAAGTTGGGTTCTTGATGTATTCCGCCAATCGCCATTGCTTACCGCGATGGGCGCTCCGCTCGTGACGGGCATGGAGGTACTCGCTCGGTCCCGATTTTCTTTTCCGAGAAAAATTCGCTGGCCTCATCCCATGCGCGCGCACCAGCGGCTTGGTGATGTAGCCTGGCTGGCTCTGATTGCCATGGTGCTGGCGTACGTCGGATGGAAGCTCGTCGAATTTGCTCGCCCTACCCTGACGTGGGCCGACCTTGAGGACGTGACGGCTAACGGCGCTCTCACGCTTCTGCGTGTCTTCATCTTGATCATCCTCGCGTCCGTAATTTGGGTTCCCATCGGGGTCGCCGTGGGCCTCCGGCCGCGGCTCGCCGAGAAGGTTCAGCCCGTCGCGCAGTTTCTGGCAGCCTTTCCCGCCAATCTGCTATTCCCCATCGCGGTGTTTCTGATCGTGCGATACCAACTCACGCCCAAGATCTGGCTGAGCACGCTGATGATCCTTGGGACGCAGTGGTACATTCTTTTCAACGTGATCGCCGGAGCGACGGCGTTCCCCAGCGACTTGCGCGAATGCGCCACGAGCTTTCACGTACGAGGCTGGCGCTGGTGGAGGGAAGTTATGCTGCCCGGAGTTTTTCCATACTACGTGACAGGCGCGATCACCGCGTCGGGAGGCGCTTGGAATGCGAGCATCGTCTCAGAAGCGGTGAGTTGGGGCTCGCAGCACATCAGCGGACTCGGGCTGGGTGCATACATCGCAGACAAGACAGCCGCGGGCGACTACCCGCGGATTGCCCTGGGAGTCGCGCTCATGTCCGTCATCGTCATAAGCCTGAACCGATTGATCTGGCGGCCACTTTACGCTCTCGCTGAAAGACGTACACGTCTCGACTGAAACGGCAAATGACCACGTCCCTAGGTGTTCCGATCGTTGAGATGCGCAAGGTCTCAAAGGCTTTTCCGAGACCTTCGGGCGAGCCCCTGACGGCGCTGGCAGATATTAACCTCTGCCTGCACGAAGGTGAAATCCTGGGCCTCGTGGGGCGCTCAGGCTCGGGCAAGTCGACGCTCTTGCGCATCGCGGCGGGACTCATCGAGCCGACTTCGGGCGAGGTACTGTATTGCGGTAAACCTGTCCACGGGCCAGTCGCAGGGATCGCTGTGGTCTTTCAAACCTTCGCGCTCTTTCCGTGGCTCAATGTGATCGAAAACGTCGAACTTGGACTCGATGCCCAGGGCGTCGATCGGCAAGAAGCGCGCCGACGGTCCCAGGAGGCGATCGACCTGATCGGTCTCGATGGTTTCCAGTCCGCCTATCCGCGCGAGCTATCGGGAGGCATGCGTCAGCGCGTCGGCTTTGCCAGAGCAATGGTGATCCAGCCGACGGTGCTCTTGATGGATGAGCCGTTCTCTGCGCTCGATGTCTTGACCGCGGAAACTCTCCGGACTGACTTCATTGATCTTTGGGTCGAGCATCAACTCCCAACGAAATCAGTGATCTTGGTGACGCACAACATTGAAGAAGCAGCGCTGATGTGCGACCGGGTTTTGGTTCTTTCCTCGCATCCCGGCCGTATCGCCGCGGAAATCCCGGTTCCGTTATCGCACCCTCGCAATCGGCTCGATCACGAGTTCCGCAACATCGTCGAGGAGTTCTATTCGATATTGACGGTGCGAGCCGTGGAATCAAAGAAGGCGCAAGCAGAGCTTCACGGCGGATTCGTGCGGCCGCTGCCGACCCTGGGAATCAATCGAATCATCGGCTTCATCGAAGCCCTAGCGTCGCCGCAGCATCAGGGACAGGCGGAGCTTGCTAAGATCGCGCACTTACCATCTCTGCAGGTCAAAGATGTTCTGGCGGTAGCCGAGGCTCTTCACATCCTCGAGTTTGCGGAGCTGCAAGACGGCTTGATCAAACTGACCGCGGCTGGGCGCGTCTTCGCGCAGAGCGGGACAGACGAGCGCAAGCGCTTGTTCCGCGAGCATCTTCTGCGTTTCGTACCTTTCGCGGCCCACATCTGCCGAGTGCTTCAAGAGCGCGAGGGGCACTCTGCTCCGAGCGTCAGATTTAAGTCGGAGCTGGAGGATCACCTGAGCGCGGAGGACGCTGAAAAGACGCTGCACACCATCATCCGCTGGGGACGATACGCGGAGGCTTTTGCCTACAATGATGAAACGCGCAATTTCAGCATCAATCCTCCGGCCGACCAAATGAAAGCATGACGAAGGTGGCGTGTTCGAGACCCTGGTCGCAAACCCGCTGTGAACTGAATTTTCGCCAGTCCGCTGTCCCGCTCGGCACATCTCGTCGTTGACAGGCCGTAATTTGCCTTGCGACTACACAGGGTGCTACCTTCTGCTTTGCCATGAAGGAAGAAGCGGCCCTGCAAGCACCGTCCGTAAAGGTAGCGTCCGCGGATCGTTGGAGGCTGCTGGAATCAGCTCCAGACGCGATGGTCATTGTGGACGGGGCTGGCCGAATTGCATTCGTCAATTCGCAGGCCGAGCGCATGTTCGGCTATCCTCACAGCGAATTGTTCGGCCAACCGGTAGAAGTCCTTATCCCTGAGTCAGTTCGGCATGCACACGTTCGGCACCGGTCTGAATACGCAGTGGCCCCTCGCACCCGCGAGATGGGATCGGGCCTCGAACTGAAGGGTCGACGTAAAGATGGCACAACCTTCCCTGTAGAAATCAGCCTCAGCCCTCTTGAAGATCCGGGAGGTCATTTCGTCGTCTGCGCGATCCGCGACATCACGGAGCGCCGGCAAATCCAGGAAGCCTTGCGATTGAGCGAAGAGCGCTTCCGCCGGCTCGTCGCAGAGGTGCGCGACTACGCCATTTTTCTGCTCGATCCGCAGGGCCACATCAGGACGTGGAATGAAGGCGCCGAGAAGATCAAAGGCTACCGAGCCGACGAAATCGTCGGCAAGCATTTCTCAATCTTCTATCCCGCCGAAGAAGTCGAACATGGAAAGCCCGCCGCCATACTGGCAGAGGCCGCCAAGGAGGGACGCGCCGAGGACGACGGCTGGCGCGTTCGAAAGGACGGATCGCGCTTTTGGGCGAGCGTGGTGATCACGGCACTGCACGATGAAAACGGTCAGGTTGTCGGTTTCACGAAAGTCACAAGAGATATCACCGAACGGAAGCGCGTCCGCGAGGCGTTTCTGCTCGAAGTTACCAACGCCCTGCTTTCGAGTCTCGACATTACAAAGCTGCTCGGCGCCATCGGCCTTTGCGTTCGCCAGGTAAGGGAATTCGACTACGCAACGCTCACGCTCTACGACGCCGAAACGAAAATGCTCCGCGTTCAACCGGTAGGAGCAGAAGGCGGCATCGAGCCGTTTTCCTCAGGAATTCTGATCCCGATAACAGGCTCGCCGAACGGCTGGTCCTATGTTTCGGGAAAGCCGCTCCTGCTCAAGGGCTCCCCGGGAGAGCGATTTCCGTTTGGACTCCCTGAGCATCTGGTACGCGCGTCTGTGAAGTCCGCCTGCTGGGTGCCCCTGATCGGCAGAGAGGGCCCGCTCGGCACGCTTAACCTTTACAGCAGGCAGCCCGGCGCTTTTTCTGAGGACGACCTGCCCGGGCTCCTGCAGCTAAGCGCTCAAGTTGCCGTGGCGCTCGATAACGCGCTCGCCTATCAGCGCCTAGCCGATCTGAACGCGAGGCTGGCGAAAGAAAAGCTTTACCTCGAAGACGAGTTGCGGACGAACGCCAGTTTTGAGGAGATCGTCGGGAATAGCACGGCCCTCAAGCGGGTCCTCAAGCAGATCGAGACGGTCGCTCCCACCGAATCGACTGTGCTGATTCTGGGAGAGACCGGCACTGGGAAAGAGAGGCTCGCGCGGGCGGTTCACGATCTCAGTCCCCGGCGAGACCGGCCCTTCGTTAAGGTGAATTGCGCTTCCGTGCCCGCCGGACTTCTCGAAAGCGAACTCTTCGGCCACGAGAAGGGCGCCTTCACCGGTGCCATCGCGCAAAGGATCGGACGATTCGAGCTGGCTCATCAGGGCACGCTCTTCCTCGACGAAGTGGGCGAGATTCCGCTCGATCTTCAGCCCAAACTCCTGCGCGTCTTGCAGGAGAAACAATTCGAGCGTCTGGGCAACAGCCGAACGATGACCACCGACGTTCGTATCGTGGCCGCCACAAACCGCGATCTGGGCAAACTGGTGGCATCGGGCCAATTCCGGAGCGACCTTTATTACCGCTTGAGCGTATTCCCGGTTATCGTGCCGCCGTTGCGGGACCGGACCGAGGACATTCCCTTACTGGTTCACTATTTTCTCTCCAAATTCTCCAAAACCATGGGAAAGAGCGTGGAGTCAGTCCCGCCAGATACGATGCAGGCTTTGATCCGCTATCCGTGGCCGGGCAACGTAAGAGAACTCGAGCATCTCGTAGAACGCGCTGTGATTCTCTCCCCCGGGCCCGAACTGCGCATCGCCCTCACGGAACTTGCCTACGGCGACGAAGTGATTTCCAAACCTTCCTCGACTCTGCACGAAATGGAACGGGACCACATCATCCGCGTCCTACGGGAGGCCCATGGCAAGATCGGCGGCCCCGGTGGCGCGGCCGAGCGGTTGGGAATGAACCGGACCACGCTCAACTCCCGCATGCAGAAACTAGGCATCTCTCGAAAAGACTTCTGATTTCAATCTCTTGCACCAGTTCGTGAAGAGTCACATGCGCTTGTGATGCGCATCACTGTCGCCTTCGCCCCCTTCTAGCATCTTACGTTTGAGCGCTGACCTTCGTGTTTGTTGTCAGCACGCGTCGCAGGGCAGGAACTGGAAAACCAAATCACTAAGGCCAGCGCTGATACTTGACTGAAAGCGAGGAAGGTAAGATGGCTGAGAAAGGGGCTGCAGTACAAATCGCGAAACAACCGACCAGCGTCACGCCCATCGCGCCCGAAAATCTGTTCGAGCGCGCCGAAAAAATGTTCGATGCGATCTCCCGGCGGGCTTACGAGCTCTTTGAGGGTAATGGCCGAATGTTCGGCCGCGAACTGGAGGATTGGTTCCAAGCCGAGCGTGAATTGCTTCATCCCGTTCATGTGCACGTAACCGAGTCGGGCGACGCCCTGGAAATCAAAGCCGAAGTCCCGGGTTTCAGCGAGAAAGAATTGGAAATCAACGTGGAACCTCGCCGTCTCGTGATTAGCGGCAAGCGAGAATCGAAGAAGGAGGAAAAGAAGGGCAAGACGGTCTACTCCGAGGCCTGCTCCGACCAGATCATGCGCGTGATCGATCTTCCAGCCGGGGTGGAGGCGGAGAAAGTCACGGCGACACTGAAGAACGGCGTCCTTCAACTGAATCTTCCCAAGTCAGCCAAAGCGCACACCGTTCGCATCGAGCCCAAGGCAGCCGCGTGAGGCCGCGGCTTCGTCAGCCGGACGGGCGGAACGGCTAGGATTCCGCCCGCTCGGCTGAAGTGGCGGCGTCCAAGGCACTTTCGAAGCCCTGACGGAGATCGCCGCAGGGAGCCGGAAGCTGCCTGAAATGGGAGCGTGGGAGAGAAGGAGAGAAGCCATGAAAGTGCAAGACGTAATGATGAGAACCCCCGCCAGCTGCACTCCGGAAACGAATCTTGGCGCGGCGGTCGAGATTCTGTGGGATCGGAATTGCGGAATGCTACCGGTAGTGGATGCGAGGCAGAGAGTGATTGGCGTGATCACTGATCGCGACTTGTGCGTCGCCCTCGGAACTCACAATCGGCTACCCGGCGAAATCACTGTGGGGGAGGTCCTGAGCGGAGAAGCCTTTACTTGCGGGGCGGAGGACGACATCCACGCGGCGCTACACACAATGGCGCACAAGAAGGTTCGGCGCCTGCCTGTCGTGAACCAAGACGGCGTGCTGGAAGGAATCCTATCGATGGATAATGTTGTCCTGCACGCGGAGCTAGGCGGTCGGAACCAGTTCGCCGAACTTTCGCAGGAGGACGTCGTCAAGACGTTGAAGCAGATCTATGGCCCGCGGCTTCCACAAGTGGTTCAAGCGCGCGCCGTGGCGGTCTGAAGCACGCTTCACCGAGACGCTAGGCGGCAGCGCGACCCGAGTGCCGCACCCAGGTTGACTGAGGGGGAAAAGGGGGGAGCTATGGCAACCGACACCTATGCAACTGGCGCAAAAGAAGGAGGCAAAGAAGCGACCTACGCGGCACTGGCGGCAGAACACCGGCCGCCGTGCATTTCAATTTATCTTGCTAGCGGCGTGGGTACCGAAGTGGCCAATCAACAACTTCCACGACTCAGGAGCCTACTCCGGGCGGCAGGACCGAGCCTCGAGAGCTCGGCTTTGAGCGTTCAGGATGCTGAAGCTCTCTTGACGTCCAACTGGCACGCGGTTGAAGAAAGTCAGCCGCCGCATCCCACAGCCGAGGGTCTTGCCGTATTCATAAGCAGGGATTTCTTCGGCTTCAGCCACCTGCCCGGAGCCGTGGCCGACTGCGTCGTCGTCGGCAGCGAATTCTTTGTCAGGCCATTACCGTCTCTTCTGCCCGCCGACGACCGGTTCTTCATTTTAACGCTCAGCCAGAAGCACGTGAAGCTGCTGGAGGGTTCGCGCCGCGGCCTTCGCGAGCAAACTCTGCGGGCGACGCCCGAGAGCCTCCACAAGGATCTCGAGGGGCACTTTTTCGAGCGGCAGTATCAGATGCACACAGCGTCCTCGCCAGCGTCCGCGCAGAAGGGCGCTGTATTCCATGGCCCATCGCTCCGCGACAAGGATCGGCTCATTCATTTCTTTCGCGATGTCGACAAGGGTGTGACCGAGGCGCTCAAGGGACAGCAAGCGCCGCTGATTCTTGCAGCGGTCGACTACCTCGTGCCGATCTATCGAGAAGCCAATACGTATCCGCATCTGCTTGATCGCGCGATCGTCGGAAGTCCTGACCTGCTGCCTCCAAATAAGTTGTACGGATCGGCGTGGAAAATCATCGAGCAGGAACTCTCAAAGGCGGCCGCCAGCGCGTTTTCCGTTTACAACCAGCACATGAATACGCCGCTCACGTCGAGCAATCTGCGTGAGACTCTTGCCGCCGCGCACCGCGGGCTCGTCCGTTTCCTCTTCATCCCGTCTACGGCTGAGCGGTGGGGCTCTTTGACGCCGCCTGAAACTGTGCACGTCCACAGCGCGCGGGAACCCGGCGACAGCGAACTGCTGAACCTCGCCGCGATTCTCACACTTCGTCATGGTGGACACGTGTACGCCGTTCCGCAAGCGCAGTTGCGCGAAGGGGCCGACATCGCCGCCGTGTTCCGCTATGCAGTCGGCTCGCAGGTCGCCGGCGCGGTATAGACCGGTTCAAGAAAGACGAGGAGAGCTGCGATGGCGGGCAAACAACTTCTCTTCCGATCCGCAGCACGAGAGAAGGTCCTCAAGGGAGCGACGGCGATCACCGATGCGATTCGCATCACTCTGGGGCCGAAATCCAAGTGCGTGCTGATCCAGAAGAA